>Ga0256831_1001026_pt1 | contig 14772 bp, 16 predicted proteins | sample 132544metaG_FD_189087 | JGI IMG/M metagenome (GOLD analysis project Ga0256831, IMG submission 189087) | Hydrothermal vent microbial communities from Lau Basin, Pacific Ocean - 132-544 | ecosystem: Environmental > Aquatic > Marine > Hydrothermal vents | place: Pacific Ocean: Lau Basin | collected...
GAATACAAAAGAGAGGGCTAAGGCTTTGAATATCTGTATTATTGGAGGAACCGGGTTTGTAGGAACCCATCTGATAACTCAACTGATTGCCCGGGGAGATAAGGTTAAGGTTATTACCCGTCGTCCTGAGAGGCATCGCCATTTAAAATCACTGCCGGGTGTCAAGCTCACCAGTATAGATTTTTTTGGCAACAAAATACTCGAACGTCAAATTGACGGTTATGATGTCGTCATCAATCTGGCAGGTATTTTGAATCCACAGGGTCCCAACACCTTTGCCAGAGTACATCTGGAGGTTGCACAAAGAGTGGCTGAAGCAACCCGCTCTGTTGGAACGCCGCGGTTATTGCATATGAGTGCTTTAAATGCGGATGAAAATGGTCCCAGTGAATATTTGCGCAGCAAAGGCAGGGCACAAAAACAGGTGCTGGCGACAGAAGGGGTGCAGGTAACCAGTTTTGCCCCTTCAGTCATTTTTGGACCGGGTGATAGTTTCTTTAATCTTTTTGCTCAATTGCTCAGTCTGCTGCCGGTCTTTCCTCTAACCAGTGCCAGTACCCGCTTTGCACCTGTTTATGTAGGGGATGTGGCGGATGCCTTTATTAACAGCATTAATCAGCCCGGGACCCATGATAAAAACTATGAGTTGTGCGGACCGGATGTCTATAGCTTAAAAGAGCTGGTGCAGTATACTGCTAAACAGACGGGCAGTAAGAGCAAAATTATTCCTTTAAACCGATTCCTGTCTAAACCGCTGGTAGTGCTTATGGGCTTAATGCCCGGTTCGCCAATTACTATGGATAACTTTAATAGTATGCAGCTGGACAGTGTCTGTCAGAATAGTCAGGCTGTCAGTGAACTGGCGCTGTCTCTGCATAGTATTGACAGCATTGTGCCTGGCTATCTGGCGGGCAGAGATTTTGTCGGTCAAATGGATTTTCTTAGAAGTAAAGCGGGGCGATAGCAGTCGTACTTTTTAAATGACCCTGAAAATGTGCCTAAAAGCGGGTTTTAATAGAAATTCTTTGCTATTTCACTTAGGATCACAGCAAATTTACTCCGATTCTGAATGAGAGATAATGCAAATCTATAAAGTGGGCGGTGCCGTCAGAGACAAGCTGTTAAAGCGTAAGGTTGTTGACCATGATTATGTCGTGGTAGGTGCTACGGTGGATGAAATGCTGACTCAGGGATTTACTCCGGTGGGCAAGGATTTTCCGGTATTTCTGCATCCGCAAACTCACGAAGAATATGCTCTGGCACGTACTGAACGTAAAACCGGCAAGGGTTATCATGGTTTTGCATTTCATGCAGATAAAGACGTTACTCTTGAAGAGGATTTGATTCGTCGTGATTTAACTATCAATGCTATAGCTGAAGATGAACAGGGCAGGCTGTATGACCCCTATAATGGGGTGCAGGATATCAGAGATCGGGTTCTTCGCCATGTTTCTCCTTCCTTTGTGGAAGATCCCTTAAGAGTCTTGCGAGTTGCCCGCTTTGCTGCCCGTTATGCAGACTATGGGTTTAGTATTGCAGCAGAAACCATGGCCATGATGCAGTGCCTGGTGGATCATGACGAAATGGAGGCACTGGTTGCTGAACGGGTCTGGCAGGAAGTGGAAAAAGCACTGGCTGATAATAATCCCCGCATTTTTTTTGAGATCTTGCGTCAGTGCGGTGCTCTTGCGCGTTTATTTCCAGAAATTGATTGCTTATATGGTGTACCTCAGCCAAAACAATGGCATCCTGAAATTGATACCGGTATTCATACCATGATGGTGCTGGAGCAGGCTGCCCGTATTTCTGCCGAGCCACGGGTTCGATTTGCGGCTCTGGTGCATGATCTGGGTAAAGGCACCACACCTGAAGAACAGTGGCCCAGGCATATTGCCCATGAGATTCGGGGGGTGCCACTGGTAAAAAAATTATGCCAGCGTCTGAAAATACCCAATGATTATACTGCACTGGCATTGCTGGTTACCGAGTTTCATTTAAACTATCATCGCATTGGAGAGCTGAAACCGGCCACTATTGTGGATTTATTATCACGTCTGGATGCTTTTCGTCGCGCTGAACGCTTTGAGTTCTTTTTAATGGCCTGTGAGGCGGATTCACGCGGACGAATCGGTTACGAGGATATGCCCGATGATAAGACCCGGTTATTCAGAGCTTTTTTTCGGGCCGCTAACGAAGTGAGTCCCGGAGAAATTGTGGCTCAGGGTTTTAAAGGGATAGAGATTGCAGAACAGCTCAGGCTGAAACGCATTGATGCTGTCAGGCAATTGCGTAAACAACAGAAAATCCGCTAACAACTGTGCTTTTCCCGGGGGTACGGGCATCCTGCCCGCATTATGATTATTTGCCATTTGAACGAGTATAAAGCCAGCCGTCAAAACGCTTCAGCAGTAATGACAATTGAGTACCTGCCAGCAGAAAAGCGCTGCCTGCACCAATACTATTTGCCAGAGCATCCAGATAGTCAAAACTTCGATAGCCTGTCAGACCCTGTAAATATTCAATAATAAAGCCCAGTAAAATGGCATTGCACAGAATAACTACTCTTTCAGAGAGCCGCTTATAGAGCTGGATAAACCATCCAGCTAAAATAAAATACATTAAAAAATGGATTAACTTGTCAGTATGATTAAAGGGTATGTCAATATCCGGAACTCTGGCCAGAGAACCGTACAGGATCAGGCCTATATAGATAATACCCAGAGCAAGCCATAACGGTCGGTAATGCATAATATATTTATAAAAAGATCCAGGGCAACAGCAGCCCGAGGAAAAAACAGTAGATAATAAAGGATATCACACCCCGGCAGACGTTCCTGAAAAATTTTCAGATTAAAGTCGGTGGCTGAAATCCTGAAATTGAAATGCCGGTAATGATAGCGGTTTCCCTTTAGCAAGTAAAATGACTTTAAACAATTCACCCATTTCTTCGGGCAGCGTTAACATTTTAATCTGACGTGCTGTTTCGATAAAATGAGGCACATCATCCGGATCCAGATCTCTGGTCAGCTCTACCAGCCCACCGGCCATTAAAAAATGCGCCTGAGTGGTAAAACCACACACTTTCATACCGGCTTCTATAGCCGTTTGCGCTACCTGGCTGAAATTAACATGGCTGGTAATATCCTGCATGCCGGGCAGAAAAAAGGGATCATCATGACGATGGTGCTGATAATGGCACATCAGGGTGCCCATATAGCGCTGAGGATGATAATACTCTTTTGCAGTATAGCCATAGTCAACTATTAACACTGCACCGGCTTGCAGAATATCCGCAATACTTTTAAGCCAGTCCATAGCCAGCAGATTGACCTCAGTAATATAAGCCCGTTGCGGGTTATCATTCAGTGCCTCCATAGCCTGATGCTGGGTCTGTATATCGGCGGCGATTGTTTCCAGACGGGCATCGGAGGGTACGTCATCCTGCCAGATAAAATTTTGTTGAGAGTCCAGAGTGACAAAACGTTCAGACACTTTGCCCGGAAGCAGTTTGAGTAAATGAACCGGTATTGCATCAAGCAGCTCGTTAGCAATAATAATGCCCTCAAAGGGCTTTTCAGGCAGTCGGTTTAACCATGTAAAACGTTCATATAGATGAGGCAGTCGGGCCTTAATTGCGCTTTGCTGACGATCTCTGAGTTCTGCACTGAGTTCGAGGATCAGATATTGTTCGGGTAAACTATTATGCCGTTCCAGTTCCAGCATAATATTAATGGCCATGACCCCTGAGCCAGCTCCGACTTCCAGTAAAATATGTTGTCCACTTTGCTGCATAATGTGGGTACACTGGATGGCCAGACATTGAGAAAACAGGGGGGAGAGCTCCGGTGCAGTGATAAAATCACCCTGGCGGCCAAATTTTTTCAGGCCGGCACTATAATAGCCCATTCCAGGAGCATACAGAGCCAGGTTCATATAATCGGCAAAGCTGACTTTGCCGCCCGAATGTTCAATGGCCTGTACAATTTGTGTTTTTAATTGTTCACTGTGCGCTTTGGCTTCTGCGGAAGCTTCGGCAAAAGAATCTGTTGCCGGCTTTTTGATGTGAGTATGCTGTGGCATGATTAAAGATATTCTGCTTGTTTAAATCGGCTATATTATGCGGGACTTATCTGCTAACATCCACTGTTGTAGTACTGGGTTTTTCATTAGAGTAAATCATAATGACCATAACGGAAGATACAATTAAAAGTGATCTGAGCAGGCAGGTAGCTTTGATAACAGGCGGAGCACAGCGAGTAGGTGCTATGACTGCGCGTTATTTACATGCCGCAGGTGCCAGCCTGGTGATACATTATCGTAATTCCCGTCAGCAGGCACTGGCTTTACAGGCAGAGTTAAACGGTCATAGGGAAAACTCGGTGATATTGATCCAGGCTGATTTACTCGATATTGACAATTTACCTGCAATTATTAAAAAAACTATTGAGCACTGGGGGCGTCTGGATATTCTGCTTAATAATGCCTCCAGTTTTTATCCAACACCAGTGGGGAAGGTAACAGAGCAGGACTGGGATGATTTAATCGGCAGTAATATGAAAGCACCGTTTTTTCTTGCTCAGGCTGCGGCACCCTATCTGGAAAAACAACAGGGCTGTATTATCAATATTGTTGATATTCATGCTGAGCGTCCTATGGAAGGTCATAGTGTTTATAATATGGCCAAGGCCGGACTGGCAATGCTGGTAAAAACGCTGGCTTTTGAACTGGGACCGGAGATCCGGGTTAATGGGGTAGCACCGGGAGCCATTATGTGGCCGACCCATGAAATGGATGATCTGACTAAACAGCGCATTGTCTCCAGAACCTATTTAAAACGTAAGGGCAGTGCAAAAGACATTGCCAGCACGGTATTGTTTCTGGCTGCCAGTGCCGGTTATATATCTGGGCAGATAATCTCAGTAGATGGTGGGCGTTCTTTATATTTGTAATTAGGAGATAGTGTTTTGGCAAGAGAAATTATTGTAACAGATAAGGCACCACAGGCTATTGGGACTTATTCCCAGGCTGTAAAAGTGGGCAGCAGCGTTTATTTATCAGGGCAGATTCCATTAATACCGGAAACCATGGAAATGGTGGACGGGGATATGGAAGCACAGATTGTCAGAGTGTTTGATAATCTGACGGCAGTGGCAAAAGCTGCCGGTGGAGATTTAAATGATATTGTAAAACTGAATATTTTTCTGACTGATTTGAGTCATTTTCCTCTGGTTAATGAAGTGATGGCCCGTTATTTTAGTCAGCCTTATCCTGCCCGGGCAGCTATTGGGGTGGCTTCTTTACCTAAAGCTGCCGGGGTTGAAATGGATGGAGTGATGGAGCTGGATTAAACCTGATTTATTCAGCTTAAAAGCTTTCCACCGTGTAGCGACTGACCTTTAAGGTATCACTCCAGTAACTGGCCGGTAATCCGGCCTTTTGCTTGAGGTGCAGCAGAAATTCTTCTTTACCGGGCAGTTGTTCCCACACAGAAGGCAGGAATGTGCCTCGATAGCCATTATCCTCCAGTACCAGACCGTCTATGCCGGGGCGGATTTGCTGTAATAACTCATCCTCAGAATCAAACTGCATGGGACGAGTGTCACTTAAGACCGAAATATGATATTCCAGCTGTTTAAATTCGTTTTGACCCACCGGTGGAAAACGGGGATCAGAAAAAGCTGCGGCATAGGCATTATGGGCAATATCATCCACCAGAGCGCGACAGGCAGACAGAGTGCCAATACAGCCGCGCAGATTATGATTAATATTCAGAGTGACAAAGGTAGCCTTTTTTTCCTGCAGAATGGAAGGATAGTCTGCAATATTAACTACCGGAGGCTGATGATTATTCAATCCATTTAAAACAGATTCTCGGGCAATTTCTTTTAAAGTCTGTCTATCAACTTCATTTAACACGTACCAGCTCTCCCAATAAAAATTACAATCTGTCCGACTACCGACTTATTCTTTCGACTACCGACTTATTCTTTTGTAAACACCCAGCTGCCATAACCAACCACCTGATCTTTGCTGCCAGCCGTATCCCCGGAATTACGAATATCCAGAGTCTTAACCTTCAAATGATGGTTTTTTGCCGTTAATAACAGTCCGGCAATACCACTGCGGCCACAGGCCTGTTCATATTGAATACGATCCGGTTTGAGCTGTTCAATGGCTTTCATGGTAGCAAAATCATATTTTCTGGCGCTCTCATAATCCAGGTAATGGCTTAAATCAGAACTGATTAAAAACAGAGTATCCGGTTCATTCCACAGATATTCAAGCAGCTGATGAACCTGCTCATCACTGGTCTGTCCAATAACCAGGGGAACCAGACTAAAGCGGGTCAGGATTTTCTGCAAAAAAGGCAGTTGAACTTCCAGGCTGTGTTCCTGCTGGTGAGCACTGTCGTATTCAGTCACAAAGGGTAATTGATTGAGCTGTTCAATGGTCTTGCGGTTAAGGGGTATTTCACCCAGCGGGGTATCAAATCGATCCATAGAACTGGTGGCGATACCGGTAAAGGGTACCCGGTGAGAAGGGCCTAATAAAATAACCTGAGTGATGCGGTCAGCATACGGGATTAACTGTTTATAGGCACTGGCAGCCACGGGTGCAGAATAAATATAACCGGCGTGCGGCACTATCATGGCTAGTGGTCTGCTGGTAGCCATGTCCGGATGGGCCTGAGTGAGATAATGTTCTACCGAATGCTCCAGCTCCATACCGGAGCCGGGATAAAAGCTGCCGGCTACTGCCGGTGCTCTGTGTCTTGAGTGTGTTGTCATTGCCCGATTTATCCCCATATATCTTATAATATATTACATAAGGCATAAAATACTTTTATAAAGTGGTAAGGGGTCGATCATGGCAAATGATAGTTATTTTGAGGGGGGCAGCACTGTCCCAACCCGCTACTGGCATGTGCTGGATAATGAGAGCACTGCTCCTGGGCATGATATGCGGGTGCAATGTGACCTGTGTCCCCGTTACTGCGCTTTAAAACCCGGACAGAGAGGCTTCTGCTATGTGCGGGCCAGTCACAATGGGCAGGTGGTGTTAACAACCTATGGCCGTTCCAGCGGCTTTTGTATCGATCCGATTGAGAAAAAACCATTGAATCATTTTTATCCCGGTTCCTCAGTTTTGTCTTTTGGGACAGCGGGCTGTAATCTGGGCTGTAAATTCTGTCAGAACTGGGACAGTACCAAATCACGGGAAATGGATAAAATGATGAGCTTTGCCTCACCGGAACAAATTGCCCGGGCGGCTCAGGAACATCAGTGTAAAAGTGTGGCTTATACTTATAATGATCCCGTAATTTTTCATGAATATGCGCTTGATGTGGCACATGCCTGCCGGGAACGGGATATTAAATCTGTGGCAGTTACTGCCGGTTATATTTGCGATGCACCCAGAGAAGAATTCTTTTCAGTCATGGATGCTGCAAATGTCGATTTAAAAGCCTTTAGTGAAGAATTTTACAAAAAACAGACCGGCAGCCATTTACAGACGGTACTGGAAACTCTGGAATATCTGTATCATCATACTGATGTCTGGTTTGAAATAACCACTTTATTAATCCCCGGTTTAAATGATTCTGTTGCTGAAATTGAAGCCATGACACAATGGGGTATTGAACATCTTGGTCCGGAAGTACCCTGGCATTTTACGGCCTTTCATCCGGACTATAAATTAACAACACTGCCGCCGACTTCTTTAGATTCTCTACTGAGAGCCAGAGATATTGCGAAACAAAATGGTTTTTACTATGTTTATAGTGGTAATGTGCATGATAAACAAAGCGGTAGCACCTTTTGTTATCATTGCGGACAGGAGCTGATTGGTCGGGACTGGTATGAACTGAGTGAGTGGCATTTGACTGCGGATGGGCATTGCAGGCAATGCGGATCAAAATGTCATGGTCACTTTGATCCGCAGCCGGGTCAATGGGGTAGTCGGCGTCAACCCGTTTCCCTGTAACTGCGGCTGACTCTGCCGGAAAAAGTCAGAAAAAAGTTTGCTATAACAGTGTATTGGCTCAATATGTGCTATCCTTAGCTTAATTAGTGTCCATCCGGAAATTGCCTTCCTGGCAATTTACCGGAACGTAAAAGAAAAAGTGTGATTTTTCTTTTACTCCATTTTCAACGACTTACAGTCGTCAAAAATGAACGGCACGTCCCTGTACCGCAAGTGTGCATCAATAAACGGATGCACACTAATTACGGGTAATCAATAAGAACTGAAGAATAAATTCATTATGGAAACAGAAGTGGTTGATGCTAAACGTCTGAAGTTTTTTAAACCGTTTCATTCGCTATCTGACAAGCAGCTGGATTATATTTCTGTTAATGCCCAGGTATTGAACTTACCGGGCGGGAAAGTCATTCTGGAACTCAATTCCAGTTCAAAAGACAAATTTCTATTACTTGAAGGCTCCTTAAAACTAACGGCTTTTGATGATTCTGAAAATATTATCAAGGCCGAATCTGAACGAGCTCAAAGCCCGGTGGCACAATTGCGTCCCAGCCGCTACCGGGTAACAACAATGGAACCCTGCCAGATACTGGTGCTTAAAGAAGATTTTCTGGATACTGCTATTGAACAGGCAGAGGTTTCATCCTATAGCATTAATGAAACCCGGCTGGATGATGAGCATGAAGAAGACCGGGTTCTGTATGAACTTATTCTGGAGCTGCAGCAGGGTAATTTTATCTTGCCCAGTATGCCCAGTATAGCGACCCGGATCCGGGAAGTAGTTGCCGATGAAGATTCCAGTGCGGAGGATATTGCTAATGTTATTTTAGCTGACCCGGCCATTGCTGCCAAAATTATTAAGGCGGCTAATAGTGCCCTGTATCAAAGACGAAAAAAAGCCGAAGACCTGAAAACAGCTGTGGTGAGTCTGGGCACCAAAGTGACGGTGCAGCTGGTGACCGCCTTTACCCTGAAAGAACTGTTTACCTCTAAAAACAAGATGTTGACCAAACATATGTGTAAACTCTGGGAGCATAGTATAGAAATTGCCGCAATCAGCTTTGTACTGGCAAAACTTACTCCCGGGTTTAATGCCGAACATGCTTTACTGGCTGGACTGATCCATGATATTGGCGTCGTGGCTATTTTAAATAAAGCCGTTGAGCATAGCCTGATTATGGATAGCGAAGAGCATCTGGATAAGGTGATAAAGAAAATGCATGCCCAGGTGGGCAGTTCAATATTAAGTCGCTGGGACTTTTCAGAAGACTTTATTGAAGTGGCAGAAGAAACAGAAAACTGGATGCGCGATAGCAGTGATAAGGCGGATCTGGTGGATATTGTCAATATGGCGCATTTGCACAGCTATATAGGCACCCCCCTCCAGCGGGGCGTGCCTATTATTGATCAGACGCCGGCTTTTCATAAACTGGCACTGGGGCAGTTGACACCCAGATTAAGTATTAAAGTACTGGAAAAAGCCCAGAAAAAAGTGACGCAAACCAGGGCATTACTGCATCTTTAAGCTGAATTAATTTAGCTTTAGGTAGTTATTGTTATGACCAGCTGAAATCAATTTTCTGCAGAGCGTGTTCATCGGTTCGGGGTTTCATTTCACCCCACATTTTGTGCATGGTTTTACCTGTTTGAGGATGCTTTAAATCCGGTGCCAGATCAGCCAGGGGTGACAGCACGAAGGCATATTTTTCAATTTCATCTCTGGGCACACTGATACCGTCCTGTTGAATAATGAGCTGATCATATAATAATAGATCAATATCCAGCGTTCGGGCAGAAAATTTAATCTGATTACGCTGTCTGCCATTTTCATGTTCAATTTGTTTTAGAATCTGCTCTACTTCTATTACTGTCATGGTGGTATAGAAACTGGCCACAAGATTATAAAAATCATCACCGTCAAAACCGACAGCGCGGGTTTTATACACGGGGGATAATTTAAGTCTGCAATCGTTCCCAAAAGCCTGTTGCAAATATTGTGCAGCAAGACGAATGTATTTTTCCTGTTCAATATTACTGCCAATACCAACAAAAACCAGATGTTTATTCATTGCTTCTCTTTCCGGGTACGCTCGATAATAACACCCACGCCCTGAGCTTCCTGTACGGCATTGGGTTTGCTGAGTTTTATTTTAACCTGTTGAGCACCAAAATCATTTAATATAATCCGGCTGATGGCTTCAACCAGAGACTCCACCAGTTGAAAATGATGGCTGTCTGCCAGTGCTTTTATACGTTCACAGACTTCAAAGTAATCTATACAGTCCTCAATCCGATCACTGTGAGAGGCCCTTTTGATGGAGCAGCCTATTTCAATATCCAGAATGACGGGCTGGCGCTGTTGTCTTTCCCAGTCATGAATGCCGATTATGGTATTCAGTTTGAACTGATTGATAAATATTATGTCCATGTAATGGCTGTTGCCTGAGAGCTGTATGAAAAATTATATCAGGGTCGATGAAACTTTTAAAAAGATCAACAAATTGTAGCATAATCGTTGATTATACAGCTAAAATCAATGCCTCATTTGGAGTAAGAAGTAATATCTGATGACTTTGTACGAAATTATTAAAATGATTCATGTTTCAGCGATTTCCCTGTCCATTACCGGGTTTATCGGCCGGGTTATCCTTAGCTTAAAGAATTCCCCTTATCAGAACCGTTACTGGTTTAAAAAACTACCGCATAAGGTGGATACTGTACTGCTGGCCAGTGCTCTGTTTATGGTTTATCTGCTGGGTGTCAACCCGTTTACCACGCTCTGGATTGCAGAAAAAATTATTGGTTTATGTATTTATATTTTACTGGGCATGGTAGCTTTACGCTGGGGTAAGACCAGAACCATTCGTGCTGTGGCGGCCATCGCTGCGGTGGTGGTATTTGCCTATATTGTCTATGTGGCACACTACAAGGCTCCCTCAGTGGTGTTCAGTTATTAGCTATTTTATCTCCTTGATCTTAATCATTCACTTATTGTATGTTTGTTGTTTTAATAAGTGCTCTTGTTAAATAGTTCTTTTCGAGGAGCGTTGTTTCTAGGAGATTGTGTTGTTACAGATAAATGAAAAACCTGACAATAGTTTTGCACTGTTTAATCTGGGTTTTCGTCCCTTTTTCCTTCTGGCCGGCCTGTCCGCTGTTATTTTAATGACATTATGGGGACTGATTTATACCAATACTTTGCAGTTGAATAATTATTACGGTTTTATAGACTGGCATAGTCATGAAATGCTGTTTGGATATGCTGCATCGGTGATTGCCGGTTTTTTGCTGACTGCCGTCAGAAACTGGACCGGGTTGGCCACCATTACTAAAACCCCTCTGGCTTTATTAGCTCTAATCTGGGTGTTGGCGCGTATTCTGCCTTTTGTTCCTGTTTCGGGGGTCGTGGTTGCAGTGGTGGATGTCAGTTTCTTTATGTTTTTAACTCTGGCAGTTGCGCATCCTGTTGTTAAAGCAAAACAATGGCATAACCTGATTATGGTCGTTATTCTCAGTTCATTTATGCTGGCCGACATACTGGTTCAGTTGCAGCATCTGGGGATCAGTGATGCGACTCTGGTGCCTGGTAATACTCTGGCATTGTTCAGTATATTAATGCTTATTCAGGTATTAACCGGTCGGGTTATGCCATTTTTTACTCGGGTAGTTGTACCGGGAACACGGGTTGTAGAACGTCCGCTATTGGAAAAGATTTTATTCTATACCTTGATCTTACTGGCTCTGGCTGATATTTTTGCCCTTAACGGAATGATTATTGCCTTTTTATCTGCGCTGTTATTATTTGCGCACCTTATGCGGGTATTTCCCTGGTTTTCTAAACCGGTGCTGAATATTCCTATCCTCTGGGTACTGTATGCCGGTTATCTCTGGTTTCTTATAGGTTTTGCTATGAAAATGCTGGTTGGACTGGAACTGGTGACCAATAATCTGGCTATTCATGCCTGGACTGTTGGTGTCGTAGGCATTACTACTTATGGTATGATGGCTCGAGTCTCATTAGGCCATACCGGTCGTGAATTGGTTCCTCCCAGAATTGCCGTATTTGGTTTCTATCTATTATTTTTAGCCGCAATAGCCCGTGTCCTTTTACCTCTTATTGCCATGAGCCAATATGTATTGTGGATAGAAACTTCCATGATCTTATGGATAGTTGCATTTACACTTTTTAGTATTGCTTATACACCGGTATTGCTGGCACCGAGAGTGGATGGTCAGGAGGGGTAGGGGAAAGAGCAGCGTTAAGCGTTAAGTAAGAGCCAGAGCAAAAGATAAGAACGGATATGTTTGACAGGAGAAATGTGTGCTTTTAATCTTTTGCTTAACGCTTAACATTTTCTCTAATAATCCAGTATAATCATCTGATTTAAAATCAAGAGATGTTTTTGTGTCTGATGAGCTGATTATTTTGATAAGTCTAGTTATTTTTGCCTATCTTACAGGATCTGTTTCTGCAGCTATTATTACCTGTAAAGTCATGGGCCTGCCCGATCCGCGTACTCAGGGGTCTAATAACCCAGGAGCTACTAATGTCATGCGTATTGGCGGTAAAAAACCCGCAGCTATTACCCTGACTGGGGATATGTTAAAGGGGCTGATACCGGTTTTAATTGCACGGCTGTTCAGCGGTGATGAACTGACTCTGGCACTGGTGGCAGTTGCAGCGTTTCTGGGGCATCTTTATCCGCTGTTTTTTGGTTTTAAGGGTGGTAAAGGTGTGGCTACTTCTCTGGGGGCTATTGCCGGTGTAAGCTGGCCGGTAGCGCTGGTTATGATCCTTACCTGGCTGATAATGGCCTATGGGTTTAAAATTTCCTCTATGGCTGCTTTAGTGGCATCGGCACTGTCACCGTTTTATTTCTGGTGCTTCAGCGGTTCTTTAACTTATATGATAATGGGCACCTTTATAGCCATTCTGCTGATCTGGCGTCATCGCGGTAATATTAAGCGATTACTGGAAGGTACAGAAAAATAACCATACTATTTTTCCGACTACCGACTACCGACTACCGACTTCTTCCAGCTCACCCAGAGGCCAGCGAGGTCTGGTACTAAAACCCTCACCATCATGTTCACCCGCCTTAAGTCGCTGCAATCCCGCAAAAGCAATCATGGCACCATTATCAGTACAATATTGTGGCTGGGGATAAAAGACTTCCAGCGGGCTGGTTCGGGCCAGATTGTTCAGACGCTCACGCAGGCTTTGATTCGCACTGACGCCGCCGGCTATAACCAGTTGCTGATATGCTGTTTCTTTTAAGGCCCGCTTACATTTAATGGTCAGAGTGTCCACAATGGCATCCTGAAATGCCCAGGCAATATCGGCTCGGGTCTGCTCACTTTTATCTGATGCCATCCAGGTATTTAATACAAAAGTTTTTAAACCGCTGAAACTCATATCCAGACCGGGGCGATTGACCATAGGGCGGGGAAATTTATAGCCTCCGGCAGTGCCTTTTTTTGCCAGTTCAGAAATAATCGGGCCGCCGGGGTAACCCAGCCCCAGCATTTTGGCGGTTTTATCAAAGGCTTCACCCACTGCATCATCCAGAGATTCACCAATGATCCGGTAAGCACCCATCGCGGTGACATCCACCAGTAAAGTATGGCCGCCGGAAACCAGCAGAGCCAGAAATGGGAATTCAGGGGTGTTTTCTTCCAGCATGGGAGCCAGTAAATGCCCCTCCATATGATGCACGCCAATACTGGGGCATTGCCAGGTCCAGGCCAGAGAACGGCCAACTGCTGCGCCGACCATTAAAGCCCCCATTAATCCCGGTCCGGCAGTATAGGCAATACCGTCAATATCGTCAGGCTGACAGTCCGCTTCTGTCATGACCTGTTTGATCAGTGGAATAATCCGCCGGACATGATCTCGTGAGGCCAGTTCCGGCACCACTCCGCCGTAATCAGCATGCAGCGCTATCTGACTATATAAGGCATCCGCCACAATGCCCTGTTTATCATCATAAATAGCAATGCCTGTTTCATCACAGGATGTTTCAATACCCAGTACTTTCATGGGCGTTATTGTGTACCCTATTGCAGGATCTTGCAAGATGATTGAATCTAAGTCCCATATCCGTGTCTGCTATAAGTTTATAAACTAAAACAGAGTATCAGAACAGGCTAAGGGCTTTCTCAGGGACACTCTAGAACATCCATGTGTCGCTTTATCTCGGCATCCTGCCTCCATAAACCCCGCAAACACAGGCACTGCAGAAAGATACTCTTATCAGGTTTAAGTCATGCTGAATAGTTACAAAAACTTTATAATTTTTCAAAAAATTTTGCAGTCAGTTTAAAATAAGAGTATGATCCCGTGTCTGCGTTTTGAGCCGGAGTTTATGCTCTGTTTCAGGTTTATGCTCTGTTTCAGATAGATACAACGCAAACCAATTAATTGCTGGGTAATTGTTTTAATTTAGGAGATTTCATGCCATCGGTAAAGTTAAAAGAAAATGAGCCATTTGACGTAGCCTTACGTCGTTTCAAGCGTTCCTGTGAAAAAGCAGGCATCCTCTCTGAAGTGCGTCGTCGCGAGCATTATGAAAAGCCAACTGCGGTGCGTAAACGTAAGGCTGCTGCTGCTGTTAAACGCTGGCAGAAAAAACAATCCCGTGAGATTGGTCGCCGTAAGCGTATGTACTAATTCTTTTATTTGAAATAGGGTGGTCAAATGACTTACCGCTTATTTCAGATAAAAGTAAATTGTTGTTTTAATAATAGTTTTTATTGTATTTGTTAAGCTAGTCCAACAGCTATGTGCTATCT
>Ga0256831_1001027_pt1 | contig 14768 bp, 17 predicted proteins | sample 132544metaG_FD_189087 | JGI IMG/M metagenome (GOLD analysis project Ga0256831, IMG submission 189087) | Hydrothermal vent microbial communities from Lau Basin, Pacific Ocean - 132-544 | ecosystem: Environmental > Aquatic > Marine > Hydrothermal vents | place: Pacific Ocean: Lau Basin | collected...
CATGAACTCACAGAGCTAAGCTACGAAATATACCTGACAGAAGACCTTAAAGATTTAAGAAAGACGTGGAAAAAATTTTTAGCCTACATACCAGAAATAGCCTCAGATCAGATTAAACTGTTAGAGGTTTTAGAGCAGGCCTGTCTGTTAAGGGGAGAGGAGAAAAACCAGACGGCCCACGAGCTGATTGCTTTTCTTATAAAAAACGTTTCCTGCTTTGAGGCCAACCACTACTTCTCATCTGCCGACTTCCTCCTTAAATCATACAGCGCGAGGGACGTAAGCTTAGCACTTCAGAAGCTGAACGAGGAGCTTTACAACCTGGTCTGCCACCTAACAAAGTACATAAGGAACAGAAATTACAAGTACGCCTATAGAACCTGGTCAAGACTCTCTGAAAAGTCAAAACTGCTGCTCCTCTACTCTATATTTCTCAAGTATAAGTGGGAAGTCAGTAAAGAAAAGTCACTGAGCGAATTTCTCCTTGACCCTCTGTTTGAGGAAAAACTGTTCAATCTCATCTTTATACCGACAGACATAGATAAGCTTGCAATAAGAGTTTTTAGAATATTCTCTCTAAACTTGATAAAACTCATTAATGATAGCAGCTACGGCATAGGAACAGCCTTTATTCACGAAGATAGGGAAAGGGAGATCTACAGGTGCTACGTTATTTACTTAACAGAAAACGAAAAGAGAGAGTGGGTTAAATCATCTATTAAGAAACTGCTAAAAAAAGCAGAAGAGATAACATGTAAAAAATTTTCTATATCTGAAAAGCAGCTCAGTAAGTACATTAAAGCAGTAGTGATTTCAGGAGATACTGTAAAACTCTCAGCTATATCCCGTGAGGATTTCCCAATTTTTATAGATTCAATAGAGGAAACTGTAAAAGAGAAATTTCCATCAAAAACTGTTGTTGAGATATCAGACCTTTCAGAAACCATAAAGGAGTTTCAGGAGATAATTGCATCTATAAAGGCTCTAAGAGAACCGGAAAGGGAAAACTACCTCAGACTATTCGGACAGCCGATAATCAACCTTCACTCTCAGAACAGGGAAGGAATAGAAATCCTCTCAAGGATAGTTCTGCCAGACGGCAGAGTTGTTCCTCCCTACAAGTTCCTCAAAGTTGTGAAGAAACTGAAGCTTACAGCTCAGTTTGATAGAGCTGTTCTCCAGAAAATTAAAGAGTTTATTGAAAAGTACGAAGAAAAAGAGAGATGCAAACTCTTCGTTAACCTTTATCCAACCTCTTGCTACAACCACGAGGTTCTTGAAAAACTTAAACAGATCAAGGCTTTAGCCCTTAAAAAGGGGATAGAAATCGTAGCAGAAGTTATAGAGACGGAAGACGTTGACATAGGGAAAGTAATCCCTTCCCTATCTTCCCACAATTTCCAGATTGCCATTGACGATTTTGGAACGGGTTATTCAAACTTTGAGAGGATAGCCCAGCTAATAGAGTATGAAAGCCTTAAATACATAAAGATAGACGGTAGTCTCGTTAAGAAAGCAAAGAAAGAAAGAGTTTTTAAGGCCATTGTAGAAACGATAACTTCTCTTGCTAATAAGCTTAACAAGAGTGTAATCTACGAGTTTGTTGAAGATGAGGAGCTCCTCTCTACTTTAAAAGAGATTGGAAAGGGAAGCACCCTCGGGCAGGGCTACTTCCTGGGAAAACCGGAACCTATTGAGAAACTGATTTAAGGCTTAACCTTTCTGACAAGTTTAAGGATAAGGGCTTTCTGGGTGTGGAGCCTGTTCTCTGCCTGATCCCACACAACGGAGCGTTCTCCCTCAATCACCTCATCTGTAACTTCCTCTCCTCTGTGGGCGGGAAGGCAGTGCATAAAGAGGAAATCTGGCTTTGCGTATTTAACAAGTTCTGAGTTCACCTGATAGGGCATAAATATCCTTTTCCTCTCTTCAGCTTCCTCTTCCTGACCCATTGAAGCCCAAACGTCTGTGTAGATAACGTCTGCCTCTTTAACAGCTTCAACGGGGTCGTGGGTAACAACTATCTCAGCTCCCGTCTCTTTAGCTATCTCTTTAGCAGCTTCAACGTACTTAGGTAGCGGCTCATAACCTTCAGGGGTTGCTGCGTAGAACCTCATTCCCATGTAGGCAGCACCAACGAGCCAGGAGTTACACATGTTGTTACCATCTCCAAGGTACGCAACCTTTAAACCTTCAAGCTTTCGCCTGTACTCCCAGATGGTAAAGAGGTCTGCAAGAACCTGACAGGGGTGCTCTTCGTCTGTAAGGGCGTTTATGACAGGAACGTCGGAGTAGCGGGCGAGTTCTTCAACCCTTTCCTGACCAAAGGTTCTGATGACTATAAGGTCAACGTAGCGGGAGAGAACCCTGGCCGTGTCCTTTATAGGTTCACCGCGGCCTAACTGGGAGCTCCTGTTATCCATATAAACACCGTGTCCACCGAGCTGGTAAACCCCCACCTCAAAAGAAACCCTCGTTCTTGTAGAGGGTTTCTCAAATATGAGGGCGGCTGTAAAACCGTCTAAAGGTCTGTAGAGTTCCCCCTTTTTAACTTTTTCCTTCAAAAAGGCAGAGAGTGATAAGATGTTTTCTATAAAGAGCCTGTCGGCGTCAAGCATAGATATAAAATCCTTCATTACTCCTTCCTCCTGAGTCCTGTAAGGAGAATCTTAACCTGATTCTGGAGGAACTCAAGCCTGCTCTCAAGTTTTACCACTTTTGTTTTTAGTTCACTGAAAGTGCTTGAGAGTTTTAACTGCTCTGCCTCAAGCTCTTCTACTTTCTCAGCAAACTTTTTTAGAGAGTAAAAGAGAGCTCCCACAGAGATAAAGAGCAGAAAAACAACGAGGAGATTTAAAATGAGTAGTAACTGAACCATTCAACAATCCTCCCCTTTCCCACCTTATCTTTTAATGTTTCAGCTTCAGCATTTGAAAGATTATAGAAAAGAACTTCTCCTGAAGGAAAGGTGAAGAGGATTGAGGGCCGGAGCTCCCCTTCCTCACCAATAAGAGCTCCATAAGTAAGTCTTTTAAGGTCAAAACAGAATTTGTTAGTAAGTTCTGACGATATGACTTTCCCGGGAAGTACAAGAACGTCTAACTTATAGGGAACTTTAACCGTTTCACTTCCTACAGTTAATGAATTTTCCTTAAAGTCCACACAAACCTGTACACTCTTCCCGGGAACAAAAGAGGAAGAAAAAAGCGTTGAAATTTTAGTCTTAAAACTCTCATCTGAACTTAAGCCGTTCTTAACAATAACGGGAAAGAAAAGTGTTAACAGGAGAGAAAGGATCGTAAGAACTATAAGGAGTTCTAAAAGGGTAAATCCTCTTTTCACGTATCAATCTCCACTTTCTTAGAAGTAACAACCACTTTTCCGTCAACACAGAAAGAGGAAACGGGACACTGTTCCAGTTTTGGTCTCTCTCCGTCTTTCCTGTAGTGGCAGCCGTGTTTTGAGAGAAGCCAAAGAGGTCTAAACATCTCTATGGGGGCTATGTCCGTTCCCTTTAAACCTTCCCGCCACACTTCAATAACCTTTTTCTTCACGGTCTCCGTTATCCCTTTGGCCGAGTACTTCCCGGTTATACAGCCGGTGGTAAAAGTTGCCCTTGCAACGTGGACGTCTACAGGAATGGGGAGCTCTTCCACTCTCTTAACGGGAATGGGAACCTTCTCTTTTAGGCTCCTTATCCAGTGGGGAAATATCTTTAGCCCCGAAAGGGAGGGAAACTCCTCTTTTCTATTTTTCAGGAAATCCTCAAACATTGAAACAACGTCGTAACTGTACTCCTCAAACAGTGTTGTTAGCTTACCACCGTACTTCTTAGAAAGGGTTTCCGAAATTGTGAACCATATATCAACGTCTCTGTGCTTCTTTTTTGCAAGGCCGTGTTTCTCCAGAGCCCTCAAGAGCTCTTCCTTCCCCCTTTTCACAACAGAATCCGGGTCAAAAACCCAGTTTACTTCTTCATCTTTCAGGGTGTTGAGGGAGCTCCTCCACAGCTCCTCGGCATTTCTCATATAGTCAAGGGCAGTTGTATAGGTAACAATCAAAAGAAGCGTATCTCTATCAAGCTCTTTAGCCACTTCCTTCACTGCGTCATCGGGGAGCTCCTTGTGGCCAAAAATCCCGTCAGTCTTAAGAGCTTCAAGGAGTGAAAGAGCTACCTCCCTTGCCCTGTCCGGATTCAGCCGGAGGTCAACTTTCATTTTTAAACTCCTATTATGGTTTATTGTAATATAATACATTGACATCCAGAACCTCCGGGGGAAACGTTGGGCCTGTTTGACTTTTTCAGGAAAAAGAGCGACGAGGAACTGTTTGCGGAGGCTGTAAAAAATCAGGACTTCATGACAGTAGTAAAGCTCGGCAAATCAATTCTTGAGAAGAAACCGGATCAAATATCAGTATTAAACCCCTACGTTGATGCCCTCGTCAAGTTAGGAAGGAAAGATGAAGCCGTATCAACACTCATCTCATTTGCTGAGAGAAAACTGGAAGAAGAGTACTACGACGTTGCAATTCCGGTCTTAAAAAAGGCCCTCAGGATAGACCCCCTGAACCTGAAGGCAATAAAACTCCTTACAAATGCCTTTAAGAGAAAAGAGCTCTACTACGACGCCTTTAACGTTCTCTTAGATGCCTTTCAGAAAATGGAAGAGACGGGGATAAATACATCAACCCTTAAAGAGATGATTGAGAACTTCCTCAAGGATACCTCCCACCCGGTGTTCTACGAAAAGTACGGTGATGTACTGTTTGAAAAGGGAGATAAAGAGAATGCCCTCGTCAATTTCATACTTGCAGGAAACATGTACATTAACCTCAGAAACTACCCTGCAGCTCTAAGGTCCTTCCTGAAAGCAAGGAGAATCAAAACAACAGAAGCACTTGATAAACACCTGATAGAGACCATCTCTTACATGGAGAATCCAAAAGTTCAGTCAATCCTCCTCACGCTCCTTCAAGAACATAAAGACGACTTCAACTTCCTGACGTTCATAGTTTCCCAGTTCAAGGAAACGGGCAGGTTAGACTTCCTGAAATCGCTGGTATCAAACGTTCCTCTACCGAAAGTTAAGTATACGCTCCTTGCCCTCATTAACTACGAGTTAGGAGAAGTTGAAGAAGCTCAGGAGTACCTCAACAAGATACAGCTGATAGACAGAAACCTCTACGAGAGAATCGTTGCATACTTAAAGACAATTAAACCTGAAGAGGAGCTATCACTACCGGTTGAAGCTTCAAAAGAGGAGGAGCTCCCCGAACCCGAACAGATATTAGAAGTCCTTGATCAGGTTCTTGATATAAACGAACTGGTTAACGATTTCATAACAAGCAGAGAAGAGGAACCACCTAAGAAAATTAAGGAAGAGGTCCTCACCCTGAAGAAGAATAGAGACGGAAGAAGGCTCATTTCTGCCGCTGAAGCTCTTATGGGAATAGGGAACTTAAAGAAGGCTGAAGAGGAAGCAAGAGAAGCCCTAAACACGGAATGCAGACCCAAAGCAGCGGTTCTCCTTGCCGAGATAATGAAACAGCAGAACAGGGAAAAAGAGGCCCTTGCTTTCCTGATTGACGAGCTGAAGAGAAGAGACTACACGGAAGAGGACAGGGCAAAACTGAAGGTAAAGTTGGGAGAGATATACCAGTCTATGGGAGACAGGGAAAAGGCCCTTTCGTGGTATAGAGAGGCCCAGAAAGTACTGAAAGACGAAGCACTACAGGAAAAGATAGAGGAACTTGAGAAAGAGACTGTTTAACTCTCTCTACGTTCACGTACCATTTTGCAGAGAAAAGTGCAGGTACTGTGACTTCTACTCCGGCAACTTTTTAGAGCTTGCCCCCCTTTACAGAAAGGCCGTTCTGAGGGAACTTGCTCTAAGAGAGCCGGCGTTCTCCCAGTTTCCAACGATCTACTTTGGCGGTGGAACTCCCCCACTGATGGAGCCTGCCTTCTTTGAGTCTATCCTCTCAAAAGTGGGACAGTTCTCTGAGGTAACTGTTGAGTTCAACCCCGAAGATGCAAAAAAGGGGAAGCTGAGGGAGCTCTCCCTGATAGGGGTAAACAGAATCAGCCTCGGAGTTCAGAGTTTTTCTGAAAAAACCCTTAAAACCCTTGGAAGAAGACAAACTCCGGAAGATAACCTTAAAGCCCTTGAAGCTGTCTGCTCTGTCTTTTCAAACGTTTCCGTTGATTTTATCTACGGAGCTCCCGGCCAAACGGTAGAGAGTTTCCTGAAAGACCTTGAAACTGCACTCTCATTTCCCGTAAAGCACATATCCCTCTACGCCCTCACAATCTACGAGGAGACACCGCTCTTTAAAGACTACTCAGAAGGGAAGTTCAGACTGCCCGAAGAGGAAACGGTTTACGAGATCTACTCAGAAGCCGTATCTTACTTAGAGGAGAGAGGTTTCAGGCAGTATGAGATATCAAACTTTGCAGTTCCCGGCTTTGAAAGTAAACACAACGTAAACTACTGGAAGCTTGAAAATTACTCAGGCCTTGGCCCTTCGGCAGCCTCTTTCTACGTAAACAGGTACTGGAAAAACGTTAGCAACCTGAAAGCGTACATAGGTAAGGTTGAGAGGGGGGAGCTCCCCACAGAAGAGGAGGAAATTTTTGAAGTAGAAGAACTGAAAAAACTCAAGCTCATAATGGGCCTGAGGCTTGTAGAAGGAGTAAACCTAAAAGAGATAGGGCTTGAGGAGAAGTTCAGAGAAGCCCTTGAAAAGTCCGAAATTGTCAAAGGTCTTTTGGAAGAAGGGCTGATAGAGTTGGAAAACGGCAGGCTCAGGCTCGGGAAAAAAGGTTTTTTCGTCTCAAACAGCGTTATCTCTCAGCTGATAAATACCCTTTTTTGAGACAGATTTCGGGGTAAATTCCCGTTAATATAAGTTAAAAACCGAATCTGAGGCCGAGATGGGAAAGAGAGAAATTTCAAGAGAAGAGGCAGAAAAGGTCTTAAGGGAAAACGCATCAAAGATAACAGAGAAGGACATTGAAGAGGTTTTAAGGAGACAGGAGGAGATTGAAAGGAAGCTCAAAGGGCCCTTAAGCAGGTTCTTTGAAGACGTAAAAGACTTCTTCTCCCTTCTCAAAGATTTCTTCTCCGGTGAATACAGGGAAGTTCCGTGGTTTACAGTAGCCGCCATTACTGCAGCTCTTCTCTACGTTCTCAACCCGGTAGACCTGATACCCGACTTTATCCCGATAATAGGACAGGTGGACGACGCCTTAGTTGTAAGCATCTGCCTCTACTTAGTGGAAGAGGACCTTGAAAAGTACAGAGAGTGGAGAAGGCAGAGGGAAAATGCTTGATGCAATAATAAAAGAAGTGATAAAAAACTTAGGAACCGTAAAGGTTCCCGTTTTTGGGCCGTGCCCCCGGTGCGGCCACTCCCTCTTTCTTGTTGAAACACTTTTTGGAAAGTTTATAGTCTGCTCAAACCCTGCCTGCAGCTACTTTTCAAAGGTAAAGGGGTAGGCCCTAACCGAGCCTCACCCATACGTGTGAACCACCCGACGGACACCCTGAAGAGTAGGGGGTTCCTGAACAGTAGACCACCTTTCCGCACTTTTTGCACTGGAACGGGTGGGTTCCCGGCTGAGGAGTAATTCCCCCTCTGTCGCAAACCCTGTGCCATACGTGGGAACCTGAAGAACAGCCGGAAATGTTGGGAGTTCCGGAGCTCTCCACTACTGCTCCGCACCGTGAACAGATAAATACAGCCATAGCCCCCTCCAAAACCTTTTCTTTCAGTTTAAAGAGGAAATACCCCACAAATCGGCTCATATGGAGAGGTTTTTCAGGAGGGAGCTCCTTACATCAAAAAATCTCTTAAGCTCTTTCTTAAAAGCTTTAAATCTCTCTCTGTTCACCCTCAGGCTGTAGCTCAGCTGAGGGAACTCTCTCTTTATCCTCTTCTCCTTTGCTATCTCTACATCCTCTTCAGAAGGGGGAGAGATGGAAAGGAGCTCATCCAATACAATCCAGCTGACAAACCGGTAACTTGGGTAACCTACAAGGAGAACTTCTACTTCATCTTCAAAGAGCCTGTAGTTGAACTGGGTGGGATAGAGAAGAATTCCGTGTTCGGGCCTAACGTCCCTGTAGTAATCGGCAGGAAGACGAACTTTCAGTATAAAGGGATCTCTATCAAAGGGGAAAAATACATCTTTAAACTTCTGTCTGTAGTAGTCTGGAAGTTCCACATCTTTAAAGCTCAGTGCTTTCATCTTCTGAACGAGCAGAGACCTGTGCTGTTTTGTCTTTAAATCAATACTTGAAAGGTAGAAAACACCGTTGTAAGTAAAGAGCTTTATCGGGAAAATCTCCTTCTGGTAGCCTGCATAGCTAATTATGAGCCCCCTCTTTTCAACTATGGCCTTAAATATCATCTGAAGAGTTCCGTTTGAGATAAAGGCAAACCTCTCAACGGGAATGGGAAGGTAGTCAAAGGATTCCTTCGCAATCTCCCTTTTCTCCGGGTCCAAACTTCTTCCAAGCCGCTCTACAGCCCTCAGGGCAGGCTTTAAAACCTCAATTTCCCTGTACTTCCTCGGAACAAACGAGATTAATGTAAAGAGGGAAATGAGCTCCTCTTCAGAGTACGAAACAAAGTAGGGAAAGGCCTTAAGGTTTATTCTCCACTCGTCTGGCCTTTTTCCCTTCGTCCTGAAGAATCGCCTCTCAACGTATCCACCCTCTAAAAGGTCAGAGAGTGCCCTCTGAAGCCTCTTCCTCTCTGCCCTCTCCTTTCCGGAGCTCCCATTCAGAACCCCTCCCTTAACCAGCTCTTTAAAAATCTCCGTCGTTGTTATAAATTTTCCTCCCTTCTCAGAGAGAACTTTAAGTATTTCAACAATTAGGTTGACCTTTTGCAACTTCTCCCTCCCGGAGAAATATTTTAAATCAACCTTTACAGGAGGAAAATTGGAGAGGACAAAGTTCCAGAAAGTTTTAGAGATAACAGCATCTGTAATAGGAGTTGTGGCTCTTTTAATAACGGCACTGGGATACCCTCAGGTGGGCTTCGTTGTTGCACTTTTTGCCTCAGCACTTTACGCAACTTACGGTTACCTCACAAAACAGTACGGAATAATGGTCAGCTCGCTCATATACGGAGCCGTTGAAGTTGTGGGTATAATCAGGTGGGTTTTCTTAGGAGTCAACAATGGAAGCTAAGAGGCTGAAAATTCTGCTTTCAAACGACGACGGAATAAGGTCTGACGGTTTAAAGGCACTTTACGAGGCACTCTCAGAGTTTGCAGACGTTGTTGTTGTAGCGCCAGACAGGGAGAGGAGCGCAGTTGGAAGGGCTTTAACCCTCCACAGACCCTTAAGGTGTGAACAGGTTGACGAGAACTGGTTTGCAGTAGACGGAACACCAACCAGCTGCGTTTACATAGGCATCCACGCCATTATGAAGGGGAAAAAGCCCGACATGGTAATTGGCGGAATAAACAGAGGGCCAAACCTTGGAGAGGACATCACCTACTCGGGAACCGTCTCTGTTGCCATGGAGGGAGCTCTCCTTGGCATTCCTTCAATCGCCTTTTCACTTGCAACGTTTAAAGATTTCCTCTGGAAGGATGCAGCAGAGTGGGCAAAGAGGATAACCCTTAAGGCCTACTCTCAGGGAATTCCCGAAGGTTGCTGTCTGAACGTGAACATTCCAAACCTACCAGAAGAAGAGATAAAGGGAGTTCAGATAACAAAGCAGGGGAGGAAGGACTACACGGAGAAGGTTGAGGAGAGGAGAGACCCGTGGGGAAGGGTCTACTACTGGATAGGTGGAGAGGAGCCCAACTGGAAAGCAGAGCCGGGAACCGACTACTGGGCCGTTAAGAACGGTTACGTCTCTATAACGCCCATACACTTAGACCTTACAGACTACAGAGCCCTCAAAATCCTTAAAAGTTACGAGTGGTAGATGGAGATACTATCAGTCGCCTTCTGGAAGAGTTTAGCCCTCAAGTACGGAGTTTACGCTCTGGCCTTTAACGCTTTCATTGAGGCCATCTTCTTCCCCATTCCACCAGATGTTCTCCTGTTAAGCCTTTCAATAACAAACCCCAAAGGAGCCTTCCTCTACGCCGCCGTTGCAACCCTCTTTTCTGCCTTGGGGGGAGTTGTTGGCTACTACGTTGGCTATTTTGGAGGGAAACCTTTAGCAGAGAGGTTTTTCGGAAAGGAAAAGGTTGCAAAGGTCCACAGGCTTTACGAGTCTTACGAGAGCTTAATCATTCTCCTTGCAGGGTTCACACCCCTACCCTACAAGCTCTTTACAGTTACATCGGGAGTTCTCTTTGCCTCTTTAAAAAAGCTTTTCATTTTTTCCTTAATCGGAAGGGGAAGCAGGTTCTTTGCCGAGGCCGCCCTCATCTACTTCTTCGGCAGAGAGGTTCAGGATTTCGTTATTCGGAACATTAATATACTTTCTCTTGTAGGGGGAACTCTCCTCCTTGTAGCCTTTTTAATTTACAGAAGGTACAGAAAAGGGGTTCTGCCGTGAGCAGGAGACGGTTCTTTAAAATGCTTGGTAAATCTTTGGTTCAGGCGGCTGCAGAGTTCACGTATGAAGTTTCAAAGCCCAACAAAGCATTTATAAGGCCGCCTGGAAGCGCCGACGAGGAGACTTTTCTCTCTCTGTGCAACAAGTGTGGAAAGTGTACAGAAGCCTGCCCTACAGGAGTTCTTGATAGGGTAAAGGAGATGAACCCGATAGTTCTTGATACGCCGTTTATGAACTTTGAGAACAACTACTGCGAGCAGTGTTACGCCTGTATAGAGGCCTGCCCTACGGGAGCTCTCTCTAAGGAAAACCTAAAGAAGTTCAGATACGTTGCAAAGCTTGATAAGAACAGGTGTGTCGCCTTTCAGGACGTTTTCTGCCAGAGCTGTTACTGGAGCTGCCCGGAAATGGACAGAGCCATAACCCTCATAGATTTCAACTATCCAGAGTTCCACTCAGAGCACTGCAGAGGGTGCGGAAAGTGTGTCCACGCCTGCCCAACAATTCCAAAGTCAATAACCCTCGTTAAGGTAAAGAATGAAAACCCTTAAGGTTCAGGAAGCTTTAAAGGAGCTGAAAAAGGGCCTTTCATGGAAAAAGGTTTTTATCTACGGAGAAGAGAGCTATCTAACAGACCAGTTCTTAAAGAAGCTCTCAGAAATCAGGGAAATTGAGAAGTTCTACCCCGACTCCTTAGAGGAGCTCTTCGGGTTTACAGGGAGCTCCCTCTTCGGCCCCTCTCCCCTTCCAGTTATCGTCCACGGCGAGGAGCTCCCCAAGTTCCTAAAGAAAAAGTCAGAAAGGGAGAAGTTCTTAAGGAAACTGAAAAGTTTAGAAGAGTTCGTTGTGGCTGCATTTTCAGGCCTTGACTACAGAACGCTCAAAGGAGAGCTCTTTTCAGAAATTTTTAGAATGGTAGAGGTTTCGGTAGTTTCAGAACCCTACCCTCCAAAGGCAAAGCTGAGCCTAATAAAGAAGAAGCTCTCACAGAGGAAAGACGTAAAACCCGAAGTGATAAACCTGATAGCCGAGAAGGTGGAAGGCGACCTGTGGGAGCTGAAAAACGAAACCGACAAACTCCTGTGCTACCCGGGAGAGCTCAGCGAAGAGGTGGTGGAGCTCCTCATCTCAAGCACCCCAAAAGTTGACCTCTTTAACCTCATATACCTTCTAATTGAGGGAAGGAAAAAGGAGTTCCTCTCCCAGGTTTCACACCTCCTGTCAGAAGGAGCAGAACCTCTCCAGCTTATAGGCCTCCTCCAGTCTCAGGTTCGCCAGCTCATAAAAACGGCTTCAGGTCAGCCACCAAAACTCCCCCAGCAGGCACTGAGGAAACTTCAGTTTTACGGCAGAAAGTTGGGAGTAAAAAGAGGGCTGAAGCTTTTAAAACTCCTCAACGAGGCTGAATTCTCAGTAAAAACTGGAAGGGCAACCGGAAACGAGGCTCTAACAGGTCTGGCCTTTAAAGATTTTGATTGAAACCATAAATTTCCCTCCAAACCTGTAAGGAGGTTCCATGCAGACACTCCTCTACTTCATAATTGCCTTAGGCATCCTCATCTTCGTCCACGAGTTCGGCCACTTTATAGCGGCAAGGTTATTCGGAGTTAGAGTTGAAACCTTCTCTATTGGATTTGGGCCCAAACTCTTCAAGTTCAGATGCTGTGAAACGGAGTTTGCGGTAAGCCTCATTCCCCTAGGCGGATACGTAAAAATGGCAGGAGAGGACCCAGACAAACCTGTCAAATCGCCAGATGAGTTCTACGCCAAACCTCCGTGGCAGAGAATAGTAATAGCCCTTGCAGGGCCCTTAATGAACCTCCTTTTAGCAGTGGTCTTCTTTGCGCTCTCCTACTCAATCGGCAGGTACATCCCATCTTACCAGGTAGAAGCCGCAAGGGTTGGCTTTGTCCTCTCTCAGAACGTTCCCTTAAAGCCGGGAGACGTCATAGTTTCGGCAAACGGAAAACCCGTTAAGAGCTGGAAAGAACTCAACCAGATAGTGGCCCTAAACCCCAACAGAGACATAATCTTAACCGTTAAGAGAAACGGTAAACTTGAAACTGTAAAGGTCCACACAGGCGTTGACGAGAGAAACGGCGTTGGAACCCTTCCTGTAGTTCCTGCAATAAAACCGGTAATAGGTAAAGTAATTAAAGGCTCTCCTGCAGAAAAGGCAGGCCTGAAACCGGGAGACATCATCCTGAAGATAAACGGCAGAGATATAACACGCTGGGAGCAGGTTGTTGAACTGATAGGAAAGAGCAACGGAAAACCTGTGGAGCTCCTCATCCTTAGAAACGGAAAGAGGCTGAAAATTACAGTTAAACCCCACTTGAACAAAAAGTACGGCAGGTACACAATCGGTATCGTTCCAAAGGTTAACCTGATTTTTGTCAAATACCCGCCTTTAAAGGCCTTTGAAAAGGGCATTGAGGAGTTCAAGAGCCAGACGGCCCTCTTCTTCACCTTCCTCTACAAACTCTTAACAGGTCAGGCTTCCATTAAGAGTTTAGGCGGACCCATACTCATCGCAGAGGTTGCAGGAAAGGCCGCCCAGGCCGGAATCTCAAACTTCATCTACTTTATGGGATTCATAAGCCTCCAGTTAGGCTACTTCAACCTCCTGCCCCTTCCCGTTTTAGACGGAGGATTGATTCTCCTCTTCCTGATTGAGATCTTAAGGAGAAGGCCGGTATCTCCCTCTTTCAGGGAGAAGTTCCAGCAGGTTGGCCTTGCACTTATAGGCCTTCTAATGGCAATAGTCTTCTACAACGACATAATGAGGCTGGTTAAGTAATGGGAAAGAAGGAGAGGTTAGACAAGGTTTTAGTTGAGAGAGGGCTTGTTAAGAGCCGTGAAAGGGCAAAGGCACTGATAATGGCCGGCAAGGTTCTTGTTAACGGGAAGGTTGTTGACAAGGCGGGAGCTCCCGTCTCCCCCGATTCAAAAATAGAGATAAAGGGAGAGGACATCCCCTACGTCTCCCGTGGAGGCCTGAAACTAAAAACGGCAATAGACGAGTTTGGACTTAACGTTGAAGGATTCACCTGTTTAGACGTTGGAGCCTCCACCGGCGGTTTTACAGACTGCCTCCTGCAGCACGGAGCCAAAAAGGTTTACGCGGTAGACGTTGGAAAAGGACAGCTTGACTGGAAGCTGAGAAACGACGAAAGGGTAATCTCAATAGAGGGTTTCAACGCAAGGTACTTAACCGAAAAGGAAGTTCCTGAAAAGGTTGACCTGATAGTTATAGACGTCTCTTTCATCTCCTTAGAGAAAATCCTTCCAGTAGTTAAACAGTTCCTGAAACCTGGAGCAAAAATCGTTGCACTGATAAAGCCCCAGTTTGAGCTTACAAAGAAGGAAGTTGATAGAGGCAAGGGAGTGATAAGAGACCCGGAGCTCCACAAAAAGGCCATTATGAAAATCCTGAACTTTGCCAGATCAATCGGCCTCTACCCTGAAAAACTAACCCTCTCCAAACCAAGAGGCCCCAAAGGGAACAAAGAGTTCTTAGTTCTACTCTCTCAGAAAGCCGAAGACGACAGGGTAGATGAAGGAACTGTTCAAAAAGTGGTTAAAATGGACGACTAAGTTTTTAAATCCTCTAATAATCAACAAGTGAAAAGACCTTAATCCCGAATCTACTCTCTATAATTTCGGCTTTAGAAAGGAAATCTCTATCGTCTGTCCAGATAGAAGTCGTCAATCCTGTATAAGAAAAGGTTATAGCACAGGCAAGAACGTGAGCATCCTCTTTTTGCCAGTCGGTATCCTGTAAAATCAGGTCAGCTTCAGGAATAAACGCCTGATAAACATTCGTAGGAATGATCCTATCTATTAAAATATTTATTTTTCCATAGTACAGTTTCTCAAATTTTTGCTCTTCAATCCTATTTTTAAAAAAAGACTTTCTCTTAAAACTCTGCCACGCTCTCTCTACTGTAACTTCAGTAGCTACCAGCAATCTCCCTGCTTCCTTTAGTATTTTAAAGTACCTAACAATTTCTCCCGCTCCCCTGTAATAGAAACGAGCAAGCTTGTTTAATTTAGTTGCGTCAACAACAACTATTGAAAACTCTGTATTTTCCGAATTTAACACTATTTTCCCCTCCAGGAAATCGGTTTTATTCTTAATTATTTAACAATGTACTTACAGCCAAGTGCATCCATCATCATAAAGAAAAAGGACTGCACTTCTGGAGGAAGAAACTTTACCGCATTAAGATTAACAT
>Ga0256831_1001028_pt1 | contig 14767 bp, 14 predicted proteins | sample 132544metaG_FD_189087 | JGI IMG/M metagenome (GOLD analysis project Ga0256831, IMG submission 189087) | Hydrothermal vent microbial communities from Lau Basin, Pacific Ocean - 132-544 | ecosystem: Environmental > Aquatic > Marine > Hydrothermal vents | place: Pacific Ocean: Lau Basin | collected...
ACTTTACCTGGGATATACCTGAAAATCCCGCTCCCGGAGAGATCAGTCAGCTAAAAAAAGAAAATGAAATACCTTCATTTATCGTGGAAATTTATAATATCAAAGATATAAACGATATTCAAAAGCTTCATGAATTTAAAATTGACGGTTATGTCCAGACTAGCAGAGTCATAGACGGTACACTTTATCTTGTCAGCCAATTCAATCCGACCATCCGGCGTGATTATCCCCGTATCTATGTCGATGCACCTGAATGCAAAACATATTTTTACGGTGACGGTACCGTACCCTCAGAACCCAATGTTCTTGAAACACCTGATGTTGTCGAGGGCGGCGGTTCAGGAGGTAGCGGTGGCAGTGTTCCTCTGCCGCTAAAAGATGAAAGAACGATTGTTGCAAACGACTATAAAAAATATGCCCGCTGTTACGGCTTGATGGTCGATGATAAAAAAGGCTTTTACAGATGGGATTATGACCATCCCAATATTATCAGCGAAAATCTTATCCCCAAAATACATATCGACAACACTACGGAAAAAGCGCTGGTAAGCCCGGAAACACTCTATGCATCGGATAAAAAAGATCAGGAAGCGGCTATCACCACCGTCACTAAAATAGCGATTGCAAACGGTACAATAGAAGAAAGTGCTTCGGTTCTGGGATATAGCAATACCGTCTACGCCTCCCCGAAGGCACTCTATATCGTCTCTGACAAATATCCGATCTTTTACAGTTTCGACCGCTTTAAAAGTCGCTCCACGATATACCGATTCACACTCGGCGATCATCTGGCATATCATGCTGCCGGTTTTGTCAACGGCACCCCGCTCAACCAGTTCAGCCTCAGCGAATACAACAATACCCTGCGTATCGCAACGAGTGAGGGATTTTCCTGGCAAAACAATACCGTCAACAGCCTCTATACGCTCAAAGCAATTCAAAACAATCTGGTCATCCAGGGCGTACTCAGCGGTCTGGGCAAGGAAGGAGAGACAATCCGATCTGTCAGATTCATGGGTAACCGCGGATATATCGTCACTTTCAGGCAAACCGATCCCTTTTATACGCTTGATCTGAGTAATCCTGCACATCCGAAAAAAGCGGGTGAACTGCACATAGACGGCTTCTCCTCCTACCTGCACCCGATCAGCCGGGATCTCATTTTAGGTTTTGGACGTGACGCAACACCGCAGGGACAGGCACTGGGTCTGAAACTGGAGCTTTTCGATGTCAGTGACTTTGCCCATCCCGTTTCGATCGACAGTTATACCCTTCCGGGCAACTACACACGCAGCGAGGTTGAGCACAACCACAAAGCGCTTGCATACCGCGACAGCGACAAACTCTTCGCTTTTGCCTACAATGTAAACGAAAACTTCAGATATACCAGTGATTATCTGGGAGTGTTTCAAATCGCGCAAAACGCTATCAAAGTCTATCAACCTATCCCGGGAACCCAAAACGGTTACACCAGCTTTCAAAGAGGGTTGATTTTCGATATGAACGGCGAAACCTATATCACCTACTTTTCCAACGGGACGATTAAATACCGTAAATTACAGGATACAGGAGTATTGCAATGAGATATATATGGATTACACTGGTACTTTTCATGATTACAGGATGTGGAGGAGGAAGCGGCAGTGACAACAACACACCGCCGGCGTCACCGCAGACACACGACAGCGGCAACAAACCGCCTGCCGTGCCGGTGATAGATTAGTCTCTTTTGCTGACCTCTTTACACAAAGAGACGAAGTATTTGGCATTTTCTACCGGTACATCCGGGAGAATGCCGTGCCCGAGGTTAAAAATATGTCTGCCCTCTTTCATCGTTTCGGCGATGGAAGTCACACACTCATAGGTCGCTTCTTTGCTGTAGAGTCTGCACGGCTCCATATTGCCCTGCAACACATAGCGATCACCCAGTTTCTCTTTGGCAAGCGCCATCGGTGTTGACCAGTCCACACCGAATACATCGAAATCGCCATCGATTTCGTCCAGATAAGCCGGAATCCCTTTGGGGAACATAATGATCGGAATATGCGGATATTTTGCCTTGATATACGCGGCAATCTCTTTCATGTACGGCCAGCTGAACTCCATATATTTGGACTTCTCCAGCGCTGCCGCCCAGGAGTCGAAAATCTGCACCACATCCGCACCCGCCTCGATCTGCTTTTCAAGGTAGTACTTGATCACTTCGGTCACTTTTGCCAACAGTTTGTGCATGAATTCCGGCTCAGTGTAGATCAGTTTTTTACAGATATTGTACGTTTTCGTACCCTGTCCCTCGATCATATAAGTCGCCAGGGTCCACGGTGCACCGGTAAAACCGATCAGTGCCTTATCATCCGCCAGCTGCTCACGCACCAGTTTGATGGTATCGTACACATAGGTCAGTTTATCCGCCGCCTCTTCTCCACCGATCAGCGCATCGAGCGCCGCTTCGTCACGCACCGGCTTTGCGAACACCGGTCCCTCGCCTTTAACGAAGTCAAGCTCCATGCCCATCTCATTTGGAATCACCAGAATATCGGAAAAAAGTATCGCCGCATCCACGCCGACAATATCGACCGGCTGCAGCGTCACTTCCGCCGCCAGTTTCGGATTGTGGCACAGGTTGAGAAAGTTACCCGCCTCTTCCCGTACTTTCATATACTCCGGTAGATAACGCCCCGCCTGACGCATCATCCATACAGGGGTATACGGCGTCGGTTTTCCAAAACATGCATCTACAAAAATTTTACCCATCAGTGTTCTCCACCCTTATGTAAGAAATATAGTCCCACAGACAGCGCCAGTATAGAGCCGGCAAAATAAAGCATCTCTATCGCACCTTCATATGGTGTATGAAGAACACGCTTAAAGAAACTGACCACAAGAACCATGACGATAACTTTAGCCAATTTATCTTTAAGTTGGTCAAGGGAGTGAATTTCCAAAATACGTGAGGCACCACCTTTGGCAACGTCAATTTCGGAGATAAAAAGTTCATACAAACCAAACCCGAAAATAAACATCACAATCGCCATCAGATAAAGATCGACCGCTCCGATCAGCCCACTGACAATATTTTCATGAAAATGTTCAGGGTGCAGATGGTGTATGTAGGTATTAAAAACTGTCGCAACTACTTCCCAGATATCGACACTCGCAACAATAAACAGCGCGATACCGCCCAGCATACTGAAGATCACCGCCAGCAATACAAAAAATCTTGTCTGCCAGAGTGCACCTTCAAACGTCCGCTCTAAAAAGCCCTGTTGTTTAGGGCTTTTGGCTACTTCTTTGCTCTCTTCATGAGACATTTACTCCTCCAGTTCAATCCACTTTTGCGCAATACGCAGTGAATTTGTTGCAGCACCCACGCGAACCTGGTCTGCTACATTCCAAAAATGGAGTATATTATCTCTAAAAATATCTTTTCTTATCCTTCCCACATAGGTAAGATCGGTATCGGTCGCTGTCACAGGCATAGGATAAACACCATTTGGCAGGTCATCCTGCACGACAAGGTTTTCAAAATTTTCAAACGCCTGACGTACTTCATCGACATTAACCACGACATTTTCACCAAATGTAACGGTGATCGATTCACTGTGGCTTCTCAAAACCGGTACACGCACACACGTCGCTGCCACTTCGATATCTTTATGCAGAATTTTTCTGGTTTCATTAACCATTTTCATCTCTTCTTTGGTAAAACCGTTCTCCATCGCAACATCGACCTGAGGGATGACGTTAAGTGCAATCTGGTGCAAAAAGGCTTCATGAGGACTCTCGTCGAGTCTGAAAGCGAAGAAATCCTGCATCTGCTTCACCAACTCCTCCATGCCCGCTTTACCCGCACCACTGGTCGCCTGATAGGTACTGACATCGACACGTTCGATTCCGTACAGATCATCCAGTGCTTTAAGCGCCTGAACCATCTGAATTGTCGAACAGTTTGGATTGGCGATGATGCCCCTGTTTTTCCAGAGTTTGATATCGTCCGGGTTTACTTCCGGCACGACAAGGGGGATCTCCGGATCCATGCGAAAGTGACTGGTGTTGTCAATCACCACTGCACCTGCATCGACTGCACTGGCGGCAAACTCCGCGGAAATGCTTCCACCCGCACTGAAGAAAGCAATATCGATCTCCTCTTCCGCAAACACGTCATGCGTCAACTCTTTGACTTTGATCGCTTTACCCGCATACTCTATCTCTTTACCTGCACTTCTGGCACTCGCCAGCGGTACCAGTTTCGCGATTGGAAAATCATACGCTTCAAAGAGTCTGTAAAACTCTTCCCCTACTGCACCGGTGGCACCCACCACTGCTACATTGAATTTTCTCATCTATTCCCTTTTTTTGATCAAATAATCTTACAATTTACAATGCGCCCAGTCTGACATCCAGACCGAGATCATCCGGTAAAATCTCATCACCGTCACTGAGAATGACAGCACGCTCCACCACCGATCTCAACTCACGGACATTGCCCGGCCAGTCATACTCCAGCAGCAGTGCTTTGGCATCTTCACTCAAATGTTTATACGGAAGATCATACTGCCTGCACGTTCTGTACAGATACTCAGTCGCAATATCGATAACTTCACTCTTGCGCTCTTTGAGCGGCGCTATTTTAACAGGAATTGTATTTAATCTGTAATATAAATCTTCCCGAAACTCTTTGTTTTTGATCTTTTCCAAAATATTGGCATTGGTTGCGGAGACGATACGCACATCGAACTTAACCGGTTTGGTACCGCCGACACGGACAATCTCACGCTCCTGAATCACACGCAGCAGTTTTGCCTGAAGGCTCATCGGCATTTCACCTATTTCATCGAGAAAGAGCGTTCCTTTGTGGGCAGTCTCAAAATGCCCCTTTTTCTGCGCAGTTGCGTCGGTAAACGCACCCTTTTCGTAACCGAAGAGTTCACTCTCCAGAAGATTTTCCGGAATCGCCGCCATATTGATCGCAATAAACGGTCCGGCATAGCGCGGTGACTCTTCATGAACATATTTGGCAAACAACTCTTTACCGACACCACTGTCGCCAAGCAACATAATCGAAGCATCCGTTTTTGCCGCTTTTTTCAGTGTACTTTTGATCTTTTCCAGTTTTTCACTGGTACCGTAAAACTTTTTGCGTCTGTCACTGCCCTGTTTACGACGTTCGATTTTGATCTTTCGGTTATCGGGCATACCGACACGTCTGTCCTTGGTAATATAGCGCTTTTCGTACGCCTCTTTTTTCTCTTTAACTTTCTTGACACGCTCCAATACCGCCATCAGATCTTCTACATCGAACGGTTTGGTTAAAAAGTCTTTGACATTTTCATAACGAATCGCTTCAATCGCAGTATTGAGCGTCGCGTTTCCGGTCATGATAATAATGCTACAGGGAAAGTGAATCTCTTTGATAAATTCAAGTCCATTCATACGAGGCATGGTAATATCGGTAATGATCACTTCATAAGAGGAATCAATTTTTTTCAGTGCTTCAACGGCATTTTTAAATGTCGTTACTTCATACTCTTCATACTCTTTCAATGCTATCTCAAGCGATTTACGCATATTGATATCATCTTCTACAATTGCTATTTTCATCCTCGTTTATATACCTCACTATAGACATAGATGATTTTAATATAGCATATTTTATATTAAAAAATTAGTTTTCGTATTTTATTTTTAATAAGGAGGGAGAGGAGAAGCGGAGCGTTTCGTAAACGCTACACTTCTTCTGTCAGTTCTTCGTCCGGCTTCTCTTCTTTGGGACAGCTCGCCATGCTGACAACATAGTCGTTGCCTTCAACACGTACCACGATCACACCGCTGGTATTACGTCCCGCTTTACGGATCTGCTGCATATCGACACGGATCATTTTACCGCTGTTTGTCAAGACCATCAAATCTTTTGCTTCATCGACAATCACGACACCGACAAGATCTTTGGTTTTAGAGGTCAGTTTCATGCAAATCACACCTTTGCCGCCACGTTTCTGTTCACGATACTCGGCAACTTCCGTACGCTTGCCTATACCTTTTTCACTCAACGCCAGTATTTCCTGGTTTTCATCTTTGATCATCACGGCACCGACCACACGGTCACCTTCATTTTTAAACTTAATACCCGTCACACCTTTGGCAGCTCTTCCCATCTCACGTACTTCATTGTACGGGAAGCGGATACACATACCTTTTTGGGTAACAATAAAAATAAACTGGTCATCTTCTTCGATAATTTTGGACGTTACCAGTTCGTCACTCTCATCGAGGGTAATTGCACGGACACCGACACTTCGGATATTTTTAAACTCTGCAAGACTTGTACGTTTGACAATACCGTTTTTCGTAAAGAATGCCAGAGAGCGTTTTTCATCAAAATCTGTCGTAGGGATAATCGCTTTGATCTTCTCTTCAGGCTGCAGATTGATCAGGTTGACAACCGCTTTTCCTTTCGCTGCACGACTACCTTCCGGAATACGGTAAACTTTAAGCCAGTAGAGTTGCCCGAAGTTGGTAACGAACATCAGCGTATCGTGTGTATTTGCCGTAAAGAAGTTTTCGATGAAGTCATCTTCATAGGTCGTCAGGGCTGTTTTGCCTTTGCCTCCCCTTCGCTGCTTCTCATACATCTTCAAAGGCACACGCTTGATATAGCCGCGATGCGTGATAGTAACGACCATCGGCTCGTTAGGAATCAAATCTTCGATATCGATATCGTCATAATCTTCGACAATCTCCGTCAGTCTCGGTGTCGAAAATTTCTGTTTGATTTCAGTCAACTCCTCTTTGATCAGTTCATTGAGCAGATCTTCGCTTTTCAGAATCGCACTCAGTCTGTCGATCTCTTTCATGAGCTCTGCAAGTTCATTTTCGATCTTGTCACGCTCGAGACCTGTCAATCGTTGCAGTTTCATGTCGAGAATCGCCGAAGCCTGCACAACGGAGAGACCAAATCTTGCAACCAGTGCCTCTTTCGCTTCCGGTGTATCCTTACTCGCACGAATTACTTTGATTACTTCATCGATATTGTCGAGGGCTATTTTCAAACCTTCTAAAATATGTGCTCTGGCTTTCGCTTTTTCGAGTTCGAAAATCGTTCTTCGGATAATCACCGTTTTTCGGTGTGAGAGGAAAAGATCCAGCAGTTCATGAAGTGTAAAAACTTTCGGTTCTTTATTTTCGATAGCAAGCAAAATAACCCCGAATGTCATCTGCATCGAGGTGGATTTGTAGAGGTTGTTGAGTACAATTTCACTCATGGCATCACGTTTGAGTTCAATGACAACACGCATTCCTTCCCGGTCACTCTCGTCGCGCACTTCACTGACACCGTCAAGATTTTTCTCTTTGACCAGATTGGCAATAGTTTCGACAAGTTTTGCTTTGTTGACCTGATACGGCAGTTCATCGATCACGATAACATCTTTCTGACCTTTACGCTCAATATGCGTTTTGGCGCGGATCTTCACCCTGCCCCGTCCTGTCAGATAGGCATCGCGAATACCTTTTTTCCCGAAGATGATACCGCCGGTAGGAAAATCCGGTCCAAGAACAATCTCAAGCAACTCTTCAGGCGATGCCTCTTTATTTTCAATCATATACAAAAGCGCATCAATCAACTCATCGAGACGGTGCGGAGGAATATTGGTCGCCATACCGACGGCAATACCGCTCGAACCGTTCAAAAGCAGATTCGGTACACGTGCGGGAAGTACATCCGGTTCGCTCAGTGAGTCATCGTAGTTGGGCACAAAGTCCACTGTATCTTTGTCAATATCCCGCAGCAGCTCTTCGGAGAGCGTCGTCATTCTCGCCTCGGTATAACGCATCGCAGCAGGATTGTCGCCGTCGACCGAACCGAAGTTACCCTGCCCGTCGATTAGCGGAATACGCATCGAAAACGGCTGCGCCATACGTACCAGAGCATCGTATACTGCATTGTCGCCGTGGGGATGATATTTACCGATTGTATCACCGACAATTCTCGCCGATTTTTTATAGGGAGCACGTGAACTCAGGTTGAGTTCGTTCATCGCGTAGAGAATTCTTCTGTGAACCGGTTTGAGACCGTCTCTGGCATCGGGCAAAGCACGCCCGATAATCACACTCATCGAATAGTCAAGATAACTTGTCTTGATCGAATCTTCGATATTAATATTTTCTACATTTTCATCGTTGTCAAAAAGGTTGTCTGCCATAGTGTTTTACCTTATCTTAAGCAAATTTAGATATTTTAACGAAAGACGCCTTACAGGTCACTGGCATCTGCCAGCGTTAGCGCAAACAAGGGCTTTGCACCGCTTTTTACAATTTCATTTTTAGCTTCATTTATGGTGGTTCCTGTCGTAATTATATCATCAACCAAAATCACATTTTCATTTCTTTTTCGGTACTTCATGAAGTCTCTTGGATTATTCCTGCGGTATTGTAAAGATTTTGCAGAATAGCTTATATCATTCTGTGCACGCATTGCACCGTAGTAAGGTAAAAGATATTTTGTACGCAGATTTCTTGCCAAAATGGCGGTATGTGCATATCCACTTTTAGGAATATCGTCTATCGGAACAATATCGATTACAGACGTAAAAGAGAACTCTTCTGCAAAAACTTTCAAAGCATTTTGCGCCAATATGTTATACACCGCAGCGCCGATGTGGGTATGTTTGGTTTTTAAAAGTGTGGCGATATCAGCATACTTGTAAAAGCTGTAAACCTTTAATCCATCCTCTACTACTCTTACAGAGAGAGTTGGCTCTAAAAAAAGATGCTGGCACTTCTTGCAGACAATAGAAAAAGAGAGATTATGACACAGTATACAACGCATAAAAAATTGTAGCGAACAGAAGAGAGAATGTAAAGGAAAAAGCGGGAAATAAAAAAAGGATAAGAGAGATGTTACCCTCTTATCCTCCTTATACCTGGAAGTATAAATTAATGGATGATTGTTCTACACTTAACAACTTTCCATTTCAGTACAGGATCTGCAACTTTGATTTTTTTCGTTACGGTTTTATATACCGGTGGAATAGGAATTCTTTTTGTCTGTGCAGGCTGAACGATTGTTTTAACTCTGACAGTTTTATACACAGCCGGAACAGGAACAACTTTTGTTGTTGCTGGTTTTGCGACAACTCTTTTTGTGATTGTTTTGTAAACAGCCGGAACAGGGATAGTTTTGGTAGTTGCAGGTTTTACAAGTACTCTTTTTGTAATTGTTTTATATACCGGCGGTGTTTCAACCAGACACATGATTTCACCGGTAGTACCGTTGACTTTTTCAGTCAGACCTCTACCTTTTTTCCATGTTGTCATAGCAGGTTTTACAAGAATTTTCTCTGTAACTGTTTTGTATACTGCAGGTACAGTAACGATTTTCTCAGTTGCAGGTTTTACAAGAATTTTCTCTGTCTGCGTTTTATATACCGGTGGTACAGGAACCAGTCTTTCACTTGCTTCTTTAACAAGTACTTTTTGTGTTTTCCAGCCATATTTTGCAGGAACTACAACAATTTTCTCACCTGGCTCTTTCACAAGTACTTTTTCAGTTTTGATTTCGTACTTTGCAGGGGTAAGTACTCTTGCGTAACATTTTCCAGGCTCTGCATTCGGCGGATACAACTCACTCTCACCTTTGACAGTTTTGGTTACTGTTACAACTTTTGCGGACTTTGCTCTTGCTTGTGCAAGCTCAGCTTGTAATGCCTTGATTTCAGCATCTCGGTTGTCTACTTTCGCCACTTTAGCGACGGGTGTATTGCAGACTTTCTTCTCTGCACAGCCACTCAGTGCCAGCGCAGCAATAGCGGCAAGCACAATGGAACTTTTAGCAAAAATTCTCATTTTCACTCCTTTTTTTGATTTAATGCGCAATCATTTTAACTAACAAAAACTTTAAAGAGTATAAATTATATTACATATGAAGAAAAAATTTTAAATTATTAAACATTATAATTTATATACGCTCATATTAAACGTGAGAGAGATGTTGCTGTTGCGAGCCTCAAGTTTGATGGGGAAGTTTATTTTGACAACATTTTTCATATGGTTGACCGCTTCGATAAACTGATAAAATTTCACCGGAGTCTGTGCACTGAAATCGGCAGTAAATTCATAAATCTGCAAACCGCTTTCTGTCTTTTTGACACTTTTTTGTGTCAATTTGACATTTTGGAAATATCTCTTTGCCACATGTAAAAACTTTTTTTCCTCAAACGGCACTTTATATGACTCCAAAGATTTCGCATATTTTTTCTGCAGTTTCTGTAACTCTTGCTGTAACTCTTTTTCTTTGGCGGAGAGCTCTTTTTGCGCTTTCAACTGTTGATAATATTCTGCCTTCTTATGTTTGAACTCTTTAATCGACGGAATAACAAATAAAAAGACAAACGCCATCACCACCGCAAGAAATACCAGTATGAAGATAAGAAATTTTAACGTTTTGTTATCTGCTCTCATTGATATCCTCTAACGATACCTGATCGGCAATGGTACTGTACGACTCAAATACTGTCCGCCCTTTCGTATCTTTGCTGAACTTCACTTTTGTTTGTGTAAAAATCGACTTCAGCGGTGGTTCCAGTAACAGTGTATAAGAGTTTTTGGAATCCGTGTAGCCTTTGAGATAGAGACTCTTTTTTTCCATCACCACTTTGGTCAGTGTAATCTGGTCGGGAATCAGATCAAACATGTTTTGAATACTCTCTTTCAAAACTTCGTTTGCTTTGGTCACTTCCTGGGCAAGCTGTCCCTGCATGCGCATCAACGTCACCTCTTTTTGCAAATGTTTGACTTTTTTCATCTCACTGCTGTTTTGCCGATGCAAATTGTCAAGCATTTTAATATAAAACGAAGATTTATAGTGGATCAATATACCAAACACGATCAATCCCACTGCCACAAGTACAATAAACCCAAGCCATAAACTGCTCATGCGGTCAAGCAGTCTCTTCTTTCTGGGCTGAATAAAACTGCGGCTACGCACCCTCTGTCTCCTGTACCGCCAAAGCAATCAGTTCATCTTCAATATTGATCTTACGAATTGCCACATCGACCAGTAGCTGCTCTTTCAGATAAGTCACGATATCCTCATTTAAACCTGTTCCGTCATAGATCTTCACATAGGTCACAAAATCACTTTTGTAGAGATCGTTTTCGTAAAATTCACGCAAAGAAGCATCAAAATATTTTACTAATCTCAAATCTTGTCCAAATAATTTTAGCTTTATAGTAGCATCTTCCTCCTGTGCACTACTTTTAACATCTGCCTCAACTTTCACATCTTCCAAAATATCCGCAATTACATCAGACTCTTCAAGCTCCATATCGAGATCGATTTCATCAAACGAATCATCCTCTTCTGTTATCTCTTCCGTAAAATCCGTATTGAGCAAGTCTTCCTCTTTGGCAATATTGATAAACGTACCGTAGAGCAATCTCTCTTTTTCAAAAATCATAATCGTAATCGAATTGTAACTTGTCAGCATATAAAGGACAATCCCGTCACGCCGCGACTCTTTTTTGCGTAAATTGTCCAGCATCAGGAAAGGAGAAAAGATAAAGTCCAGCCCCGTTTTCGCAAAAATCTTTTCCGCCCATTTAATGTCGATATTGGAAGCATAGATCGAATATTTCTGATCAACGCAAATATCTTTGACATGATCATACTCGATATGAAATTTTTGATACGCAGACTTGCTGCACGAAGGCACCACACCCTGCCCGTGCGAATTAAGAAAAAGCGCGATATAAGTCTGTTCAATCTCTTCCTGCAGCTGAGAAAGGTAAGCAATCACTTCACCACTCAGCTTCTCTTTGGAAACGATCGCAAACTGCTTCTCCTCTTCATGAACTGTTTTGCCCTTTTTCACTCTTTTGGTTTTAATAAGACAAGACTCTTCATGAACAATCACACCAACATATTGAATGGTCAAATGTTTTTTAATGGCTTTCAGCAGACCCATCGGACTCTCCGCACAAAGGATGTGCTTTTTGATAGTGGCGCATTCTCGCACAGTTGTTCAGTTTGGTATAAATCTGTGTCGTCTCCAGCGATGCATGTCCCAGCAGAGCGCTGACATCGGTAATTCTCGCACCGTTATCGAGCAAATCGGAAGCAAAAGCGTGGCGCAGTTGATGGGGTGTCACTTTCAATCCTTTTCTTTGAAAAATTTTGCCAATACGGTAACGAATCTGATTTTCACTCATCTTTTTACCCGATTTTTCAAAAAGATATTCACGTGGATGCGCCTCCCGAAGATAGATTTCGAGCTCTTTTTGAACCTCAGAGAGTAGCGGTAATTCCCGGATTTTATCACCTTTTCCTTTAATCCTCACCCACTTGCCGTCAATGGCATTCAGTTTCAAACCCGCAATTTCGGAGACTCTCAGCCCCAGCCCATACACCATCTGAAGCAGTATCCGTTCCTCCCGCGTGCACTGTTCCAGCGCTTCAAAAATATAATTCGTCGCCACCGGCTTGGGAAGTGTCCGGGCTACTTTGATCGTTTCATCATGACGCAGGCGAACCGCTTCACCCCTGTCTTTCAAAAAAGAGACAAACGATTTGAAAATAGAGATTTTTTTATAAATCGTCTTTTTCTCTTTCCCAACCAAATGCAGCCTGTAGGGCATCAGATCTATCACTACATCCTTTTCATCGGAAATGATTTCCACATAATCAAGTGCTTCTTTTAAATTGAGTTGATAAGTATAGATTGTCAAAGTACTGTAACTGAGATTTTTTTCGAGGTAAGCCAGAAACAGCTTACTCTGCGCTTTGAAATAGTCTTTCATGAATTGTTTTAAATTTTTTATACCGCTTGATACACGCCGCATACAACTCTTTGTCGGTCAAAACGGTAGGATTGAGTTGATTGAACTTTTCCATCATGATCTCTGTAATCATCTTAATCTTCAGTTTATCACGGGTGGTAAAGTCGGGTTTGTTCGTCAGCATCTCAATCTTTTGCAGATATTTATCCGCTTCCTGCACATAGTCCGCCATCTCTGCAGAAATTTTACTTTGTGAAAGTATCGAAAACGCCATCTTGTTGTAGGGATCGATATCGAACGCTTTTTTGGCAAGTTCATGCGCTTTTTCATAGTCTCCCATAAAATACTTCATACGCGCTTCCATAGAGTATTTATAAGAGTCGTTAAATCCGAAAAAGAAGAGCAGCATTCCGACAACAAAAAGTATCAGGGTGGTAAAGATCACTTTAAACATAACTATCCAGACGCTCCTTTATCACTTTTTTCGCCTCCTCTTTTCCCATCCCCGTCACGTAAAACGGTTCACTGGCGTAAAAATCCAGCGTCGAAAAAGGTTTGGGAATGACAAACTTATCCCAGCTTTTCATCTGCCAGAAGCGCGACGCTTTGTAGCGGTAGACGACAATCGGAAGATTTTTCTTCTGGGCAATCGCCACAATACCGTCCGCAATCGAATGTCTCGGACCGCGGGGACCGTCCGGCGTAATCGCCAGACCGATTCCCCGGTCGATGAACCGAAAACTCTCTTTGAGTGCCTTAACCGCCCCTTTGGAGCTGCTTCCGCGTACGAAATCGAACCCGAAAAAACTCGCTGCACGGGCAATCAGTTCACCGTCAAAATGCTCACTGATCATCAGCGCATATCTCTGATCCTTCATGAACTTGCGATACAAGAACGGATTCATCATAATCTCCCCGTGCCAGAACGCTACCAAAGCAGGCGATTGCGGCTTTTGTGCAGGCAAATGAAACCGTTTCCGGCAACTGGCATAGAGCAACCGGATAATCCCGTAGACTACGGGAGGTGCTACAAGAAGTAAAATCCTGCGTTTACGCTTCTTGTCGAAGAACTTCCCCATAAAGCACCATCCTTTTCGGGTTTGTAATCTTTACGGGAACTGTTTTGCCGAGTAACTCTTCGCTGCCCTGAACCTGTACCATGAAGTTGTTGTCACTGCGCCCAGCTACCGCACCGCCGCTGCGAAGCTCTTCAAAATAGACATCGAACACTTTCCCCATCTGCGCGGCGGAAATCTCGTCGAGTATCTCGGTCTGACGATCCTGCAGACGTTTCAGTCGTCGCGACGCCACTTCAGGATCAACCTGTTCCATCTCAGCCGCTTTGGTCAAAGGACGAGGAGAGTACTTGAAACTGAACATCTGCTCGAAACGCACCTGTTCAACCACATCCATCGTCTCTTCAAAATCCTCCTCCGTTTCACCAGGGAACGCGACAATCACATCCGTGCTGATATGCACATCGGGCACCAGTGCACGCAGTTTGGCAGCACGATCCAAAAACCACTCTTTGGAGTAACCGCGCTTCATATCTTTGAGAATCCGGGACGAACCGCTCTGCAAAGGCATATGCATCGATTTGCATATTTTCGGATTGGATGCGAAAACTTCGAGGAACTTGTCATCCATATGCAGCGGATGCGGCGAAGTAAAACGAATACGCTCCACCCCTTCCACTTCGCTGACCATATTCAAAAGATCACTAAAATCGATTCCTTTGCGTCCGTCACTGAACTTTCTGCCGTAATTGTTGACATTCTGCCCCAGCAACATCACCTCTCTGGCGCCGCTTTTCGCCGCTTTGGTCACTTCCTGTACAATCAACTCCGGCGGTATCGAGATCTCATCGCCTCTTGTCGCCGGTACAATACAAAACGTACACTTTTTGTCACACCCTATAGAGATATTGATCAGCGCTTTATGGGGCGTATTTCTAAAGTCGCTGAAAGCGTAAGTACTCTCGTCGAAGTCAATA
>Ga0256831_1001029_pt1 | contig 14748 bp, 18 predicted proteins | sample 132544metaG_FD_189087 | JGI IMG/M metagenome (GOLD analysis project Ga0256831, IMG submission 189087) | Hydrothermal vent microbial communities from Lau Basin, Pacific Ocean - 132-544 | ecosystem: Environmental > Aquatic > Marine > Hydrothermal vents | place: Pacific Ocean: Lau Basin | collected...
GAGCTGTTCCCTAACTACACGAACTTTGTGAGCACGGTCTTTGGAGTTCTTCAGCAGGCCGTTCAGGACGCAGGGCTTGAGGGAGACGGTTCGGGACAGTTTGTCTGCCAGAACGGGAACGCTGTGTGGAATCCGTAGGGGGAGCGGGGAGCTCCCCTTTTTAAACAAGTAGAAACCTTTAAAACACTAAAACCGATTCTCCATCTTTATCATAATGATTAATTGCTTTATATTGGGGATTTAAAGGAATAAGTCTATAAAAAGCTCTTCTATGATCATCAAAGTAATAAGTTGTGTATCTTATTGAGGCAACTGGAGTGTCGCCACAGTACAACGTATTACCTTTTCTATAACAACTGGAATCTACTATATAAACACTTGTTCCAGTGGTATATGCTACTACTCTCCCCGAATCACTCACTTTATTATCTCTCGCAATAGGCGTAAGTCCTGCAGTTCTCCTGGTAACTACCGACGATAGAGAAGTAAACGCCTTCCTTAAACCGTCAGAGTTGATGTAAGTATCGTAGAACACCTGGTCAGCACGCTGTTTGAATTGCTGAACCTTATATTGCTGGAAGTTGTTATATCTTGAAGAGGGGTCAGTCCCTATCCATTGCCCATTAGCAAGCCCTTGAGCTACTGTTCTATAATTGACACCCGCATTCCTAAAATACCTGTACCTGCTATCATCTACAGACAACCCAGTCAAGCCTTCAGCTACGTGTCGTATGTTCCTTCCGGCATACAGAAAGTAATAGGTTCTACTTTCTCTAATAGGAAGACCAGCAAGGTTTTCCACCATGTTTTTTATATTATTTCCCGAGTACCAGAAGTCCGATGAAGGATAACTGCCAGCAGGATCTTCCAGTGTTGCTCCAAATATAAATAAACGAAAGTTTCCTCCCCACCTTCTATAAGTTAAGTATCCTCTATTATGATACTTATTCGCTATTAGAGTATTCGTAGCCCCTTCTACAAAACCTCTTACTGCCTCTCCTACTTTCTTAGCTAGTGAGGGATCTACGGAGTTCAGATCAGACCCCACAAGACCTTCAACGACCTTTTTTATTTTCTCGTAGTCGGCAGGAATGGTGTAAACAGGACCGGCTGCCTTTGCTGTCAAGGTTCCTGCTATTGTAAGAAGACCTACGAGTCCAACCAGCCTTTTCATATTTCCTCCCTCAAATTCACTCAAATTCAGGGCATTCTTCCCTATAATTTTATACCAAACCTATTTCTCCGGCCACTTCCTCAGCCAGGGCATAAACGTCAAACTCCTCAGGCCTCACATAGCCGTCTTTAGTTCCGGCAACGACGGTATGAACGAGGGAAAGGAGCTCCCTCTCCCTCTCCCCGAAAGTCCCTGCAATCTGCCAACAGTTAAAGAGGGCATCGTCAAGGTCAGGAATTCCGACTGTCTCAAGGACAAACTTCACGGCTTCCTTGACTTTTGCTATCGGAAACTTCAAAACCACTCTCGTATAAGGGTTTACAAACTCTACTTCCATCTACACTCCGTAGCCTGGCCTCCTGAGGAGAGACTCCAGCTCCTTCGGGTCGTAAGATACCTTTATGGCCGTCTCAGGCAGGATAACTCCCTCAGTTACCAGCTTGTAAAGAACACTATTAAGAGTAACGCAGCTTTTCTCTCCTTTCTTCATGTATTCCCTTATGTCCTTGAGGTTCGGACCATCCTTTTCCTTAATTTTATTCCTTACATAATCGTCAACGTAGAGAACCTCGGCAACGGCTCTGACTGCTCCGTCAACCGTGGTTACAAGCCTCTGGGCTATTACCAGCCTCAGCTGATCTGCAAGGATTGTCTTAATCTGAGGCTGCTCGTCAGGCGGGAAGACGTCAATTATCCTGCTGATTACTCCCCAGGCAGAGGCAGTGTGCAGGGTGGTAAAGGTAAGGTGCCCGGTTTCGCTGGCCATCAGGGTTGCCTTTATCTCCTCGGGAGTCCTTGACTCTCCCACGTAGATAACGTCAGGGTGCTGCCTGAGGGCGTTGTGAACTCCGGAGACAAAGTCCTCCGTATCCATTCCAACTTCCCGCTGAATGAAAAAGGCGTTCCGGTTGTCAAAGACGTATTCAATGGGCTTTTCTATCGTTACTATGACTCTTGACTTTGTAGGGTCTTCGGAGAGGTACCTCATTACTCCTGCAAGAGTCGTTGACTTACCGGAACCGGTCGGCCCCGTCACTATCACAAGACCGGAACTCCAGTCCCTAACTTCGCTGATAACGTCCGGTAGTCTCAGGTCTTCAAACGGGTCGGGCACGTAGGAGTAGAGTCTCCTCATTGAGAGAACAACCGTCCCGTCAGCATTGGCAACGTTGAGACGGAATCTACCGTAGAACCTGTCTCCCTTAGTCAGAGTAAAAGCAGTGTCTATCTCCTCCCGCAGAGCGGTATCTATTTTGAGCTTTTCCAGGAACTCGTTTATGTCTCCCTTAACGACTTTCGTCTTCAGGGTGGCCGGAATCTCTTTCTGTTTTTCCCGGAGTTCCTCCTGAGACAGGCCTTCTCCTATGTTCCGGTAGTAGTCGGCAACCACCCTCATTGCCGTTCCGGAGATTCCTATAAGCTTGAAGAATACCGGCACTCCCTCCCGAACGTAGATGTCGGTTGCGTAGTGCTGATGCCCGAACTCAAATACGTCCTGAAAGACTTTCGGAAGCTCCTCAAACGCCACATTCATCTTTCACCTCCCTGATATTACATTGCCCTCTGCATCGCCGTAATTAGGGGCAGCTGTATTCCAAGGTACAGACCGGCTATGTAGGTTCCCACTGCAATCAGGAAAAAGGTCTGAATCAGAGCTATATCCCTCTTAATAACTCTCTCCGTTTCTCCCTTCAGGAACCGCAAGTCCGGTTCAAGGTGCCTGGGCAGGTTCCCTACATTCAGTCCCGTCCTTATAAAGGAGTAGTCGCTGTTGGCCAGGAGTTTCCTTTTTTTGAATTCCTCAAAAACCTCCAACGGAGATTCTCCTCCTTCAATCCTGTAAAGGGCGTCCTCTATGGCCTCTCTCCACTTCTTTGAGAAGCCGGCGTCAAGGAGGAACTGAAAGACTCTAACGTCCTGCCAGCCGGTTTCGTAAAGGAGCTTCAGCCAGTTGAGAAACCTGAGTTTCTCAAAAGTCCTGTAGGCAGAAAGCTTTGACTTCCAGACTCCGGACCTCACGAACAGGTAAACCGCCGCAAAGAGAAGAACCACTCCCAGAACAAAGAGATACGGGTGCTGGGAAACCGTGTAGGCCGCCTTGACAGTCAGGGGGAGTTCTTCCTTGTGGGTAACGCTTGAGGCAACCTTTGGAACAAACATGAAAACCATTATGTAGGTGAATATCAGAGCAAGGAAGATGGCTATCGTCGGACCAAAGGCTACCTGTTTAAGCTCCCCGAGGAGCTTCACTTCCAGCTCAAGGATGTCGGCAAGTTTTTCGGCCGTCTTCTCAAAGACTCCCGACTCAACGGCAGAGGCCAGGGTTTTCCTCACGTCCTCGTCAAGGATGGAGAGTTCCTCCAGAACCTCCTGCTCCTTCCTCCCCATTTCTATTTCTTGAACGGCGGTTTCAAGTTCCTCGGAAACCCAGCCCTTGCGAAATTTCTTAGGCACCAGAGAGTAGAGAGAAGGGGGAACTTCTAAAAGGCCGAAGTCCTTATAGTCCTCCGCAAGGGAATGGAGAGCCTCTTTTATCGAAGCCCCGCTTGAAACGTGAGAGGCAAGAAGTCTTATGAACTTTGCCTGTTCTTCCCTGGGTAGTGCCATCAACTTCTCCTACTTGCAGGAAACTCCGGGGTTGTTGAGCTCAAAGTAGTAAACGCAGTAATTGCTGTTGCTGTTCCACCTGACCAGGCCTGACGAAAGGTTGTTGTCGTCAATTGCCTTATCAAGCTTCTGACAGAGTCCTTTGTTCATTCCGTACATAACGAGAGCAACGTATTTTCCGTTGCTGCAGGCAATCTGCCCGCTTCCTCCCCAAGGCATGTTGTAGAAACCGTTGAGGTTAGCGTTTCCCCGTGGAGGCTGAACGTAGGGTCCGGACCAGTTAGGAGCTCCGGCGTCGTTCTTCCAGAGCTGCTTGGCTTTTGAGGGATAGTATCCCGTATCAGAATAGTAGTTGTTAATCGCCGCCCTGAGCTTCGTTATCACAGATTCCGTCTTTGCCACCCTCGACTTGTCAATAGACCCTCCTGCAAAGATGTAAATACCGAGGGCCAGAACAGCCATAACTCCGACAACGATCATCAGTTCAATAAGTGAGAAGCCTTTCCTTTTCACGACTTTACCTCCAAATTAGGTTTTATTCTCCCGTGCTCATAACTGTTATGAATCCGTCCGAAACGGACGCAGAAAAGGCTCCCCTGTCCGTTGCAGGAGTATTGGGTGGAGCTCCGTTTGGGTAGCCGTCTCCGTCCGGGTCAAAACACAGGTTCACGTAAACAGGGTTCCCGAAGGCGTCAACCTGGTAGGAAGAATCAAGGTTGAGGTGCTGGAGAACGGTAGTTACGGAACAGGTATCCCTGGTTACAGAGCCGTCGCAGACCGGGTGGGGCCAGATTGAACGGAGGTTTGAGCAGGTAGAGTCGGCACAGACACCGTAGGGCTGATTGGTGCAGAGCTGGAGATACCAGTCAACTTTCAGGTCGTCTTCCTGAGCAAGGCCGTTGGGATAGGTTCTCTCCGTGACCTCAACGGAGAACCTCTGCCTGAAGTATGAGTCAAGAGCTGACGCAATAGTTGAGAGTCTATCGTAGGTGAGCTGGCGGTATTTTTCGTCAAGGGCGGCGGAACTCCAGGTAAAGGAGAGGTCGTCGGCAGTCCCGAAGGTTCTATCCCTGCCGGCAGAGATAACTTTTATCCTTATCGGACTTCCCGGTCTCACGTCGTAGGGAGCCGAATGGGTTTTGGCCCCGTTGTCGTAAACAAAGTGCATCGGAGTTCCCCAGGCATCGTAGCACTTGACGTCGTATCCGGTTCCGTTGTTCACGAGCTTACAGCCGGCCGTCTCAAAAGCCTTTAGAATCTGTGAGTAGCTCGGGTTGGTGTTGTCCTTCCAGAGAACCAGCGTGTCGCTGTAGCTCCAGCAGCCGGGTGGAGTTAACCAGCTCCTTGCAACTGAACAGTCAGGTTGGTTTATCCAGTCCGGGTGCTGCTGCCTGTAGGTAATAACGGTGTTGTAGTGGAAGTCAAGAGCCGTCTTGAGCTTCTTAAATCTGTCGAGGGTCATCTCTTTCTTGTTGTGGTCTATCTGGTTCCTTATAGCCGAAACCACAGGGAGAGAGATTATCGCCAGAATGCCCACAACTATCATCAGTTCAACAAGGGAGAATCCTTTTCTCACCTCAGACCTCCTCCTCTGTCCCTGAAAAGAGACACAGAAGGGGGCCCGAAGCCCCGGATATTAGATGCAGGAAACGGCTCCTTCTTTAACCATAACCTTTAGGACGTGATTTTTGTCGTCGTAAGTAGCTGCACCGCTCGTCAGGTCGCCGTTGTCAAACTGCTTGTCGTAAATCTCGGCAACCTTCTGAGGAACGTTCGTAAAGACAACGGCCTCTCCGTTGGTAGAGTCGCAGCTGACGGTAATTGTTGCTCCCGAGCCGCTCTTGAGAGAAGTTGCGTTAGGGCTTGTAGGCTGGATGTAAGGACCGCTCCAGCCGGGAATAGGATTGCCGCTGCCGTCGTCGTTCTTCCAAAGTTCCTGGATAGAATCAGGGTAGTATCCGGTCTGACTGTTAAAGAGAGTAAGAGCCGTCTGCAGTTTTGAGACCTCGTCAGCAATTTTTGTAGCCCTTGCGCTGTTAACGTGGTTGCTGTAAAGCCTCCACGCCCCGAAGGCAAAGATGGCCACGATTACAAGGACTACCAGGAGTTCTACGAGAGTGAAACCTTTTCTCCTTTTGGGTTTCTCTACTTTCATCCTAGACCTACCTCCTTTAGAGTATTTCTATAAAGTCCTCTATCGTTATCTCGTTAGCCCTGAGTTTCTCAACGGCGTCCTCAACGTAGCTCCTGTATCCGCTGTTATCCCTTGCGATCTTCATGAACTCGTCTGTTTCAAATATTCCCTCTTTCCTGACGACAAAGTCCCGGAGCTCCCTGGTCATCTCAAGGATACCAACGACAGGTCTTCTACCTGCAAATCCACCTCTGCACTTTCCGCAGGTCTCCCTAACAGCAGAGGAGAGAACTTCCTGTCCCTTGACCCTTTCCTCAAGGAGCTTCCTTATTTCAACAGGAACTCTTGAGAGGAAAAAGTCGTTAACCTCAACTTTCGGGAAGAATCCCATTTCCCTGCACTCCGGACAGACGACGGGAACAAGCCTCTGAGCCACTATCAGCCTTATCTGGTTGACCACCTTGGCAATGTCCTTTTCCTGGGCAAGGTCAAGGAGCCTCTTTACGGCCTCTATCTCGTCGTTGGCGTGGAGAGTGGAAATAACCAGGTGGCCCGTATTTGAGGCCTGAATGGCCGTTCTGGCCGTCTCCTCGTCCCTTATCTCTCCTACCACTATGACGTCGGGGTTCTGTCTCATGAACGCCCTTATGGCGGTCGCAAAGTCAACTCCTATCAGCTTCCCGTCCTTGTCGTAAACGGGAAGTTTCACCTCAACCTGCTGAACTCCGGGGACTTCTGCCTCTATCGGGTCTTCAATGGAAACAATCTTCCTCTTCTCCGGGTCTGCCAGCTTCTCCATTGCCCAGATCAGAGTTGACTTACCGGAGCCCGTCGGCCCCACGACCAGAATGAGACCTTTCGAGAGTTTCGGATACCCGGAGAGCTTCTTTATGGCCTCCGGAGAGTATCCGAGGCTTGCAAGGTCTGTTGAGATTGTTCTGTTCCTGGGAAGAATCCTTATAACCGCAGAAGGCCCTTTATTCGTAGGAATTACCGAAATTCTCATGTCGCAGGGAGTATCCTTTATCTTCTCAAGGAACTCCCTGAGGCTCTTTTTTGAAGGTTCGTCGCTCTTTATGTCTCCAAAACTGATTCTTCCGTCCTGCGGAACGTGGAGCATGGAAGTAGGAACTCCGGCAAGGTTGAGGAACCTCCTGAGGAGTTTCTCTCCCTGTTCCTTTTCAACTTTCCGGTAGGTTTCAATCTTTCCGAGGTCGTTTCTGATCCTGATCCTGTAGATTGACTCGGACGGCTCGTAGTGAATGTCTCCCCAGCCGTTTATAACGGCGCTCCTTATAAGGGAAACCCAGAAGTCCTCTTCAGAATCCTCCACCGCTTCTGCTTTCCGCAGAGGTGGAACGATGACTATCTCCCTGTCGATTGCATACTCCGCGGGAATTTTAAAGGGGTTGTGAGTATATACAGCCCCGGAGTCCGTATAGAAAACAAACCCGTCAACCTCTACCTTTAAGGCTCCCTGAGGAACCTCAGGAAGAAACTTATATCCGTAGTAGTCCGCAAGAATTCTGTAGTTTTCCGGCAGAGTAGAACCGGCAGCCCTAAGGGCTTCAAAGGCGTTCATGCCCTTCTCAAGAGCAAGCTCAAACGTCTCCTTTTCCGTCTCAGTAAGTTTCAGCTGGAGCTCCAAATTCAACCTCTCATTCCTGTTCAGGTTAATTATAGGGAAAACTCGGGCGAAATCCCTATAATTCTTAAAAAGAAACAAGGAGGAACACCGTGAAGATAGAGGGAATTCTAAATCAGGGAAAGAGGATAGGAAACGGAATTCTTGAGGTTGGAACAGAAAACGGCTCTCTGATAATCAGGGCTGTAGGAAAACCCCGTCCCAGGGCTTCTGAGGAGTTCAAACCGCTTAACGGAGTAGTTGAGTTCCCCCTCCAGAAGAAAAACCTTAAAAACCTTTTCAGGCTGGCAGTTGAGGGAAGGGACAGCCTGATTAAAAAGGCCAGAAAAGAGGAAGAGATAGGTTTTGACGAAAAGTTCTCGGCAGGAGACGGAATATACGCAAGGTTCAGAGGCCACGCCTGGGCCTTTACCGTTCTTATCAGGAAAGGGGAAGAAGAAGCCTTCTTTATCCTGAAGCCGAGGGAGTTCTACCCGATAATCGTCGTAGCCGAATTCTTTATAAAGAGGCTTCCCTCTTACTCTGCCATCGTCACTAAAGACCTTGACGTCCTGATATGCGTCGCAGAGCCCGGAAAGCTCTCATTCAGAACCGTTGAGACGGACTCGGAGCTCGGAGAGGTAACGGACAGAGAAACTCTCATAGCCCTTGCAAGCGACATTGAGGACAGGGCAAGGATAAAGGGAATGTACCCTGCAAAGTTCGGGATAGTGACTCTCCTTGAAAAGCAGAACTCTCCGTTTATCAGGGTAGGAAACAGCTTCTACAAGACCGACAGGCAGGGACTGCTGACGCTGAAGCTCCTGTCCCACATAGCAGCCAGAAAGCCTCAGAACACGCAGCAGTCGTAGCGGTACCAGTATATCCATACGGGGGTCTCTCCCCCCACCATTTTTCCGGTTTCCGTTCTTATTCTGTCGCTTCCCAGCTTGTAGCAGCCAGTTCGGGTAGGAAGGACCATCTGGAACTTATCCACTCCCCACCTCGGCTTTAGGGGAAATGCAAGGTCAAGAGCCCTGACTGCCATGAGATGGTAGGCAATGGTTGAGGAAACGTCGTGGACGTACCCGATGTGAGGAGTCTTGCTCCCCCACCCGGCGTCCGGAATGGCCGACGCAACTCTATCTGCAGTCTCCTGTACCTTTGAGAAAACCTCCTGCCAGTCGGACGAAGACGGCTTAATATCTTTAAGCCCCTTGAGAAAGGATCTCACCGAGTCCCTGAGCTTGTTCAAAACGGCATCCAGAGAAAAGTTCGGAGAAGACAGGGAGGAAGACAAATTCCTGAGCAACCTGGCAAGTTTGAGGGCTTTGCCGGAAAGCCCTGCAGCAGCATGGAGGTAATCTTTCAATCCGAGCCTCCAGTCAATTGGATCAGCCTCGGAAAACCACACGAAGACGGGAAAGTGGGGACGCCCGCAGACAAGCGGAAGAACCTCAAGAACCGGATTTGCAAGCCCAGGAAAGGTAAAAATGTGAACTTCCCTGTAGTAAGTGTCCTCCTCCCCTTCTGTATTCCCTCCGAACTCGTAGCTGCCGACAGAAGACAAAACCGGAACCTGACCAACAAGTCTATCAACCAAAGGTTCGCTGGCTTTCAGTACAGGTCTGAGAGGGGCAATCGACGTTCTGTACGGAACCGGAGGAACTTCCACAACTGCAACCGGCAAGTAGTAGGAAACTCTCAGACCTACCTTTATGCGTCCGTGTTTGTGTTTTATGCAGATTCCCTTGATACGAAAGTCAATGCAGGAGAAGTCTAACCAGTCTCTAACAGTTCCGACGGCAACGTTCTGCGCGCGAACCGCAGGAACGGCCGAGAGAATCAGGAAAAGCAGAAAGAGAAAAACCCTCAATTCCCGTCCTCAAATAAGGTTCAGGAGTTTCAGAGAGAGGAAAGAATGCCTCGGAATAACAAAAAGCTGAGAGGCTACGAAAAGGTCTCTGCCTTTGAGGTCCCTTACCGGAAGGCCGAACTCAACGACCTCTTCCGTTTCTGCCTCAACGAAAGTAAAGGCCCCGAAGGCCGAAAAAACGGCGGAATAGTTAAAAGGAAAGTCCTTTAGGCCGTAAACGAGAGTTAGTTTCTCCGGGAAGTAATCGGGAGGAGGTTCCGGAGAGTTCCCCTTCAGGAAACCTCTTAGGACTTCCCAGGCTCCGTCAATCTCTTCCCGAAGCTCCTTCTCTTTCAGGGAAAACAGGGAAATAAACTTTGCAAGCCTCGGAAAAACCCTGACCGCAGAGAAGAACTCCTCTCCCACTTTCATCTCGTAGAGAAGAACGTTCTCAGAAGGAACTTCCCTGGTTTCAAGTCTCCCTCTCCTGACTGCTCCCACCGACTCGTCACGGAACCTCATAATACTACTGGACGTTAACAATGTCCCACCTCTCTATGCAGAATCCGTAAGGGTTTTCTCCGGTAGCAGGACAGGTTCTGACGACAAACCTGTAGATTCTTTTCCCTCTGGTTTCTTTTCCCCTTATCCAGTAAACCATGTCAGCCGGAACGGAGATGAGAAAGCGATTTTTGGAGAGAACCTTTACTTTCACGCTGCCGGCAGGAACGGTGCAGGTCTGAGTCATCTGGAGCTGGTCAAACTGACTCTGAGTATCCCTGTAAATAGACTCTATCTGCCTGCTCCAGTCAGGAGTTGATATGGTTTCAAGGGCGTCAAAGTTGGCCTTGAGGTTAGAGGAGTTCAGGTTGCACAGGTAGTAAGTAGCCGCCCTTGCAAACTCCTCAAGCTGCTTTTTAGTGACAACGTTCTCTCCGAAGGCTCCGACTCCTCTGACGGGAAGCCCCCTGACGCTGACCTCAAAGGGATGAGTCAGGAAGTAAACAAGAGCTCCTGCCGTCACGAGAAACGCAATTCCCAGAAAGAGAGCGGCCATCTTCCAGGCATTCAGAACCTTCACGAGCTTTTCAATAGAAGTCGTCTGCTGTCCGTAAATCTCCTCAAGGAGCCTGTCAGCTTTCTTTTCCTCAGCCATCTTTCACCTACGGAGAGTAGTTTCTGGTTTTAACGACCCTGTTCTTCCCGAACAGCCTGTCAAAGGCAATCAGGTAGAGAACTGCAACAGCAAGGTATCCCTTTAGAGTCTTTGGTTTCTCTCCTCTCCCTGCCACTCTTGCGTAGAAAGTGCGGGTCATGTTTCCTCTAACTGCCCTCATTACTCCGAGAACAGTTGAAAACACAATCGCAACAGTCAACAGAAAAACGGGAAGCCCTACTTTCTGAACCGCACCGCTTGAAGAATAGAAAAAGGCGTAAAAAGGAAGCCCTACAACGAGGGAAACCAGGAAAGCGACGAATATCTCGTCGCTGTAGAAACCGAAAACCTTTTTTTCCTCAAAGAGCCGCCTGAAGTTTCTCCTCAAAGCTCCTCCTTACAGGTAAATGTACTTGAGAAACGCAGCAAATAGAAAAGGGAAAAGTCCTATAATAACGGTCATTATCACTATCCAGCGGGCTTCCAGAGTTTTTGACTCAACGAAAGCCACCACTATCATGATAACGGCCCATATAAGCCCCCAGGGGCCTGCAAGGAGATTGATAAGCTCCTCTGCGAAACTCGTACTCCCACTCTCTATGTCTCCTATGCTGGAGATCTTCGCGTAGGAGTTTGCTGCAAGGAGAAGAACCGCTAAAAGAGACGGATACACAGACTTCCAAACTTTCATAGCCAGCCCTCCAATTTGCTTTCTGACTAATTATAGGGAAATAGCAGGGAATCTCCCTATAATCAAGTTAAAACAAACGGAGATAGGAGATGGAACTACTACCTCTGATAACGTTCGTAGCAGGAGCGGGAATCGGCACGGCAGCAGGCATGTTCCTGTCAAGAAACTCCGAAGTTGACATATCCGGAACCGTTGACTCCCTCCAGAGGGAAAAGGAACTCACTTACAGGGAACTCCTTTCAACGAAAAAGGAACTTGACAGGCTCCTGGCAGAAAGGGAGGAGCTTGTAAGGAAATACGAGGAGGAGCTCCTCCGAAAGAACAGACACCTCCAGGCTCAGCTGGCCGAGAACAAAAGGCTTGCGGACGCCCTTGAGCTCCTGAAACTGGAAAAGAAAAGGCTGGAGATAGAAGTTTCAACCTTAGAGAGCTCCCTCAAGAGCTCCATTCCGAAAGACCTGGTTAAGAGCGTTGCAAAGGCGGAGAAAATCCTTGACCAGGTTAGGGACTTTCTCCTGACCAGGGAGCTCCACAACTACAGGCTCCTGACCAGCGACGAGCACGACCAGGTTTTCTCAAGGATATTCGCAGAGGAAGAAAAGGTATTCCTCACCTCTCCCTTCATAACGGAGGACGCCGTAAACAGGAGACTCCCTGAGATAAAGAGCTTCCTTGAAAGAGGAGGAAAACTTTTCCTGGTAATAGGTAGGGAGTGGAACACGGTAAAGTTCGGAGACGAAGGACTGGTAACCCTCATGAGGGAAATCTCAGACGGGGACGCCAAAGTCTTTGCAGACAACATCCACCACAAGCTCCTCATCGGAGACAGGACGGCCGTGATAACCAGCTACAACTTCCTCTCAAAGAACAACAGGCTCAGGGAGGTAGGAATAGAGGTTGACGACGAAAAGCTGGCCGCCAACCTTGTCTCCCTTGAGATAGAGAACCTTAAAAACTCCCAGATGGTAAGGAAGATTACCTACGCAAGGTTTAGGGTTCTGAAGGTTGAGTTCTCAACCAGCGGGAAGACCTACCGGGTTGAGACGGACAGCGAGGAGCTCCCGAAAATCTACTTCCCGCTGGAGATAGAGCCGAAGGAAGGAGCCAGCTACGAGGCGGTGGTGTCGAGTAAGATGGAGGGAAACTTTACCTCTGTTATTGCCTGCCGGCAGGAATGATTAGTTTCCGGCCCTGTCTGCCAGCCTTCCCAGAGAAGAGAGCAGGCCGGCAAACCCTACAAAAGCTCCAAGCCAGAGCATAACCTTGAGAATCTCCGCCAGGTTTTGAAGACCCTCTGTTTCCGGTGGAACCATATCAAGGCAGTATTCCCCTACCTGAATGCAAGTTGGTAAGCTCTCAGCCCACTTATCAAGGGAAGGAATGGCAAAGAAAGGAAGAACGATAAGTCCTGCAAAGACGGGGAAGAGGATGGAGTAGGAAAGTTTCTTCTCAGCCACAGCCACCTCCTTTCTTCCTGCCGGCAGGAATCTCAGCCGTAGAGTCCCTCAATCCTCACCTTCGGCCTCACCTCAACAATATAGGCCGACGGATCTTTTCCCTGCCTCTCGGCGAACTCAACCACCCCGTCAACTGCTCCTTCTTCAACCAGAGGGGGATTGTAGAGCCTGTACCACTTGCCCTCCGTGTAGGCAAAGGCAACTCCTACAGGGAGCTCCGAAAACTTTGCAGGATCTATGACGGGTTCCTTGCTTCCCCCCATGATGTCAAAGGTATCCCCTCTCAGGAAATACCTGGGTTTATCAACTTTCGGAAGAATTCCCTCAATTCTCTTGAGGGTTCCTGCGTCGTCAACCTTGAAAACGACTTTAGTGTGGGAGTTGTCAAACATCATCCCTGCAACGTCCTGGCCTACTCTTGCAACTATGTCGTTGAAAGACTGTGTGTAGAAGAAGCTTGAGAAGTTGCTCCCTCCAACCTTGTTTATGAGGTCCTCTATCCCGTGGAAGAAGACGTTGCTGGCCTCGTCGCAGTGAACTCTTACCATCGGGTCAAACTTTCTGTTCATTGAGTTGTAGCGGCCGGCGTAGATGACGAGGGTTGAAAGAAGCAGCCTTGAGAGGACGTATGCCCTGCCCTTTGAGAGGAGAGAACCAAGGTAGGCGTGGAGGACGAACCTCTCTCCGTTCATGAGCCTGTCCATTATGGGATTGCCTCTTGCCTTTCCGACGAGCTCTCCTATCGGGCCGACGCAGAGGGCTGAGATAGAAGTTCTCAGGGTTGAGACGACCTTGGAGTAGTAGTCCCTCGGAGACGAGGCAACCTCTTTCATGAGGAGCTCTGCGTCCTCCCTCTCCCTTGCCATCTCAGGTATCTTCTCAACTATCTCGTCCCTTATCTTTTTCAGCTCCTCCTGAGGGATGTTTGAGAAGATGTCAACGAACCTTATCTCCTCTCTCCCTAAAGCTCTATGGGAGTAAACAATTGCCCTCGTAACTTCTTCTGCAATCTTTATGAAGAACTCGTCCCTGCTCTGAGGGAGGCCTGCTATGACGACGTCAACTATCTCGTCAGGCTCAAGGCCGTAGAGGAAGTTCACCCTCATGGACTTGTCAGGATAAATCGGAGAGAAGAAGAGAAACTCGTTCAGCCTGTCGGCCTTTATACAGCCCGCAAGGGTTGACTCTAAAAGGCCTGAGTCTCCTTTCGGGTCAATAACTATCGTGGTCAGGCCCTCTAAGATGTCGTTGTAGGCAAGTCTCTCAAGGAGCCTTGACTTCCCGTGCCTTGTCATCCCGAAGACGAGGGCGTGAGCTACCGCAAGGTTCTTCGGAACGAAAACGAATACCGGTTCCCACTTTTTAACTCCCTGCCTCATCAGGGAGAGACCGTAGCCTAAAAAGACGTCTCCGGGACGGTAGTCGTACCCCGCCCACCTTGCAACTTCCCTATCGCTTCTGAAGACTTTTGGCCTCTTCTTCAATAACAATCTTTGCCTCCTCCGTAAGCCTTTCGGGAACGTGGAGCTGAAAAGACTGAAAGGCGTCGGCCGGATAGCGGCTGGTCTTCTCGGCAACAACAAAGCTAACGCCGTACTCCCTTTTAAGAAGCTCTGCAACGGCGGGAGAGGTAAACTGAGCATCTACCTTGACCATGTTAAACGGAAACTGGTTAATCAGATAAAAGTTAGAGAAACCGCTTCCGAAGTCGTCCAGAGCCACGGTTATTCCGTCTCTGAAAAGGAACTCCAGGTCTTTCGCGCTGCCGGTCATCCTGCTCTCCACAAGCTCCACTACCAGCAGCTCTCCGAACTCCTTTCTTATATCGCTCCAGTCAACAAACTTCAGCGTTGAGTAAAAGACGTTCACGTGAACGGGAACCGGAAGTTTCCACCCGGAGAGCTCCTCAACGATGGAGTAGAAAACGTGAACGTCGGTCTCGGGCTGAACAGGAAAGTTCCTTGAAAGTATCTCTATCCCGATAAGACGGCCGTCTCTTGCAAATATCTTCTGGAAGAAAAGGTCTGGCCTTGTTCTCATACCCTCTCAT
>Ga0256831_1001030_pt1 | contig 14746 bp, 7 predicted proteins | sample 132544metaG_FD_189087 | JGI IMG/M metagenome (GOLD analysis project Ga0256831, IMG submission 189087) | Hydrothermal vent microbial communities from Lau Basin, Pacific Ocean - 132-544 | ecosystem: Environmental > Aquatic > Marine > Hydrothermal vents | place: Pacific Ocean: Lau Basin | collected...
TCAAAAAAGAGCATATGGATACCGAGATATAGATTTTTTTAAATTGAAGGTAAAATCATTGCACAGGACTAAGTACGCATTAATTTGAAGAACCTTAATACAAATCCTGCGGATCAGTATCCACTGACCAGCGTACTCTCCGGGCTGCCCGGTTCTGATCAACCATACTGATCAGTTCATTAAGTATAGAATGCAGATACCTGCGCTCACTGGCCTGTATTAATAACTGGCCTCTATATTTGCCGGCTTTTTTCTCCATAGGTGCGGGAACCGGGCCTAGCAGCTGGATATTTTTTTGCTTATTTTGATTCTTCTGACGAGCCGTTATGACATTAAAACAATACTGTAAAAAATCCTGATAGTATTGCACCCGGTTTGACTCTGCCCGGATAAGCGCCTGATAGGCATAAGGCGGCATGGATAATTCCTGACGCTCCTGCAGGACTTTGTGGGCAAATCCGGAGTAACCGGACTGCAGCAGAAGATTCAGCATTTCATCGTCAGGATGAGAGGTCTGTAAAACCACCTGACCTTTTTTCTCCGCCCGCCCGGCTCGGCCGGAAACCTGTACAATGAGTTGCGCCAGCCGTTCCGGAGCCCGAAAATCCACTGAATACAACCCCTGATCAATATCCAGAATAGCCACCAGAGTGACATTGGGAAAATGATGACCTTTAGCCAGCATCTGCGTACCAATTAATATCTGCCGCTGTCCGTCCTTAACCGTTTCCAGCAGATCCTGCAAAGCATTTTTGCGCTGGGTAGTGTCCCGGTCTATACGTATCACCTGATGATCCGGAAACAGAGCCTTAACGGTTTTCTCCACCCGCTCCGTACCTACCCCCAGACAGGCCAGCTCAGTATTGCCGCATTCAGGGCATTGTACCGGCAGAGGCTGCTCTGTCTGGCAGTGATGACAACGTAATAAATTGCGCTGATAATGATAAGTCAGTTTGGCATCACAGCGATGGCAATAACTGATCCAGCCGCATTTATTGCATAGCAGTACCGGTGCATAACCTCTGCGGTTCTGAAACAGCAGCACCTGATTGCCTTTATCCAGATGCTGCTGCATCAACGTTATTAAAGTCCGGCTTAAACCATGCTGCAGAGTCTGCCCCCTGACATCAATTAAATGTACCTCCGGCGGTTTCGCTCCGCCTGCTCTCTGACGCAATTTCAGACGAGCCATTTTTTTCTGCCGGCATAAATAAAGCGATTCCATAGATGGCGTAGCCGAACCTAAAATAACCGGTATAGCCGCCTGACTGGCACGCACCAGAGCCACATCTTTTGCTGAATAACGGATCCCGTCCTGCTGTTTAAAGGACATATCATGTTCTTCATCAATAATAATCGCCCCCAGATCCGGCAGCGGTGTAAACACCGCAGAACGGGTACCAATAACAATACGAATTTTACCACTGCCCGCCTGCTGCCAGATTTTCATCCGTTCAGTATTATTCAGGCCGGAATGCAGGGTGGCGATAGTGACATGAAAACGCTGCTCAAAACGATAAATTAATTGCGGTGTTAAGCCAATTTCCGGCACCAGCACCAGAATCTGCCGATCCTGCTCCAGCTGCTGCTCAATAAAAGATAAATAAACTTCGGTTTTACCGCTGCCGGTAATACCATCCAGTAACGCCGCCTGATAACAACCCGTCTGCTGTTTTAAATAATCAACCGCCAGCTGCTGCTCATGATTCAGGTTGAGTCCGGCCATACGAGTGATTATTTTTTCCCGCCTGTATACATGCGGCTGATGCTTTTTAAAATACTCCTCTACCCATTGCTTTTTTATCAGGGTTTTTAACGCCGTCTGCCACTGCCCTTCAAGCTGAAATGATAACTGCTCCCGACTTAAACCCGTCTCAGACGGTTTTAACAACTCCAGCAGACTGCGTTGCCGCAGTGCACGTTTTAGACTGCTCCAGTCTGCCTGTCGTCCGAGTTCCGTTAGACGATAGCAACATTGTACCGCTTCCATAGCGGTTTCTTTTTTCCGGTAATGAACCGGCAGCGCCGTTTGAAAAACCTCACCAATTGGATGATGATAATAACTGGAAACCCAGTCAAGCAAACGCATAATATCTTCTGGAAGAACAGGCTGTTCATCCAGAATACGTTCAATGGGTCTTAGTTTTTTGGCATCAATGTCTGAATGGTCGGTCAGCTTTAGTACAATAGCTATTTTTTTAGTATGCCCAAAAGGGATCAACACCCGCTGACCGGGCTTAACAGAGTCTGGATTTATATTCTCGGATAGCAGATAATCAAATTTTCGACGCAAAGGGGTTGGGACTGCAACCTGAACAATGACGGGGTTATTTTCTGGCATTACAACTCTTTTATTAACGACGCTTATACAACTTCAGTATAATTATAACTCTGTCAGATACGGTAAATCAGACTATTTCAAAACTTCAATAATAAGTATTTTCATGACTCAATGGCAATCCATCAGCACTCATATCAGCGAAACGCTGGGTAAAGACTTTCAGATTCAACAACAACATAGTATTGGCGGCGGCAGTATTAATTCCGCCTATAAAGTTACCGGTACTGATACTCATGAGTATTTTGTCAAACTCAATTCTGCCAGCCTGGAATTTATGTTTCAGGTGGAATACGACAGCCTGAATGAATTATTGCAGGTCATGGAAACAGATGCCAGTATTATGCAGATCCCCAAACCAGTCTGCTATGGTCTTACCGGAAACAAGGGCGGCAATCAAAGTTATCTGGTGCTGGAATATATCCCCATGACCTCCCATGGTGACGGCAGGTTAATGGGACAGGCTCTGGCACAGATGCATCGTGTGACTGCAAAACAGTTTGGCTGGTATCAGGACAATATTATCGGCAGCACGCCACAAAGCAATCAACAGCATTCCAGCTGGCTGAGTTTCTGGCGAGAAGAACGCATGATACCACAATTTAAAATGCTCTATGACAAGGGCTATAAAAATTATCTTAAGCCTCTGGATGAGCAACTGCTAGCTCAACTGGACAGACTGCTGGATGAACATAACCCTGAGCCCTCCTTATTGCACGGTGATTTATGGTCCGGAAACTATGCTTATGATCCGCAGGGCAAGCCGGTTATATTTGACCCTGCCATCTATTATGGCGACCGGGAAGCAGACCTGGCCATGACGGAATTATTTGGCGGTTTCGGCGCTGATTTTTACGCCGCCTATAATGCCAGCTGGCCGCTTGATTCAGGCTATAGCCAACGTAAAACCCTGTATAACCTTTATCATATTCTCAACCACGCTAATCTATTTGGGACTGCTTATTTAAATCAGGCGGTGGGGATGCTGGAACGGTTGGTGGGTTGAGGGTTGAGGGTTGAGGGTTGAGGGTTGAGGGTTGAGGGTTGAGAAATTAGTTTAATTGCACGGTTTGTTTTATCTACCAAATTTTTGGTTTTAGGCTAAACTTATTTGCAGATACCTATTACTTTAAACTTTGATGGATCTTTATCTATGTTAACTTATAAAACTCCGCTTAAATCTCTGTTTGGCTTTCTGATAATCTTTATAGCCTGCCTGACCATCAATCCGGTATATGCTGAAGAAGAAGAGGTTGATAACACCAAATACTATGAACTGTCTCCGCCATTTGTGGTAAATCTACAGACCAAAGAACGCAGAATGCGTTTTTTACAGGTACGGATTCAGGTATTAGGCACACCCGATGCCATTGCAGAAGTTAAAAAACATAATGCGCCATTACGAGATATTATTATTAGCCTGCTCTCAGATCAAAGCCGTGAATCAGTCAACACACCAAAAAAGAAAAAAGACCTGCAGGAAAAAATTCAGGCCGCAACGCAAGAGGTATTAAAAGAATTAACCGGCAAGAAACAGATTGAAGGACTGTATTTTACCAATTTTGTGATTCAGTAGTAAAAGAGCAGCGTTGAGCGTTCAGCAAGAGCAAAAGAAAAGAGCATGGGGTTTAATAGAAAAAGTTGTATTTTGTTTATGCTCTTGCTCTTTCTGAACGCTCAGCGTTGAACGCTGCTATTAATGATACTCTGTACTGTATTTATGTACGGCATTTATAAAGACTCCGACGTTGTCCGGATTGATGTGCTGGTGGATGCCGTGGCCGAGGTTGAATACGTGGCCATTGCCTTTGCCGTAGCTTTGTAGAACCGTTTTAACTTCCTGTTCAATTCGTTCCGGCTTAGCGTATAAAATACTGGGGTCCATATTACCCTGTAAGGCCACTTTATCACCTACCATAGCTCTGGCATCAGCCAGATCCAGGGTCCAGTCTACACCCAGGGCATCACAACCGGTTTGCGCCATATCTTTAAGCCAGCCGCCGCCACCTTTGGAAAAAAGCACGACCGGAACTTTACGGCCATCGTTTTCCCGAGTCAGTCCATCGATTATCTGCTGCATATAATGTAAGGAAAATTCTTTATAATCCCTTGGGGTTAACACACCACCCCAGGTATCAAATATCATTACCGCCTGTGCTCCGGCGGCAATTTGAGCATTTAAATAGGAAGTGACTGACTGTGCCAGAGTATCCAGTAATATATGCATGGTTTGCGGCTCATCAAACATCATGCCCTTAACTTTGCCGAATTCCTTAGTAGAACCACCTTCTACCATATAGGTGGCCAGTGTCCAGGGGCTACCGGAAAAACCAATTAAGGGGACTCTGCCATCCAGCTCCTTACGAATGGTGCGTATGGCATCCATTACATATTTAAGCTCCCCTTCCGGATCAGGTACGCCCAGCGCATCTACATCCGCTTTACAGGTCAGGGGCTTATCAAATTTAGGACCTTCGCCCTGAGCAAATCGCAATTCCAGCCCCATCGCATCAGGAATGGTCAGAATATCAGAAAACAGAATGGCAGCATCCAGAGGATAGCGTTCCAGCGGCTGAATAGTCACCTCACAGGCCAGTTCCGGATTCATACATAAATCCATAAAACTACCGGCTTTTTCACGAGTCGCGCGATATTCTGGCAAATAACGACCGGCCTGACGCATCATCCATACCGGTGTCATATCTACTGGTTCACGTAATAAGGCTTTTAGGAAACGATCATTTTTTAGTTCAGTCATTAATTCTGCTCCGGCAGAGAAATCTCGAGTCTTGAGTCTTGAGTCTTGAGTCTTGAGTCTTGAGTCTTGAGTCTTGAGTCTTGAGTCTTGAGTCTTGAGTCTTAAGTGATTATATTGTTAATTAACAAATCTAGTGTCTATATTGGCGTAATTTAAACTCCGTAATAGTATTGGCCTGTAGGGTCTGTACGGTAATACTGAGTCATTACCAATTTTATACATCCAGATAATCAAGTATTCCTTCAGCTGCCTGACGACCTTCAGAAATAGCAGTGACAACCAGGTCAGACCCCCGGACCATATCACCCCCGGCAAAAATTTTGGGATTATTGGTCTGGTAGCTAAATTCCTGTTCAACCGGTGCGACCACCCGGCCGCGAACATCCAGAGTCACATCATAATCAGCAAACCAGGCTTGTGGATTCGGTCTGAAACCAAAAGCGATTAATACCGCATCGGCCGGCACAATTTCTTCTGAGCCTTCAATAGGCTCAGGACGTCGACGGCCCCGCTCATCCGGTTCTCCCAGTCGCGTAGTCATAAGCTTAATACCGGTGACCTTGCCGTTTTCACCCACAATTTCAACCGGCTGACGATTCCATAAAAACCGAACCCCCTCTTCTTTGGCATTCTGCACTTCTTTTTTAGAGCCCGGCATATTGGCTTCATCACGTCGATAGGCACAGAAGACCTGATCAGCGTTCTGACGAATGGATGTACGGGTACAGTCCATAGCGGTATCACCACCACCGAGTACCACCACCTTTTTGGCTTCCATACTGATAAAGTCAGTTGCGTAGTTGTAGCAGTTTTTAACATTGGAAATCAGAAAATCCAGAGCCACATGGACACCCTCCAGATCTTCTCCGGGAATACCGGCAGTCATGGACGTATAAGTACCCATGCCCATAAAGACCGCATCATACTGAGCCAGTAAATCCTGCATGGCAATATCACTGCCGATGGTGGTGTTTAAAACAAATTCCACACCCATTTCTTCCAGTACCTGACGACGCTTTTTAACCACGCCTTTTTCCAGTTTAAATTCAGGAATACCAAACATCAGCAGGCCGCCGATTTCAGGATGACGATCATAGACTACCGGTTTAATACCATTGCGTACCAGTACATCTGCACAGGCAAGTCCTGCCGGTCCGGCACCAATAACTGCAACCTTTTTGCCGGTATCCTGTACTTCGGATAAATCAGGACGCCAGCCCTGCTCTAAGGCGGTATCAGTAATATAACGCTCTACCGCGCCGATAGTCACGGCACCAAAGTCATTGTTCAGAGTACAGGCCCCTTCACACAGTCGATCCTGCGGACATACCCGGCCACAGATTTCCGGCAGCGAATTAGTACGATGAGACAGTTCAGCGGCTTCAATAATTTTGCCTTCCTGAGCCAGACGCAGCCAGTGGGGTATATAATTATGCACCGGGCAGCGCCATTCACAATAGGGGTTGCCGCAGTCGAGGCAGCGATCCGCCTGTTCTGAAGTTCGTTTTTGATCAAACATCTGGTATATTTCTTTATATTCCTGAACCCGCTGCTGTGCAGCTTTTTTATTCGGGTCTTTTCGATCAACTTGCAAAAACTGGTATATATTACCCATAATTTTACCTTAACGTAGTAAAAATTGATGTAGTGAGCCTGGCACACCACATCCTACAAATAGTATTTTCTATTCTCGGACAGGCTCCTAGGCCGCTTCTGTTGATAATGTTTCCAGTAAGCTGTCAATAGAAGCTGCCTTAGGTTTAACCAGCCAGAACTTACCGCTCATAGCGGCAAAGTTATCTAAAATATGCTGGCCCCATTCACTGCCGGTTGCCTGCACAAACTCTGAAATTTTAGCCTGTAAATAATGACGATGGGCTTCCATGGTTTCATTATTAATCCGGTTAATATCAATCAGTTCATGGTTATAACGATCCACAAAGTTATTATCCCTGTCCAGCACATAAGCAAAACCACCGGTCATACCGGCACCAAAGTTCAGCCCGGTGTCACCCAGAACAGTAATAACACCACCGGTCATATATTCACAACCGTGGTCACCAATGCCTTCAACCACGGCATGAGCACCTGAGTTTCTGACCCCGAAACGTTCACCGGCCAGTCCGGCTGCCAGCAGCTTGCCGCCCGTGGCACCATATAAACAGGTATTACCAATAATGACGGTTTCATTACTCTTAAAAGTGGTGCCGCAGGCCGGCATTAATACAATCTGACCGCCGGCCATGCCTTTACCGACATAGTCATTAGCATCACCTTCTACCACAAGATGCAGACCACCGGCATTCCAGACACCCAGACTCTGTCCGGCAGAACCTTTCATTTTGACAGTAACAGGCGCATCACACATACCTGAATTACCGTAACGTTTAGCAATTTCACCGGACAGACGGGCACCGATAGAACGGTCGGTGTTCTGAATATTATATTCAAAAATACCCCTGGATTTACTGTCTATAGCGGGCAGTATATCCGCCACCATTTTTTCCGCAGTTTCACCCTTGTCATAGGGTTCATTACTTGGTTCAATACAGAAACGCGGCTTGCTGTCATCATCAATAGTCTTAAGTAAGGGCGTTAAGTCCAGGCGGGTCTGACGATCGGTCTGGCCGTCCAGGATTTCCAGTAAATCAGTACGACCAATCAGATCTTCCAGCTTGCTGACCCCTAAAGAAGCCATCCATTCACGGGTTTCCTGAGCCACAAATTTAAAGTAGTTCATAACCATTTCCACCTTACCGATAAAGTGGTTCATACGAAGGATATTATTCTGGGTAGCCACACCCATGGCACAGGTGTTCAGGTGACAGATACGCAGATATTTACAGCCCATGGCAATCATGGGAGCGGTACCAAAACCAAAACTCTCGGCACCCAGAATCGCTGCCTTGACAATATCCAGACCGGTTTTTAAACCGCCGTCAGTCTGCAGACGAATTTTACCGCGCAAATCATTAGCACATAGAGCCTGCTGTGTTTCACTTAAACCCAGCTCCCAGGGCGAACCGGCATATTTAACCGAGGCCAGTGGACTGGCAGCCGTACCCCCGTCATAACCGGAAATAGTAATTAAATCCGCATAGGCTTTAGCCACACCGGCGGCAATGGTTCCCACTCCCGGTTCAGAAACCAGCTTAACGGAAACCAGAGCCTGAGGATTTACCTGCTTCAGGTCATAAATTAATTGTGATAAATCTTCAATAGAATAAATATCATGATGAGGCGGTGGAGATATCAGGGTAACTCCGGCTACAGAGTAACGCTGACGGGCTATATTTTCATCCACTTTATGCCCTGGCAGCTGACCACCTTCACCGGGCTTGGCACCCTGGGCAATTTTAATCTGCAGTACTTCAGCATTGACCAGATAATGTGGTGTAACGCCAAAACGACCGGAAGCTATCTGCTTGATTTTTGATACTTTAAGGGTGTTAAAACGTGCCGGATCTTCGCCGCCTTCACCGGAATTGGAACGAGCGCCCAAACGGTTCATGGCTTCTGCCAGAGTTTCATGAGCCTCCGGTGATAACGCACCTAAAGACATGGCGGCACTATCAAAACGCTGGTACAGTTCTTCGGCTGCTTCCACTTCATCAATGGCCAGCGGTTTAATATCATCACGCAGTTTTAATAAATCACGCAAGGTAGCAATGGGACGCTTATTGACTTCATCCGCATATTTCTTATAGGCATTATAATCTCCGCTTTGCACTGCCTGCTGCATATACTGCACCACATCAGGATTATAAGCGTGATATTCTCCGCCATGCACATAACGATAAATACCACCATGGTCATTGCTCTTGCGGGGATTCCAGGCTACCTTATTGAGGAAGCGCTGGTCCTGCTCAAAGTCCTCAAAACCGGCACCGGCAAGACGACTGGTGGTGCCTTTAAAGCACATTTCAGTCACTTCATCATTAATACCTATGGCTTCAAATAATTGTGAGCCGCGATAACTGGCAATAGTGGAAATGCCCATTTTGGACATAACTTTATAAAGCCCTTTATTAATCCCTTTACGATAGGCTTTAGTGACCTTACCAATATCCGTGTCTTCAATTTCCCTGGCAGCAATTAATTTAGCCAGTGTTTCATAGGCCATATAAGGATAAACAGCTGAAGCCCCATAACCAATCAGGGTAGCAAAATGATGAGGGTCACGAGCGGTACCGGTTTTAACAATAATATTGGCATCGCAGCGCAGGCCCCTGTTAATTAAATGATGATGTACTGCACCGGTGGCCATTAAAGCATGAATAGTGATTTTGTCTTTGGCCAGTGCCTTATCATTTAAAACAATAATTACTTTACCGTTCTTTATCGCCTGCTCTGCCTGCTCACAGACATTGCTTAAAGCCTGTTTGAGTGACAGTTCAGGGGAGTAATTCAGATTAATGATCTCATTGGCATAATCCGGATTATCCATATTGATCAGATTTTCGTATTTGGCACAGGATAATACCGGAGAGTCCACCAGTAAACGATTAGCATGTGCTGCGGTTTCTTCAAACAGATTTTTTTCGGCACCCAGACAGGTTTCCAGAGACATTACAATACTTTCGCGAATCGGATCGATAGGCGGGTTGGTCACCTGGGCAAACTGCTGGCGGAAGTAATCATAAAATGGCCGAACACGGTTGGAGAGCACAGCCATAGGCGTATCATCACCCATAGAACCGACCGCTTCTGCGGCATTTTCAGCCAGCACCTTGATAACATATTCTTTTTCTTCATTGGTGATCTGGAACTGTTTTTCATACACCTTAAAGGTTTCATCATCCATACAGCCTATGACAGAAGAGGGTTCTATCAATTCTGATTTCAGATATTTTATGCCCTTACTCAGCCATTCTTTATACCGTTGACGGGATTTTAAATGCTGGTCAATATCATCCGGCAGCATCAGCTCACCGGTATGAGTATCTGCTGCCAGCATCTGGCCGGGTTTCAGACGCCCCTTGGCCACCACATCGGTTTCCTGATAGTCATAAACACCGGTTTCAGAAGCCAGGGTAATAACACAATCAGCATAACTGGCATCATTGATGCCGCCGCTGCCCTGAGTATTATTTGTAATTACATATCGAGCCGGACGCAGACCGTTTCTATCCAGTGTACAGGCCGCATAGCGGCCATCGGTTATAACCACACCCGCAGGCCCGTCCCAGGCTTCCATATGCATGGAGTTATATTCATAAAAAGCTTTTAAATCGGCATCCAGAGTATCAATATTCTGCCAGGCAGGCGGAATCAGCAGGCGCATGGCACGGAAAATATCCATCCCGCCGGCCAGCAGGGCTTCGAGCATATTATCCATACTATTGGAATCAGAACCACTCATGGAAACCAGTGGACGAATGTCTTCCATATTGGGAATTAAGGATGTTTTAAATTTATGGCCTCGGGCAACAGACCAGTTACGGTTGCCCTGTACGGTATTGATTTCACCATTGTGAGCCAGATAGCGAAATGGCTGTGCCAGACGCCATTGCGGCCAGGTATTGGTAGAAAAACGCTGATGGAATACACACATAACGGATGCCATTCTGGAATCATTGAGATCCTTGTAAAACACGGGCAAAAACTCCGGCATCACCAGTCCCTTATAGGATACTACCTGGGAAGTCATAGACGGGATATAAAACACCTCATCGTTTTCCTGAATGACTTTTTCAGTACGGCGGCGGGCAATATAAAGGTGGCGGTCAAAGGTTTCTGCGTCCATTCCCTGTTCAGCATTGACAAAAACATGCTCAATCTGAGGCAGAGATTTTAAAGCTTCCTCACCACAGGCACTTTCATCCACGGGTACTACACGCCAGCCTGCCACTATCAGACCTTCTGTTGCCAGCTCCCTGTTAAGCTGTGCCCTGGCTTTATCTGCAATAGTCGCATCCTGACTGAGAAACACTACACCCACGGCATAGTTTTCTACCAGATCAAAACCCTGCTCCTGTGCTACTGCACGCATCAGAACATCAGGTTTCTGTAATAATAAACCACAACCATCACCGGTTTTACCATCGGCTGAAATCGCTCCACGATGAGTCAATCGTGCCAGAGCTTTAATGGCGGTATCCACTAGCCAGTGACTATCGGCACCATCCATATGAGCAATTAAGCCAAAACCGCAATTGTCTTTTTCAAATGAAGATCGATAGAGTGTATCTTCAAGCACACTGGGGGAATTATGATGTTGTGTTTCAAATGTTGGCATTACAGGCCTCAATTGATAGAAATTGTGAATATTAAAACCCTCAAACCCCGATATAACTATAAAAATTCAGGCAAAATAAGCCGTACAGGGTCGAAATAGCCAGGTATTATACCTTGTCACAATGATTCGGTCTAGTAGGGGCAGAGCGAGTGTCTGCCCGGTAGATTATCGTACGGGCATCATGGCATGAATGTCGGCAAAGCGCCTGAGCCAGGGTTTACTGCCGGTAACTTTGTTTTTAAGAGATTGAAGAGCTTTGGTTGCTGAGGCCTTATCTGAGTAGCTGCCATAAATCAGCACATAAAGAAGTTTGCCATTTTTAATAAATTTAAAGTATACCGCCTGACTATTCAGCTGGTGTTTTTTAATATAAGCCCGAATACTGCTCTCAGTGCTTAAAGCCACCAGCTGCAGAGTATAATCTGAAGGACTTTGAGTCCATATCCAGGCTTCATCTCTGGTTTTAGCCGCTGTTTTGTCAAGCAGTTTTGTTGTTTTCTCTGCAGTCGCTGTTCCGGTAACAGCCTTTGTTCCAGCTGCACTCTTAGAAGATTTTTCTGATAACAGTTGTTGTTTAATGCTGGAAAAGTTTCTGATCCAGGGACTGTTTTTCCTAAGCCTGGGAGCTAATTTATTTAAGGCTTCAGCGGCATTCTCCCTGGAGGAATAATTGCCATATAGCAGACTAAACCAGTTTTTACCATTTCGCCTGCTGCTGAACTGAGCCATATCACCCTTAAGTGAATATTGTTTAACAAAACGTATAATAGCCTGCTGCTCAAACGACCCAAACAACTGGATGGTATAATGCTCATCCTCCTGCTGTTTTATCCATCGCTCAGTTTGTATATTACTCGTTGCCGATTCCGACACAGCAATATTTTTTACCTCAAACCAGGAGGCACTGCTGGCACCACTTTGCGGATCTTTAGCCACTACCCTCCATTTGCGCTCCTGATCACCTGTGGTAATGTGCAGCCGAATCTCACTGGCATTGATATATTCAAATTGATCAGGTGATAATCGGGAAGAAAAATGTTTATTATTTTTGTCCCATTTTAATTCAATTACGGTCTGACCGCTAAAGCCCTGACCTTTAATATGTATTATCTGGCGTTTATTACTACCGGGTACCGGGTCTGGAGTGATTTGGGTAATCGCCATTTTGGCAATAAAAGGTTTAACCACATCAAAGCTTAGCGGTCTGGAGCGCTGGCTGCTGCTGTTTTCTGCTATCACCTGCCAGACACGGGTCTCTATCCCCGTAGTTAAGTCCAGCTTGATTTTTTTACTATTAATATAATGAAACTGACCCGGTGTCTGGCTGGCCGAAAAAACTTTGCTGCTGTTTCCCCAGCTGATGTTAAATGCCGTTTCTTTGTGGAAATTATTTCCGATTACAGTTAGGGTCTGACGATTAACAGACCCAATAACAGGTTCCGGCTCAATGGACTTTAATTCGGGTTTCTGTGCAGCGCTGGCCAAAGCTGATTTGCCATTAACTGGCTTATCAACAGACGGTTTTTCTATTATGTTCACGGGCTGTTGAGCAGCCTGCTTATCTCCAGCTGAAACTTTGGCTTCAACATTATTTTCAATGATAAGCGGCGTAACAGGCTTAACTTCATCATTAGAAACTGTCGGTTCGGCGGCCGCAGCTGGAGTTGTCTCGCGAGTGGATTCTGAAGACAGTGTGTTCTGTTGCTGCCGGGTTTTATTGGTTACAGTAATACCGTCCTGTGCCGGTAATTCCAGAGGTAATAATTCTATATCCCCTTTGGTCTGACCATTTGTCTGTTTTGGTTCAGAACGGCTGTCAAAAACCGTATTAATCAGAAAAATTGCCGCTAAGATCAGTATAATAACACTAACGGGTATAACAAATCGCGACAATGAAGAGCTCGCCTGCTCATTTTCCTCAAACTCAGATGATGGAGCCTGATGCTTATTATCATAAATATCAGGATTTAATTCAGCATCCGGCTGTTCATTAAACGACTCATCGGCCATGGGCTGTTCAGCTATTTTTTCTATTTCATCAAACTTTTCTGCCAGACGGCTGATTTGCTCTTCCGCCCTGTCAATACGGTCTTCCTGAAAATCAGGATCTTCAAATAAAGGTTCAGATGCATCATTCTTGTTATGGTTCTCATCCGTTTCAATGTATTCTTCAGCTTTACCGCTAGAAGCCAGAAATTTATTGGCATAAAAATTTATTTGTTCCGGTATACCCTGTGAGTCATTATATATGCTGTCAATAATGCGAGGAGTAAAAGGTGATTCACGATCAAATCCCACAATAGCCAGTTTATGTCTCAGATATCCTGCAACACCTTCTTTATCCAGATTATGCAGATTAGTAATATGAATACTGTCTCGAAACTCTCTTAAATCGGTAGCCTGGAGGTGCTCAGTTATCTCCAGAGAGGAAAACATTACAATTTTAATATAAGGCTCATCATCCTGTTTTTGCCTGGATAACTGTAATAGAAAACGTATAGAATCCAGAGACAGATATTGAGCATCATCAAGAAGCAATACTGGCTTAAAACCTAATTGCATTATTTCACTTAACTGATTCTCCAGAGCCTCAAGCAGCTCTTCACCATCCGCTTCTCGAGCACCAAAAGCCTGCAATATCTCATTGATTAAAGACAGGGTATCAATCTGCACATTGATGCTAATACAGGCAATACGCCAGTTATTTTCCATACGATGAGCAAGAGTTGACATAAGATGAGTTTTCCCCAGCCCCTGAGCACCAATAATGACCTGTAGATTTTCTGAAAATTCAATCAGATGCTCTGTGGACTCCAGAATCTGGGCCCGGTTCTGATCAGCATAAAAATAACGGTAATCATTATTTTTTGTAAAGGGATTTTCTTTCAGACCAAGGTTGTCCAGTTGCGGCACGGGTAACTCCAGAAATGAGTATTAAGTATTAAGTGTTATCGGCTTTTGTCAGGCTGTGGCAAAGGCTTTTAGAGTTTGATTTAATTTTTCTACATCAAATTCTGCTGTGATGAAGCTTTGGCCTAATTCTTTTATTAACACCAGATGCAGCTGGCCATCCAGGACTTTTTTATCACCGGCCATCAGATCAAGAAATTGTTCCCGGGAAATACCTGCACTGTTATCAGCGGGAACACTCACCGGTAAACCTGCCTGCTGTAGCAGTTTTATAATCTGCTGTTTAATTTCGTTCGTTATCCAGCCATGACGTACGGATAAGTCTGCGGCCATTACCATACCAATTGCCACGGCTTCACCGTGCAGGCAGTTTCCATATCCCAGAGCAGTCTCAATGGCATGTCCAAAGGTGTGTCCCAAATTAAGCAAAGCTCGCTGACCGGCTTCTTTTTCATCCTCAGCAACTATATCAGCCTTATCCTGACAGGAAAATTCTATAGCA
>Ga0256831_1001031_pt1 | contig 14731 bp, 11 predicted proteins | sample 132544metaG_FD_189087 | JGI IMG/M metagenome (GOLD analysis project Ga0256831, IMG submission 189087) | Hydrothermal vent microbial communities from Lau Basin, Pacific Ocean - 132-544 | ecosystem: Environmental > Aquatic > Marine > Hydrothermal vents | place: Pacific Ocean: Lau Basin | collected...
GGAGACGCCCAGATCCATTCCGAACCTGGAAGCTAAGCTTGGCATCGCTGATGATACTGCCCCCTTCGGGGGTGGAAAAGTAGGTCGGCGCCAGGGTTTGAGAATTACTTCGTAAATCCTCTGCAAGTTTTTTATATAATAAATCTTCATATTTTTCTTTTTGAAATCATTCTTTTTTGATATATTTTTCGCTACAATGTCCACCAAAAAAGGTCTACAATGGCAAAAATGTGGTCTGGACGTTTCGCAAAGGAAGCAAGCCAGCTTCTCGATGAATTCAATGCCTCACTCCCTTTTGATAAAATCCTCTACAAACAAGATATCCAAGGCTCTATAGCTCATGCAAAAATGTTGGGTAAGCAAGGTATATTGAACAGTGAGGAGGTCGATTCTATTATCCAAGGTCTGAATCAGATTGAAAAAGAGATTGAATCTGGACAATTTGAGTGGAATATCAAAGATGAAGATATTCATATGGCTATAGAGAAGCGCTTGACCGATCTTATCGGTGAAGCAGGTAAAAAACTTCATACTGCAAGAAGTCGCAACGATCAAGTGGCTTTGGATTTTAGGCTATATGTATTGCAAAAAGATCTCTATCTGGTCTCACTTTTGGAAAATCTTATCGAAACGCTCGTGAATTTGGCTAAAAAACACAAACATGTTCTTTTGCCAGGTATGACACACCTTCAACACGCACAGCCTATCAATTTCGCTTACCATATGTTGGCATATGCCAGTATGTTCAAAAGAGATATAGAGCGCTTTTTTGATTCGTATGAGCGTAACAACTACTCTCCTCTGGGTTGTGCGGCATTGGCTGGTACTCCACATAATATAGATAGAGACTTCACCGCTAGTGAGCTTGGGTTCAAGGCTCCCACTCTCAATTGTCTCGATACGGTAAGTGATAGAGATTTTGCTTTGGAGATTCTTTTCAATATCGCCACTATGATGATGCATATTTCTAGGCTTGCAGAGGAGCTGATACTCTGGAGCAGTTATGAATTTGGCTATATTACATTGAGTGATGAATACTCTACCGGCAGTTCTATAATGCCTCAGAAAAAAAATCCCGATGTACCAGAGCTTTTACGAGGTAAGACTGGCAGAGCGTATGGAAATCTCATCGCTTTGTTGACCGTGATGAAAGGTTTGCCTCTAGCGTATAATAAAGATATGCAAGAAGACAAAGAAGGAGTTTTCGATAGCGTCAAGAATGCTGAAATCTCTTTGGTTATTCTAAACGAAGTCTTGAAGACAATGCAGGTAAATGAAGAGAAAATGTATCAAGCCACAAAAATTGGCCACCTTAGTGCCACCGATTTGGCCGATTATCTGGTTCAAAAACTACATATACCTTTTCGTGAAGCCCATCATATCACCGGCAGGGCGGTTGCATTGGCCGAGAAGCTGGGCAAGGATATCAGTGATTTGAGTTTGGAAGAGTTACAAAAGATCGATCCAAGAATCAAAGAGGATGTTTTACCATATCTGGATGTTCGCCACTCTATGGAAGCTCGCAACTCCTATGGCGGCACCGCTACGCAGCAGGTGGAAGAGCAGATAGCCTATTTTGAAGATTTTTTGTCTAAGCTCAAGAAAGACTCTTGAGCTTAGACATATTTTTTCGCTTCTTCTTCGATCGCCTGGTATGGCCATGTGAGTTTCGCACCCCCTAGCATATGGAAATGCAGATGCATTACCTCTTGTCCCCCATCTTTACCATTGTTGGTAATGAGACGATAGCCAGTTTTATCCAGTTCCAACAGTTTTGCCACTTCTTGGATAAAAGGAGTCATCTTGGCCATGACCTCAGGGGGTGTGGACTGGAAATTTTCGATGTGTTGTTTGGGTATGATAAGAATATGAATAGGAGCCTTTGGGTTTATGTCGTGAAATGCCAAAAACTCATCGTTTTCTAAAACTTTGTTGGCTGGAATCTCTCCAGAGACTATTTTACAAAAAATGCACATGCGTTCCCCTTATCTTTTTATAATCATTATTGTATTATTATACTTCAAAATTTAGGCAATGAGGTGCTGATTGAACGATTGGAAAGAAAAAATAGAAAATGCCGAAAATCTTGAAGATATCGAAAAGATTCGTATAGAGCTTTTTGGTAAAAAAGGATATTTTACTAAAGAGTTCGAACGGCTCAAGAGCTTGCCAAAAGAGCAGAAGCCGATTGTGGCAAAAGAGCTCAACAGCGCCAAAAATGTTCTTTTCCAAGCGCTGCAGCAAAAAAAAGACGAGCTTTTGGCCAAAGAGATTCAACGAAAGCTCGAAAGTGAAAAAATAGATGTCTCGCTCTATTCAGCCACTGGATATAAAGGTGCTTTGCATCCTGTCCAGTATACGATGGACAGGATCATAGACTATTTTACAGCCCTCAACTACGCTGTCGAGACAGGACCGCTTGTAGAGGACGATTTTTACAATTTCGAGGCTTTGAATCTTCCAAAGCACCATCCCGCCCGAGATATGCAAGATACTTTTTACTTCAAAGATGGCAAGCTTTTGCGTACTCATACTTCTCCTGTGCAGATTAGAACGATGCAGCAGCAAAAGCCTCCTATTCGCATGATCAGTCCAGGAGCGGTCTTTCGCAGGGATTTTGATCTTACCCATACGCCGATGTTTCACCAAGTAGAGGGGCTTGTGGTGGATGAGGCGGGCAAAGTCTCTTTTGCCAATCTGAAATTCATTTTGCAAGACTTTTTGAAGTATATGTTCGGTGATGTAAAGGTTCGTTTTCGACCAAGCTTTTTTCCATTCACGGAACCGAGTGCGGAAGTGGATATTAGTTGTATCTTTTGTGAAGGAGAGGGGTGTAGAGTCTGTTCCCAGACAGGATGGCTGGAAGTATTGGGATGTGGCATGGTGGATCCAAACGTTTTTGGAGCTGTCGGATACGAAAATGTGAGTGGATACGCCTTTGGGCTTGGAGTGGAGCGATTCGCCATGCTATTACACCGGATCGGCGACTTGCGCAGTCTTTTTGAAGGTGATTTGAGACTATTGGAGCAGTTTAGATGATAGTGACAAGAAGATGGTTGGATGAGTGGATCGATCTAGAAGGAATACCAACTCAAGAAATAGTGGATACTTTCAACAAGATCGGTCTTGAAGTAGCCGAATATAAAAAGTTAAAAATTCCAGATAGAGTCGTGGTGGGCAAAGTGGTCTCATGCCAAAAACATCCCAATGCGGATAAATTGAACCTGTGCAAAGTGGATGTGGGAGAGGAGACTCTTCAGATCGTTTGTGGAGCGAACAATGTAAAAGATGCCGAGTATGTAGCGGTAGCGAAAGTGGGAGCTGTGCTGCCGGGAGATTTTAAGATCAAACCCGCAAAGCTTCGTGGAGTGGAGAGCTTTGGAATGATCTGCTCTTCACAGGAGCTAGGACTTCCCGAAATGGAAAAAGGTATTATGATTTTGGACAAGAGCATCGGGGAGCTAGAAGTCGGAAAAGAGCTCAAAAAGTATGAACTTCTCAATGATGAAGTGATCGAGATCGAATTGACGGCCAATAGGGGAGATTGCCTCAGTGTGCAAGGGATCGCTAGAGAACTGAGTGCAGTCTATGGGCGTCCATTGAAGGAAAAAAGAGTCCAAGAGGATTCGAGTATCCGTATAGGAATCGGTCGTTTGGTTGGTATCGCACCCGAAGGAGCTATCGATGCCAATCTTTTGTACAAAGCTTTCAAAACGGATGATTTCGTCAATCCACTCCTCATCCGCTTTCGTGTCGCACTCACAGGCGAGCGATTCGAAAATCCAGCAGAGCTTTTTGCCTACTATATCACCCATAGCACAGGTGTGCTCACAAGAGTGTATGGTCATAGATTTTTTGAATCCCAAGGCTCTATCACGATTAAAAAAGATGAGAATGACTACGATGCGGTTTATGGAAAAGAAAAAGGCAGTGTCGTAGGTGTCATTCAATATGAAGTTTCCAAACCGACAAAGGATGAAGAGAATTTCATCATCGAATCAGGCTACATCGATCCCGAACTCATCTCCAAAAAGATGTTCGAACATCCCTACAAAAGTGACTGGAGCTTCTATAGAAGCAGTAGAGGTACGGATCCAAGAGTGGATATCGGAATCGAGTTTGCGAAATATCTTTTGAGTCTTTATTATTCTCATGTCCAGCTCTACTCTGGGACACACGAGGTGATCAAAGAGATCGAAAGAAAGGCGATCAAGATACATTTTGGTCAGCTGTACGATCTCATTGGACAAAAGATAGACAAAAGCGAAATAGTGGAGATTCTCAAGGCTTTGGGATTTGAGATCATCAGTGTAGATGAAGATGCGATGGTGGTCAAGACTCCTCTATATCGACACGATATCGAAAATCTTCAAGATGTCGCCGAGGAGATTGTACGCATATACGGTATCGACAATATCGTCTCCAAACCGCTTCTTTTCAAAGAGGCCAACCGAATCACGACTGCATATGAACAATATCAAAAAAGAAAGCAAGTTCGCTATTTGAGTGTAGCTCAAGGATTTTTCGAAACGGTTAGCTACATTTTTACCAGCAAAGAGACATTAAAAAAATATGGATTTGAGACGCTTGAAGAGAAATTGGATCTGCTCAACCCTATTACCAAAGAGATGGATACTCTTCGCCCTTCGCTAGTGCCAAATCTTTTGGATCAGACGATTGGCAATATCAGGAACGGGAAAAAAAGAGCGATGCTCTTCGAGATTGGTACAGTTTTCGATAAATACAGAAAAGAAAAGAGTGAATTGGCTTTCATACATGCCGGATATTTGGAACCGGACAGTGTGGCAAACCACGGAAAACCCTATGCGATAGACTTTGCAGGATTTGTCAAAGAGCTTGCTGGAGTGTTGGGAGATTTCGAATTGCAAGAGATCGAACCGGAGCATAATCTGATGCATCCTTATCAATCGGCTGCTATTTTGCAAAAAGAAAAAAGAGTAGGTAGAGTCTACAAGCTTAACACCACCATACAAGAAGAGCTCGACCTGCCGGATACGTATATGGCAGAAATAGATTTCGATGCATTGGAGCTTCGCTATCCCAAGGCAAAAAAATACTCTGTATATCAGCTTTCCTTTAAAGATTTGAGTCTTTTGGTGGATAAAGATATAGGCTACGCAAAAATTGCAGAGGTTGTGAAAAGGAGTTTGCCAAAAGAGGTCAAAAGATTTTATCCAATCGATACCTATGAGGACGAGAGTCTAGGAGACAAAAGGAGTCTTACTCTTCGGTTTGCAGTCCAGTCTGATGAAAAAACATTGACCGAAGAGGAGATCGGCCAAATTATGGAAAATGTTTTGCAGGAGTTGCAAAGTCAAGTGGGAGCGAAACTGCGATGAAAAAGGTGCGAGTCTCTCCAGCTAAAAGCTTCGAGCTAACGATTGATACAATCGCTCCAGACAAATCGATCTCACACCGTAGTGCGATGTTTTCGCTGCTGAGTGATCGTCCATCTACGATACGTAATTATCTTAAAGCTGAAGATACTCTCAATACACTTCGTATCGTAAAACGGCTTGGAGCAGATATCCACAAAGAAGGCGACATGCTCACCATCACTCCACCTTCATCCATTCAAGAGCCCGATGATATCCTCGATTGTGGCAACAGTGGGACAGGGATGCGCCTTTTTTGTGGTTTGTTAGCAGGTGTGGAGGGTTTTTTTGTTCTTACAGGTGACAAGTACCTTCGTTCGAGACCTATGGCCAGGGTGGCGGTGCCTTTGAGAAGTATCGGAGCCAAAATCGATGGACGGGCAAATGGTGACAAAGCTCCTTTGGCCATCCGGGGAAACAGTGCTTTGGAAGCGTTCGAATATGATAGTCCCATCGCTTCGGCACAAGTCAAAAGCGCCATGATTTTAGCGGCACTCAGAGCCAAGGGGGAGTGTAAATACTCCGAGCCGAAGCTCAGTCGCGATCATACGGAACGAATGCTTCAAGGGATGGGTGCACGGCTGCAAATCAAATGTGTCGATGGGAGATATGAGGTGTTTGTAGAGCCTCTACAAAATCCTTTGGAGCCATTGGATATCACTATTCCCGCCGATCCATCCAGTGCCTTTTTCTTTGCGGTAGCTGCCGCTATCGTGCCTGGCAGTCGAGTGGTCTTGAAAAATCTCACCCTCAACCCTACCAGAATAGAGGCATACAAAGTGCTTCGAAAAATGGGTGCCAAGGTGGAATTTGTAGAAAAAGAGAACAGATATGAACCCATCGGGGATATTGTCGTCTCGTACAATGAGCTGCATGGCGTAGAAGTGAGCGAAAACATTCCATGGCTTATCGACGAGCTACCGGCACTTTCCATTGCCATGGCTGTGGCCAAAGGCAAAAGTGTGGTACGCAACGCCAAGGAGCTGAGAGTCAAAGAGAGTGACCGGATCGCCTGTGTAGTGGACAATCTCAAGAAATGTGGGATCAAAGCCGAAGAGCTCGAGGATGGATATGTGATAGAAGAAGGAGGCAGGTTGCAGGCTGCCAAAGTGAATAGCTGTGGTGATCACCGTATCGCTATGAGTTTTTTGATAGCGGGACTGGTATCTGGAATGGAGGTAGAGGATACCGAGTGTATCGATACCTCTTTTCCAAATTTTTTAGAACTTCTTAGTCAAATCAGTGAGGTGCGTGTTGGAGATTAGATTGGCCAAAAGTTATGGATTTTGCTTTGGTGTCAAGCGAGCCATCAAAATTGCCGAAGAGAGCCCCAATAGTGTGACCTTTGGACCTCTTATCCACAACAAAAACGAAATCCAGCGCTTGAAGGATCGCTACAATGTGGGATTGGTAGAGGATGTAAAGGATGTGACCCCAAAAAGCCGAGTGGTAATTCGTACCCATGGCATTCCAAAACCTTTGCTCAAAGAACTTCGTCAAAAAGATGTGGAGGTGATCGATGCCACATGTCCTTTTGTCACCAAACCTCAAGAGATTGTGGAGAAGATGAGCGAAGAGGGGTATAGTATCGTCATATTTGGCGATAAAAATCATCCAGAGATCAAAGGGGTAATGAGTTATGCCAAAGATCCTGTGGTGGTGCTGAGTGTAGAAGAGCTAGAAGGAAAGCCTCTCAAAGAGCGAGTCGCTACGGTAGCGCAGACGACGAGAAAATTTGAAGAGTATCAAAAAATAGTCAACTATTTGATGCAGCACAAAAAAGAGGTACGAGTCTTCAACACCATCTGCAATGCCACTTTTGAAAATCAAGATGCGGCCAGAGAGCTAAGTGGTGAGGCCGATATCATGATCGTCATCGGCGGCAAAAACTCATCCAATACCAAGCAGCTTTTCAATATCTGCAAAGAGAACTGCATAGATAGTTATCTGATAGAAAATGCCAAAGAGTTGCAACCAGAGTGGTTTGAAGGTAAAAAACTGTGTGGAATCACTGCAGGAGCATCCACTCCCGATTGGATAATTGAAGAAGTTATAGAAAATATAAAGAATTTTAAAGTATAATAAGCAAAACTTTTATCAAGGGAAAAGATTCATGGAAGAGAAGATCAATCTAGAGGTAGAAAACGGTGGCGAAGATTTCGCGAAGATGCTCGAAGAGCATGAAAATCAAAGAAGCGAATCACGAGTGATCGATGGTGTGATCGTGGAGATTCAAGATAATGAGCGAGTACTTGTGGATGTAGGTGAGAAGCAAGAGGGTATCTTGAATATCAATGAGATCAAGGATAGCGAAGGCAATGTAATCTACAAGCCAGGTGATACGATCAAAGTACTTGTATCAGGTCACCGCAACGAGCGCCCCATCATCTCGCATAAAAAAGCTTTGGCCAAACAGAAAGTCAAAGAGTTCATCCAAGCTAATAAAGATAAAGAAAACCTCGAAGTCGAGGGTGTGATCGTCGGGAAAAACAAAGGTGGTTATATCATCGAAAACGAAGAGGGTGTTCAGTTTTTCTTGCCAAATTCTCAAAGTTTTTTCAAGAACAAACCAGAAATTGGTAGAAAAGTGACAGCCAAAGTCCTCAAGATGGACGAGGGAAGCGACTCTATCGTAATATCCAGAAAAAAATATCTCCAAGATATCTTCCAGCACCGAAAAGAGGTGATCGAAGAGCTGATGAAAGAGGGTCGAGTAGTAGAGGGAACTATCAAAAAGATCACCAACTATGGAATGTTCGTCGAAGTGGCTCCCAATGTAGAAGGACTCGTGCACTACAACGAGATCAGTTACAAAGGTCCCGTCAATCCAGCTAAATATTTCGAAGAGGGACAAAAAGTCAACGTCAAAGCCATCGATTATGATAGCGAGAAAAATAGACTCTCCCTCTCTATCAAAGCGACCCAGCCAGATCCTTGGGAAGAGATCAAAGGTGAGCTAGAACCTGGAGATGTGATCAACGTCACTATCAGCAACATCGAGCCATATGGTGCTTTTGTCGATCTTGGCAACGATATCGAGGGTCTTTTGCACGTAAGCGAAATGAGCTGGGACAAACGACCCAAAAATCCAAAAGAGTATGTGGAAGTGGGACAGCAACTCGATGTAGAGGTGATCGAGATCGATACGGAAAATAGAAAACTACGAGTCTCTAGAAAAACTCTTTTGCCAAAACCTTTTGAAGAGTTTATGAACAACTACAAAGAGGGTGATGTGGTAGAGGGTGAGGTCACCTCTTTGACAGATTTTGGAGCGTTCGTGCGAATCGGCAATGTAGAAGGCTTGCTGCACAATCAAGATATCAGCTGGGAAAAGGGACAAAAAGCCAAAGATCTTTTCAAGGTTGGCGACAAAGTAGAGGTGAAAATCGCTCGGATCGATAGAGACAAAGAGCGTATATCTCTCGATAGAAAATCCCTTCTTGAAAGTCCATTGGAAAAATTTGCAAAAGAGCACAAAGTGGGCGATATCGTGAAGGGAAAAGTCAAAGATATCAAAGATTTCGGTGTATTCATCTCTTTGGACGACAATGTTGATGCATTGATACGAAATGAGGACTTGGCGCCCCTTAAAAAAGAGGAACTCCAGCCTGGAGATGAGATCGAGGGTGTGATCTCTTATCTTGATACGAGAAACAATCGCCTAAGAGTTTCAGTGCGCCGACTCGAGAGGGTCAAAGAGCGAGAAGCTCTCAAAGAGTTCAACAAAGAGGGCGATAGTACCACCCTTGGTGAAATCATTAAAGACCAATTAGATAAGTAAGGTGTGTGATGGAAAAGAAAAAGATAGTTGTCTGTGACCATCTACACAAAAAAGCTGAAGAGATTCTTTCTAAAGAACAAGATATTGAGTATGTAAACGCGGCGGATGTGCCAAAAGGTGCACCGCTATACGAAGTGATCAAAGATGCGGATGTGATCATCACACGCAGTTCTACTCCAGTGGATAAAGAGCTTCTCTCTCATGCCAAAAAACTCAAGGCAATTGTGCGAGCCGGTGTGGGTGTGGACAATGTGGATATGGAGGAGTGCAGCAGACGAGGTATCATCGTCATGAACGTACCCACCGCCAACACCATCGCAGCTGTGGAGCTGACATTCGCCCATATGCTCGCGTGTATGCGGGCCTTTCCCTATGCACACAACCAGCTCAAACTCGAGCGCATCTGGAAAAGAGAAGCCTGGATCGGTAACGAGCTCAAAGACAAGAAGCTTGGGATCATCGGATTTGGTAATATTGGTAGTAGAGTAGGTAAACGTGCCTTGGCTTTCGAAATGGACGTAATCACCTACGACCCCTATATCCCTCCTGAAAAAGCCACCAACATGGGGGTGAAATACACCACCGATTTCAACGATATTTTGCAATGTGATATTATCACAATCCATACTCCAAAAAACAAAGAGACGATCAACATGATCGATCGCCCTGAAATTGAAAAGATGAAAGATGGAGTGGTCCTCATCAACTGTGCGAGGGGTGGGCTTTACAACGAAGATGCTTTGTACGAAGGGCTCAAAAGTGGCAAGATAAAGTTTGCCGGTATCGACGTTTTTGCCAAAGAGCCGGCTACCGACAATAAATTACTAGAGCTCGATAACGTCACAGTCACGCCTCATTTGGGAGCCAATACCGAAGAGTCGCAGCAAAAGATCGCCGAAGGTGCAGCGACCGAAGCACTGGAAGCAGCACGAGGTATCAGCTATCCCAACGCTTTGAATTTACCCATCCGTGAAGACCAGATGCCACCCTTTGTCAAGCCCTATTTGGAGCTTACACAAAAGATGGGCTTTTTGGCGGCCCAAGTCAACAAAGGCGCTTTCAAGTCCATCAAAGTGATTGCCGAAGGTGAAATTGGAGACTATATCGACTCCCTTGTCACTTTTGCGACAGTCGGAGCTCTCAAAGAGTCTTTGGGTGAATCGATCAACTATGTCAACGCGGAATTCGTGGCCAAAGAGCGAGGGATCGAGATCTTTAGCAAAAGCACACCAGAAGTGAGTGGTTATAAAAACCGAGTGCGAGTGAAACTCACTACCGACAAGGATGTGATAGAGATTAGCGGAACTATCTTTGAAGAGAATGTTCAGCGAATTGTGGAGATTAACAATTTTGCCTTAGATGTTGAGCCTAAAGGTAAAATGATTTTGTTTAAAAATACCGATGTGCCTGGTGTGATCGGGGATGTGGGTATGATTTTGGCCAAGCACAATATCAACATCGCCGATTTTCGATTGGGACGAGATGATCATGGTCTTGCACTTGCCGTGATCATCGTCGATGACGATGTACCCAAAGAGGTCCTTCAAGAGCTCTCCGACCTCAAAGCCTGCCTTTCAGTATCCTATGCTATATTGTAAGAGGATTCTTCCTCTTACTCTGCTTAATCGCCCCCTAAGTTATAAAAATATATAATCAAACCGATTATTTTTATTGAAGAGCGTGGAGGTTGTATGAAGAAGATACTCTTGACACTCATTTTTTGTAGTTTGGCGTTTGCGAAACTGCAAGATCTGACCTTGCAAAAAGCCCTGGAACTATTGGACAAAAACAACGACAAGATAAAAATCGCGAAGCTCGAAGAGCGTATGGCTGCCTTTGACGAAAAAATAGCCCAAAGCTATAATTACGGATCACTCGATCTGATCTTCAATGCTCTACGAAGCAACGACGCAGGCAATGTTTTTGGTTTCAAGCTTCAATCTCGTGAGGCAAAATTCATCGATTTTGGATTCGATCAATTTTTGCAACCTATGGGTCAGGTTTTGGAGGCTATGAATGCCCATCCAGGAGGACTTCCTCAAGGTTTTACCCAGCAGATGGGCTCTATTCTCAATATCCAGCCAAAAAAACTCAACTATCCAAAAGCTAGAAACCACTTTCAAACGAAGATGCAGTATAAACTTCCAATCTACACCGGTATGAAGCTGACGATGTATAAAAAGATCATGGGTGCGATGAAGAAGATGAAGCACCTCGATTTTAAAAAGATGAAAAACGAGATGATTTACCAGACCAAAAAGACCTTTTACGATATCACTTTGGTGGAAAATTATATTAAAAATCTTCAACTTATAAAAAATAATATGGATAAGCTAGAAAATATCATCAAGAATTTCAAAGCCGAAGGGTATGCCAAAGATACGGATGTATTGGAGGTAGAGGCGAAAAAGGCGGAAGTGGAGAGCTATCTTAATCAAGCCAAACTCAATAGAGCTCTTGCTTACCAATATTTGAGCTTTTTGATCAACGAGGATGTTGGAAGTATCCATCATGTTGCCGAGATCGCTCCTTTGCCAAATGAGCCGACTCAAAAGTTGGTGGATCATACTATCGATATGCAAAAAGTGCGTCTTGGCCAAAAGATCACATCCTTTAACGTACGCCTCAAAAAAAGTGGATTCTACCCTATGATTGGGGCATTTGGAGAGTATGGAAGTGCCGATGACGAAATTTTCAATAAATTTTTGGATAAAGATGCGTACACCGTGGGAGCGCAACTAAAATGGAATCTGTTTGCTGGCGGTAAAACAGATGCAGAAGTCCAAAAAGCGAAAATCCAGAGGATGAAAATGGATGTTCAGTATACTTTGGCCAAAAGGGGGTTGGCGCTTAAAATCAACCAGATCAAAACAGCTGTCAAAAGCAAAGATTTCGATATCCAAGCGCAGTCTAAGCAGTATGAGTTGGCCAAAAAAATCTATCAAATGTATGAAGAGAAGTACAAAGAAGGAATTGAACGAATTAGCAATGTACTTATAAAGCAGTCTGAAGAGATTCAAGTACTGCTACGGCTTTTGAAAACCAAAACAGAAAGAAACGAGAAGGTTTTCGAGTTAGAGAGATTATTGGATAAGGAGAATAGATGAAAAATATATTGCTGTTGCTTGTCTTTTGTGGGGTACTTCTAGCCGAAGGGCTGAGTCTGTCCGGCACCGTCATCAGTGACGATACGAAGATGTTGGGCACCAGATATATGGGCTTTGTCAAAAAGGTCTATGTAGGCGAAGGAGATTGGGTCAAGAAAGGGCAAATTTTGTATGTTATCGACTCCAAAGAGATCGATCTGGCCAAATCCCAAGTAGAGCTCATGATCTCTCAAGCCAGACTGGCTATTGCTATGAATGAAAATATGTACCAATTTGCCAAACGAAACTACGAGAGAAACAAACGGCTTTATGAAAAAGGTATGGTCTCAAAGTTTGATCTAGAAAAGATAGAGCTGATGTATAAAAATACTAAAGATATGGTAGAAATTGCCAAAAAGCAGCTCGAACAAGCCAAGGCGAAACTGGCCGAAGTACTACATCAATATGAATATCTCAAAATCAAAGCACCCAATGACGGTGTAGTCATCCAAAAAAATGTAAAAGAGGGACAGCTGACGATTCCAGGCTATCCTGGTATGGTAATGACTACTTTGGATAATTTGAAAGTGGTGGCACAGATCAGCGAGAGTAACCTTAAAAACATTAAAATCGGACAAAAGGTAGCGATCTATATTCCCTCTTTGGGATATGAAGCTGTGGGAACTCTTACATCCATTATTCCCGCTGCCAATCCTATGACTCATAAATTCAAAGTCAAAGTCTCTTTCAAAAAAGATAAAGGTGTGACGATTATCCCTGGAATGTATGCGAAGCTTACATTTGAATAGGAGAGGGAATGAGTGAAATAAAATGTAAATATAAACCAAAAGATATCGCCGGAAAGCTGGCTCTTATCTTTTTGCACAATCCTCTTACGCCACTTCTTGCCGTTTTTTTGCTGGCCATTGGATATCTCTCATTAGAGATCATGCCAAGGGAGGAGGATCCTCAGATCGCCATCAGTGGTGGAGCTGTGATCGTGCCAATGCCAGGAGCTACGCCAAAAGAGATAGAAAACGTGATCGTCAAACCATTGGAGGAGAAGATCAGAGAGATCAAAGGGGTTGAATATATCTATGGTATCGCCAAACACAATGTAGGTATCGTCAACGTGCAGTACTATATCGGACAAAACAGGGAAATTTCCAATCTCAAGCTCTACGACAAAGTGATGCAAAATATGGATATGCTGCCAAAAAACGCGATGCAGCCCCTCGTCAAGCCCTTTGATATCGACATCGATATTCCGATTTTGACATTTGCTTTTTATAAAAAAGATCCAAAGCTCAGTGATGGAGAGTTTTACAAACTGATACGCCAAATCAAATATAAGGTCAATAGAGTAAAAAATGTCTCCAAAACGGCTCTCAAAGGGGCTCACAAAAGGCAATTCAATATTTTGGTCGATCTTGGCAAACTTACGGGCTATCACCTCTCTATGGGGCAGATCATGCAAGCGATCGGTTCGGTGGCGAAGGAGGTCCCAGAGGTCAAAGATCGTACAAAAGACAAGAAAATCGTTATCTTCGGTGTGCCAAACGCTATTGAAAGCATAGAGGATGTAAAAAATATCATGGTGGCCAACTATATGGGCTCTCCTATCTATATCAAAGATATTGCCAAAGTCGAAGACGGCACCGATATCCAAAATTTCAAAGAAGCCCTCATCTGGACTAAAGAGTTGCATACTAAACCTCAATATACTCTAGAAGTGAGTAAACTCAAAGGCACAAACGCCGTTTTTGTGGCCAACGATGTGCTTGCCCTGATGAAAGAGCTCAAGCCTTGGTTTCAAAAAGAGGGAATTGGCTATGTTCTGACAAGAAACTACGGCAAGAGAGCCAATGATGCGGTCAACGAACTGGTCGATCACTTGCTCATAACAATCGCTATCATTGCGGTAATGCTGGTCTTTTTTCTCGGTTTCAAAGAGGCGCTCATCGTGACCTTTACCGTTCCAGCCATTTTGTCGTTGACGCTCTTTGTGGCCTATATCACAGGCCAATCCATCAACAGAATTACACTTTTTGCTTTCTTGCTCTCTTTGGGGCTCTTGGTGGATGCGGCCATCATCGTCATCGAAAATATCCACAGACACCTTCACGAGCACGATGCGGTCTATAAGGATATGGATACTATTTTGGTGGAGGCCACCGACGAGATCGGAGCGCCTACCAACGTAGCTACCATAGCCATCATATTGACGATGGTACCTATGGCTTTTGTGGGAGGAATGATGGGAGAGTTCATGAAACCTATCCCTTACAATGTACCCGTAGCCCTTTTGGCATCCTTGCTCGTAGCCTATATTTTCACTCCATATTTGGCCAAAAAGCTGCTTAAAAAGCCGCATATGCATCACCACCATCACCATTTCCAAAAAGAGGAGAAACTGCCTAAATGTGATATCGATGGAGGCAAACAGTGAAAAAGTTCGAAAAGTTCAT
>Ga0256831_1001032_pt1 | contig 14722 bp, 13 predicted proteins | sample 132544metaG_FD_189087 | JGI IMG/M metagenome (GOLD analysis project Ga0256831, IMG submission 189087) | Hydrothermal vent microbial communities from Lau Basin, Pacific Ocean - 132-544 | ecosystem: Environmental > Aquatic > Marine > Hydrothermal vents | place: Pacific Ocean: Lau Basin | collected...
TCGCAGTAACTTCCCACTCAGAACTGTTGATAACAGTAGCGTTTACAACTCCAGAAAACAGAAGAGCAAACAAACAAATAATCTTTTTCACTTTATATACCTCATTTTTTAAAATCACAACAGTTTGAGCAAAAACAATGCCAATATATAACTCATTGATAATAAAAACATATTTTTAATCATCAATTTTAACTGTAAAATAACCTGACATTATAATTAAAGGTATAAAAAACCAATACAATACTTCATTTAACCACACTGCTAATATAAGAAATTACTGATTATTCGCCTTTGACACCTTTGGGTCGTTCTAGACATAGTGTAAAAAATACTGACAGTGTTACAGAGAATTTTTTTCAAAACTAAAATCTCTGCTTTCTGGGGTAATCCCCTAATTTATAGTGTTTTGAAATAGCTATTATCTGGAGTTTAGAGTAATAATCGCTATTTAGGGTTGTGAACAGCTATTTTCTGCGAAGATATCTGGCCAAATTATGAGTTAAACATTACTCATTAAATATACCAATAAACTAATTTAACGGCAGTGTCTCATAATCCGGCAGTTTGAAAAGACTCTCTGATACCGGCTCCTGAGTATAATTAATTAATAGCCTGGAATAAGAGATACCATCCGCAGCCGACAGTTTGTCCCCTTCCGGAAGTTTTTGATCCTGGGCAAGCCCCTTTTCCATTACAGGAAAACCTTTCTGTAGATAACGTTTGGGATGAAAAGTGTTCTGTGATAAATCACAGCCTTCCTGCAGATCAGCAGGAATCACTCTTAATGTTTCCGCCTGCTGCCCTGCCAGAACCTGTTTAAAATTCTGCATGGCTATTACTGCATCGGGCATTAGCCCAGGTACTGAAATCATTTCATAACAAAGTTTTTCGTTAACAAAAAACTGGTGGTGCTCAGAGGATTTACCTTCAATTAAAGGCGCATCTTTTTTCACAGGCAGTTTTTTCTCACTGAGTTTTAATTCAATAGGTGATGGTATCGCCACTGGCTGATTATTAATCTGAACTATCTGCTGGTTATCATCACTGACGCTGTAGATAATTTTTTTCTGCCTGTCAAACAAAATAAAACCTTTGGCATTCATGCTGTCATCAATACGTAAATAATCATCGGTAATGGTCATCTTAACCGCATATTGACCGCTGCCCGGCTGATATTCTGAAAAGTTTATTATGGTTGCATCCGTCTTTTGCTTATCTGCAGTTTGTAAACTATCGGCTGTTGTCTCGCTGATGTCTGTATCTTGGCTCATGGTTGTATCCTGAGCCGAAACCGTATTTATCAGCGCCGTTGAACTGCAGATTAAAATAAAAATAACACAACGGATTTTAGTAATTTTTTTAAACATTTTATTATGCATTAACAGGAATTCCCTCAATTATTATCGAATCGGAGCTACTTTCAGCTGACGACTCGGGTACTTTCTTACCAGTCTGTTTATTTTTTGCCGGCTTTTTATAACTGGGCCAGTAACGGTCCACCACCATAATGCGCTGCTGTTCCAGCCAGAGCTGTTGCTGCTCATTATAATCCAGACGGGCAATAAACAGACTGCGTTTGGTAGCATGAAAATGAATTTTAATTTTATAATCCATTTCCTTAAATGTGTACAGCCGATCCTCCAGCTCTGAAAACACCTGGGGCACCAGCCAGTTAAGCTTTTCCAGAATAACCCATCGACCTGTCTGTCCAGGGTCAGCCAGTGCCCAGTTGTCCTGAGTGGCCCACAGACCGGTCAGTGCCTCTGGATTAATACACTGCCGTTCATGCTTATTCAGTTCACCCACTCCGGTCACCGGCAGAAAAATCATCCCTTTAATCAGACCCTGCTGACGGCAATTAATTTCATCTTCAGGGATATTTTTAAAGGCTTCCAGTTGAGCCAGCTGGTTTCTGGCTTCGGGAGTTGTCGATAAAGGCAGTTGTTTCTGAAACAGGTGGATCAGTTTACGCTCATACCAGTCCTGGCCATTAGGGCCAATCAGCCGTTCATAACCAAACTCGTCCGGTTTTAACAGGTAAAATTTAACAGCCAGTTCCAGATGATAAAGCTGACCGGCTTTATCCTGATAAACAAAATCCAGCTCTCCGCGGGTTTGTTTATTAGCCGGCTGATTCTGAGCGGAATGAACCTGAATATGGGCGTCCCAGGTCTGTATCTGACCATTTTGCTTCAGCAGTTCCAGAATAAAGCCCCAGTAGGCTTCAAAGCGAATACCCAGACGCCAGGAACGGTGTTGTTCCAGCCAGTTTATTAAGGGTTGCGGTGCTTTATCCAGCTGCTCCAACGATATTTTTATCTGAGCATAAATCTGCTCACACCATGACTCTTCGACACAGGCCGGATAGGCTGCTGATTTTACCGACAGAGCCGGACTCAACAGCGACCAGACCAGCGCCCTGACCTGAGGGGTTTGATAGCGCTGATACTCAAAAGCTTTAGACAAGCCTGCTCAGACCCCGCTGCAAATCATTTATTATATCATCAAGGGTTTCCAGACCTACAGCAATTCTTAGCAGGCCGTCAGTGATCCCCGCTTTAAGACGGTCTTCCTCCGGTACCCGCCCATGAGTGGTGGTGGCCGGATGAGTAATAGTGGATTTAACATCCCCCAGATTGGCGGTAATGGATAATAAGCGGGTACTGTCCACTACCTGCCAGGCGGCTTCACGACTGCTGTTATGCAGTTCAAAAGACAGCAGACCGCCAAAATCGGACTGCTGCCGTGCCGCCAGCTCATAGCCGGGATGATCCTTCAGGCCCGGATAATGGACTTTAGCTACCGCCGGATGTTCACTAAGCCACAAAGCCAGCTCCCGGGCATTGCGGCAATGCGCCTGCATACGCAGATTCAGGGTTTCCAGGCCTTTCAGGAAAATCCAGGCATTAAACGGACTCATAGTGGGGCCGGTAGTTCTTAACACACTATAAACCTCTTCACCCACCAGGGTTTTGGAGCCCAGTACGGCACCGCCAATACCTCTGCCCTGCCCGTCAATGTACTTGGTGGCAGAATGAATCACCACATCCGCACCTAAAGCCAATGGTTTTTGCAGGGCCGGGGTACACAGGCAGTTATCCACCACCAGTAAACAATCGTGCTGATGCGCCAGTTCTGCCAGTTGTGCAATGTCGGCAATTTCCACCAGCGGATTCGACGGTGTTTCCAGAAACAGGATCCGGGTATTATCCTGTATGGCCGCTTCCCAGGCCGACAGATCGGTTAAATCCACATATGTGGTGTCCACACCGAAACGGGCCATAAAATTATTAAACAGCACCACAGTAGAGCCGAAAATGGCCCTGGATGAAACAATATGATCACCAGTTTTTAACAGCCCCAGACAGGTGCTCATAATAGCGGCCATTCCGGAAGCCGTCGCTACACAGGACTCCGCCCCTTCCAGGGCCGCCAGGCGCTCTTCAAAAGTACGCACAGTGGGATTGGTAAAACGGGAATAAATATTACCCGGATCATCCCCGCTGAAACGCGCCGCCGCCTGCGCCGCAGACTGGTAAACATAACTTGAGGTGGGAAAGATCGCCTCATTATGTTCAGCCTCATTGGTTCTTTGATAGCCGGCCCGAACTGCCAGGGTATCAAACCCCAGCTCACCGCCCAGTTCTGCCTGCAGGGCTAAAAGATCATCGCCATTCATGGTGGTTACCGTTAAATTATTAAAAAATATCTACAAAATTATATGCTTTAAATTTGAGACTGTCAGTGTTTTCTTTTTACTTATTTATTTTCAACTCTTTATTTTCAAGAGGGCCAGACTCAGACGCTGACGATCATCAAATAATCGCCGGGCTATCATGGAGACGGCCAGCATAATACCGAAGCCCGTACCGGCCGTAATTAAAAAGAACAGCAGGATCTGATATTTTACAGCTTCTACCGGCGGTGTACCTGACAGGATCTGGCCGGTCATCATGCCGGGCAGGCTGACCAGGCCGGCAATGGCCATGGAGTTAATTATGGGGATCATACCGGTACGAATACTTTCAGCACGGATATCCTGAATAACTTCCTGATAATCCTGCCCCAGCATCAGTCTCTGCTCAATAATTAAACGCTGCTGGTAAACACTCTGGTTCAGTTTATCCATGCCCAGGGAAATGCCGTTCATGGTATTGCCCAGCAGCATGCCCAGTAATGGAATGGCGTACTGGGGAGAATACCAGGGTGTCGGTGCCACAATAACCAGCAGGGCTACCAGTGCCATGGCAAAAGAGGATAAAAATAAGGCACTGGTGCCGATTTTAAAGCCTACCCAGCGTTTCAGGGGATATTTCTGCCGAGCATTAATTTCAAAACCAGCCACTAACAGCATGACCGCTGCAATACCGCCCAGGTAAAACAGATTGGTATTGGCAAAAATCAGTTTCAGAATATAACCTACCAGTAATAACTGTATAACATTTCGGCTGGCGGCAATCAGCAGCTGCCGGGCAATATTAAGCTGCATCATAAAACTGGTTATCGCCAGCATAATGATCAGGATGGAAGCTATAACCAGATCCCAGGGCGTCAGGTGTATCATGCACATTCTCCCTGCAGTGGCTTTCGATGGGGTTTATCACTGTTTTTATGGATAGTATAGTCGCCTTCATTAAGCACTAATATCTGGTCACTGACCCGCTGTAACTGTTCCTGATCATGGCTGATCCACAAGGCCGGTATTCTGTGTTCACATTGATACTGGCTGATGAGGCGTTCCAGCAGGCTGCGGTTTTCCTTATCCAGATTGGCCGTCGGCTCATCCAGTAATAGTGCCCGGGGCTGGTTCATTAAAATCCGGATACAGGCCAGACGCTGTTTTTCACCACTGGAAAGATGGGCTATCTGCCAGTTCATAACAGTTTTGTCAAAACCGAAATAAGCAAATAATGCTTCATCAAACTTACTAAAATGCTCTCCCACCCGGTCATACCACCACTGGCTTTCTGCCGGCAATAAAGCGACTTTTTTACGCCATTTTGGTGCCGGAATCGACCGGGATTCCAGTTCACCCAGGTAAATTTCTCCCTGATGAGGCAGCATATCGGCAATAGCTTTTAATAAAACCGATTTCCCAATCCCTGATGGCCCGCTCAGCCCCATACACTGGCCTGCCGGCACCGTAAAATTAAAATTCTGGTTAAGTTTCGGGGTAATCGCTGCCAGGTTTAAATTTTTAACCGTTAGATCGGTCATAAACTCCCATTGTAAAAAATTGTTATAAAAACGTTTGATTTTAATGTAAGTCTCACAGGGATGCTATAATTCTCTGTATGAATCAACAACCTGTCTGGCTGGATAATAATCCTGAAAATATTGAGTTTCCCCACCCTGACCTGGCGTTAACAGAGCCTGACGGCCTGCTGGCTGTGGGCGGTGATCTGTCACCTCAGCGTATTATTAATGCCTATATGAACGGTATTTTCCCCTGGTATAGTGATGGTCAGCCTATTTTATGGTGGAGTCCTAATCCCAGGGCAGTATTGTTTCCTGAAAAACTGCATGTTTCCAGAAGCCTGCAAAAAATAATTCGCAAGGGTGTTTACCGCACGACACTGGATCAGGCCTTTGAGCAGGTTATTGAGCACTGCGCTCAAACCCCCAGGAAGGATCAGGATGGCACCTGGATCACTGACGAAATAGCACAGGCCTATATCCGCTTACATCAGCTTGGACTTGCGCACAGTGCTGAGTGCTGGCTGGAGGACAAACTGGTGGGCGGTTTATACGGTATTGCCCTGGGACGGGTGTTTTTTGGAGAATCCATGTTTTCTCACCGTTCCAATGCCTCAAAAGTAGCCTTTGTACATTTACTGGACGAACTAAAAAAAGCCGACTATGCTTTAATTGACTGTCAGGTAACCACGGAACACCTGCTTTCTCTGGGTGCTGAGGAAATTCCCAGAAATCAGTTTCTAAACCTTGTGAAAGTACATACACGTCCTTTTCTAAATAACAATAACAACAACTGGTTAGCTCAATATAATAATTAAACAAAATGGTCTCTACTCTGTCAGAAAAAACGCCACATAATACGTCACAGGAGCCATCACAAAAACCTATCAATCTGTACCTGTCTGCAGAACACGAATGCAGTTACCTGCCAGATAGGATGGCCAATAGTCTGTTTGTGGATCCGCAGGCAGAGATGAGTCCGGATGCCTATTCTGCGCTTATCCAGCAGGGTTTTCGTCGTAGTGGCAATTATGTTTACACCCCTTACTGCAAGAAATGTCATGATTGTGTACCAGTGCGTCTGGATCTCAGGCAATTCAGTCTCAGCCGTTCTCAGAAACGCTGCCGGAAAAAAAACCAGGATGTTTATGTTATAGAAAAAAAACCCGCTTATCATGAAGAACAGTTTCAGCTTTATACCCGCTACGTTAAATCCCGTCACCCCGGCGGCGGAATGGACGAACCTGAAAATGACAAGTACCTGGAATTTCTAACTTCCGACTGGAGCGATACAGTTTTTTTTGAATTTTATACTGCAGAGCAGTTAATTGGCATTGCCGTTACGGATCTGGTTGAAAATGGTTTTTCCGCTGTGTACACGTTTTTTGAACCATCTGAACACTATCAGAAACGCAGCCTGGGTGTTTATGCTGTTTTATGGCAGATTGAAGAAGCGCAACGCAGGGGTCTCGACTGGTTATACCTGGGCTACTGGATCAGGGACTGCAATAAAATGAATTACAAGAACCGCTATCAGCCGCTGGAATATTACTACAATCATCAATGGCAGCTGACGCCTCCACCGAGCCTGTCCGATGTTTCCACTTTACCTGAATAAACTTCCGCAAGTTATTGTCTGACCGGATATTTTTACTCACAAACATCTAAGCTATTGATTTTTTCATAAAAAACACCTGATTTGTGATGTCATTCACTAAAGCCCTGCGTCAGGATGACGCTAATAGTATCAACATACATTATATTTTCAGGCGACTTATGCTCAGTAAAATTAACCGACTGATAGATGGTTTTGAACAAAAAAACGGTTTTCGCCCTAACCTGCTATACCTCAATACCTCTCAATTAGAATTATTGCAGGAGCAATTATCCGAACACGATATTGCCATCCTGAGCCAGTTAATTGGCATGGACGTGGTTATTGTTGAAGGCAATCTTAAACCTCACGTGTCCTGGGCACAAATCCACTGGAAACATTCAAAAACGGCCTGAAAAGCATTTTTTTGCCGATTTTATCTCATTTTCCCCTTGCTAAAATATTCAAATTGGTGCAATATGCTCCGCTTATAGAATTACAGCTTAAGTAATTCAGATATAACAGATATAAATAATTCAGATTAAGTGATACAGGTTAAGTGATAAGAGTTTATGGCTAAAGAAGAAGGTATTGAAATGGAAGGCACAGTGGTTGACACGCTGCCTAACACCATGTTCCGAGTAGAACTTGAAAACGGGCATATTGTAACCGCCCATATTTCAGGAAAAATGAGAAAAAACTATATCCGTATTTTAACGGGTGATAAGGTCACAGTGCAGTTAACACCTTATGATTTAAGTAAGGGTCGTATTACCTACCGGGCAAAATAAAACAGTTAGCGAACTCTCCTCGCTCTCTTCTGCTTTAGTTTTATAAAAAAGGCCGTACAGATTGTTTCTGTACGGCCTTTTTGTTTTCCTGGTATTCACGGGCAGTGCATCCACACTCCCGGGGACAGCCATTAGTGAACTTTGTCTTCCTTGCCGACCTGGCTTTTTACATCAAACTTCAGTTCACCGTTTTCCACTGAAACCATCACTGTACCGCCGTGTTCCAGTTCACCAAAGAGCAGGGCTTCGGCCAGTGGTTTCTTGATGCTTTCCTGAATCAGTCGGGTCATTGGACGTGCCCCCATTTTCTCATCATAGCCATTTTGGGCCAGCCATTTACGGGCATCTGGTTCCACATACAGTTCCACTTTCTTATCAGCCAGCTGGGTTTCCAGTTCAAAGATAAACTTGTCAACCACCTGTTCCATGACTTTTTCAGACAACGGCGCAAACTGTACTATGGCATCCAGACGGTTGCGGAATTCCGGTGTAAAGCCGCGTTTAATCGCCTCCGCACCATCACTGCTGTGATCCTGTTTGGTGAAACCAATAGATGAACGAGACATGGCCTCGGCTCCCATATTGGTGGTCATAATCAGGATAACATTTCTAAAGTCTGCCTTGCGGCCGTTATTATCCGTCAGAGTACCGTGGTCCATGACCTGCAGCAGCAGATTAAAGACATCAGGATGGGCCTTTTCAATCTCATCCAGCAGCAGTACCGCATGGGGATGCTTGGTAATGGCTTCGGTCAGAAGACCGCCCTGGTCATAACCCACATAACCGGGAGGTGCACCAATAAGACGGGACACGGTATGACGTTCCATATATTCAGACATATCAAAGCGTATCAGCTCAATGCCCATTAATTTAGCCAGCTGACGGGACACCTCGGTTTTACCCACCCCGGTAGGACCGGCAAACAGGAAGGCGCCAATCGGCTTGTCATCCCGGCCAATGCCGGCACGGGCCATTTTAATGGCATCATCAAGCGTTTCGATGGCCTTGTCCTGGCCGTGAATCACCAGTTTCAGGTTACGCGCCAGTTTCTTAAGCGAATTCTTGTCCGAGGTACTGATATTTTTTGGCGGAATACGGGCAATAGAAGCAATAATGGCTTCAATTTCCTTAACCCCAATGGTTTTCTTGCGTTTAGACGGCGTATTTAACTGCTGATTGGCACCCGCTTCATCAATCACATCAATTGCCTTATCCGGCAGATGACGCTCATTAATATAACGCTCAGACAGTTCCGCTGCCGTACGCAGGGCCTGCTTGGTGTACTTGATATTGTGATAATCTTCAAACCGGGAACGCAAACCTTCAAGAATTCGGTAGGTTTCTTCTGCAGACGGTTCGGTTACGTCAATTTTCTGGAACCGTCGTGCCAGGGCATGATCTTTTTCAAAAATCCCCCGGTATTCCTGGTAAGTGGTGGAGCCGATACAGCGTAAATCACTGGTGGACAGGGCCGGTTTAATCAGGTTGGAAGCATCCATAGCACCGCCGGAAGCCGCACCGGCGCCGATAATGGTGTGGATTTCATCAATAAACAGTATGGATTTAGGCTCTTTTTTAAGCTGATTCAGAACGGCCTTGAGGCGTTTTTCAAAGTCACCCCGGTATTTGGTTCCGGCCAGCAAAGCGCCCAGGTCCAGAGAATAGATGGTATTACCTTCCAGAATTTCCGGCACTTCATCATCTACAATTTTCTTGGCAAGCCCTTCTGCCAGTGCGGTTTTACCAACGCCTGCTTCACCCACAAACAGGGGGTTATTCTTTCTGCGGCGGCAGAGGATCTGAATGGTACGGTTAACTTCTTCCTTACGTCCAATCAGCGGATCGATTCTGCCCTCTTCCGCCCGTTTATTTAAATTAACGGCATACAGATCCAGTGGATTCTGAGAAGCTTTGGCATCGGCCAGTTCTTCATTGCCCTCCGCACTTTTGTCATCTTCTTCAATGCCCTCATTCCCGTCATCCACTTTGGAAATACCATGGGAAATATAGGAAACAATATCCAGACGGGAAACATCCTGCTTGTTTAACAGGTAAACAGCCTGGGATTCCTGCTCATTAAAAATGGCCACCAGAACATTAGCGCCGTTGACTTCTTTTTTGCCTGAGGACTGAGCCTGGAAAATAGCTCGCTGCAGAACCCGCTGAAAGCCCAGAGTGGGCTGAGTGTCACGCTCATCGATTTCCGATAATACCGGAGTGGTTTCGTCCAGAAACACCATGAGTTCATTACGAAGCTGGTCCAGGTTAACCGAACAGGCTTTTAACACATCTTCCGCCGCCGGATTATCCAGCAAGGCCAGCAGCAGGTGTTCTACGGTCATAAATTCATGCCGTTTTTCCCGTGCTTCCTTAAATGCAAGATTGAGTGTAAATTCAAGCTCTTTACTTAACACTATTCAACTACCTTTTTATTCAACTTCCATAGAACACATCAGAGGATGATTGTGTTTTTTGGAATAATTATTAACCTGCAATGTCCTGGTTTCTGCAATGTCTTTTGGAAAAACACCGCATATTCCCTTACCAGTATTATGTACGTCAAGCATGATCCGTGTTGCTTTTGCCCTGTCCATGGTAAAAAAATTTTCCAGAATATGAACAACAAATTCCATTGGTGTGTAGTCATCATTATTCAGAATAACCCGATACATTCGGGGTTTTTTGGCTTTGGGTTTGGCTGTTTCAACCGCCGTATCACCCATGTCAATGTCGTTTGACTCATCATCAGACCAGTCATCTGAATTTCTAACATCTATCATATTTAAAATTTAAAGCCTTATCCCTTTATGCCAGACACTTATTTAATGTCTGTACTTTCTACCACTGTACTACCAGTGTAGTTAATTAATAAAAACTTTCACTAATTATTTATGTTATACAGTTTAAATTATAGAACCATTTGCACTGCAATTGAATATTATTGAAATTAAAAAATCGATTATGCTTTTTCTGTGTATAAGTGGATTATAAGTATTTATGGGGGTTGTTTCTATTATTACAAGTGACTGCTGATTTTATAAAAAGTTCCGTCTTCCAGATCGCTATTACTCACTCCTCACTTAACATTATTATAGTTTTTTATAAATAAATCTTAACAATTTCAATATTTTGCTATATTATTAGAGAACAAACTTTAAGTTTTAACCGTATTTGCTAAAATATTACTGTATATAAGTGAGTATAAGCTTTTTTAAAACCATCTGAAAACGCTTCTAAACAGGAACGGATTGTGGCCAGAAAACGACAGTCTAATAATAACAACAATAAAAAAGACAAACAGAAACAAAAAAGTACTCAGGAAAACACCCGGAAAAGTACCAAAAAATTAAAAAAACTGTCTGTTAATCAGTCAGATACACCTGCACCTGTTAAACAACCGGTAGTTCCTGCCAGTGAACAGCCCGTTGCTGCCTTAAAAAACATTCAGAAACAGCTTAACCATCTCACCACACAGCGCGAAGATGAACAAAACCGTCTGGCAGCCTTTAAAAAAGAAATCCGCACCATCAAAAAACACCTTAATGAGCTGGATAATGAACTGCTGGATACAGTGGCAAATGACAAAAGCAGTCATGAACTGTTAAAAAAGCTGAAACAGTTTAAAAAGCATTTCGACAAAAAACTCAAACAGTTTGACAGGGAAACCCGTCTGTTAACCCAGGAAATCAGCCTGTTTACCAATCTTGAACAACGGGTTATCAAACGCATTGAAACTCTGGAGCAGCAACTGGAACAAGCTCAGCAGCCCTGGCAGAAGCAGCTCGATTACCTGGGCGTTTCCTATAATGAGCTATTTGACAAAATCAGCCATTTTGAAACTGAGTTAAGCCGGTTTGATCAGAAGCTGGATCAGCCTGATCAGGGACTGAATGAGTTTGCAGACAGCCTGGAAAAACTGCAGCAACAGGTGCAGGAATATATCCAGCAGATACAGGTTCATGAAGAGGAACAGGATACCCGTTTAAACCTGCTGCAGACCGATACCACCAATATTCACCAGTCCCTGCAGCAGATACAGACCTTACAGCAGGATAAGGAACAGGATTTTCAACAGTTTGAAAACCGCTTAAATTCACTTCAGGATGCTCAACAGCAGTTAATTACTCCCCTGGAACAACAACTTAATGAACTGGGTAATGAACTTCAGTTACTGAAACAGAGTATTGCTGAGCAACAGACTGAGGAGCCGAGTTCAGAAAAAGCACTGGATGACGAGCGTTTTAATGCCCTGGCGCAACAGGTTGAGCAGTTCGACAGCCTGTTAAAACAATCCCATGAAGAACTTAAAACCCATATACAGAGCCTGAGAGACTCAGATCAGACAGCTCAGTCTGAGCAGACTGACCAGTTGCGCAAGCAGCTTAAACAACTGGAACAGCAGTTAACCGAAGTGGCAGAACAGTCCACCCAACTGCAGACTCTCTTTAGCGACATACAGGATCAGCAATCCCTTGAACAGCAGCAGAGTAAGGAATTATCCGAACAGGTACAGACTCAGCAGCTGCAGCTGAATGAACTGGATGAACAGTTACAGCAGTTCAATCCCCTGCTGGAAAACAGTCAGAACCCGGTCGAACAACTGGATAGTCTGACCCGAACCATAGAACAACTGCAGGCCGAACAGGTAGAATTAAACAGTTCGGAACAGATCACTGAAAAAAAACTGGGCAGTTTATCCAGTAAACTGGAACAGCATTATAACGATGTGGAAAACCGTCTGGAGCAGCTGCATAACGCTCAACTGGATCAGAAAACCCAGCTGCATAATTACCACCAGTTTCAGTACCAGCAACAGAATCAGCACAAGGAACTGTCCGGCGAACTGAATCATCTAAGTGCTAAAATTAAAAGCCGGAGTCAGCTGTTCGGCATAGGACTTATTTCAGTACTGGCCATTTCCGCCCTGCTGGTTTTTACTCAGGATCGCCTGCAGACACCTGTAGATAAACAAAGCCTGACCGCACAGATAAAAACTGAAGTTAAAAATGAAACCTTCAGTAAAATTAATGCCCTTACCAAACAGAACAGTATCATTCTTAATGATCAGCTTACTCAGATCAGACAATCCATTAAAGAAATAAAGGCACAGCAGTCTCAGGAACAGAGTACTTTAAAGACCCCGCAGACTAAGCCTGAAATTACGACCGACACAGCCACGCTTAACAGCAAACCACAACAGGAACTTCTGCAAAACCGGCTGGCGGAACTGGAAGTGACTCTGAAAAAAGAGCTTCAGGAAGAACTGCAAAAAGAACTTAATGGTAAAACCGCCGGTTTAAAAGAGGAACAGAGCCAGCTTAAACAGTCTGTCAGTCATTTATCAGAGAAGGTTTCTCAGATAGACAGTAAAGTAGCTGAACTTGAGAAAAACCTGCAAACTCCATCTCAAACAACTAATCCTTCAAACATTACAAAACCCAGCGCCAAAAAGCAGGCCATTATTCCTGTCAGCAGCATAACCACTCCGTTTTATGCTGTCCAGGTATCCGGTTCCTATCAGACAGCCTCCATTAAGGACTTTATGCTTAAGTATCAACTGGTCAATAAGGCCACAATTTACCAGACGGAACTGAATAACAGGCCCTGGTTTATTGTCCTTATAGGCAACTATCAGAGCTTTAAGCAGGCCAGACAGGCTGTAAAAGCACTACCGGAAGATTTAAAACAATTAAAACCCTGGGTGAGGAAACTGCCTTAATCGGTAGTAGTTCAGATCTGATCCTCATTTTCCAAAATTAGTTCAATTTAATGATTCTTCATATATTTGAGTGAGGTTGCGATTAATACGATTCGGCAATCTGTATATGGTTTTATCCAAAAACTATTTTTTGTACTGAATTGAGTGTTATCCAGAAAGGAATTGTAAGATTCAAAGGGGATTTTGAGTAGAGTCTGGATGTGTGCCATAATTAAACGAAACTGCTTAGTAACTTGTTGAACAAAACCGCTTCGCGGTAGCTTTCTCCCGAATTCACTTCCCCCAAACCATTCTCCTGATGCTATAAAAATAAGCATTTATCAACAATATGCCGATATTAAGATCTCCTACTACAAACTCATAAGGAGAATCCTAATGACTTCTTTACGTCAGAAAATGCTTGATCTGATGACTTTCAGACAATTTGCCCCAAAAACCTGTCAGGTCTATTTAAGTGCTGTCACTAGACTGACCAGTTATTATCATCGATCACCAGAACACATTAGCAGTGAAGAAATTAAACAATGGCTAATCGGCATATCCAGTGAACGAAAATGGTCTGCATCAACCATTCACCAAACCTTAATGGCTTTAAAGTTTTTTTATGAACAGGTTCTTAAAAAAAGTAACTTTTTATCTGATTTTCAACTCCCTAAGCGCCCTCAAAAAATACCGGTTTTACTGACCCAAAAAGAAGTTTATGCCATTTTACACACCACCCGGAATCTCAAACATCTCACACTATTAAGTTTATGTTATGGCTGTGGATTAAGAGCCAGTGAAGCGGTTGTTTTAACCCAAAATGATATTGATTCTGAACGCTTATTATTACGTGTTGTGCAAGGAAAAGGCAGAAAAGATCGGAATATTCCACTTTCACCCAGTTTATTGCGTTTATTGCGATATTACTGGAAAACCTGGGAGCTGAAGCACTATTTCTTTTGCTCGACTCAAAAAAAGAAGAAAACATTGGGTATATCCAGTGCTCAGAAAATCTTTAAGCAGGCGAAAGCCAAAGCCCACATCGACAAAGAGGGTGGTATTCATGGACTCAGACATGCCTATGCAACCCATCAACTCGAACAGGGTTTACCCATTCATCAATTGCAATTATTTCTCGGACACAGCGATGTTCGAGTCACCATGAAATATCTTCACTGGGTGCCCCGAGCCCAGGTTATTGCCTCTGATTTATTAGAGCAATTCACACCGGATGAGTTCATCATGAAAACCAGGCCGGAGAATTATAATGAACAATTTTAACTCAACCGACTGCGATATGGCAGCTATTATAAAAAACAAATTCCATAAATAAGGTAAACTGATGTAAGTTACGCGGCAATGTCCAACAGACATTTATACGTAATGCTGCGCACAACGCATAAATGCTAAGATGTTAGGTTGAAAACAACCATGATATAG
>Ga0256831_1001033_pt1 | contig 14720 bp, 13 predicted proteins | sample 132544metaG_FD_189087 | JGI IMG/M metagenome (GOLD analysis project Ga0256831, IMG submission 189087) | Hydrothermal vent microbial communities from Lau Basin, Pacific Ocean - 132-544 | ecosystem: Environmental > Aquatic > Marine > Hydrothermal vents | place: Pacific Ocean: Lau Basin | collected...
GTCATGGGCGGGCGTGACCTTGAGCGCCCCGGTGCCGAAATCGCGCTGCACGTGGTGATCAAGGACCACCGGAATAATGCGGTCGACAAGCGGCAGCCGGATACCGATTTTTTCCAGGCCCTGGTACCTTTCATCCTCGGGATGGACGGCCACGGCCGTATCGCCGAGCATGGTCTCCGGCCGGGTGGTGGCCACCACAACCTCGCCCGAACCGTCTGCATAGGGATAGCGCAGGTGATAGAGTTTACCCTGGGTGGGATCATGCTCGACCTCGTCATCGGCCAGGGCCGTATGGCAGCGCGGGCACCAGTTGACGATATAATCGCCCTTGTAAATCAGCCCCTCCTTGTACAGGCGGACAAAGACCTCGCGCACCGCTTTGGAAAGTCCTTCGTCCATGGTGAACCGTTCCCGGTCCCAGTCGCAGGAGGCGCCCATCCTTTTCAGCTGGTTGATAATGGTGCCGCCCTTATCCTTGCGCCACTGCCAGACCCGCTCAATAAATTTTTCCCGGCCCAGATCATGGCGGGTCAATTTTTCCGTAGCCAGTTGCCGTTCCACCACATTCTGGGTGGCGATGCCGGCATGATCGGTGCCGGGCACCCAGAGGGTATTGTCCCCCTTCATCCTGTGGTAACGAACCAGGATATCCTGGAGAGTATTGTTTAAGGCATGACCGATGTGCAGCACACCGGTGACGTTTGGCGGCGGGATAACAATGGAAAAAGACTCCCTACCCTCTTCCATTTTTGCACTGAAGGACTTGTGGCGCATCCAGTATTCATACCAGCGTTGTTCAACCTGGGTAAACTCATAGCCTTTCGGCAGATCATATTTTTCCGACATTTTTTGTAATTTTTGTATTTTTTCTCAATATTTTTTCAAAGATGGCTAAGTAAAAACATAGATATACAGGTAAGCGCATACTCCGAGGAGTGGTGTCCCGGGGCGGGTCTCAACTATACAGGTAGTATGTTGTGAATCGCCCCGGGACACACGACGCAGTAGATCGAAGTTTTTACGACGCCATCATCCATGATGATTATCCAGCAATGCAAGGCGCAACCCCAGACCGATGAGCACGGAACCAAGCAGACGATCAAGCCAGACGGAAGCCCTGCGATTCTTTCTAAAAAAACGAGTGGTCCGGGCAGCGGCCATAACAAAAACAAACTCAACAACAACGGCTACCGCAATAACCAGCATGCCAAGAATAATGATCTGGGCGGTCGTATGGCCAAGCTCCGACCGGACAAACTGCGGTAAAAAGGCCATAAAGAAAATGGCAACCTTGGGATTGAGGATATCCACCAGGGTTCCCTGTTTGAAGGCCTGCCAGGGGGTTGTTTTCTGTTTTTTTGCCTCTACTGTATCAAAGGTCGTTCCCTGGGTCATGAAGGCCCGGATACCGAGATAAATCAGATATGCCGCCCCAATATATTTGACGACGCTAAAGGCCATGGCGGAGGTGGCAAGGATAGCGGACAATCCCAGAGCGGCGGCAAACACATGCACCAATGCGCCTGTACAGACGCCAAGAGAAGAGGCCACGCCGACCTTTCGTCCCCCGGCAATTGTCTTTGACAGAATATACAGGAGATCAGGCCCCGGTGATATATTAATCATCAGGGCAGCGGTAAAAAAGAATGTCCAGTAGGAAAATGATTCCATAGTGCCTTACTCCTGAATTCCTGTCATAACAAAACAGGTAAGCGCAGACTCCGAGAAAATTACAAGATGTAAAAAGTAATTATTTTAGCAGGTTGACTCGTTATTTTTCTCGTGCAACATAATTATTGCATGTGTTGTAGGAGCGGATTTATCCGCGAATAGCTCACCCAATTACCAGGATAACCATGAAAATTTCGCGGCTAAAGCCGCTCCTACGGGCTTTGGTTTGCGGGCAAAGCCCGCCTTAGTTTATTCCGAATAGAAATGATTAAAAAACCGACCACGGCTTGGGCATGAAAATCAACTTGTACAGCCCCAGGGCATAACGGTCGGTCATACCGGCAATGAAATCACAGACCTCACGGTGCCGCTTCTTTTTCCCATCTTCCGATTCAATCTTGGCAATAGGCGGACATTCTCCAGGCCCGGCCTTAGGAAACTCATGTTCCAGAAAAAAGGCGTACAGGTCCCGGATAATCCGTTGCGCCTTTTCAAACTCGTTATGTACCCGCTGGTTTCGATATACATTATCATAAAGAAAGGAGCGCATCTCCGTGATGGTGTCTGTCATGCGGCTGCTCAAATGCAAATGGCCATCATCCCGGTCCAGGGTGGAGGTCACCAGGTCACGGACCATGGAATCAATGCGGCGGGAGGAATCATCACCGACGACCGCGCGTAAATGTGCCGGCAAATCGGTCTTTTCTATCATACCCGCCCGGATGGCATCATCCATGTCATGGTTGACATAGGCCATGATGTCCGCCACCCGCACCACCTTGCCCTCCATGGTCGCCGGCAGCTCGCTGGTGTCCTGCGGCAAAATTTCCCGATACCCCTTCGAGTGTTTTAAAATACCATTTCTGACCTCCCAGGTCAGGTTCAGTCCCCTGCCGTGGTCCTCTAAAAAATCGACGACCCGCAAACTCTGCCGATAATGCTTGAACCCGCGGGGATGGAGCTTGTTAAGGCTGAATTCTCCGGCATGGCCAAAGGGGGTATGGCCCAGATCATGGCCAAGGGCAATCGCCTCGGTCAGATATTCATTTAAGCGCAGGCAGACGGCAATGGTGCGGGCAATCTGCGAGACTTCCAACACATGGGTCAAGCGGGTCCGGTAATGGTCTCCAGCCGGGGCGAGAAACACCTGGGTTTTATGTTTGAGCCGCCGGAAGGTTTTCGAATGAATAATCCGGTCTCGATCACGCTGAAAAACCGTGCGCAGGTCACAGGTGTCCGGTTCCTTGTGTAGACGTCCCCTGGAATTAACACTGAAACAGGCATGGGGTGAGAGAATGGCCTGCTCCTGCTTTTCAAGCTGACAGCGAATAGACGGACTCATGATCTCCTTCCGGGTTGTGGCACCTAAGTTGAACGATTCGATTCAGATGGTAGAAAAAGACGAAATATTCCCGTAATCAGCTCTTCTTAGCAGGCCAAGACGGCTGAAACAAGTTTTTTTCTCCTCTTACGGGACCAGAATCAGCAAGATGGGGGGTAAATGAACAAAAAATGCATCAACTAAGACAGTCCACCAGCAGCACCGCCAGGTGAAAGACTTCAACCGGAAGATCATGTTCTTTCCGGCCCTGCTGCCACTGCATCAGGCAACCGGAACAGGTCGTCACTACCAGATCCGGACCACACCCCAATCCATTGTCAGCACATTGCCTGAAAATAGTCGAAGACGTTTCCGGATAACCGAGATGAAAAAGTCCTCCCTGTCCGCAGCACTTTGGTCCGGCCGGCGGCTCGACCCGCTCTACATTGGCAATGCGATCGATCAGTTGACGAGGATTGTCCCTTCCCCAGTCGCGGTGGCGGAGATGGCAGGGATCGTGATAAAAAACTTTCCGCGCCTGCCTGCTTTTCGGTTGTAACTCCGGCTGCTCAAGAAAAAAGGTGGCAAACTCGACCACCCGTCCGGCAAATTCGCGGGCCTTTTCCAATCGTTTTGGATCCTCCTCAAAGAATTGGGGATAGGTGGCGAGATGGCTGGAACAGGAAGCGCACGAGGTGAGGATGGGCCCGCTGCTTTCAGCAAAGGCTAGGATATTTTTCCAGGCCAGCTCCCGGGCCTCATCCTCCCTGCCTGCGGCTTGAGCAGCCAGCCCGCAGCAGCCCTGAGCGACAGGTACGTCGAGACTATGCCCGGCGATCCCGGCCAGGCGGATGGTAGCCCTGGCAATGGAGGGTTGCAGATAACGGGCCAGGCAACCGGGAAAGTAGGACAGATCATTCCCGGTTTTGCCCCCATGACAGGCCTCTTTCTCCACCACTTCCGCAACCGGCGCCTCGAGAAGACCGAGTTTCAGACGCAGGCCGGAATGGGCAGGCAGGGCGTTAATACGTTGCAGGCTGATCCCAGCCCGAACGAGTTTCTCCAGTAGGCCCGGGCGGGCCAAGACCTTGCGGACAACCGTCTTTTGCAGGGGATGGGCGCCATAAAATTGCGGAAAACGTCCCCTTGCCCTGGTAATCAATGTGGTAATGGGCAGGTTCCGGGAACACGCCTGCTCGCAGGCTCCGCAGAGCAGGCATTGGGAAAAGATATCCTGAAAATGACGAGAGGGCGCACCGGCAAAAGGCAAAGAGAGCAGATGCATCTTGCCGCGGGCGGTCAGTGATTCCCGGGGATCGACCCGAAATACCGGACAAACCACGGTGCAGGCCCCGCATTTGGCACAGGTAAGGCCTATTGCACGATCAACCATTGGACCTGTTGATCACGAAATAAAGGTTTCCTCTCACGGCTGCCAGAGGAGATAGGCCTTGATAAAGGGATCAAGACCTCCGTCAAGCACCGAATCCACATTGCCCTCTTCCTGACTGGTCCGATGATCTTTAATCATCCGGTAAGGCTGGAGAACATAGGAACGGATCTGGCTGCCCCAGGCAATTTCCTTCTTGTCACCATGCAGGTTCTCCTGCGCCTGGGCCTGTTCTTCCTTCTCCTTTTCATAAAGGCGCGCCATCAGCATCTTCATGGCCATATCCTTGTTACGATGCTGGGAGCGTTCATTCTGGCACTGGACAACAATGCCGGTGGGCAGGTGAGTAATGCGAATAGCCGAATCGGTCTTGTTGACATGCTGCCCCCCGGCTCCGGATGCACGATAGGTGTCTATGCGCAGATCTTTTTCATTGATATCCACCTCAATGGTATCGTCAAGCTCCGGCAGAACCATAACCGAGGCAAAGGAGGTATGCCGCCTGCCCGAAGCATCAAAGGGCGATATCCGTACCAGGCGGTGAATCCCCACCTCCGAGCGCAGGTAACCATAGGCATGTTTTCCCTTGATCAGGATGGTCACGCTCTTGGTTCCGGCCTCATCCCCCGGCAGATGATCCAGAATATCGGACTTGAAACCCTTGCGCTCCGCCCAGCGCAGATACATGCGCATCAGCATTCCCACCCAATCCTGGGCCTCGGTTCCACCGGCGCCGGCATGGATGACAAGAATTGCATTATTTACGTCATGCTCGCCGGTAAACATACATTCCAGCTCAACCTGGTCAATACGTTCCTGCAAACCGACAAGGCTGTCGACAACCTCACGATAGGTATCCGTGTCCTGCTCTTCCACGGCCATGTCCAGAAGCATCTCGGTTTCCTCCAGGTCATCGTAATTTTTTTCCCAGACGGAAATAATATCCTGAAGCTGCCCCAGCTCTTTCTGCACTTTTCTGGCCCTGGCGAGATCATTCCAGAACTCGGGCTCCAGAGTCTCAGCTTCCCGCTGCTCAACAAGCTCTTTTTTGCCGGCTAAGTCAAAGATGCTCCTTCAGGGCCAGCATCTTGCCCTTGAGATCATGCAGTATCTGTTTGGATTCCGCTGCTTCAGTCAAATCAGCCATGTGGACATACTCCTTATTCATCAGGTCAGCGCTCTGTAAAAGTCCGCTGAAAAAAATATATATTAAACTCTCCGACTGTATCTCTCAACAAAAAGGTACAGGTCAAATCAACGAGGGGATTTGTCTTAACAAAACCTCCACCACGTTGAGCGTTTCACTCACGGGCGGTACTTTGTTTGCTCATCACTATCTTCTTATTATCTTTTGGTATTGTGTACATTTAAGAAACGCTGAATTCAGGAAATACTTTCCTTTGCCAGCAGGCGCGGCCGCACTATTTCCACGAGTTCGGCCCGCTTGGGGGCAAGTTTGCCCCAGGCGCCGGAAATCGCAAACCTTGCCAGCGCGGCAGTGGGCATAAGTTTACCGTCCGGCGGAATGGTAATATTGCCTTTTGCAAGAAAGAGGACAAAATCATCAATGCCGGTATTATGACCAACCAGAAGGACCCGGCCGACTGTTTTCGGCAGGGAGCGTACGATCTGCAGCAGCTCATCACGTCCACCCTCATAGATTGCCGGATCATCGACAATGTCCGCCGCCGCAAGATGCATCGCCTCGGAGGCAAGGCGTGCAGTCTCGCGGGCCCGTACGGCAGGTGAGCTGAGAACGATATCTGGAATAATTCCCTGTCCACGCATCCAGGAACCTATCTGTGTTGCATTCTTTTTTCCCCGCTTTTTCAGGGGTCGATGAAAGTCATCAACCGGTTTGCTCCAGTCCGATTTTCCATGTCGAAGAATCAAGAGTTCTCGTTTCATTACTCTGCCTTTTTCATCGGTGTAAACGTTTCCCTTATTCTGAATTATCTGATTCTTATTTCAAAAGAATTTTGCAGCAGAAAAAAAATGTGCGATACTTGAAAGAGAGTATATGCCAATTTTCCAGGAAATCGCTATGAAAAATCCTCCTTGCATCCAATCATTAGCATCAGGCTCCGGAACAACATTGCTCTTTGCGATTATTCTCTGTTTTCTTTTTCTGCTGCCGGCATCTGAAATCATTGCCGGTAACAAGCAGAAGGAAACCATCCGGATCGGCATATTAGCGAAACGGGGCAAACAGGAATGCAGTCAAAAATGGGGACCGACCATTGCCTATCTCAATGGCGCCGTTCCGGGTTACCGTTTTCTGTTGGTTCGCCTGAATTTTGATGAATTGCCCGGGGCCGTAGTCGACAACAAGCTCCATTTTGTCCTTTGTAATCCTGCCATGTATGTCAGGCTGGAACATCTTTACGGTGCCACCCGAATTGCAACCTTGCACAATAAGCGGCTGAATAAGGCGATTACCCGTTTCGGCGGTGTTATTTTTACCCGTGCCGACAGAAAAGATATTACCTCAACCAACGATCTTATCGGAAAAACATTTATGGCCGTCAATCCGGAATCTTTCGGTGGCTGGCTTGTCGCCAAGCGCTATCTTCTGAACCATGGTCTGCGCCCCGAAAAAGACTTTACATCTCTATCCTTTGGCAACACCCATGATTCGGTGGTCTATCAGGTAAAAAACGGCACGGTCGACGCAGGCACTGTCCGTACCGATGTCCTGGAACGGATGACGAAAGAGGGGAAGATCAATTTACGCGAATTCAAGGTACTGGATCCGCAACCACCGGACGACACCGGTTTTCCCTTTCTCCGCACCACCAGATTGTACCCGGAATGGCCCTTTGCCAAAACAAAAAAAGCCGATGATCAACTTGCACGCAAGGTGGCCATCGCCCTGTTATCCATGTCAGCGGACGATAATGCCGCCATAACTGCGGATATCATGGGCTGGACCATTCCGTTAGACTACACCCCTGTGCATGCATGCCTCAAGTTTCTTCATTTTTCACCATATGATCAGGTTGAAAAAATTACCTGGCGCCGGATGATTTCCCAGTACCGCCTCTGGCTGATGGCCATGGCGGGTTTTGTCCTTCTGCTGATCGGATCGGCAACCCATGTCTTTTTCCTCAACAGACGTTTGCATACGGCCATGGGAGAACTGGATCGTAAACTGATTGAACGCAAAGAAATTATTGCCGACCTCAATGAATTCAAGCATGCACTGGACCAGATTAATGACAGTGTCTTCATGTTTAATCCGGATACGCTTAACTTCGAATATGTCAACCAGGGAGCCCTGTCCCGGATCGGTTATTCCTACGGTGAACTTTTTGCCATGACTCCGGTGGATATTAAACCTGAATTCGATGAACAACAGTTCCGCAAAATGATTGATCCGCTCATACAGAGCCGGGAAGACAGCCTTACCTTTACAACCATCCATCGGCGAAAAGACGGTTCTACCCTGCCGGTTGAAGTTTTCCTCCAATATGTGCATCAGGAATCAGGACAGGGCGTCTTTGTTGCCATAGTCCATGACATCAGCAGCCGACTTGCAGAGGAAAAAGAAAAAGAACAGCTCCAGGCCAGGCTGCTCCATACCCAGAAGCTGGAATCGGTCGGCCGGCTGGCTGCAGGAATCGCCCATGAAATAAATACTCCCGTCCAATACGTGGGTACCAATATAGACTTTCTTGATGAATCTTTTTCCGATATTTTCCGGTTGGTCAAGCGTTTCCTGACCCTGCTGACGAAGGCACGCAAGATACATATTGACGAAAGTCTTCTCAATGCCATTGACGAGGAACTCGAAGAGATCGACTGGGAATATCTGGCCGATGAAATCCCTCAGGCCATCAGCCAGTCCAAGGAAGGGGTGCGGCGCGTCACCTCTATCGTCCTGGCCATGAAGGAATTTTCCCATCCCGGCAGCAAGGATAAGGTACCCATCGATTTAAACCGGCTCATCGAAACCACGATCACCATAGCACGCAACGAGTGGAAGTACGTATCCGAAGTAAAAACCGATCTCGCAGAAAACCTGCCGCAGGTTCCCTGCCTCTCTGATGAAATGGGGCAGGTGCTTCTCAATTTACTGGTCAATGCAGCCCATGCCATTGCTGATACATTGGACAAAGAGGACGCCGAATCCAAAGGCACCATTACAATAGCTACCCGGCTCATCGACAACATGGCGGAGATAAAAATCCGGGATAACGGCGCCGGTATCCCACAGGAGATCCGGGAACATATTTTTGAACCTTTTTTCACGACTAAGGAGGTAGGTAAGGGCACCGGACAGGGGTTGGCCATTGCCCGTGATGTCATCGTCAACAAACACGGGGGAACGATTGAAGTCAGCTCAACAGAAGGCAACGGAACAACATTTATCATTCACCTGCCGCTGACGGAGGATATGCAACCATGAGCGCCGGCGCGAAAAAGACCATCCTTTTTGTCGATGACGAACCCAATATCCTTTCCGGCCTGAAACGAATGCTTCGTCCCATGCGCAAAACTATGAAATTTCAATTCGCCCAATCCGTACCCGAGGCGCTTGAAATGATGGCCGCAGAGCAAATCGACGTTGTTGTTTCAGACATGCGTATGCCGGGTATGGACGGCGCAGCGCTGCTGACAACCGTCAAAGAACGATATCCACACGCAATCCGTATCATTCTCACCGGCCAGGCGGATGACGAGTCCATCATGCGCACAATCGGCGTGGCCCATCAACTCTTAACCAAACCAACCGATCCCGATGTCTTTAAACAGGTCATCAAACGTGCCTCGGCCCTGCAGGATTTAATGGTTGACGAAGGGCTCAAGCAACTTATATCCGGGGTCGGCGACCTCCCCAGCCTGCCGGAGACCTATGCCGACCTGCAACGGCTGTTACGGGATCCCGACTCCTCTCTTGCCGATGTGGCGAAAATTATCGAACAGGATCTGGCCATGAGCGCCAAGATCCTGCAACTTGTCAACTCCGCTTTTTTTGGCCTCTACAGACATATCGACAGCCCATTTCGCGCCGTCAACCTCCTGGGAATGGACACCATAAAGGCATTGGTCCTTGGAGTCGGCGTTTTTTCAGAAATACAAAGCAGTCCAAGCAAAATTTTCAGCATCAGTGGCCTTTGGTCACATTCCATGGCAACCGCATCCTTTGCCGGGAAAATTGCAGGAGAGGTAACTGATAACCGGGAGATGATCGACCACTGTTTCATTGCCGGTCTACTCCATGATGTCGGCAAACTGCTGCTTTTTTCCCGTTTGCCGAAAGAGTACGAACAGGCCGTTGTCATGGCCGGGGAAACAGGCTGCACCCTGGAAGAAGCTGAACTCCGTATCTTCGGGACCGGCCATGGTGAAGTCGGCGGCTATCTGATCGGACTCTGGGGGCTGCCCGGGCCGGTGGTGGAAGCCATCACCTTCCATCACCGAATAGATACCTATCCGGAACTCTCCCTTTGCCCGGCGCTGATTGTCCATGTCGCCGATTATATTTACTCCCGGCTCAACCCGGACAACTGCATCGGGCAGCCGCCGGAACTCAACCAGCAGGCCCTTGAACGGGCAGACATACAGGATCATACCGAAGAATGGATTGAGCTCTGCCGGAAAATCATGGAAAAAGGAGAAGAAGATGACGGATAAGATACTCTTTGTCGATGATGAGGTCAACGTCATCCAATCCATGAAGCGACAACTGCGCAAGCGTTTTCCCATGAAGACGGCATTGAGTGGTGAAGAGGCATTGCGGAAACTGAAAGAAGAAGGACCTTTTGCCGTCATCGTTTCCGACATGAGGATGCCGGGGATGAACGGGATTGAACTGCTCAAAAAGGTAAAAAACCTCTATCCGGACACCGTCCGCATCATGCTCACCGGCAACGCCGATCAGGAGACCGCCATTGAGGCGGTCAACTCCGGCGAAATATTTCGGTTTCTCACCAAACCCTGTTCAACGGCCGTCCTGGTCCCGGCGCTGGCCCTTGCCCAACGACATTATCGGCTCATCAATGCGGAAAAAGAACTGCTGCAGCAAACTCTGATGGGCAGTATTACCGTTCTCTCGGAACTTCTCAGCCAGGCCAATCCAACGGTTTTCAGTGCCGGCCGACGTATTAAACGATATGCCACCCACGCGGCCAAAAAGATGGTTCTACCCAACATCTGGCAGATTGAAGTCGCCGCCATGCTGGCCCAGATCGGTTGCATTGCTCTTCCCTCCGATGTTATCAACAAACAATATGCCGGTCTTGCCCTGGATGATGAAGAAGAAAGGATGTGGACAAACTATCCGGAAATAGGTGCCCGACTTCTTGACAACATACCCCGCCTGGAAAACGTAACCACAATGATCCGCCTGCAGCAGAAAAATTTTGATGCATTTGACGAAGAGCTCAAAACCAGGGAATTTGAAGAGGTGCTTGTCGGTGCCCAAATCCTCAAAGCAGTCATTGACCTTGACCTTCTTCTCCACCAGGGATACGGTTTACGCAAGGCGATCATAAGACTCCAGGCCAGACAGGGAGCATATAACCCTGAAGTTCTGGCAGTTATTGGTGACATTCCCTTCCGAAACAATATCCGGCATGTATCCCTTGCCATCGAGGACTTAACAGTCGGCATGATAGCAGGAGAAGACATAACGGCCAAAAACGGGGCACTGATTCTTCCCAAAGGCCAGAAAATTACCTGGTCATCACTGCAGGGACTCTATAATTTTAACCGAAAAGTTGGTATTGTCGAACCTGTCAAGGTCTACATGATGCAGGAAGAAGAGGACGAAGACGCCCAATGACACAGTCTGAAAAGTGCCGGACAGAAAGACAACCAGGGACCGGAGCCGGTTTTGAGCGACGAATGGCCCGTGAAGAAATCAATGAACTGCCCCTGAAACGGTGGCAGGGACCGATTCATCTGGTCACCGGACAGCAACAGATACAGGAAGCCATTGAGCGGCTGCATAAAGAAAAAGTACTGGGCTTTGACACCGAAACCCGGCCCGCTTTTCAAAAAGGCCGCTCCTATCCCCCGGCCCTGCTGCAACTCGCCACCCGGCATGAGGTTTTTCTCTTCCGGCTTGCTCCCATCGGCCTGCCCGGCGCTCTTCGTGATATCCTGACCAACCCCGCCATCATCAAAACCGGAGTTTCCCTCTCCCATGACCAGCGGGAGCTGAAAAAAATAGCCCCATTTGCCGGTCGCGGTTTTATTGATCTTGCCCGGGAGGCCAAACAGTTGCATATAAAAAATCATGGTTTGCGCGGCCTGTGTGCCGTGCTGTTGGGATTTCGCATCTCCAAATCTCAACAGACTTCCAACTGGAGTAAACAACATCTTTCCGAAGCGCAACTGCGCTATGCGGCAACCGATGCCTGGGCGGGAAGAGAGCTCTATTTCGCGTTAAAAAATTTAGGAGGACACCATGAAAAAAGGACCAAAACATTATCAAAAGCTCGTTGAACAGTTCCCCAAGGTACTTGAGGCCGTTGAAAACCTGGGTTCAGCCGTCAGGGCTGCAGGCCCCCTGGACGCCAAAACCGCCGAGCTGATCGGGCTTGCCGTGGCAGCCTCAAACCAGTCAACCGGTGCCGTCCACTCGCATGCGCGCCGGGCACTGGCCGCCGGAGCAACAAAAGAAGAGATTCAGCATAGCCTTTTGCTGTTGATCTCCACCATCGGATTTCCCAAGGTTGCGGCAGCTCTGGCCTGGACGGAGGAAACCCTTGCCGAACCCCAAAAAGACTGAAGGATGGCCGGACAATAAGGCTGTACGATCAAGACAGGATACGCATAGGTCGTAAGAGCCGGAATAAAAAGATACGTTTTCTATCCCATGGGGAAAAAACTCTCCGGCTGCTCGTTGATCCGTTGTAACTGATCACCAAGATCGTCTATTTCCCGTTGCCAGTACTCCCTGGTGCCGAAATCAGGCATGATCACGGAAGATCCGTCCTCAAGTACCTGATGGGCGCACCAGGCCATGTAATGGATAAAGCGCATGGCGCGCAGGGGTTCAATCAGACGCAGGGAACGGATATCAAAGTTACGAAAGGTTCGATAGCCCTCTAGAAAAATATCTATTTCAACCAGCGATTTTTCCGGCGCGTCGGGGAGCAGCATCCAGAAATCCTGAACCGGCGGACCGATGACCATATCATCAAAATCAATAATATAAAAGGACTCGTCGGGCCGGTAAATCAGATTGGCGTTATGGCAGTCGCCGTGCAGGCGAATCAACTCCATATCAGTAAACAGGGGCGTTGATTGCTCGATAATGGCGGTGGTCAGCTCCTGGAAACGTCCTTGCAATTCCCTAGGGATATTCCCATGTTCCAATAAAAAACGGACCTGACTGCGGGTTGACTCCTGTGGATGCATGGTCAGCCGGGCCCGTGCCGAACCACCGGCGCCCACCGCATGCACCCTGCCGAGCAGATGTCCGAGCTCGAGCCACTGATCGTCGGAATACTCATCAACGTTTCGGCCCCATTTTTTTGGAAATATCGCAAAATACACGGAACCTGTCCTGCCGAGGGTAGTTCCGTCGGCAAGGGGAAGAGGCGCGATCACGGGCACCTCGGCCTTCTCCAGCTCCAGCAGATAATCGTGTTCTTCCTGCAGGGCCTGACGGGACCAGCGGGAAGGCCGATAAAATTTGACGATCAAACCTTCGCCATCTTCATCGGCCAGTTCAAAAACCCGGTTGATGTAACTGTTCATGGGTCGGCACAGATTACTGATATACATGCCCAGCGCCTCTTCCACGGCCGAAAGAACGACCTCCGGGGTCAAGGTCTCAAAAGCACATTGTTGTTTTTTCAATTCGTCACTGTTCACGGCAAGCCTTTTCATAATAGAATACTTTTGTTATTCTCCGCATCAGAGAGGCACTCAGACTATACTCAGTTACCTGACGAGGACAACCATGATTATCGGGATTCCGGCGGAAATAAAAAAAGACGAATATCGGGTCGCTCTGCTGCCCGTTGGCGCAAAACTGCTTATTGAAGACGGACATGAGGTGCTGATCGAATGCGGTGCCGGTCTCGGCAGCGGTTTTTCCGACACCGATTATACCGCCGAAGGAGCGCATTGCGTTAACGGGCCGGAAGAGATCTATGCCCGGGCCGATATGATCGTCAAGGTCAAGGAACCTCAGCCTTCTGAAATTGCCCTGATGCGGCAGGGACAGATTATCTTCTGTTATTTTCACTTTGCCGGTTCCAGGGAACTTACCTGCGGATGCCTTGAGAAAAAAATTGCTGCGGTTGCCTACGAGACCCTGACCGATGACCATGGACGGCTGCCCCTGCTCACACCCATGAGCGAAGTAGCGGGAAAAATGTCTATCCAGGAAGGGGCAAAGGGCCTGGAAAAACCGATGATGGGCAGGGGCATTCTGCTCGGCGGCGTCGCAGGCGTCAAACCTGCCGATGTTCTGGTCATCGGCGGCGGTGTGGTCGGCACCAATGCAGCCCGCACCGCTGCAGGACTTGGCGCCAACGTGGTCATCATGGATATCAACCTTGACAGGCTGCGCTACCTCGATGAAATAATGCCAAAAAACGTGACGACCCTGTACTGTGACCCACACGCCATAGAGCGCTATGCCGTCCGGTCTGATCTGATCATCGGCGCCGTCCTTATTCCAGGGGCAAAAACACCGGTACTCATAGACAGACCCCTGCTCCAACACATGAAAAAAGGCGCTGTACTGGTTGATGTTTCCATTGACCAGGGCGGATGCTTTGCCACCTCCCGGCCGACCACCCACAGTGATCCGGTTTTCGTGGTCGACGGCGTTGTTCATTACTGTGTCTCCAACATGCCGGGAGCGGTGGGTCGGACCTCCAGCCACGCACTCTGCAACGCCACCCTCCCCTATTGCCGGAAACTGGCCGGTCTGGGCCTTGACGATTTCCTCCGGGAAAGCAATGGACAGGCAGCAGCGCTGAACATGCGGGACGGTAAAATTACCTGTGCAGCGGTCGCTGCAGTGTTCCCTGACCTACCCAGTATCAGGAGATAATCGCTCATTTTTCCGGTAAAGTTCCGCCAACACCCGTCTGCCGAAGGTCCAGACATTTTCATCATAGCGGGCAAATTTCTCAAGGCGGCCAAGCAGGGACGCGCAACCATTGCCGTCGATTTCTCCCCGGGCATACAGGGCAAAAACGATCATCAGGGTGTTGTAGTACTCCAGACCGCACCTGTCGGCATACCGCAGGACCTGTTTATCTTCGGAAAACACCACCGCATTGCACCGGATCGCCTGCTTTACCAGCAACCGGTCGGTTGCACCTTCTCCAGCCGGGTAAATTGTCACACCCTTGGGTGTACAGCCGA
>Ga0256831_1001034_pt1 | contig 14713 bp, 23 predicted proteins | sample 132544metaG_FD_189087 | JGI IMG/M metagenome (GOLD analysis project Ga0256831, IMG submission 189087) | Hydrothermal vent microbial communities from Lau Basin, Pacific Ocean - 132-544 | ecosystem: Environmental > Aquatic > Marine > Hydrothermal vents | place: Pacific Ocean: Lau Basin | collected...
ACCCAGTAGGCTACTCTAGGAGACATATACTCTTCCCCGCGAACTATACTCGTGGCGCTGGCTAGTTTGAAGATCGAGGAGAGATGCGGGGGCTTCGCTACGGCTGCGAGAGCATCTTTTGCCGTCGCCTTAGCTTGGATAATATTTTATTTAATTTATAATCAATACAATTATTTCTTATCGTTTCTACCGGTCCCACAACTACTCGGCCTACTAGCTGGCATCGCGATGGGCTCATATACTCGGAGTCTCCTAGTAGGATACTCTGCCTCGAGCCTCTTCCTATTCAACCCCAGCTCTCCAGGAGAGATCCCTGCCTACTCTGGATACGTGATTATACTCACTCTGGCCGTTATGGGCCTGTTATCCTATAAGAGGGGGCCCTCCGATTCCGCTATCGAGGCACTCTTCTGGCGTAGACCAATGAGAGCTACTCCCGTTCTGGCAGTCGCTACCCTACTCTCGGTATACTATTTTCTTGAGTTTAAGTTTATTTATAATTCTCTTTATCTTGTAGACGTGGGCTTGGCAACAGTAATTGCCAGTAAGAACTCCGAGACTCTGGGAAAGGCGTTTACATCCTCCCTAGTAGCCTCGCTGGGACCCATGGGGCTCCTAAGCCTCTCCCTATACCTAGCGTACATGCCCCTCCCGCCTTTAGAGTGCAGTGGCCTAGCCCTTCCCGGCAGGCTAGTCGCTTACGAGGAGGAGACGTCTTCGACTAGGCTACTCACGGGCGGGCATAGATGGAGGAACCGGGGATTAGCATGTAGTAGGCCTTCGACCCCGGTATTGAATCTTGGCAGGAGGGCTGTTGTCTGGGCATACTCTACGGACCCGAAAGGTATGGCCCTCATGCTATCCAGGCATCTCGCGTCGAGAGGGAGAACGCTTTTCTTGGACTTGGATTCGATAAGCCCTTGCGAGGGTCCCTCAGGGAGTGCCGAAGCCGTGTGCCTCGGCGACTATCCCCTTGTCGAGGTTAAGGCATACCTTTCCTCCCTGGCCGAAACCGCTAAGCAATACCGGATAGTAGCTGTCTCCTCATGCAGGGTAAGGCCGAGGGATATAGCGAGGGAGCTCGCCCTCATAGCATCTAACACCACGGTTGTGGCCTCTCTGTGCCTCCCAGAGGAGGACGCCCTGATCGCTTCTTCCGGACCAGAGGGAGGAGGGACCCTCTTCTCAATGCTAGGAGACCCCCTCCTTACTAGAACCGTTCTGGGAAAGATATTCGCAGATAATAGTGAAAAAATATATTATTTATTTAGGAAATATAAAGTATACCTATTCTACCCTTACTGCGAGAGGCGGTGGGCCGTCGCGGCAACTTGAACTCTTTAATAAACCTATAGGAACCCATCGACTCCGGGTGCCCCGAGTAGTGTCAGAAGAACAGGAAGGGGAGTTAGAGGTCCGCACGTACTCCATCTCGAGCCCAGACATGCTAGAGATTATGCTAGAGTACACTGAGATTCTAGAAAAAACCATGAGAGGAGAGCTATCCAAGGAGGAGGCTAAGATAGTCTACGTTGAGAAGATACTACCGGTTATACAAGAGCTCCAGAAGAAATACGCTCCGAAGGAGGTCAAGCAAAAGAAGTCTAAAAAAGCGAAGAAAAAGACTACGAGTTCTAAGAGTACGAAGAAGCGGAAGAAGGCTAAGTCGTCTAAAGGCTAGCCAGGCTCTGCTCCTTAACCTCTACCTCGTATCCAAGCTCCCGGAGCGCGTCGACTATGACTTCTAGAGGGACCCTCCGGTCGAAGGATAGGACTACGTAGTCCTTGTCCTCGCGGATTAGCTTAACTTTATCTATAATCACCTTGCCAAGTATCATATCATTCATAGACTTAGAAGGCACGAGGTAGTCCTTAAACTTCTTCTTCTGGGTCTCGTAGAAGGCGTCGAAGTTTCTCAGGATTCTATAGGTCTCGTTGACATCATTGCTCTCGAATCCAAGCTTCTTGGTTATAATGCCTATAAGCTTCTCAGCCTCGTCCACTGGCAGCTTGACGTTCTTGTACTTCCCAAAGTCCACCTCAACTACTATTTTTGCCAAGACATTCACCACCCTAGAGAGTGAAACCACGCGGGTTTATTACTCTAAAACCCGGAGATGATCTACTGGGATTAGAGATGCCTGTCAGGGTTGTACACCCGGCTCCGACTAAGTTCAAGTACATAACGCAGACGCTAGCCAAGATAAACGATGAGGGAGACCTTATCTTCTCCCTGGAGGGCCTAATAGGTTACCTCATGAGCCCGGATAAGACTAGCCTAGCCGTGCTAAGAGCCCCAGTCACGGCTTTCGACGAGTATAGTCTCGACGATGAAGTGGTCTTGAGAGTAAGGACAGACGAGCTTAACAAGATAGTTAAGAGGGCTACTAGGAACGATAACCTTGTATTCGAGTATGAGCCCGGTAGTGACCTTCTCAAGGTAATCCTCGAGGATAGGAAGACCGGTGTAACTAGAACCTTCTACACCCCAGTAATCGTACTTGAGTCTAGGGAGGTCAAGGAGCCGAAGATGGAGGGGAAGGCTAAGTTCATCTTGATGTCTGACGATTTCAAGAGCATGATCCAGGACGCCAAGATAGTCGGAGACGTCCTCGAACTCTACGCCAGCGAGGAGGAGGTAATAGCGCGAGCCTCCGGCGAAGAGAAGGAGTACGAGTGGATAATGAGAGAGGGGGACCCCCTGGTATCCCTCTCGGTCCAGGAGGAATCCCAGAGCTCATACACTATCAACAGCCTCCAAGCCCTAACCAAGCCTACGGGGGCAGCGGACAATGTTCAGGTAGAGTTCGAGACCAACTATCCCTTGAAAGCCGTCTTCACATTCCCCAACACAGAGAAACTAGTTATCTACGTCGCCCCCGCACTCGCCTAGAACTACTACTCCTCCTCTTACTCCTAGACCTACTCCCCTCTGCAGTCAATCCCTGTTCGAGGCGGGAGGCTAGTAGGTCAGCCCTAGCCCACTTGTCCTCGTAAGCCGATCTCGAGGCGAGCCTCACTATTCTATGGCCGCAGGAGAAGCCCTTCTTCCCAGCTAGGACTATCATGCAATAGGGGCACAGGTTCACCTCACGCCCCTGGTACCTGCACTTATACACGTAAGCCTTTCTACCACACATATCACAGGTGTACCATGCGAGGGTATTCCTCGGCACGCCGTCATCCCTCACCGCGGTCTACCAAGCGGGCCCGGGGAAGGCAGGGCCTGTAGCCCGCCGCGATTACCGCGGCTCCCGGGTCCGGCGTCTGATTGTGTGTGCTTCTAGGTTATTTAGGCTAGGCCTCTGCGACTAGCTGCTTGAAGCGTAATGCATCTACAAAAGAATATATATTATTAAATAAAATATAATTTTCCTTCTTGCCCAGATCTCTTATTACAGAGTGAAGCTTTCTTAGATCTTCGTCAGTATACTTATACCTGTAATTAACCTCTCTACCCCCTAGCCCGTGGAGCCTAGCGTAGAGGGTCTCCTGACCCTCGGGAGGAGTCCTCCCCCGTAGAATGTCTCCGGCTATTATAACTCCTGTCTCCTCATTGAAGCGTGATAGCAGTTCGGGCTTGCTCCACCAGTCACCCCGAGGCTCCCATGCGAGCTGGAAACCCTTAGGCCAGCATTTCGACAGAAATTCCCTGACGTTCCGTATGTTATCGTCGGTAGCGTTGAAGCTTGCTGGTGTCTGCAGGACTATTATGGTTGCGCCTAGAATACTGGCCGCCTTGACAGTCTCCTCCCAAGCCCAGCAAACGGCCTCGTTTATCTTCATGTCTCCGAAGGACTCTCTGGGATAGGGCACATCCAATTTGAGCCGTCTCCACAGTTTTGAGTTATACCTGTGTGTGACGAGCATCCAGGCTTTAGCTGTGAACTCGAAGCCTTCTGGTGCTTCATGAGCTATTCTTTGGAGGCTTTCGTGTACTCGGGGATCATAGAAGGTCTGTTGTACCTCTACGACATCTAGCTTCGAGTAGATGAGTCTTCTCGACCTGGAGAAGCCGCATGTACCAACCTTAATCCTCAACCCTGGAGGGACCCTCCCTACCAACCTTTTCCAGGAATTCCTTAGCCGCCCTTCCGATATAGCAGGTTAGGCTGGTGCACAGTATGTCCGGGTTTAGATCCTTTATCTTCGAGTAGGAGTTCCACCAATCTTCCTCGCTGGACTCCCACTTATGCGATAAGCTCCCCAAGGCGTCGCCTATAGCTAGTAGCCGGCCGTCCTCGTCGTCTAGAAGTATGGACTGGCTACCGGGCGTGTGGCCTGGCGTATGGATCACGCTAACGGCTAGGCCCCCTACTTCTAGACTCGCCTCTCTTTCCCTAATCTCTAGGCCTACAGGGGCCGGGTGGAATACTAGGCCATAATCGGCGGAAGCGGTCCTCAGGGGGTCCCCCACCTCAATCCACCGAGAGTCCGGGGGTCTAGCCGCTATTATGCCCCCCATTTTGTGGAACCACCAGTCTCCCCCAGCATTGTTAACGTGTCCATGCGTATTGACGACTAGCTTAGGACCCAGCTGGGCATTTCTCGGCAAAACCTGGGCTATTGCCTGTGAGAGCATTGCTAGAGAGGAGTCCGTTCCCGAGCCGGAGTCTATTAGCATCCACTCTCCGCCATCGATGATCATTATGACTATGGCATCGAAGGGTGTGGCCAAGCCTGGGTAGAGTAGTAGCCTGCTATGCTTGGTTAGGCGGAATACTGTCGTATTTTAACACCCGGGTGATTCAGCCTACTGGCGCCTCGAAGCCTTTAAGCTTAGCAAGCATGACTACGTCCAGCTCTTCAATCTGTCTGCGTAGTGTTTCAGGGTCAATCTTTGCCCGGGAGAGATCTACTACTAATGTGCAATTACCGCTCTCGCCTCGAGCAATGGAGGCGCAACGCGTGGCAATAATATCGACGCCGAGCTCGGCGAGCTTCTGGGTTAGCTTCGCAAGGGCTCCCGGCTTGTCTAGGAGCTCTACCTCTAACTCGTATACGTCTTTCAGCGACGCCGATACCGGCGAGACCGTTATCTCCCGCTTGTCCAGGTCTGCGATCAGGACGACTACCATTCCGGGCTCGATGTCCAAAGCCTCCCTCATAGTCTGAGGTATAGTTACTCTCCCCTTAGAGTCCACCTTCGCTAGACTAGTCAGCCTCATACCCACGGTACCCCCACTACCAAATGCGTTATACAAGTGCTAGTAATTTAAGGCTACTCCGCCTTCGCTTACCACTCGGAAGCCAACATCGGGCCTGCTAGTATAAATTCATAAACTCTACGGGTTGCCTCGAGATTAATCCCGGGGGCTACACTAGATGAGGAAGCTCTACAGGGTCTATTACAGTACTTTCAGCGATGAAGCCCACGAGAACGTGAAAAAGGCTATCATGGAGAAATACAATGCTCAAATCGTAGATCATCCCTCCCGCGTACACCCGGACTTTCGCTTCATAGAGATTCTTCTCGAAACCCCGGGACTCGAGGAGGAGATACGTGATCTAGTAAGAGACCTAGCAGAGACCTTGCACGTAAAGGTAGACTGGATAGATACTACGAAGTGAAGCGGGGATGCCTCCAGGTAAAGTAAGAATCTATCCCAGCGAGCTACACGAGTACGCTTACTGCCCCAGGTATTACTTCTTCCATGTCCATCTAGGCCGGAGGCTAACCCTTAGGGAGAGGCTCAGGATGCTCCTCGGCAGGCTTTTCCACTGGGCTAAGGGTATACCCGACAAGTTGAAGGGTAGGCACGTTGAGGAGGCTATAGAAGTCGAGGTCGGATCTGGGATCATCCTGAGAGGTAGGCCGGACTCTTTCGAGGTCGAATCTGATAGTGTTCTAGTAATAGAGAGAAAGAGTGGGCGTGGTCCACGGAAGGGGGTCTGGATAAGCGATTCCACGCAGGCCAGTGCATACGCCTTCATGCTAGCCAGGCTCCTCGACGCCAGAGACGTCAAGATTAGGGTCGAGTATGCATCTAAGGCGAGGAACTCCTCCCTCGACGAGGAAAAAGTTTATAGATTATTAAAAATAATTGATGAAATAATACTAGTCCGTGAGTATGGAATCGTACCCTATGCTAAGAGGAGTCCCCGCCGGTGTGCCAAGTGCCCGTTCCGTGAGGTGTGCGAACGTCTAGACAATGAGACGAGGGACCTCGAAGTCTACGAGCCGGGAAGCTGGCTAGCCAATATGGACATCGACTCATCTTTCACTTGAGACCCCGTCATCGAATGCTTTAACCTCTGAGTAAAGACTAGCCAGTTGTAAAAGGGGAGAAGCCCGGGGAAGGCTATGGCACCGGAGGACAGGATTGAAGCACTAGTTCACGAGATCTACGGCGACCATGTTAGGGCGAGTATAGAGGCGCCTGTGAGGGACCCTCGCGACGCTCGCCGCGTCCTCGAGGATAAGTTCGGCCTCCTCGTCGATGAAAAGACGGTGGCCATTACTTATGCAGCCTTCCTTGCAAAGAGGCCTGTGCTGTTTGAGGGACCCCCGGGAACGGGTAAGACGGAGATAGGCGAAGCGTTACTCGAATTATGGAGCGGCAGGAGGCCCTTCATTTTGCCCTGTAGCGAGAACTATGACGAGTACAAAGTCATAGGAGACTTCCACCCGCTCATGGCTATGAAGAAGGGGTTCAACGAGGAGAGCTTCATACCCCGCCCCCTCCTAGCTGCGATGATACTTGATACCGGCGTTCTCATAGACGAGATCCGTAGGAGCAGCGAGGAGTTTCAGAACCTACTACTCGACGTCTCGGATAAGAGGAGGATCATAGTGCCAGAGCTACGGAGGACCTTTACTGCTAGGGGAATAGGCTTCCAGATGATATTCACCAGCAACCCGGAGGATATAGCGCAGAACGACCTCAGCGATGCTTTCCTAAGGAGAGTGGTTAGAGTACGTTTCACATACCCCTCGAGAGAGACCGAGGCTAAGATAATACGAATACGTTCTAAAAGGAATCCCGCCATCCCGCCAGAGGCTACCAGGGCAATACTCGACGTTATCAGCCTTCTAAGGAGGTCCGGGGTCCAGCATAAACCGGGTACCGCGGAGGCCGTTCTCTGGGCTAGGATGGCCCAGGAAGTCGCCCGGCTCGAGGGCTCCGCCACGGTCGGCCTTAACCACCTTGCTGAGACTGGGCTATCAGTACTTGCCAAGAGGGAGGAGGATGAGGATGAGGTGAGAGAAGTCCTCTCCCGCGTGTTAGGTGTCGGGATTGATTAATGAGAGGGAGCGCGGCAGGCTCGCAAACCTCATTATTGAGGCTGCCTGGCGCCTGAGGAGCGAGGGCGCTAGGATTAGCACTGCTGAGATCGTCAAGGCTGTAGAGCTCGCCGAGGCCTACATGAATCTACTCGGCAAGGGAGAGCTTAGCCGTGATGAGTTAGAGCTCCTACTCTGCTCCTCTTTCACAATATTTCAGGGAGACTGCAATACGTTGAAGGATGTGCTCGCCCTCATAGAAGGTGGGAAGAGCCTGAAGGAGAGAGCCGCCGCCATACTCTCGGACATAGAGAGGGATCTGGAAACCATTGGGGGGAAACCTAGAGCGAGGATCACTAGAAAGAAGGCCACACGCGCGAGGAACAAGTCTGAGAAGGCCGAGAAGATAGCCGCCTTTTACAGGTTGAAGAGAGCGGGAGTGATAAGAGGGACTCCGGGAAGGGAAAGGATAGTAGATAACTCTCAGATACGCCGCATAGCCTTCGAACTTGCGCGTAGCGGAGCTAGCAGTCTAGATGAAGCTGTAAGGAGCATGAAAACGCCGAGGGGGTGGGATGGTGTTCTCGAAGCGGTTGAGGCTGGCTACTACCCGGGGGAGCTCGCTGAAGCTAGCGAGAAGAGGCTCCTTAAACTAGCTAGGGCGGCTGAGCGTAAACATGACAGAGGCTTATTTGAGAGTGTAGCAGAGGAGCTCGCTAGGAGGTTGAGGAGTGGATATAGAGTTAGAGACCCCCAAGCCGTCGCATCAATACTGGAGAAAGCAGGTGTAATGACTGATAGCCTGAGGAGAATCCTTGCACTTGAAGCGCAGGTGGCCTCGCAGCTATCCCCGGATAACCTGGTCAAGGCCCTGGAAACCTCTGACTATGAAAAGGGAGGACGCTTACTAGCATCTGCTCTCGAGAAAATGAGCCGAGACGAGGCTCTCAGCGTGATCTCAAGGATCGACCCCCGATACTTGTGGAATATCTCGAAGAGAACGATGAGGAAGCTGAATGATAAGTCCGTAGTTGCAGCCTACTACGCGTCTAACGCTGTCAGGGAGTCCCTTCGCTACCTCGAGACTAGCGATGAGAGCCGCGGCGATCTGGCCACCGATTACTTGGAAAAAGCTCGGTCATTGAGTGAGAATCTTCCCCCATCAACCATAGATAAGTCAGTCATAGCCGGGTTAATCGATGAAGCATCCGTATATCTCAGGCTGGCCGAGTCCTTGAGTGGGAACCTAGATTCGGGCTTGCTTGAAGGAGAACTGCATAGGATAGGGTATATTGAGGGCATACGCTTCTTGAGAAGGGCATACCAAGTTGCTGGCGAGAAGTTGAGGAGAGTTATCTTATCCTCTATGGAACGCCTCCTTTATAGGCTTTCCTCGCGCGAGGGCTTACGCCTCTTACCGGTAAAGCAGAGGTCGAGGGTCCCTCCCGGTAGGGTTGATGTGCGCCGTAGCCTTTACTCAATCATGCGCGTGGAACCCCAGCCTATTACTTATTTGAGAAAGCTGAAATCCGCGAGGCTCTCTCTGGCTCTAGATATGAGTGGTTCCATGTTCGAGTATAGTTCCTGGGCGATAGGTGTCGCCAGCCTCTTCTCTAGTAACCTTGAGAAGCTAGTATTATTCTCGCACGATGTATTCGTGTATAGGGAGCCTATCAACAGGAGAATGCTTGCCCGGATTCTCCTCGAATATGAATTTAGGGGTTATACTAACATATCTAAGGCGCTTAGAGAAGCCAGCACTTCTAGGAGTAGAAGGATCGTCGTTGTTAGCGATTTGAAGCAAACAGTCGAGGATGAACCGGTACCGACTGTTGTTGAAGCCTTGAGAAAGCGCGGCAAAAAGATAGTCTTCATCGTACCCTCCAAGCATGATGAACAAGCGAGAATGGAGATTGAGAAGGCTGGCGGAATAGTAGTTCCAGTGAGGGACCGTCGGAGAATAGCAAGTGTCATACTTCGCGTGCTCCTTAGGGGGTAGACGCGGTTAGACGGGAGTATTCTATTAAACCCCGATACTACCATCCCCTCCCCGGGAGATAGGGTAATAAACCAGTAGTAGCAGGCGCTACCGGGGGGTTGCAAGGGTGGCAAAAGACTTCGAGATCCCGCCAGAGTGGGCAAGGTTCAGGTATAGAGGGAAGACGCTAGAGGAGCTCTTAGAGATGCCCTTAGACGAGCTGGTAAAGCTCCTACCCGCTAGGCAGCGTAGAAGTCTTGTACGGGGCTTCACCCCGGCGCAAAAGAAGCTCCTCCTGAAGATAAGGAAAATGAGGAAAAAGGTTGTAGAGGCTCTTAAGAAGGGGAAGAGGCCCCCGGTCATAAGAACACACGTGCGGGACCTCGTTATCCTACCCGAAATGGTGGGCTACACGATTGCGGTTTACAATGGCAAGGAGTTCGTCCCCGTGCGGATTGTCCCAGAGATGATTGGCCATTACTTGGGAGAGTTCAGCCACACAACCAAGATAGTACAGCACGGCGAGCCTGGACTAAAGGCTACCAGGAGTAGCTTACACATCGGCAAGTAGTGGGGTGCTTGGCTGTGCCTAGGTGGAAGTATAGCTATAAGGTCCGAGACGAGAGCCGGATAGCTAAGGCAATGATGTGGGACGTCCCTGTCCATCCTAAGGTTATGAGGGAGGTGGCCGCGGCAATCAAGGGTATGAAGCTCCAGGATGCCAAGAGATTCCTCCGCAATGTTATCGCTAAGAAAGAGGCTGTCCCCTTTAGGAGGGCTCACGGGAAACAGGCTCACAGGAGGGGGCTCGCGGATAAATGGAAGTGGCCGATTGGAAGGTACCCGGTGAAGGCTTCCAAGTACATGCTCAAGCTACTGGACAACGTGGAGAACAATGCCGCTAATAAGCAACTTGACGTTGAGAGGCTCAAAATAATACACGTCGCAGCCCATAAGGGGGTCACCCTGAAGAGGTGGATGCCCCGGGCTTTTGGGAGGGCTACTCCTAAGAACAGGGTGCACAGCCACGTAGAAATTGTTGTAGAGGAGGTGGGCTAGAATGGTAAGCAGGATCTATAGGATATTCCTACAGCAGGCCCTCCTAAGGGCCAAGGTGGACGAGTACCTCGCCCAGAACTTCTACGAGGCAGGGTACAGCGGAGTGATACTAACCCAGTCGGGGCTAGGAACCAGGATTCACATATACGCGGAGAGACCCGCACTGATAATAGGTAAGAGAGGCTCGACGATCAGGAGATTAAACAATATCTTCCAGAAGGTCTTCGGCTTCGAAGGGGTACAGATAACTGTAAGCGAACCCGAGAACCCGGAGCTAGACGCGAGAGTTCAAGCCTTTAGGATCGCCAGGAACATTGAGAGAGGCTTCCACTTCAGGAGGGTTGCATTCGCAGCGCTAAGGAGGATAATGGCTAATGGAGCCCTTGGAGTAGAGATAGTTATAAGCGGTAAGCTAACGAGCGAGAGAGCTAGATTCGAGAAGTACACCGCAGGCAAAGTATACAAGTCCGGCGATAACGTCGACATACTAGTGGATAGAGCTATAGCCCATGCAAAACTGCCAAAGGGAGTAATCGGCGTAAAGGTTACAATAGCGAAGCCCGGCAAACCAGCCGACTACATTCGGATAAAAAGCGAGGAAGAAGTCAGGGATATCATAGCCAAGCTCAGAGAAGAGAGCGAGGAGGAATCCCTCCCGAGCGAGCTCGAAGAGCTAATAGAGGAGGTGGAGGAAGGTGGGGAAACACAAGCTTAAGGCCTCGGAGCTAAGGGGGAAATCCCGGGAGGAGCTAGAGAAACTCCTTAGGGAGTTCCGGAGCGAGCTCATAGTATTGCGCCATAAGGCTGCTGTAGGAGTACTCGAGAACCCCGGAAGGCTCAGGGAGCTCAAGAGGAATATCGCCCGTATACTGACCATTCTACGAGAGAAGGAGATGACCGCGAAGTAATGCGGAGAACCCCCAAGAATCTAGTTTACCACGAACTTATAGGCCTAGAAGTAGAGGTCCTAAACCACCCCGATCCCAGTGTTATCGGGGTTAAAGGAATTATCGTATGGGAGACTAAGAGAACCCTCATAGTATCCTCGAGAGGCAAACACCTGGTAATACTTAAAACAGGCGGGTTATTCCGCTTCAAATTGCCCCATGGTGAGCTCGTAGAGTTGAGGGGAGACCATTTAATGGGGACCCCCATAGAGAGGGCTAGGAGGATACTCAGGGGGAGATAATAGGATGCCTGCCCAGAAAACGGTGAAGAACCTCAAGATACCCGGTGTTAAGCCGCCGGAAAAGACGTGTAACGATCCGAACTGCCCTTGGCATGGTAGCGTGAGGGTTAGAGGAGTGATACTCGAGGGTACCGTTGTTAAGGCCAGGGCCAAGAGAACCGTTGTCGTAAGACACGAATACCTCTATTATGACCCCAAGTACAAGAGATATGAGAGGAGGAGCAAGAAAATCCACGCGCACCTCCCCGACTGCATAGAGGTCAAGCCGGGCGACCTAGTAGTGATCGGGGAGACGCGGCCGATCTCTAAAACCGTCAAATTTGTAGTACTTGGCGTTAAGAAGAGTAGTTAAACCCCGTGTAGGAACCCGGGTAGGGAGGGAGCCAGGTAATGCCGAAGAAGAAGAAGTATGGGGCCGTGCTGTCGCGGACTGGGATAAACACGGGCTTGCAGGTCGGCAGCTACGTGAAAGTAGCCGATAATAGCGGCGCACGCGAGGTAATGATCATAAACGTGCCTGGAGTAAAAACCAGGCTTAGGAGGCTTCCTTTCGCTGGCGTAGGAGACCTTGTAGTCGTAACAGTAAAGAAAGGGACGCCTCAAATGAGAAAACAAGTTACATACGCGGTCATAGTGAGGCAGCGTAGACCCTACAGGAGACCAGACGGCACTTGGGTATCATTCGAGGATAACGCCGTGGTAATTGTAGCGCAGGATGGTACTCCTAAGGGCAGCGAGATAAGAGGGCCCGTTGCTAAAGAGGCCGCTATGAGGTGGCCTAGGATAGCTAAGCTAGCAACTATCATAATCTAAGGAGGGGGAAGAGCGATGGCAAGGCTAACTGAGAGCAAGCAGCCGAGGAAGCAGAGGAAGGCCTACTTCCAGGCACCTCTCCATAGGAGGCAGAAGTTAATGACGGCCCCGCTCAGCAGAGAGCTGCGCGAGAAGTATGGGGTGAGAAATCTCCCAGTGCGGAAAGGTGACAAGGTTAGAGTCGTTAGGGGTGACTTCAAGGGGAAGGAGGGTGAAGTTGTAAGGGTTGACCTTCGCGAGTATAGGATCTATGTTGATGGTGTAACGATTGAGAAGGCCGATAAGACTCCCGTGTTCAGGCCCCTCCACCCCTCCAAGGTGGAGATTATCGAGTTGAAGCTTGACGATTGGAGAAGGAAGATAATTGAGCGAAGGGGTGCTCCCCCGAAGGCTCAGGTTGAGGGTGAAGGGTAATGGCTAGGATGGGCGGTCAGAGGAGGCTCAAGGCTCTGGCGGCGCCGAAGTTCTGGCCTATTCTCCGTAAGGAGCATAAGTGGGCGGTGAGGCCTAGGCCCGGGCCCCACCCTATGGAGTACAGCCTACCCCTACTCCTAATAGTGAGAGACGTACTGGGGTACGCGAAGACCGGGAGGGAAGCAAGAAAGCTAATAGCTGAGGGGCACTTCAAGGTTGACGGCAGGGTTAGAAAAGATTACAAGTACCCCGTTGGCTTATTCGACATAGTAGAAGTAGTCGATACTGGAGAAGCCTACAGGTTTGTCCCATATCCCGTCAAGTTCTTCAAGATGCACCCAATACCTAAGGAGGAGGCGTCGATTAAGCCTGTGAGAATAAACAATAAGACAACCGTTAAGGGCGGGCATATCCAGCTTAACCTACACGACGGTAGAAACATACTCGTAAAAGTGAAGGATCCCAGAAACCCCGCTGAAGATGTTTACAAAACAATGGATACTCTCGTGATAACAGTGCCCGACCAAGAGATAAGGCAGCACTTGAAGTTCGAGACCGGCTCTCTCGCGATAATCGTGGCAGGCCGTAACGTGGGAAGACTCGGCCGCCTACTTGACGTTCAGAAAGGATGGGGGAGAAAGAGGAGTATTGCCACACTCGAAGATCCGCAAGGAGGGAAGTTCCAGACGAGCCTCGAATACGTCTTCATAATAGGTAAGGATAAACCTGTTATTAGCTTACCGGAGGGTGCTTGGAAATGAGCATGCCTGTACCGCCGGAAAGGGTAGCTGAGATACTGGAAGACTGGCAGAAAAACCCTATGCGTAAGCCTAGGATAGCAAAGGTCACAGTAAACATAGCGCTAGGCTACAGCGGCGAGAGGCTAGTAAAAGCAGCGAAAGTACTAGAAGAGATAACCGGGCAGAAACCCGTCTACAGGAGGGCCAAGAAAACCATAAGAGCCTTCGGGGTAAGGAAGGGGGAGAACATAGCTGTCATGGTTACCCTGAGAAAGGATAGGGCACTGAAATTCCTAGATAAAGCCCTCGAAGCCGTTGGCAGGAGACTAAAGGCCTCTAGCATTGACGAATTCGGAAATATCGCGTTTGGAATCGAAGAACACATACTCATACCTGGAGTAAAGTACGACCCCGAAGTCGGAATACTCGGCATGGACGTTATAATAACCATTGAGAGGCCCGGACACAGGATAATCCGGAGGAAGAGGGCTAGGAAGAAGAGGGTCCCCCGCCGCCACAGGGTTACGCCCGAGGAGACAATGGTGTTATTAAACCAGCTCTACGGTGTTACCTTCATCTAGGGTGGATAAGGCATGGGTAAGGTAAGGCCTCCGAAGCCCAAGAGGATGGGTAGGGGAGCCCAGAGATGCCAGAGATGCGGTACTCGGGATGCTGTAATCCAGAAGTATGGCCTATACTTATGCAGGCAATGCTTCAGGGAAATCGCTCCCCTACTAGGCTTTAAGAAGTACAGGTGATGAGCCGTGGTGATGCTTGATACGCTGGCAAACGCGCTGGCAACAATACAAAACGCTGAAATGAGGGGTAAGAAGGAAGCAGTAATAACCCCTGCCTCCAAGCTAATCGCCGCTGTTCTCCGAGTGCTACAGCAGGAGGGCTATATTGGCGAGTTCGAGTATATCGATGATGGCCGCTGGGGCAAATTCAGGGTGCAACTACTGGGTAGGATAAACAAAACAAACGTAGTCAAGCCTAGGATCCCAGTTTCTTACAGAGATCTACTCCAGATGCCCGAGAGCCTCAGGAAATACCTAGCTAGCAGAGACATAGGTGTCCTCATACTGTCGACTAGCCAGGGAGTAATGACTCATAAAGAGGCTATCAAGAGGAAAATAGGAGGCGTACTAATAGCCTACGTCTACTAGCTACAAAAGCCTTCCTCAATCCTCCATATTTACTACTCCTAGTATTACCTGTTTCCTTGAGGAATGCCTATAAAGGGGTCTCAGTAGGGGTAGATGGTGCCTGGGTAGGTGTGAGGTAGCATGCCAAAA
>Ga0256831_1001035_pt1 | contig 14708 bp, 8 predicted proteins | sample 132544metaG_FD_189087 | JGI IMG/M metagenome (GOLD analysis project Ga0256831, IMG submission 189087) | Hydrothermal vent microbial communities from Lau Basin, Pacific Ocean - 132-544 | ecosystem: Environmental > Aquatic > Marine > Hydrothermal vents | place: Pacific Ocean: Lau Basin | collected...
CCTTATTAAGAGAATAACTACCAAGAAAAGCACACTATCTCATAGCAGATTTATACTTTAAATAATGATATTTGCTCATTTAATTCTTTAGCACTGCCTTCTAGTTCAGTAGCAACTGAGGCTGATTGATTAATAGCATTCATTGACTGCGAAGCTAATTCATCAATTGCTTGAATGTTATCACTGATATGCCCAACTTCATCTGCTTGCTGGCTTGATGCCTGAGCAATTGAATCAATCATACTGGCAACATTTTTAGACTGAGCCACAATTTCATTTAAAGCACTGCTCGCCTGACCTGCCAACTCCACACTTTGAGCTGCACTTTCTGTACCCTCACGCATCTTTTTAGATACTTGTTGAGTGTTTTCCTGAATAGATTTTATTGATGAGGCCACTTCTTGCGTTGCTTCAGCAGTACGTTGAGCCAGCTGGCGAACCTCATCTGCAACAACAGCAAAACCACGACCTTGCTCACCGGCACGGGCAGCTTCAATGGCAGCATTAAGTGCTAACAAATTAGTCTGTTCTGCAATACCTTCAATAACACTAATAATACTGCTAATATTTTCTCCCAACTTATTAAGCTCTTCTACAGAATCTGCGGAGTTATTAACAATATCAGAAATTGATTGAATACTGGTAATAGCCTGTTTCACAACATCACCACCCTCTGATGCTGTATCCCCTGCTTTGGCTGCACTCTGAGCAGCTTCATTACTCATGCTCGCCACTTCACCTGCACCTGACACCACGGTATGCACCACACCCAACACTTCAGATGTCTTTTGTGATTGTTGCCCCATACTTTGAGAAACTTGTTCAGAGCTATCTTTCATTTGCTCTGAGTAACCAGAAAGTGCACCTGAATTATCAGTCAAACGTTTAACCATTTGCACAAGATTATCCGACATACTATTCAAAGCTAGGGCTAATTCACCCACTTCATCACCCTGTTTAACCAATAATTTTTGTGTCAAATCATTTTTAGCAATGGCTTGTGCAAACGTAATTGCTTGCCCTAAAGGATTGGTAATGCCACGAGTCACATAAAAAATCATAACAATAACAAATATTGTTGCAATAAAAGCAAAAATAAGCGTGAAATAAAATTGCAAATGAGCTTCACTTGCTAATTCATCTCCTAACTTATCCATATCATTTGAGAGGAAGTCATCCACTTCTTTTAATAAATTAATTTTTTGTGTCACAGTATTAAACCAGTTTTCTGGGTCAACACCAAAGCCACCTAATGCAGAACTTTTTACCAGTTTATGCAGAGCCTCAATAGCAGGAACATCATTTACTTTAATTAAAGGATCTATTTCATGCTTGGGCTTACCTTGCTCTGTATGTGTTTTAACTTTATCCAATGCACTTCGGTATTGAGCAAAAACAGACTTTATGATTGCTAAATTTTCTTTCTCTTTTTCAGTAATGCTCGCTAGAGTATTCAGCTTTTTTATAATATTCAGACTTTCATTATAATAAGAAATAAAGTTATCATAATATGTTTGCTCCCCCCTTAAGACATAATTCTTAAACTGGTGAATGGCTCCAGAATAACCAATAGCTTCATATAATTGAAAAATTAAGGTGTTTTTTTCCAAATTATCTATTTTTGATAATAATTTATCCCGCATATTTTGCACATCAGAAATAACGGAACTAGACATCTTATCTTGATAAAATTTCAGTTCTTCTGTTGATGCCTGAGAAGCAAACACACTAAAATAGGTTTCCTGCTCAGCAATTAGCCCTGTGGTTTTTTTAAGTGCCTCTGCTGATAAGACATCCTGAGCAAAAATATTACTTAAAATAGCCCGCTCAATACCGGCTCTCTCTTTACCCTTAGTAAAGTTTGCATAAGTAGAACGTCTTTGGGAAATAGCAGCATTATCTGTTAATTCAGCAGTTGCTTGAACAATATCCAACCAATCCGCATTATGTTTTGTATATTGTCCTAATGCCTTAGATGCTGGTATGGTCATAGAATCAATAGCTTGACGTAACATTCTAATTGCTTGAGCTTTTTGAATAGCCTGTTCTAATTTTTGACTGAAACGATTCCCATAAGAACGCTCAAAGGTTTTTAAGAAGGTCTCTAACTCCTGCCATTTGTGATCCGTTTGTCGTCTCTGAGCGCTTAACTCATTGCGAAATTTCTTGCCTTTACTGCCGAGAAAAACCCCTGAAGCACCTCTCTCTTTTTGCACCTCATGAATATAAGAGCCAATATGAATATCAAGGAGGGTGGTAGGCTCTAACATACTGAGCTTATTCATCAAATTAAAATTATCAATAATAACATGCCCCATAAACCATAAGGCAATAGCTAAAGGCATCAGCCCAACTAATAAAATTCTGGTTTTTACACTGATATTCATGTGAGTTTTCATCCTAAATAAAAAATATAATAATCTAATTACTTTTATCGGCTAGACAGAATTTAACTTTAATTAAACCCATTTTCTTTAAAAAATGATCCGTATTGCGTATCCGTACCTTTAATATGTGACTTTAACCAATCTAATAAAAAGTTCATCAATTCTTTGGTCACATCCTCTTTTTCAGCCCTTTGTCTAAAGTCACTCACCTGAGCAATCAAACGTTGATGCTTTGCTTTATGCTCAACACTATCATGATAGTCATAGGTATCAAATATTAATTCTTCTAAGCCAAAATGCGTCACAGTATAGCTAATTAAGCCATCCAATTGCTTGAGTAACACAGTACCTGTTTTACCCATTTCTGATAGTTGAAAAATTTTATTAACCAAATAAAACAGCCGTTGATGTTGGCGATCAATTTCATCAATGCCAACACTGAAAGAGTCATCCCAAGTAAATAAATATTTTTCATTAGCCTGTTGCTCTTTAATAGCTTCTTCATCAATGTCATATTGATCAAGCAATGATTGTATTTCAGAGGCAATGGCTGATACTTGATAACTTGAAATAACAGCAGTGGTCACATCTTTTTCAATATTATTAGCCATAGTAGAAACAGATGATAGATTATCACTAACCCCCTCAATGGCAAGCGTCTGCTGCCCTGTTTCTTGCGATATTGTGCTACTCATAGAATTAATTTGTGAAACAATATCAACAATGGATTCTAAAGAGGTGCCTGCATTTTGTGCCTGTTCAACACTTTCTTTAACCATATTTGAGCTACCATTCATAGCAGCAACGGCTTTTGCTGTACCATTTTGCAATTGGTTAATTAATTCTTGAATATCCAAGGTGGATTCTTGCGTCCGCTGTGCTAAGGTCCGTACTTCATCAGCCACAACAGCAAAACCACGCCCTTGCTCACCCGCCCGAGCTGCTTCAATAGCGGCATTAAGTGCCAATAAGTTTGTTTGCTCAGCAATACCTTGAATGGTATCTAAAATCGTTGAAATACTCTTACCATCTTCTTCTACAGTAACAATAACCCCTTCAGCTACTTCAATTTCTTCGGAAAGCTGATTAATCAGTTCAATTGTTTTACTAACCACTAATTTACCATTTTCAGCAACATGCATTGCTTCGCTTGCTGTTTGAGTCGCTTGTTCCGTTTGTTCTGTCACCTCTCGAACACTTTCTGAAATAGTAATAATAGAAGAAGTCGCCTGCTGTAGCTCTTGGTTTTGATTTTGTACTCGTTCTTTTGTTTGTTCATTTGAGCTATATAAATCTTTGGCAAGAGAATCCATTTTTTTTGTCGTGGCAATAATATCACTGGCTGAGCTACTCATATTAGCAGCTAAATGATTGATTGCGTGACCAATTATACTAATTTCATCCTTGCCAATAACATCAATTTTATCTTTTAACTCACCAAAAGAAAGTGATTCAGCAGTCTTTTTCACACGGTCTATACTTAATTTCAAACTGATATACATCCCCGAAAAGATATAGATTAATAAAAATAAACTCATGCAGCTAATGATAATAGAAAACCAAAAATCACTTTGTTTTTTTGAAATCCTGTTCATTAGTAGGTGTTGAATTTGCGGTACAATGGCATCAAACAAATCAAAATTTGAACTAATAGCATCACTACCTTTTTGGAAGTATTGTGACGAATCTGTAGTAATTTTTTCAACTAAGAGTTCAGCTGATGTCATTTGCATAAAACCATCAATAAGAGCCAAGGAATTTGTAATCAAACTGGATAAATTATTATTAAGTGAATTGTTTTTCTCCAACCCTTGCAACAAATTATCTTGCATGGATTGCAACTCAAATTGAATTCTATCCATTAATACATACATTTTCTGCTTTTTCTGACTTGTTGCCTTACCTTGTTTGGCAATACTAGCACCAAGACCTCTAAGCTGACCAATAGAATCATTTAAGATAGGCAGTTTATGAACAATGGTATCAATTAAAATAGCGGTATTAAGGTTAGGCTCTTGCAGTAGATTTAATTTTTGAGCAAGATAATGGTCAGTCTGAATCAAGGACTCAATTAGTTTAGTATGAAGAATAAAATTTTCTTTTTTATTTTTATTGCGTGCCACATCTAAAAAATTAATCTTAAGTTGCTTTACTTTAGTCGAAACAGAAGCATGAATATCATTCAGAGGAGAGTTATCATCTTCTTGTTGAGCAAAGCTGATAAGCTTATCTAAACTACTAACAATATTAGATGATTTACTTTCCAGTTGGCTATTAAGGGTATTATCCCCACTGAGAATAATGGCACTCATACCACGATGTTGGGCAAGTGATTCTAATAGGGGGCGGGTGAGTAATAAATAGTTAATACCTATTTGCTGTTCTTTGGTAAATCTAATTTGTTGAAATTTCTCATTACCAATTAAAAAACTCTGAAAAATCAATGGAATAATAAATAAAAATAGGATTAACCCAAATTTAATTTTAAAATCAAACTTCCCAAGAAGAAGTATAACCGGTTTAAATAACACACTCATTTAACAATAACCCTCTTTAATGCATGGAACATATAGCAATGATACAAACAACGCTACTATCAATAACGGCAGTCATATAAAAAACATTAATCTAAGAGTAGTAAACACAAGGTGATTATCAAGCTAAATCAATAATTACTTGATTCAAATTCACTTTATAAGAGCAAATAGTCTCATAAAGTGAATTTTTGAGTCATTTACAGATCATTGCCTGAGGCAAATTTCTTGTTTGAAAAGAAAACAAATAGACAAGGCACAACAAATAAGGTCAGAAAGGTAGCACTGATCAATCCCCCTTCAATCACACTGGCTAATGGCTTTTGGATCTCTGCGCCAACACCATTGGACATCAATACAGGTACCAGCCCTAAAGCTGAGGTTAAAGCCGTCATCAATACGGGACGTAAGCGAGACACCGCACCATCATAAACAGCATCAGCCATTATCTGACCATCTTCAATACGCTGATTAATACTCTCTACCATAACCACCCCATTGAGCACGGCAACACCAAAGAGAGTAATAAAACCAACCGAACTGGGCACAGAAAGATATTGCCCCGTAAAATATAAGGCAAAGATACCGCCAATTAAGGCTAGGGGGACATTCACCATAATTAACAAAGCTTGCCCAACCGAGTTGAATGCGAAATAAAGCAATAGAGCAATTAAGGCGATAGAAATAGGTACAACAACCATCAGGCGATTTTGAGCACGTTGCTGATTTTCATATTGACCACCAATGTCAACACTATAGCCAACTGGCAAATCAACATTATCTTCAATAGCCTGCTTTATGTCGCTCACTACACTACCCATATCACGCCCCTGAACATTGGCCTGAATCACAACCCGTCTTTGTACATCATCACGTCGAATTTGTGGTGGTCCAGATTCAATACCCACTTTAGCCACATCCGATACTCGAACCCAAGCACCATTAATTGCTTGTATTCTTAAATCTCGAATGGCCTGAGCGGAATTTCGGTACTGTTCTTGTAAGCGAACATAAATATCATAGCGCTCATTACCCTGAATTACCTGACCAGCACTGACACCACCGACTCCTTTTTCTATTAGCGACATAATTTGAGAAATAGATAAACCAAAACGTGATAATGCTTCTCGATCAGGGCGTATCACTAATTGCGCCTCACCTTCAATTTGCTCCATAGCAACATCAACTGCACCGGAAACTTTTTTTACTTGTTCTTCTATCGCCTTACCTTTTTCTGCTAAGACACTCAATTCTTTACCAAACAATTTAATAGCCAGTTGCGCTTTTACACCAGACATCAATTCATCTACTCGAGTGGCAATGGGTTGTGAAAAGTTAAACAATAAACCTGGATGTATTTCCAGCTTGCGTTCCATTAAGTGTTGCAAGTCAATACGATTACTGGCTGATGTCCATTCATCAATAGGTTTTAGACCAATATAGATTTCAATATTATTAACCGGCTCTGGATCACCCCCTATTTCCGCTCGCCCTATACGACTTAAGGTATACGTTACTTCTGGGAATGTCATTAATTCCTGTTCTAACTTTTGTGCAACCACAATGGAAGTATCCATGCTGGCTGAAGGGGCTAGCGTTGCCCTAAGATTAATGGTGCCTTCTTCTAACTCTGGTACAAATTCAGTACCTATATTAGGTATGGTTGATGCGGCCGAAGCGAATAAAACAAGAGAAAAAAGTACCACCACCCAAGGTCTTTTTAAGGCCAGCCTTAAAGATTTTTTATACAGATATTCTAAAGGCATTAAAGCAAAACTTTGTCTTTGTCGCACCCCTTTACGAAACAAATAGGTTGCTAAAGCAGGGACAACCAGTAAGGCAACAATGACCGCTGCTAATATTGCCAACATAATACTAATAGCCATGGGCTGAAATAATTTTGCTTCGACCCCTTCAAAAGAAAAAATAGGTGAAAAGACAACCAAAATAATCATGGCTGCAAAAAAGACCGGTCGAGCGACTTCTTTACCTGCTTCTTTAATCCGTAAACCAATACCATGATCATCCTGTTTGACATCATAGGGATCACTATCATTTAGGGCAATATGATCTGCAACTTCTTGATCATGCAAACGATCAGGATGACTTAGATGTTTAAAGATATTTTCTACCATAACAACTGAACCATCAACTAGCATACCAATGGCCACTGCAAGGCCACCCAAAGACATTAAATTAGCAGAAAGTCCTAGCCATGACATCACCATTAATGCCATACCAATGGAAAGAGGAATTGAAATAAGGACGAGAAAAGTCGCTCGTACATTCACTAAAAATAAAGCCAGAATAATAATAATAAAGACAAAGGCCATTAATAGTGCATCAACAACCGTTTTGACCGCTTTAGTAATTAAATCTGCTTGATCATAAAAACCATCAAAGCTAACGCCCTTAGGTAAGGCTTGCTGGATTAATTCAACTCGTTCATTAATACCATCAATGGTTGCTTTCGTATTAGAGCCCATACGTTTAAGTACAATACCCGAAACCACTTCACCTAATGATTCTATCTTGCCATCACTGCTACGACGAGTCATAGTAGCAGCACCTTGTCTGATCTCCTGACCAAATTCGACCTGAGCCACATCACCCACTCGAACAACTACCCCATCTTGTTCCAGCACAGGAATGTCAGCAATTTCATTAAGTCCTTTAGCACCACTATTAAGCCAGCCGACACCACGGATCACCAGTTGCTCTTGACCTCGATCCATATACCAGCCACCTGAATTTTTATTACTTTGCTCAATTTTTTCTATCACATCAGTCATCGTAATGTGATAAGAGAGTAATTTTGATGGCTCAATATTGACCTGATACTGTTTGACTTCACCACCAAAAGACAACACATCGGTCACACCATCCACAGGCATTAATAATAATTTAACGACCCAATCATTAAGACTTCTTAAGGCCATAGAATCATAACCTGAACCTGGTTCAGCAACTAAAAGGTATTGATAGACCTGACCTAAACCGGATGTGTTAGGGCCAATTTCTGGAGTACCAACACCTTCGGGGATCATTTCTTTGGCTTGTTGCAAACGTTCAAAAACCAATTGTCTGGCAAAATAAATATCCGTACCTTCTTTAAAGACAATGGTAATACCAGATAGGCCTGTTTTTGATATTGAACGAACTTCTTCAACATCAGGTAAGGCATACATGACTGATTCAATGGGAAATGTAATCAGTTGTTCAACTTCTTCCGAAGCAAGACCTGGAGCCTCTGTATTGACTGCAACTTGAACATTTGTTACATCTGGAAAGGCATCCAAATTAAGTTTAGGTATAACCAGATAACTGGCAAAAGCAAAAATAGTCAGGGCAATCAGTACCAGTAAGCGATTGCCCACTGACCAATCAATTAAGCGATGAAACATAAGGTATCTCCACAGAGAGTGATGTGTTTTATTTGTAGAATATATAAGCCTAAAAAAATCAGAAAAAATTAATGATTATGCGGGTCAAAACCACCTTTGGCTATTTCAGATGCTAAGAAAAAAGCACCTTTAATTGCCACACGCTCACCAGAATGTAAACCTTTAATTTGGTGCAGACCATTAATAGTATTTTTTAATTCGACTTCTTCTTGTTTAAAGACACCTTCTTTCTGTTCGACAAATACCGTCCAATCGCCATCAGAAGAGCGCATCAGAGCACTCTCTGGCAATAAGATTATTTTCTCTTTAACGGCTAACTCAAATGCAACGTTGGCAAACAAACCAGCATGCAATAAGTGATTATTATTTTTAATAATAAGGCGTATTTTCCGTGTCCGGGTGATTTCATCAATGGCATGACTATCATGAATCACTTCGGCTGAGAATATCTTTTTATCAATGGTGATATTTGCTTTTGTTCCTACTGGAATACGCTGACCAATTTCTGGTGCTAATAAGGCTTCAACCCAGACATTTTCTTCATCCACTAGCATGGCTATGGTTGATCCAATAGGCAAAAATTGGCCTGATTGAAAATTATCTTCCAAAATAACACCATTATGGGGTGCTATTACTGGGTATTCACCTGACTTATAGGTGTTTTTTCCTTGAATAAAAAGCTCAATTAATCTGTGATTAAATCCATACGCTTCTAAGAGGGACTTGTTCTTATCATAATCAGCTTTAGCAGCAATAAACCGTTTTGCACCTACTGTTTGCTTGCCTAGCTTCCTAACTCGTTGCCATTCAGAAAGTGCAACTTTGAGTTGATTCTGTACAGTAGCAATATCAAGGCTGTATAAAATAGCAATCACATCCCCTTTATGGACATGTTGTCCAAGAACCACTTTTCTTTTTAGCACTTTAGAATCCACTTGAGTAGTCAATAATGTGGTGTTGTATAGGTCATTAACAACTTCTCCTGGAGCTAAAATAATTTGTTTGATATTACTTTGGGACTTAACTTTAACCACTTGTATGCCAGCCATTTGTTGCTGTTTTAAAGACATTTTAACAAAGCCTTCTTCTTCATGAGCATCATGACCATGCTCATCATGTCCCCCTTCTTCATGCTCATCATTAGCATGTTCTTCATGATCATTATGATCTTCTTCTTCATGCTTGTCATGACCTTGCTCAGCATGTTCAGAATGACCTTCTTCCTCCTCATGATCATTCTCACTATGCTTATTATATTTTTCATAATCAGAAATTTCATTATGATTATGATTTTCTTGTGCATAAACAATGGATGATAGAGCAATTGAAATACTTAAAACTAGGACTTTTTGTGAGTGCTTTTTACAAAATAATTTTTTTAACATAAGACTTCTCAAATAATTTTATTGGTTAATAATTTCTATTTTTCAGAGTGATTTATATGAATTAGCGTGTTTTTAACCATATTTGTATCTGGCTAGAAGCAAGGAGCCATTCAACCCATGCTTTGCGCATTTCACCTTCAAGCTCTATATTAGCAATTAAGGTATCTGTTCTTTGCCTTAGAGAAAACAAATAATCTGAAGTTGAAATATCACCACTTTTCCACTGTCTATTTAATAATTTTTGACTATTTTTTAAGCGCTTAGCCGTTAGCTTCTGCCAGCTTAATACCCTCTCTTGCAGTTGTTGGTAATTATTCAGGCTTTGCTTCATATTGTTTTCCAGTAAACGCTGTTCTTCTTGCAACTCAAATTCACTTTGGTTGACCTTATGTAAGGCTGCACGATACTCAGATGAAAAATTATTTCTAATAGTCAGTGGCATTGATACTTCAAAAAGTAAGGTGTTTTCATCACCATCACGCCCAACACCCAAACCAATAGTCGGATCGGCCTTTTTATTCAGTTGAGCAATTTTTGATTTAGATACGGATAAAGCCAATAATTTTTCAGCATATTGCACTTTAAAATTCTTCTGATACAATGCCGACATATCATCCTTATTGATGGTATTAAACCAAATGCTTCCTTGTGGATACACTGGAATATGAGAACTATTAAGTGATTGTTGCAAATTAGCTACTGCTCTTCGATAACGAATTTCAATCAAGCTAATTTGTTGTAAGTTTTGGGATAAAGATAAATAAGCCATTTCAGCATCCACTCGCCCAACATCACCAACCGCTTCCCTTGACTTAAGATCAGCAGATAGTTTTGTCAATAGCTTCTCTTGCCTTTTAGAAATAGACAGTAATTTTTGCGCCATAGAATATTCAATAAAAGACAATAAAGCTTGTGATAACTTATCCTCAAATTGAACTTTTTTATCTAATTGAGCCAATTCAGAGTCAATTTGTCCTGAATTTGAATTCATTTGACGCTTATCATACAAATCCAGTGTTTGTGACCATGTAATATTATATTCAGGCTCTTTTCGATTCGTATAAGAGGCTCCTAATTCAGGATTATATAAGGCCTGTTTGCTGGCATTATACTGTTCATTAGCGACTGATATACCTTCATTAAGAGCCTGTTGGGAAGGCAAGTGAGTTACCTGAGAGAGCACCCAGTGTGCCCAAGATGAATCACTATTTGTATCAGTGCTCTGTGTAGGAATATTTTTATGAGCATTCAAAGGTACTTCATTAGCAAGACTTGTTTGTGCCACAGCAATAATAGGTAGTCCATAAAGACATGCCTTAATTATAGGGCTGGAAATTAAAAATCGATAATTCATAATGATCCTAATCTATTGATTGATAAATGATTATTTTAGGTTTATTGCTTTGTCAGACATCACTATTTGCACTAGCTGATCAAAGCAGAATTTTAAAGGGAAAAGTACAGCGAGTTTGGTCAATTAATTAGTTCCATCACAGCAAAAATAATCGGGATGCTGGAAAGACAAGGTTTACAGCTTATTTTGGCTTTTTTCACAAGCCTATAGGTAAAGATCTGGAAAGCCATTCAGTACTATGAATATTCGCAGTAGATTTAACTGATTTTTAACACCGTTGCTAAATAAATCAGACAGACCAATGCAAAGCACTGGACAAATTAATCCATCGTAGTCATCACAAATTGAAAATAATTAACCGAAACGAAAACTATCGCTATTATGCGTATTTAGGAGGTCTTTGGGGGAAAGCTAAATTAGTGAAATAGTCGCTCAAGATATAAGAAAAATGGCTATAGAACACTGTCAAAAACAGCGTCTTCTCGACATTAGAGAAAAACACACAGGATGTCGCGTGACCATGACAATCATGGTGGTGGCTGGCATGGCTTATTGAATCAGAGCTATCAATATGACTATCCGTCTGAGCATTACAATAATGTATATCGATATAATAATCGCTAATATCAATTGTCTGATTTACTTTTATGCTATTACTGACAGTAGCATCATGTAGATCAATGCCTGCCAGAACTGTCTGAGCAAAAAATAACAGCAAAAGAAGAAAAATGGTTTTCTTATACATACGAATAAAATATGTCAACGATAGTTAATAATAAAAGATCAGACCAATTTAATTAGGCCACATTCAATGAAACAACATCTGATTATACGGAGATAATCTCGTTTTTGCAATTTGTAAAAAACTTTCCCGTCTTGTCTTAGACAAGCGTACTTTGATATCGTTGCAAAATATCCTACTGATTAATTGCGTTTAATACGATTAATCATTTGTGACCATTTTTTTATAATATTTTTTTCATTAGGTTGCATCGTATTATTATCTCTTAGCCAAAGCCCACTATCATTAAAACTAAACAGGTATCGAATATCAGGACGATTTGATTTGGCAATAATTTCATTGCGCATATTGTCCAGCACAAGTGGTTCTTTATCTTTATCGGGGTAATAGAACAATACCATATGGCCTTGTTGATTATCTAAAATCACATAAGTGATCCTTAATTTTTTTTCTGGAATATCCATCGCTAAAAGCGTGAAGTACTTGGCAATAGAAAAGTCTTCACAATCTCCAGCATTTTTTATGAGGCTTTCAATGGGAGTTGCCCAATAATCTTTTTCATTCCATAAGTTTTTATCTTCTGCCCACTTCATTTTATTAAAAAAATTATTAACAAGAATTAATTTTTCAGATGGCGTTTTATTCACATTATGATAAATTAATTTTTCCCAATCATTAAAACGCTGTGTTGTCTCTGTATCATGCAATGAGTTAATTTTATTATTGGCTTGAGCTAATAATAAATCGGTTTGATGGGAAAAGGAGAAATTACTATAAAATAGTATGGGAAGTAGTATCAGAGAAGAGGCATAAGACCTATATTTATTCATAAAATTAAACCTAATTAATAATTTTATCGGCTATTTTTCAGCCAGTATCAGTGATCCGCATCCTTTGTATAAAACTCCATAATAAAAATTAAAGTGTATAGTAAAATAAGTGCATAAACAAGCCAAAACTAAACAGGGTCATTTATGCACGATAAAATTGCTTATTGAAGCTGAAATTCATCTGCAGTTTCATCCCAGATAAAGACACTATCAGAATGACTACCAGCTGCTGGTGGGTTATTGTCTAAGCGTTTTAAGGCACTCGCAACCGTCTGTTTGGCTACTGAATTAAAGTCTGCTGGATTAACCCATTGCTCATACGGTGTACTCCAAACTTGTTTGCCTGTATCTGCGACATAACGTGCTGGTTGAGCTGGTTGTAATTGCACACTCTCAACAGGAAACACATCTCCCATACTTGGGTCACCATAAACAGAATCTGCATTTGCATTGATGGAAAAAGCAGCACTTAGTACAAGCAGTAAAGTAGCGGTTTTAGTATTTGTTTTCATTGTCATATCCTTTTTCTTATTAATTATTATGAAGACATTTATTTGTCTATGGATAAAGTATACGACAGCTTACCTTGCACTAACCTTACATCAACATTAAATATGTGTAATCAATTTACTATTTTCATAGGCATAGGAACTTAAGGGGGGATTGTGATGTTTGTAGAAGAACTATACTACTTGATTTCTACCTTGTTGTTTTGCCTTATATAATGCCTGATCAGCATGTTCAATTTGTTCTTCGGGTATTTGCACCTTTTGTGGTATACGTGAATCAATACCAATACTGACTGTAACTGAAGCAGAAAATCCCATCGTATTATTTTTAATACTTAATGTAGCAATTTTTTTACGGATCTTTTCTGCTTGTTTATACGCACCATGATAATCTGTTTGTGGCAAAATAATAATAAATTCCTCACCGCCAAAGCGCGCTATAAAATCACTGGGGCGTTGACAAGAAGCTTGAATAGCATCGGCAACAAGCACTAAAACTTCATCACCCAATAGATGACCATGAGTATCATTAAAGCGTTTAAAATGATCAATATCCAACATTAGCACACTCAAATAATGCTGATTTCTAATCGCGCGTTTAAATTCTTGATGCAGGACTTTTGCTAATAAACGACGATTAGCCAAGCCTGTCAAACCATCATGTTCAGCCATGTCCTGAGCATTTTGCTTAGCTATGAGTAATTTTTTTTCAATCTCATGTTGATGGCTAATACTATGTCTACTCACACGATAGATAGAGCCAATAATAAACAGACCTAATAGCCATAATGAGCCATAAGATATTTGTAAGGTTTCAATGGTGTCTCTTTTTAGTTTCAAATAGGGTTCTAAGGGGATAGATACCCCAACCCCCCCTTTTATATCGCCAACAACATAACCTTGATGAGCATGGCAGAGCAAACAACTCGGTACCGTTACAAATGCTTTCATATAACGCAAAAAAGGTTTTTTATTAATATTACTGACTTCATAGACTTCACTTAGCTCTCCTTTTTCAAATTCTAAGAGTCTATTTCTTTCCCATGCATCAGGTGTATTGATCGGATTAAGCGGTTTGAGACTGGTTATACGACCTTTTATACCATAAAGTTCACCATATTGTTCCATGGTTTCTCGCAATACATAGGCAGGATTCATCAGAGTTAAAGTCTCTCCAGAAGGTAATTTGATATCACGATTAGAGATATGGGACAAATAAGGGTTAGGTGGTGTTTGTTCTGAAACTTTTACATAAATGCCGCCACGCTGGGCTACCCAATTACGTAAAGCAATGTCTTTATTAAAATTTGCCCGAGCTTCTTTTTTAGCATATTCAATAACATGAACTTCTTCTTTAGTCTCTGCCCAAAAGAATAGGCCACCAAGCGTTAATGTCCAAAAAAAGATAAAGGCCAATGACAGATAATTTAAGCTTTTAAAAAGATTCTTATTCATCATCATAATATTATTAATATTTCAAGTGGTGATATAGGATGCCAATAAAGTGTTTGAGGTATAACTTAAGTATAGCGAGTAAACTTGAAATATCACTAATTTATAAAA
>Ga0256831_1001036_pt1 | contig 14704 bp, 10 predicted proteins | sample 132544metaG_FD_189087 | JGI IMG/M metagenome (GOLD analysis project Ga0256831, IMG submission 189087) | Hydrothermal vent microbial communities from Lau Basin, Pacific Ocean - 132-544 | ecosystem: Environmental > Aquatic > Marine > Hydrothermal vents | place: Pacific Ocean: Lau Basin | collected...
ATCCTGAACAGTACCTATCAGTGAATATTCGTTTTGCGAATCCTGAATTCGTTTTATTATCTGGTTCATAATTAACCATTCATCATTTTCGGCGGATCTCAGACGATATTCAATCGTTGCATCACTGCCTGTCTCTACCACAGATTCAATCGCCATTCTAACCCGATTTCTATCATCCATATGCACCATTTCAAGACAACGGGACATATTAATGAGATGACTATTTACATGACACATTTTGGCAAGATTTGCCGACAGCTTAATATCACGTGACTGCATATCCCATTGCCAGTAACCAATATGAGCAATTTCTTCAGTTATTGATAATAAGGTAGACTTGTTTTTTTCACTGTCATAGCGATGGATAATTAATTCTTCATAATTTTTTCCAATTTCATATCCGGTTTTCATAATAAAAGAAAAAAACAGGAAGTTTAAGATAGCCAGTTCAATGGAGAAAGTTGCATTATCCCATAACAAACGGGATTCAATAAACAGGAAAATAATTCCCTGATAATAGACAATCATTTTTGAATCGTAAGACAACACTGCCAAAGCAGCACCGGAAACACCTGACAGAGCAAGAACAAGTAAAACCTGATATTCTGGATGATTTATTGGGAAAAACAGCCAGATAAAAGAACCCCATAGTACGGCTGCAGAATAAGCACCAAATTTGAATTGCTTATACCATTTTTGAGAGTTCTTACTATCCTGAGATGCACGACTATAATAATAATAGTTAATCCAGCGCAACACACTGATAATAGACATCATCGAGAACCATAACCAGATCAATTTTTGATCGGTATGATGACTTATTATAAGAACAACGGCCAAAGCAACCAATAAGCTGCCGGCAATAGAAAAGGATAATCCTTTAAATAACATTTCCGTTTGCATAATACGAATATCAGATGTTTTTTTCGAATTTAATGCCATTTAATGCAACCACCAGGAATATTAAGTTTATTTGCGTTCTAATAACAAAAAAGAGGGCTATCTTGATTTTTTGCTGAATCAAGGCCTGTTAGTGAATAGTCAGATTTTTGTTATATCTTAAAAGTGTAGGTTATTTAATTTTTTTTGCCTTAAAATCATGCCTGTAATGGGCATAAATAATATTAAATTTTATAGAAACAGTTGCAGATTTCACGCATAGAGCTACCCTGCCAGTTACCAATCACAATGCCATGGATACGGGTATCTTCCAGCTTTAATTTTAAAATACGCTGTTTTTGCTGCTCAGACAGCGGAAAACGGCCATCTGTAACCAGTAAAATATCCGCATCCTGCCAGTTATCCTGCTGCTGTTTTTCAAGTGCCTTTAACAGCGGCTTAATAACATCGGTTCCTCCATGAAAAGTCTGAGTTAGAAAATTCAGCAATTCACCAAGACCACCGCGCGTCAGATCCAGTTCATGTTGCAATATTTGATCCGGGCCACTGAACAGATAGACATAACAGGCACGCTGTTCCTGCCAGGCCATTCTCAGAGCTTCTAAAACCAGAGCTTTGGCAATATCTTCAGCTTCCCCCTGCATAGAAGCGGAACCATCCAGACAAACCAGTATCGGTCCGGATTCTTTTTGTGTGTCATCCCTGTGTTCCTGCTCCTGCAGCTGTTCAATTTCAACCGGTTCATGTTCAGACAATACCCCGCTAAGCTGATAGGTCAGCAGTGTATGCTCCGCTCGTTTGGCATGCCAGAGCCGATTAAGCTGAGGATGTCCCAGTTGTACCAGCTCTCCGGGTAATAAGCGGGAAATATCATCACTGCGACGTATGCCCGAGGTTTCAGAAACTGCATGAGGAGATTTAACCTCTCTTATCTGTTCAACAATGCGCTTAACGGGTTCAAAAATCTGCTCTGTTATAGATGTTTCGTCACTGCGGTTTTTGTCCTGTAAACGTCCCAGAGCAGCAATCACCTGCTTCAGCCAGGGTAATTGCTTAACCAGCTTGCGATAACGGATAATATCCCGCCATTGCTGACTGGCCAGTATGCCCTGAGTTAAATCCCATCCCTGTCCCAGCATATGGCCAAGTTCAGAGAAAACCGGTTCCAGCTCATGCCATTGTTGTGACAGTTCCAGCCAGCTTTGCTCAAGGATAGAGTCGTTCTGTAACATAAAGGGGTTAGACGGATGTGAATCATTTGTCTGCGCATTTAATAATGAATCTGGGGGTATTTTATCAGACGGAATATCGGTTTCAGTTTCCTGCCCGGCTAAAATGTCCTGCTGATCGTTTACGAGATTGTTATTCGATGCCGCTGCATCTTCAGAATCAATGTCGGATTGAGGAACTGATTGAGAAGTTGGTTCAGAAGATTCTGATGAAAGATCCCGGTCTGGTGCTTCCTTATCTTCAAAGGGTGAGTCCCGGTCACGTGATTTCTGCTTTTGAGCCAGTTTATCATCAAAGCCCGGATCCATTGCCTGCCATTGTTCCGCACTGCTTACAGCATCGCACACATCCTGTAATATAGAATCTGTTAAGGTTTCCTGATTCTTACAATAGCGGACAATATCCAGTACTTCAATGCGTTTAAGAACCATTCGTCTAATATTTTTTTCTGGCCAGAGCAAGGTTGATTCATCAGGTAACAACCCGTTGAGAAAAGCCTCCCGCCATTGTAAAATCCCTTTAATACGCTCATTAAGATCACCATGAGGATGAGTGACTATAATGTCATACAGCGCATCCGGAAGCTGATCCAGATTCTGGAATTTTTGCTCTAGTTGATGCAGTGGATTTTGCAGGATATTATGCATGTAATCTCATTTTTTAAACGACTCCAGACCTGTCCTAATCTGAACGCTGTTATTTAGAGCTGTGGTAGTCTTTTAAAACCTGTAATGACCTGTTCTATACGCTGCTGCAGATCGTTTGCAGTCTGTATGGTTTTAGACAGACTGATATCAGCCTGCTGCATAAATGATTTATCAATCCACAAATGATGAGACAGAGTATCAGATAAACCGGATTTCTGTGTACTGAGATTTTGAATAAACATATTCAGATCATCCGCTATTTGCTGCGTTTCCTGTACTCGTTTATGAACAAAATCCGCAGAATATTTTACTGCTTCCAGACAGGCTATATTAGCCCGTAATGCTCTAAACTGGTTATCAGTATTTTTTACATATTTATCAATATGCTGCCAGTGGCCGTCAATATGACATTGCTGATAGTAGTCATCAAAAAACTGTAATTTTAATTCATCAAAGGTATAACCTTTATCATCATTGGTTCGATCAGTATTATCCGGTGGTGCAAGGTACAGGATTTGTCCGTCACGTTCAGTGGCTGACCACTGTTCTTTTTCAATGGTTTGATTGCCGGCAGGATCTAAATACAATAATTCACCCTGCTTATTTTTAAGCTGTACTTTGCGCTGGTTTTCTTCTGACAGAGTTTTTTCCCAGGTACGAACCAGTTTTTCCAGACGCTCCTGATTAAAACCGGCTCCAATGCCCAGATGGCTATAATACCAGTTTAAGATTAGCTCTCGCTGTGATGGTTTATGCCATAAACAATGCTGCAGTAGATAACAGTCCCAGACACTGACGCTTTTCTGGCCATTAGTACAGGCACAGACCTGTAAAAATTTTACGGTCTTTCTCCAGCGTCGATCAGACACCGGTATATTCTGTTCAATAAGATAGCTGCGTAAGGAATGCAATAAATTAAGTACATCATCGGCTAATTCAATGTCCTGCGCCTGTTTTAAAATATCAGTCAGAACGTCCAGAGTTAATACATTTTCTGTATCCAGTTCATGAAGGTTCCTTTCGGGCAATTTTAACAGCGATAAGAACAATTGTTCTGAAACTGCTTTTACTTCATAACGGCATAAAAAACGATCATACAGAGCGGCCAGTTCATCTTCTTCCGGTAATTCATTACTGGCACCTACCACGCAGAGCAATGGTACCTTTTCACGATGATCACCATTATCAAATTCACGTTCATTTAATAAGGTCAACAAGGAATTTAAAATAGCACTATTGGCTTTAAAAATTTCATCAATAAAAGCAATGGAAGCGGATGGCAGATAATTTCTGGTTAAACGATGATATCGATCCTGCTCCAGAGATTTAATAGACAGAGGACCAAATAGCTCTTCAGGTACAGAAAAGCGGGTCAGCAGACGTTCAAAATATTCACCCTCACTAAGGGCATGATGAAGACGTCTGGCCAGTTCACTTTTGGCCGTACCCGGTGCACCGATAAGTAGTATATGCTCGCCGGAGAGTAACGACAGAAGCGCCAGACGCACGGCTGTTTCCCGCTCAATAAAGCCCTTCTGTAAAGAATGAATTAAGGCTGAAAGACGTATTTTTAATGCCGAAGCATCACTAGCTGTATTCATGGTTTTATATCGTATCAGTGGCTTTCATAAACCACACCGCATTGTTCCCGATGAGCCAGTCCGGTTTCCCTGGCATGCTCCTGAAATGCCCTGTTTTTCCAGAAAAAAGCACCCGGCATGGTGGTCGGTATCACCAGCACATAAAACAGAGCCCGACCGATTACTGCACTCAGCAGCATACTCAGGGCAATTATCCCCCAGACTATTAATGCCGTAGTACCACTGAACAGCCCAGCACTAAGCAGTGCTAATAATAATATATTAACCAGCAGCAGACTATTACGCAGCCACCAGGTTTTTCCAAATTTAGTTTCCTGTTCAAATTGCGACGCTGCGCCTTCACCATGCCCCTGTTTAAGCAGCTTCCACATATCGCGCTTATGACAGATATGTCCTGTCACTTCAATTAACAACCCGGCAAACATTACTACAGCCAGAGTGGTTAATAACGGTAGAAAGTCCAAACCCCGCCAGGCCATCCAGGGAACCACCGTCACGCCCAACAACAAACCACCCATACTCAGCATGGAACCATAAAAGGCCGTTAATACCTGCCAGTGATTCCAGAATGGACGGGCCTGGATACGATAAATTTTATGCATAAAATACAGCGCAATCGGACCGGTAATTAAGGCTGCATAGCCGCATATCTGCATCAGTATATTGGTGATATGACTAAAATCAGAGCCTGCAAACAGGCTGAAAAAAGCATACCCCAGCAAACTGTTAAAAAACAGTGCAACCCCTGCCACCTCCCGGCTCACCGGAGAAGTTTTAAGGTTATTAAAGGCCCGGTAAAAGCGATGAGGTTTACCCAGATGCATGGTTGACATCACCAGACCAATGGTTTCAATTAGCAGCATAAAACCAAGCAGAGGAATAAAAATATCAGAACCGGTAATTCCCTGCAAAGCATCAAGACCAATAGATGGCCCAATAAAAAAAAGCAGAAAGGAACCCACTACAGCCTGAGTGATCAGAGTAAACAGAACCAGTGGATTTTCCCTTGAGGATAATTTTGACCAGTTCCACTCACGCTTTTTACCGTGCTTGTCATCTATAGTAGAATCAAAACGACCGGTTTTATCATTTCTGTGATATTTAATGGGCATGGAATCGGTACGGGTCATTTCCCTGTGAGTGGAACGAGTCTGCTGAAAACGAATATTAGGATGAGTAATATCTGTTCTGGGCAGACCGGGAATATCGGTTTTAGCCTGTTCCCTGTTTTCAGGAATATTTTCTATTACTCCAAAGTTCAGAGCATTTCCCAAACAGGCGGAAACACAGGCTGGCTTTAAACCTTCCTCCAGACGATCCACACACATATTACATTTACTGACCTGCCCTTTTATGGGGTCGAGTTGTGGAGCATTATAGGGGCAGACCCAGGTACAGTAGCCGCAGCCAAAACAGATATCCGGATCCTGCAGTACAGCACCGTATTCTGCAAATTTGGTGTAAGCACGTGTGGGACAGCCTTTTAAGCAGACTGGATCATCACAGTGATTACAGGCCATAGAAATATTAATTCTCTGGTACGAAGGATAGCTTCCGCCTTCGACATAACCTACTGAACGGAAGGCAATATGCGCAGGATTATCATTTTTTTCACTACAGGCCGCTTCACAGGCATGGCAGCCAATACAGTTATCAGCAGTAAAGTGAAAGCCATGTTGTTTATAACGATTAGGATTATCAGAAACTTCCGGATCGCCATTAATATTGAGACTCCGGCCATACAGTTCACTATTTTCATCAATCAGTTCTATGGCTTTACCATAGCGATTATGACTTTTATTATCCTTATCCGCTAAAAAAGCATAAGGTCTTTCTTGATCACGTATCTGAAACATTTTTAAACCTTATCGCTGTTAAAATTCTCTGGATTCAAGACAAAGCTGAGCAGCTTCATGTTGATCTTCTACCGCTTCAATACGCACAGCCGACTGCTTAAAGGCCGGTTGTCTGGAATGGGGATCCAGCAGCCCCAGGGTTAATCGGTTAACACAGTCATGAAAATGAAAGGGGATAAAGACCATATCATGCGGTACTCGTTGCGTTAGCTGCACCATAACAATGGCATCTCCTCGTTTAGAGACACAACGCACATATTCACCATGCACCAGTCCTAATTCATCAGCTGCATCAGGGTTCATTTCCATATAGGGCATGGGGCTGTATTTATTGTTATTACCAATTTTTCCCGTTTTGGTTCGGGAGTGAAAATGTTCTACCACCCTGCCAGTATTTAACCAGAAGGGATAATCATTTTCCGGCTTTTCATTATTATCAATAAAGGGTAAAGGGATCAGTTTAGCCTTACCGTCAGCATAACTGAAATGGCCATCAGTATATAAACGCCGGTCGCCTTTGCCGTCGGCTGCATCCACGTCAGAATCACCCTTATCCATAGCTTCAGTATAGGGCCACTGAATACCTTTCTGCTGTTCTATTTTGTCATGAGACATGCCTGAAATATCCACCAGACGACCTTTTGAGAGGTGTTTCATTTCATCAAAGACCTGTTCCGGTTGATCCGGAAATTTTACTCTCTGTCCCTGCTCAAAACGTTTAGCCACATTATTAAATATCCATAAATCCGATTTTGAATGCCCATGTGGTTTTACCACCTGACGAACAATATTGACCCGACGTTCAGTGTTGGTAAACACGCCTTCTTTTTCTGCCCAGGTTGCCGCAGGTAGATACATATGAGCGTATTGGGTGGTTTCAACATCGGCATAGGAATCCTGCACCACCAGAAAGTCCAGTTTTTCCAGAGTCTTACGAATACGCGCAGTATTAGGCATGGATGTCATGGGATTGGTAGCTACCAGCCATAAGCCTTTAATCTGACCGGTTTCAATAGCCGGAAATATATCCGTTTCGGTCAGCCCCCGTTTTTTAGGAAAAAATTCAGGATCAATTCCCCAGTAGTCTGCAATTTCCTGACGATGCTCAGGATTTTCCAGCGCACGATAACCGGGCAGACCAGAACAGGAAGACCATTCACGGGTCCCCATGGCATTACATTGACCGGTAATAGATAAAGACGTGCCCCCCTGCTTTCCAATATTACCGGTCACCAGACTAAGATTATTAATACCGACCACGCCATCAGAACCATGAGTGCTTTGATTAATACCCATGGTCCAGATACTCATGGCAGAATCGGCTTTAGCATACAATCGGGCTACATTACGAATAGTATCTTCATCAATACCGGTAATTTCAGCAGCGGTAGTCGGATCGTATTGTGATACCAGTTTTTCAAACTGTTCATAACCATTGGTATGAGCTTCGATATAAGAACGATCTTCCAGCCCTTCTTCAAGGATCACATGGCATAAGGCATTGAGCAGAACTACATCGGTCCCGGGTTTAATAGCCAGATGCATATCGGCTTTTTGTGCCAGCATGGTGACACGGGGGTCAATAACAATTAAGGGGAACTTACGTTTCTCCTGTGCTTCCTGTATACGCCAGTAAATAATAGGGTGCTGCTCAGGCAGATTCGAACCCCATGCTATGAGACATTCTGTATGCTCAAAATCATCATAACATCCTGGAGGACCGTCCGAACCAAATGAGCGTTTATAACCTGAAACTGCAGAGGCCATACAGAGGGTAGTATTACCGTCGTAGTTATTCGTACCAATAACCGCACGGGATAATTTACCCAGAGTATAAAACTCTTCGGTTAATAACTGACCGGTAGAAACAATCGCAAAGGAATCACGACCCCAGGTTTTCTGAATACGGGTAATTTCAAAGGCCATTTGATCCAGCGCACTATCCCAGTCCGTTTCTTCATAACCTTCAAAAATCTTATCCCGTACCAGCGGCATATCACCACGACCGGAGGATTTAAACAGCTCGTGTTCAAAGATACCTTTAACACACAGCTTACCCCGATTCACATCCGCCCCGGCAGCACCACGACTGGACACCGCCTCCCCTTCTTTATTCAGACCGACCTGAATGGAACAACCTGTTGAACAATAGCCACAGGTCGTATATTTCCATTCCACGACTTTCTTATCTGCAATTTTAACAGGATTCTTTTTTTTACGGCCAAATAACATGGATATGCCTTTTTATATTGTTTTCTAATTTCACAATAGACCGTATTTCAGGATGGGTATTCCTTGCTGAAGCCGCCGTAAATCCATCCATGGAGGCTTTTCGTCGGCGTCCTGCCTCCGAAACTTCATCAAGGAATACCCATTCTGAAATACTCAGAGGATATAAAATTATTCCATTTTTAAGTTTTATTCCTGATTACATCTATTTCTTTTTACACTGCTGGAGTAGTTTGCCCGGCTCATATCCAGCCCTTTACCCTAAATCAATAGAAACAACACCATTCTCAACTATAGCAACAAATACATTAGTACAGCCTTCATCTGGCCCTAACGCTTCACCTGACTCAAGACTGATGGTCCAGTTATGTAAAGGACAGGTTACTTTTTTATCATGCACAATACCCTGCGACAAAGGTCCCTGTTTATGTGGACATTCATCTTTAACTGCAAAGACTTCATCATTAACCGTGCGGAATACCGCAATATTATAATCACTTGTTTCAACAACTCGGGAACCCTGCTTGGGGATATCATCCAGTTGACCGACTTCTACCCAGTTTGACATAGTAGTACCTTAAATATTTTATTAGTTTACTTTATAACTTGTTTAGTCCCTCTGACATCAGGCTGAGGTCAGAGGGACAGGAGATATTGACTCAGGCCTGAACCACCTTAATGCTTTCAAATTCGTATTTGGCTTTACCGTCAACAGCCCGTTCTTTCCAGGGATCGACCTGAGCAATTTTCTGTGCTTCAAGGAAACGTTTATAATAATGTTTACGCTTCTCTTCGTTTTTCACAACGGTATCTTCAATACGGCTAAAACCAATACGCTCAACCCAGGGGGCAGTTCTTTCGAGATAATGTGCATCTTCACGATAGAACTGGATGAATGCACCACAGTATTCAAGAACATCCTCTTCGGTTGCAACATTACAGAGTAAATCCGTTGCTCTTACCTTAATACCGCCATTACCACCGATATGCAGTTCATAACCGGAATCCACACACACCACGCCAAAGTCTTTAATAGTGGCTTCAGCACAGTTACGAGGACAGCCGGAAACCGCCAGTTTGAACTTGTGTGGCATCCAGGATGCCCAGGTGAGTTCTTCCAGTTTTATGCCTAATGCCGTGGAATCCTGTGTGCCGAAACGACACCATTGTTTACCGACACAGGTTTTGACTGTACGCATGGCCTTACCATAAGCATGTCCTGAAACCATTCCGGCCTCATTCAAGTCCGCCCAGATTTTTGGCAGTACCTCTTTTTCTACGCCATACAGGCCAATACGCTGACCACCGGTTAAGTGCACGTCTTTAATTTCGTATTTTTCTGCAACATTGGCAATCGCACGCAGTTCATTCGGAGTGGTCATGCCGCCCCACATTCTTGGGATCACTGAATAACGGCCGTCTTTCTGAATATTGGCATGAGCTCGCTCGTTAATAAAGCGTGATTGAGGATCATCCTGAGCTTCGTTATGCCAGGCACTCTGGACATAATAGTTCAATGCCATACGACAGGCCGGACAACCGTCTTCGGTTTTCCAGTTCAAAGAACGGCGTACATCATTAATGGAAGTGAGTTTGCGCTCACGAATGGCTTGACGAACTTCTTCATGAGAGTGGTCGGTACATTTACACAGGGGTTTAGCTTCAGGTGCTTCATAATCACTGCCCAGTGTAAATTCAAGGATCTGTTCAACCAGACCGGTACAGGAACCACAGGAAGCAGAGGCCTTGGTATGGGCACGCACTTCATCCAGGGTAAACAGACCTTCGGTAGTAATAGCTTTAACAATATCGCCTTTACAGACACCATTGCAACCACAGATTTCAGTGTCATCGGACATCAGGCCAATATGATCACCGCCATGACCCGAGTCACCCAGATGAGACTCACCAAAGAGTAATTTATCGCGCAGGTCAGAAATATCCTGACCGGTACGCATTAACTGGAAGTACCAGGCCCCTTCTTTGGTATCACCATATAGAACCGAACCGATTAACTTATTATTCCTTAGTACCAGCTTTTTGTATAAACCACTGCTGGCATCCTGCATAACCATTTCTTCAGTGTCTTCATTACCGGTAAAGTCACCGGCAGAGAATAAATCAATACCGGTTACTTTCAGTTTGGTTGAAGTAACAGAACCTTCATACAGGCCAATACCCATTTTAGCCAGATGATTAGCACAGACCTTTGCCATTTCAAACAATGGCGCGACCAGACCATAGGTTTCACCGCGATGCTGAACACATTCACCCACAGAGTAAATCACCGGATCATAGGTCTGCATGGTATCATTGACCACAATACCCCGCTCACAATGCAGGCCGGCCTGCTGTGCCAGTTCGATATTAGGACGAATACCCACCGCCATGACCACTAAATCAGTTTCCAGGGAAGTGCCGTCAGCAAATTTAATGCCGCTGACCCGGCCATTACCGGTAATTTCCGCCGTCTGAGCTTCCATTCGAAAATCCATGCCCTTATCTTGCAGAGATTTTTTGAGCATTGTTCCTGATACTTTATCCATCTGACGTTCCATCAGGGTGTCACCCAGATGAACCACGGTCACATTCATACCATGCTGCATCATGCCATTAGCAGCTTCCAGTCCCAGCAGACCACCACCAATAACGGTGGCATGTTTGAAGTTTTTAGTCGCTGCAAGCATGGTATCGACATCTTTAATGTCACGGAAGGAAATCACCCCTTCTTTATCATGACCCGGTACTGGAATAATGAAAGGTTTAGAGCCGGTGGCAATTAGCAGACGGTCATATTCTTCAACCGTACCGTCTTGCGCGGTTACCGTGCGGGCAATACGATTAATTTCGGTGACCTTTTTGCCAGCATGCAGTTTAATATTATTTTCTTCATACCATTCAATGGTATTGAGCATAATGTCATCAATGGTCTTGTCACCCGCCAGTACCGGGGAAAGTAAAATACGGTTGTAGTTGCCATATGGCTCATCGCCAAAGACAGTAATATCATACATATCAGGGGCTATTTTCAATAACTCCTCAATGGTACGCATACCTGCCATACCGTTTCCGATCATGACCAGTTTTTCTTTCATATTATGCTCCGTTCTCTTAACTCTGGATATATTAATTAATAAATTGCTAATATAGAAAGCACTTAATGTGCCAGATAGAATCTTAACTAATTATTTCAATAAGTTAAAAACATATAAAAGTACCGAGTTATTATAAATAACATTATGCACCCCAAAAAGCTCTATTTTGGTGCATAATTCTATAAGGATGTAATTGAAGGAGGCAGAACTGGATTGAATAAAGGATATAAGCAACGCAACATAAACAACTCTTCTAAAAAGTTGAACCTGGCCAGAATAGCAGATATGATGAAACCCAATGTAATCAGAACCGAACCATTCAGGAAACTAATACCGTTAAATATCCACCCCCTTTTGGCGATAAGAAAAAAATGGCCCCTAATAAACAAGGTGAACTTCCAGGATCTGCAAAATACACCGGCAGCGTACCGCAACAAGAACCAGTTATCACAACCCTTTGCTATAATACAGAGTTTGTAGAAAAGTTCACAACACTCCCGCATCCTGATCTTGCTGAGGCTAAAAATTATCAATGCTGGAGTCATATTACGCCAATCAGTGATGAAGATAAAATTCGTAAGATCTGTGATCAACTACAAATTCACCCCCTTGTTACAGAAGATCTGTTAACCGTTACACACAGACCAAAGGTTGACGAATATGAAAACTATCTTTTCATTATTTTAAAATCAGTAAGTCATAGTAAATCAGAACTTCTTTTCAATCATCATTCCTTTATTCTTTTCAAAAACTTCCTGCTTTCTTTTTCTGATCTTCCAGACCCATTCTCTCCTGTGACAGAGCGTATTAATAAGGCTTCAGGCAGAGTAAGAAGCCGCAATAGTCAATATCTTTTCTTTTCACTCGCTGATTTTTTACTGGACAGTTATTTCTTTGTTCTTGAAAAACTAGGTGAAGACATTGAAGACCTGGAAAATGAGGTTTTGAACGATCCCGATAGCAATAGCGTTGCAAAGATACATACCATCAAGGGAGAGTTGATTGCCATCCGACGTGCAGTCTGGCCCATGAGAGAATCTATCAATGCATTAATTCGCTCTGATTTCATTGATGAACAGAACCGTATATATTTTAAAGATCTCTATGATCACACTATCGAAATTCTTGATACTGTCGAGGGATACCGGGATACCGTATCGGGATTTCTGGATATTTACCTCTCTATACTAAGTAATCGCATGAATGAGATCATGAAAACACTTTCTATTATTGCAACAATTTTTATACCCCTTTCATTTCTGACAGGATACTTCGGAATGAATTTTAAATACGAAACTATTTTACAATCAAAGGAAGGTTTCTTCTGGAGCAATTTGTTAATATTCATTATACCAGTCATTATGCTGGTTTATTTCAAAATACGAAAATGGTTCTAGGAGTCTGTTAATATACAATTGCATAGCATACATTCTTTAATCTGTTATAAATTAAAGCTCAAAAGCATTTTCAGGAATATCTTCAAATTCAACTTCAACAACCGTCTGAAAAAGTTGTTCAAGCGTATCAATCTTAGCAAAATTTACATTCAGATCATCAAAATACTCAGCAATCATATGACTCAGCTCTGCTTGCTTAAGTTCATTCATGCCGAGATCGCGTGTCAAAGAGAGACTCTTTTTCAGTTTTTCCAGATCCTGTTCAAACACCTCAGCAATCAGTGCATTGAGACTCATAGACATAAGCGCCTTTACAGAACCTAATTCATTATTACCGGCCTTAATACACACACAAAACTCCTGACTTACAACTTACAACTCATTGTGAAACAATTTTCTTTTTAAACAGTCCCTTAGTCAGCATCATACCGAACTTGCTGGATTTTGCTCTATCCAGCTTAAGACACAGACTATCTCCCCCTTGACGAACAATCGTACAGGGAAATTCAGGTGACAAATTTCCCTCTTTGTCCTTTATAAATAGTTGTGCAGTCTGCTGCTGTAAATTGTGCTCCAGTTTTTCCTGAACGGCAATACAAACCCCTCCAAGACTGATATCAATTGTGATACCATTGAGTTGTTGGCCATTTATTAAAGCAACAAGCACATTACGATTGAGAACAATGCGTTCGCAGATCCTGCGCTCATCACTATTCAATATAGATGTATTCATTATTATTACTTTTATTCTTGTGAGAACATTTTCCAGTCTAGACAATGCTGTCAAATTTTCCAGTTTTAAGCCCTGAAAGTGATTAATCAGCTACCATTTCTACGGGGGTATGGGGGTGATTACCCCATTCAGACCAGGAACCAGCGTAGCCTTTAACCCGCCTGAAACCGGCAGCCTTCAGTAGATAATAGGAAAAGGAGGAACGATGATGACTATGGCAGTAGGTGACAATGGTTTTATCCCGGTCAAAACCTTTTTCAGCCAGGGTTGCCTTTAATTGTGCCATGGGCAGCAGACACAGGTTATTATTTCTATCCATAGCATCAATCCACTCATAATGAATGGCTCCAGGAATATGCCCTCCCTTTTGAGCAAAGTTTTTTGAACCCCGGTATTCCGCTACTGAACGGGCATCCAGAATTTGTATCTCCGGCTCACCCAGTCTGCTTTGTAAATAATCCAGTGTCGCAATAACCGATGTGTCCTTAAGCAGCGCAAAAGATGCAGGGTTCGGATGGTTCTGGTGCTGTTCTAATGACAGGCCGTTATTGGCCCAGGCAAAAATACCACCATTAAGCAGGGAAACTTTGTGATGGCCTGTCAGTTCCAGAGTCCAGAGTAAACGACAGGCTTTACCACCGCCTTCATCATCATAAGCCACAACATGAGTAGTACTGGAAATGCCCAGTGCAGAGAAGACAGTTTGCAAATGTGTATCATCGGGTACCAGCCCCATAACAGGTTTTTCTACTTTAATAATATGACCATAATCAAAATGAACAGCACCAGGTATATGGTTTGCCTTATATAATTCCCGTTTACACAGATCAATTATTAACAAATTATCATCTATAAGATGATCGTTTAAAGTCTGGACATCAATAATAAGTGGATATTGGGACATATAAGCTCCAAAAGGTGATTTATATGATATTTAACGCCTGACCCAACAGGAAATTGCAGTATTTGCGGCTCATCCAGGTATTAAGTGGTAGAAAAACGAACCATATTATATG
>Ga0256831_1001037_pt1 | contig 14702 bp, 8 predicted proteins | sample 132544metaG_FD_189087 | JGI IMG/M metagenome (GOLD analysis project Ga0256831, IMG submission 189087) | Hydrothermal vent microbial communities from Lau Basin, Pacific Ocean - 132-544 | ecosystem: Environmental > Aquatic > Marine > Hydrothermal vents | place: Pacific Ocean: Lau Basin | collected...
ATATTTGTTTGCTTGATTTAATTTCAAAATATAAATTCCGGGAATCTCTAAGTTTTTTAAATTTATTCTAGCAGATATTTGCCCTTTGATTTTCTTAGTAAAAACAACTCTGCCGTATAAATCAAAAATTTCCAATTTAGTAAAACCGGCATCATCCAAATTTTCAATAAAAATTTCATCTCTAACCGGATTAGGATAGATTTTTATATTATCAAACAAATAATCTTTTACAGATACATTACAATCTGTTTTAAAATCAAATCCATCGATAAAATACCTTTCAATATCGGAACAATAAGGAGCAAAGTTTACTGAATATTCTCTGCAGGTATCCAAAGCTGTGAAAGTACAGGACGTGTCATCAACAAATTTTTCAATACCTTTAGATAGGGTATCGTCTTTCCTTTTGATATTGATATAAAAATGTGGTAAGTTATCGGGATTATTCCATTCCAATTTCACAAAACGACCACCGATACCAACTGTATCAAGTCTTATTTTATTAACATCGCATCCGGCAATAGTATCGAGAAATACACAATAGTCTTCATATTCCCCATAATCATTATCTTGCAAATCACATGGGTCTTCTTTATTATTAGATATAAGCAAAACCCTGAGATTAGTCTCTCCTACCCTATCGACTTCCGGCATTGTGAATCCAAATTCAAGATGCTTAGCCTTATGTGTTGTATCAGTAGCAATCAATTCATTTATTGAAAAGATGCTATCATAATTCATATCAATCCAAAGGTAAATATAATCACTATAACTAACACTTTTATACCCAATATCCATTTTCACTGAATACTTATGACCTGATACGAGTTTTATTGCTTTGGAATCGGTAAAAATACCTTTACCATCAACATCAACACCACTTGTATTGCTAAATCCATCAATTGAAAAGCGCTCTATCCATTCATCACGATTATTTAACGTTTTATAGCAATAGACATTTTTCTTACAATCAATACACTCATCTCCAAATAAAAACACAGAGGAACTATTTGACAACGAATCATCGCAAACTGAGCGAAGTGCTACAGCATATTTCCCACAATCAGACTCTATATCCATCTCTATGAAATTATCAGTTGTTTTTACTTCATTCCAAATAGGATGTGACCAAAATTTTGAATATACTTTATACTCTTTTGCTGCCAAAATACTCTCCCAATCTAAATGAAGTTTTGAACCAACAATCTCTGATGACAATAGTTTAGGAGCAACACAACAACCATCAGTTTTAACATGAACTGGGTATCCATATTCTCCCTCCTCACAATCATTTTTTAATGCAAAATAATAATCAGTACAAGAATTTAATCCTGACAGAACATACGGACTAACTATATTTTTTATTTCTACCCATTCCCCGTCATTGGTTTTATACTTCAAGTCATATTTTAAGTCCGGGTCGTAATCATCCCAATTTATTATGATATAATCACCGCCTATTGTATCTGTTCTTATCAGAATGGGCGGAGCACAATTTTCATTATATCTATTCAATTCTAGCAATGAATTATTAGCATTAAGCACTCCTTCTGTCACAGTTATATTCTCAAGGTTTTCATTGTGTACAACACCTCTCAAAACAGCATCCTTTGCCATCATTGCAGTTTGGGAAGGATATGATTTGACATAATCTCCAATTTTATCACCGCCTGAATACATCAATCCCATCACTCCCGTTACATGAGGGGTAGCTGCAGATGTGCCACCAAAAGAACCATATCCGCTATTTGGCTTAGTTGTAAAAGTATTCTCTCCATATGCACCTAAATCAATACTTCTATTTCCATAACCGGAACTGTGATATCTTAAATTACTTTTATCCATATTTGTCACAGTAATAAGAAAATCACTAGGGCAGGTCGAAGGCATATCTCCTTTTATTTCAACATCTGTATTAAAATTGGTTGTCGCACCTACGCTAATCACTCCTACTTGCCCCATATAATCATACATTGAGCACCAAATAGGAAAATCTTCAGATTTTGCATTGTCACGACCAAAAGAATTATTGGTAGCAACTATAAGAGCTCCTTTTGCACCATCAGTATCATTGTAAAGTTTTCGCATAGTATAAACATAAGAGTAAGCAGCAATAAGATTGGCTTCATCTCCAGAAATAGGTATAATCATCATTTTCACATCCCAATTGATGCCAGAAATCCCTTTCCCATTATTGCCTTTTGCTCCTATTATTCCTGCGACTGATACCCCATGACTTTGTCCATCAATATCATCCGTTTCAAGTAATGGATTCCATCCTCGATAATCGTCTACATAACCGTTATTATCATCATCAATACCATTATCCTCAATTTCATTTCTATTGACCCAAAGATTGTCAATTAAATCTTCGTGATGTGAATCAACTCCGGTATCCAAAATACATATCACTATTGTATCCCCATTTTTTGTCACACCGCCTGTGGTTTTATCCCAAGCCAAGTCTGCATCTATGTCCGCATTGTGTTTGCCTCCTGTTTGTCCGGTATTATTGAGCGACCATTGCTTTGTAAACATAGGGTCATCAGGTATTGCTCTAAAATCTATTCTATGATTAAATTGTGCCTTTTCAACTCCTTCAACACTACTTAAAAACCCGATTATACCACTAAGATTTTCATTTCTTTTATCAAACTCAAATTTCCATACGTTTACTGGGATTTTACAAACTCTATTTATGCTTATTTTTCCTTGAATTTCATTATTCCTCTTTATTTTATACAAAATATCCCGGGCATTTACTCCATGATCAAGTTGCAATAAGATACTATTCTCTATATTGTTCTGTGCTTTAGCTGTATTGAAAAGCAGTAGTAAAACCACAAATATGAAAAAAAATCTATTAGATAGCATAATAATAATTTTAAGTAGTGGCTTAAAGAAAGATAGCGATTTATCAAATTCCGACAATTATTGCTCAATTTTTGATTCCATTGCAATGATTTAACATATTTTCTCTCAACCACTATGTAATGTCAATATACATCATAACGTAAATCTAAAAAAAAATGTAGTTACTGCAAAATAATAAATATAAATATTAAGCAATATTCTATCTTTTAACAACAATGAGAAGCAAAATACAACTTAATTTTATTCTAAACGTTCTTTTTTTTTATAAATAGAGTTAAATATGAACAAAAAAATTCAAGCTTGGATTGTATTCGTTTCTTTGATATCGATTATTTCAATCGGTTGTTTTAAAGATGAAATTTATTCCGGAACAGATGTAGAGTTAAGATTTTCTACTGATACTTTGACTTTTGATACTGTTTTCACAACAGTAGGCTCTGCGACCAAAATATTCAAAGTCTATAATGATAAAGATAAAACCATCAAAATAAATAGTATAAGTATTGAAAACAACAAAAACAATCAATTTAGACTCAATATAGATGGTCTAAGTTCAAACTCAGCTAAAGATGTGGAAATAGGTCCAAAAGATTCTATATATATATTTGCCGAAGCTAATATCAATCCTGATGCTCCATTATCAATAAGCCCTTTTGTCATCGAAGATCATCTTGTTTTTAATACGAATGGTAATGAACAAAAGATTTTACTTGAAGCTTGGGGACAAAATGCCAATTATATTACCGGTAAAGGTAAAGGAAAGCATTTTTTGACTACTTGTGATATGGGAGAGATGGTTTGGAATGACCCGAAACCATATGTGATCTATGGCTCTTTGCATATCGACAGCTGTACATTAAAGCTGCCTGCGGGAACACGAGTATATATTCACGGAGGTATTGCTAAGACTGAAGATAATGATTTTTATTATGACGGAAACTTATATTTTCATAAGAATTCACGTCTCATAACCGAAGGCACTGCTGAAAATCCCGTCATAATTCAAACAGATAGACTAGAGCGAGAGTATCAAGACATTAATGCTCTTTGGTATGGAATAATTTTCAGATCTGAAAGTAAAGGCTCTGAAATCGTTCATACAACTATACAAAACGCTACAATAGGTATATATTTGGACTCGCTTGCAAGCGTAAGCCTGAAATCTACAAAAATTTGGCATATTGGAGCAGTAGGAATATTGTCCAATCACGCTAGCCTCAATGCAGAAAACTGTTTGATAGCTGACATCGGTGGTTATAATGTAGTTGCCGATTATGGTGGAAAAATCAATATGACAAATTGCACTATTTATAATAATAATAAAGACGATGCATTGGTTTTAAAAAACTATAAATGTCTGGACAACGATTGCAATGAAATCGATGTGTTTCCCTTAGAAGCTACTTTTCAAAACTGTATTGTTTACGGAACAAATCAAGATGAACTATTATTGGCTAATGCTGATAAAGATAATAGTGATATCTTCAAATACCAATTTGATAACTGCCTGGTAAGTGTACTTGACATATTAAAAAATAAGCAATATCCCGATTTCTTCGACCACACTGAAAACAGTATTAATGGAGCAGGGGAAAAAAACCTTTTTCTCGATGTCAAAGAATATGATTACAGACCGGACACAATGGCAATAGTCATTGATAAAGGAAAGTATTTAACTGATTTGACTGAAGATATAGATGGACTTCCTAGAGACTCTAATCCTGACATCGGATGTTATGAATTTCAGAAATAGCTTGGGCGCATTTTATAAGTAATACACCTCATTCATTTTGCCAGAACATCAAAATAGAAATTGCAATAAGAAATTAGAGACTTTTTTGCTTTAAATTCATTTTTCCACGTATATTGCATTCTCTAATAAAATATGGGAAATTCTTTGGACAATATCAAACGCCCGATTGAGAAAGAACTCATTGAATTCGAGGACTTTTTCAAAGAATCAATGAAAAGCAACGTCGCTTTATTGAATAAAATCACCTATTATATTTACAAAAGAAAAGGAAAGCAAGTCAGACCGATGTTTGTGCTTCTTGCGGCTAAAATGGTAGGAAAAATAACTGAAGATACATATTCAGCGGCTGCTCTAATAGAACTTCTACATACAGCCACATTGGTACACGACGATGTTGTTGATGATGCAAATAGAAGAAGAGGTTTCTTTTCAGTTAATGCGCTTTGGAAAAACAAAATTGCGGTTTTGGTCGGTGATTATCTCTTATCCAAAGGGCTTTTGCTTTCTGTTGAGAACGAAAGATTTGATTTTTTGAAAATATTATCCACAGCGGTGAAGATGATGAGTGAAGGCGAATTGCTTCAAATGCAAAAAGCAAGAAAACTAGATATTACTGAAGATGTATATTTTGATATAATAAAACAAAAAACAGGCTCTCTTATATCATCCGCTTGTGCTATTGGTGGTGCATCTGCAACCGAGGATAAAGAGACTATCGATAAACTCAGCGATTATGGGGAGAAAATTGGTATTGCATTCCAAATGAAAGATGATCTTTTTGATTATGGTGAGGATGAAATAGGCAAGCCAAGAGGTATTGATATCAAAGAAAAGAAAATGACCTTGCCTTTGATTTATGTTCTTAACAATGTATCAAATTCCGACAAAAAATGGATTATTAATGTAGTTAAAAATCACAATACTAATAAGAACAAAGTGAATGAACTTATCGATTTTATCCGGAAAAATGGTGGAATGGAGTATACGATAAACAAAATGAAAGAATACAAATCTCAAGCTAATGCTATTCTGGATAGCCTTCCTGATAATGAAGGGAGGAAAGCCCTTTATCAATTATCAGAATTTATTATCAATAGAAAAAAATAGTGTCTGCACTAAATAGAAAAAGACCAACCTTTCAGTTAGTCTTTTCAAGTTTATTAAAATTCGTTGAGTTTATAATTTTAGTCAAGTGACTGGTTTTCCGCTTTTGCTTTCTTAACAAATTCAGAGTATTCTTCCGTTGACATTCCATCAAACACAAAATCTATAGGATTAATCGCTTTTCCTTTGTAATGAACTTCATAGTGACAATGAGGAGCAGTAGAAGAACCGGTACTTCCTACAAGACCTATTGTTTGACCTCTAACAACTTTTTGTCCTTTTTTTACTAGGATTTTTGACATATGACCATATAAAGTTTCGTAACCATATCCGTGATCTATCACAACATGCAGACCATATCCGGTTTTCTTTCTAATAATCGCTTTCACAACTCCATTTCCGGTTGCTTGTATATGAGTACCTCCTGGTGAAGTAAAATCTATACCTTTATGAAACTTCTTAATATGATAAATAGGATGATCTCTATATCCAAACCCGGACAAGTATGAAATCTTCCTTTTAAGTTTATCTTCCCTGATAGGCTTAATTGAAGGAATTGAAGCTAATCGATCCGCTCTAAGTGCAGCCAATTTTTCTAAAGTATCCAATGATTCATTTTGCAGCTCAACTTTTCTCTCAAGCTTTTTTACCTTATCCAAAGTTTCTTTTACGAGCTCTGTATTACTTGAATAATTCATTATACCTTTATATTTTTTATAACCTCCGGTACCTGAATTCCACAATGTCTGATCCAAAGGATCTATTCCCAATATTACACGATGTACATCTGCATCTCTCTCCTGTATATTATCTATTTCTTTTGTCAAATTTGTCAAATCCATAGATATAGCCTCCAATGTATAATTGGATTTTTTCAATTCCTCTTGTAATTTTCTCTCTGTTGGAGTAGATATAAAACTCGAACTTACCATCAATAGTAACAAAGATGTAAAAACTATAGCAGTTGACCACCCTGCTACTCTGAGCAATCTATCTTTCCAAGATAGCTTTATCTCTTCATAAGATAGAGTTTTGGGGTTATATTTAAATTTTGTTCTTTCCATACGCTTTCCCTTTGTAAAACAACTGAATTGAATTACTAACTGGTAGAAATATTAAAGATATGTTCGTGGTATTTGTCTATTTCGAACGCAAAGTTAATAATGAAAATTGATTTTTCAAAATAAAAGCTAATTATTTTGAAAAATTCCTTATTAAAAAATTATATTTGTATTTTATTCAACTAAGGTAATTTACAATAGTTATATATAAGAAAAAACATAAATATATTAATCATTAAATCAGAATATGAAATCACAAGAAATTAGAGAGAAGTTTTTAGATTTCTTTAAAAACAAACAACATAAAATTGTACCATCTGCTCCATTGGTAAACAAAACCGATCCCACTTTGATGTTTATCAATGCCGGAATGAATCAGTTTAAAGATTATTTTTTAGGTAATTCTATCAGTCCTGCTAAAAGGATAGCGGATACTCAAAAATGCCTGAGGGTTTCCGGCAAGCACAATGACCTTGAAGAAGTGGGAATTGATTCCTATCATCATACAATGTTTGAGATGTTAGGAAACTGGTCTTTTGGTGATTATTTCAAAAAAGAGGCCATTAAATGGGCATGGGAACTGTTAGTTGACGAATATGGATTGGACAAAGATCGTTTATATGTTACTGTATTTGGCGGAGATAAAAAAGACAAACTTGATAGAGACACTGAAAGTGCAGATATCTGGTCAAATTTTATTTCGGAAGACAGAATTTTGGATTTTGACAGAAAGGATAATTTTTGGGAAATGGGGGAAACAGGCCCTTGTGGTCCATGCTCTGAAATCCATTATGATCTAAGACCCGAGTCAGTAAGGGTAAATACGCCAGCACAAGAATTAATAAATAAAGACCATCCACTCGTAATTGAGATCTGGAATCTTGTGTTTATTCAATACAATAGGATTATGGATGGAAGTTTACAAAATCTTCCTGAAAAGCATGTCGATACAGGTATGGGATTTGAAAGATTGTGTATGGCTATTCAAGGCAAATACTCCAATTACGATACTGATTTGTTTACACCGTATATAGAATATCTTGAAAAAATAACAAAAAAGGAATACACTTCTAGCTATGCTTTGGATGCAAAACAGGACATCGCTTTCAGAGTAGTTGTAGATCATATCAGGGCGGTGGCATTTGCTATTGCTGATGGAGAATTACCGGGAAATACCGGTGCAGGATATGTCATAAGGCGTATATTGAGGAGAGCTGTAAGATACTATTATACATTTTTGGATCGAAAAGAACCAATTATGTATACTATGGTAAAAATGCTCGCTGATACATTTAAAAATATATTTCCTGAACTTGATATGCAAAAGGATTTTGTGGCTAATGTAATATTAGAGGAAGAAAATTCATTCCTAAAGACTCTGGAATCAGGACTAAAAAGGCTGGATAGTCTGCAAGTGAAAGACAAAACCATTTCAGGACAAGATGCTTTCGAATTGTATGACACATATGGTTTCCCCATTGACTTAACTAGATTGGTCGCATCTGACAAAGGATTATCGGTAGATGAAGAAGGTTTTGAAAAAGCCCTACAGGAACAAAAAAACAGATCCAAAGATGATGCTAAAATAGAAAGGGGAGACTGGATACAACTGAAACCAGATAGCAATATCGAATTTGTAGGCTATGATCAAAATGAAGTAGAAAATACTCATATAATCAAGTATAGACGAATCAAACAAAAAAATAAATATATCTTCCAAATAGTGCTTCAAAAAACTCCATTTTATGCTGAAGGTGGAGGACAAGTCGGAGATACCGGTTTACTATTATTTGAAAATGAAAAAATCAGGGTTGAAAATACAATCAAAGAAAATGATTTGATTATCCATTTGGTAGATAAATTACCCCAGAAACCCGAGTCAACTCTGAAAGCAGTTATCGATGTAAATAGAAGAAGACTTATTGAGAATAATCATACATCCACCCACTTACTTCAAGCTGCTTTGAAAAAAGTATTGGGCGATCATGTACAACAAAGGGGGTCTTTGGTAAATGAAAAATATTTGAGATTTGATTTTAGTCATTTCAAGAAACTCAGTGATGAAGAAATAGCAAGGATAGAAGAAATAGTCAATGCAAAAATACGCGAGAATATCAGCAGAAAAGAAGACAGAGAAATCTCAATTGAAGAAGCAAAAAATACAGGAGCAATGATGCTTTTTGGTGAAAAATACGGTGATAAAGTGAGGATGATTACTTTCGACAATGACTATTCTGTAGAATTATGTGGTGGTTGTCATGTAGCAAATACCGGTAATATTGGATTTTTTAAAATAATAAGTGAGAATGGTATCGCTTCAGGAGTGCGAAGAATAGAAGCTATCACTTCGATTGAAGCTGAGAATTTTATCAAAAGAGAATTGGAAGAATTAAAAGAAGTTAGGGCATTGTTCAAAAATAACCCTCAAAATGTTTCAAAATCCGTTTACACCAGCTTAATGGAAAATAAGCAAATCAAAAAAGAGCTTGATAAATTAAAATCCGAACAAGCATCCGGCTTTAAAGATAAGTTGAAAGATAAATTAGAAGAGATTAACGGAATCAAAGTGCTTAGGACTATCGTGCCTTTTGATGATAGCAAAACAGTAAAAACTTTAGCATATAATCTCGAAGAAGAAATGAAAGATATCATTATCGCTTTCGGCTTTGAATCCAAAGGAAAACCTCAGCTCATGGTAATCATAAGTAAAAATTTGGTAGAAAAAGGATATAATGCGGGGACGATTGTCAGAGATATCGCCAAAGAAATACAAGGAGGAGGCGGTGGGCAACCTTTCTTTGCAACTGCAGGAGGAAAAAACATAGCAGGACTCCAAAAAGCACTTGATAAATTAGAAGCCTTGCTTTAATTGACAAGTTGTACGATTTATTGATTTTTGGGCTTTTGCCCTATAACACAGATAAAGAATTATGAAAAAAGTATTAGCTTTAATTATTGTTATATTATTTGCCGGTAGCATATTGGCACAAGAAAGAAATTTTGAAAAAGATTTTTTTCCCAATAGAACTTCATTAGATATCCGGGGAATACAAATGGCAAGTTCCAATACCAATAATTATGATTTGAAGCATTATACATTTAAATTGAATGTTGATCCTAATGTATCATATATATCAGGCAATGTGACCGCTAATTTTCTTATCACAAAAGAGAATACCAATCATATTTACTTTGATTTTAATTCGGCAATGACAGTTGATAGTATAAAATACCACAACCAAATAGTTAGCTCTACTTTTTCTGGGACTTATGAACTAAAAGTTGATTTACCATCAAAACTTGTTAAAAACTCTATGGACTCTATTACCATTTGGTATAGGGGCAATCCATCTACCTCCGGCTTCGGTTCATTTGCAACCGACTTACAATGCAACTCAGAAAAGGCATTGTGGACACTTTCAGAGCCATATGGAGCCAAAGATTGGTGGCCTACGAAGCAATCTTTAAACGATAAGATTGACAGCATCGATATGTATGTAACAACTCCAACCGGCTATAAGGTAGGCAGTAATGGTCTGTTGAAATCTGTTATCAAATCGGAAGATAAATTGACACATCATTGGAAACATAATTATCCTGAACCTGCATATCTCATCGCTATCGCAGTATCCAATTATAGTGAATACATTGACTGGGTACCACTTGACAATGGGGATTCATTGATGGTATTGGAATATGTCTATCCCTGTAATATCGACGATGCCAAAGCAGGAACAGCCGATATCATTCCCACAATGCAATTTTACATAAGTTTGTTTGGCAATTACCCATTTGACAAGGAAAAGTACGGGCATGCCCAATTTGGTTGGGCAGGTGGAATGGAGCATTCCTCAATGACATTTGTATCGGGATTTAATCACAGCTTGCTTGCTCATGAATTGGCACATCAATGGTTTGGTGATAAAATAACTTGTGGTAGTTGGCAAGATATATGGTTAAATGAAGGTTTTGCTACTTATTTGGAAGGATTGACATATGATTTTGACAGGCAACCATATTATTGGAATTTATGGAAAACCAATAATAGGCATAGAGCTTTAGAATTAGATCACGGGTCGGTTTTTGTAGATGATACATCAAGTGTAGGTAGGATATTCAATAGCAGATTAAGCTATGCAAAGGGAGCTTTTCTATTGCATATGCTTAGGTGGAAATTGGGAGACAATGATTTTTTCAAGGCATTGCATAATTATATAAATGACCCTGAATTAGCTTATAATTATGCCAGAACAATAGATTTGCAAAAGCATCTTGAAGAACAAAGCGGGCAAGACCTCACTGAATTTTTCAATGATTGGCTATATGGCAAAGGTTATCCGACCTATTCATTCAAATGGTGGTACAATACAGAGGGGAAACTTTTCATTCAAGTAAATCAGACACAATCAGATAATTCAGTAGATTATTTCGAAATGCCTGTTCCTGTCCAATTACTTGGAGAAGAAAAAGATACTGTTTTGGTATTAAACAATACAAAAGACGGAGAAGTATTTGAATTTGACATAGATTTCAAAGCAGATGACTTTATCTTTGACCCTGACATATGGTTATGTGCTAAATTTACTTCTGCCGATTATGTAGGAACTCAAGAAATAGGAGTATCAAATAAGATATCTGTTTTTCCAAATCCTGCAAATGAATATATAAATATCGCCATTGATAATTCAATACTCATTAAAAACATATCCATTTTTGACATCAATGGGAAAAAGGTATTTGACAAATATTATAACCAAAAATCAAACAATATTGAAATTTCTATAAAAGATTTTGATAGTGGTATATATATCCTAAAACTTATATCTGACAAAGGAGTTTACTCCAAAAAGATATTGAAGCAATAGGAACGAGGGCTAAAAAAACAAATGCACTTTTGCCTTAACTAATATAAAGAATTATGGAAACAAATGAGTTATTAAGAGAACAGATTTTTGAGATTATAAAGAATCAACTAAAGGATAATGACCCACCAGAAACTAAAGAAACATTTGCTAGGTTGAAAAAACAAGGTTTTGATGATTTTCAAACAAGACAAATGATTGGACAATGTTTAGCGATTGAGTTATTTGACGTAATGAAACATGGTAAAACATATAACAATGAGCGATATGTTAAGAATTTGTTAGCTTTACCAAAAGAACCATCTGAATAGGTTAAATTAAAGCAGTTATTTATTATCATAGGGTAACTGAGAGGAATTATTATGTCCTTTGCTATATATTGTATTATTTTATTGTTTTTAAGGTTTAACTTAAAAAACCTTTTCACCCTTTTTTAACCCTGTGTTTCATAAATAGCCCTCTCAAGAGGTTAAATTTCCCAAACTATCTAGTACTTTAGGGTCGATATTAGAAAAGTATTTACTATTTTTGATTCTTAAAGGGGAGTTTGTGCGCAGACTCCCATCAGCAACAATTAAAAAAATAAAAATGACAAAAACCGTATTATACACGTTATTGGGATTACTATTCCTGTCAAGTTGCGATAAAGACAATAATACTCCATTATCTTGTAAAAATAACAATTCTCTTAATGTAATCACTCAAAGAAAATTTAAAATGGGTTTCAGTACATGGAGTTTTGGACCTAATGAAGCTGATAAAGATCAAACTTATCATTTCATAGACTTGAATTCAGACATTTACTCTGAACAAATTGACTATAAAATTCCTTGGAATTCTTGGATAAATAATTCCACATTACCCATAGAATTTACTAATGAAATAGACAGCCGTGTTTCAAAGAGACTTAACATGCATAAACTTTTATTATCTGTAAGTCTTCTGAACACAGACCGTAGCAATTTACTTAAAGACTATGATGGAAGTATTCCTAATTACTCATCATTGAACGACACAAATATTGAAAATGCTTATTTTAATCACTTGGAATACTTAATATCAAGATTTAATCCTGATTATTTAGTAGTTGCTATGGAAGTAAATGAACTGAAACTTAAATCTGAAACGAAATGGACAGAATATAAAATATTGATGAATAATATTAGAAGTCGATTAAAAATCAAATATCCAAATTTGCCATTATCTGAATCTGTCACCTTGCATAATTGGTTTAATCCGGCAGTTGCAAACCAAGCAGATTTTATTTCAGAAATCAGCAACTATGTAAATCAATATATGGATTTTGCAGCAATTAGTTATTATCCATTTTTCAAAGGACAACATACAAAAACTGATTTTCAGAAAGCATTTGACTTTTTACATTCAGAAATTACCATTCCTATTTCTTTCGTTGAGACTACTCATTTAGCAGAAGATTTAAACATCAGCAGTTTCAATTTAAACATAGAAAGTAATGTATGCGAGCAAAAAGATTACCTTGAAACATTATTTTTAAATGCATTTAGTCAAAAATATGAATTTATTATTTGGTGGGCATATCGAGATTATGATAAACTCTGGGAGACTTTCCCAGCCGGACACAAAGATATCGGTAAATTATGGAGAGATACAGGATTACTTGATGAGAATGGAATAGCAAGACCTTCATTAACCATTTGGAAAGAAATATTGGAAAGATAAAAATAATTAATAATATATATATTGCTGGCTATACGAATGTTATGACAAAGAATATAATAATAGCAAACGACATATTAAATTGAAAGTTAAATCAAAAAAAGACAATAAGCAATGAATATTTTATTAATGATTATAGGGATTATTAATGCAGTTTATATGCTGATCGACGGTGTTTTTGTTATGATCAATGGAAAGTACATCGGCCCCAAAAAACCCGGACCTTGGTCAAATATTTTCACAAGGTTAAATATTGATGTGTTTAAACTTGGACCAATGTTTATTATTTTTGGATTGCTATGGTTTCTGTTCATCTATGGATTACAGACTTCACAAAACTGGACTTATTGGTATGGAATATCTTTATCGATTGCAACACTTTGGTATTTACCTATTGGGACTTTGATTTCTGTCGGAGTTATCGTTTTATTAATCCTTTATAAAAACAAATTTGGAATATAAGATTATTTAAACAATAACATTTTCAGCACTTCTATAAGCTAAACTCAAACTATTGTTTTGTTCCGTATTAACCCTGTAATACACAAATATCCAACTCAATTGATTATATTTTCAAAACTATCTGTTGCTTCATGCTTAATGTCAGAAAAGTATTTACTATTTTTGATGTATAGTAGTAAATTTGTCCTCAAACACGTTGTGGGTACAAGCAGAAAAAAAAGATAATGAGTTGTAAAATAATTAATACGAGAAATGGTGAAGTAGAATACAATTCAATAGGAAAAGGAATTCCAATAGTATTTATTCATGGTGGTCATTCAAATTGTCATGAAACTCTTTGCCATAAAGGAATGAATCTAGACAAGTTTCAATTGATAACTCCATCTCGTCCGGGATATGGAAAAACACCTTTAAAAGATAATAATACCCCGAGACAAACGGCTGACTTAATTGTAGAGTTATTAGATTATCTACGTCTAGATAAAGTAATTGTTTATGGTATATCTGCGGGTGGCTTATCTGCAATTGAATTGGCAAGTAATTATCCAAACAAAGTAAGCAAACTCATTTTGGCATCTGCAATTTCAAAAAAATGGCTTGAGGAACAAGGAAAAACATATAAAATTGCAAAAAAGATATTCAATCCTAGAATTCAAAATTTTATTTGGAAAATAGTTAGATTTTTCTCAAGTATTTCCCCATATTTAATTGCAAAGAGTTTTTATCCACAGTTTTCAAAAAATCCAATTCATAAACTGAAAAAGGAAGACATACAAGAACTTGTTTCAACAATAAAACATTATAATTCGAAAATGGGATTTCTCAATGATATTAATCAAAACATTAGAGATAAGACAATTGCAAGTATTAAATGCCCTACTTTAATAA
>Ga0256831_1001038_pt1 | contig 14701 bp, 11 predicted proteins | sample 132544metaG_FD_189087 | JGI IMG/M metagenome (GOLD analysis project Ga0256831, IMG submission 189087) | Hydrothermal vent microbial communities from Lau Basin, Pacific Ocean - 132-544 | ecosystem: Environmental > Aquatic > Marine > Hydrothermal vents | place: Pacific Ocean: Lau Basin | collected...
CGCTACTGGAAGCTTGGGAGAAATATCAGTCAGTCATACTGGCCCACCAGATGGGGCGTGAAGTATGATTTCTCCGTGGAGCAAGCAACATGGGTACTGAAACAAGTTATGTCAGCTGAGAAAACTGTAATTCATGCCGCGGGCAGGGAGGACGCGGACGCTCGAATGCTGGGTACAGGGAGGCCTTTAGTTATAGAGGTAAAAAAACCCAGGCATCGTCATATCCCCATTACTGAAGTAGAAGAAGCTTTGAATAAAGGTGGAGGAGGACTCGTCGCTTTCACGGTAGAAGGGGAAGCTTCTAGGATGGATGTGAGATTATATAAGAACGAATTATCAGGTATTAAGAAGCTGTACAAAGCGCTCATCGTTTCTGAAAAACCGGTATCCGACGAGGATCTGAGAAGCCTCGAGGACTATTTTGCTGGTAGAACGATAAGACAGCAGACTCCGAGCAGGGTTCTCCATAGAAGAGCGGATATTACTAGGAGCAAGAAAGTTTACAGGATAAGAAATATTAGAGTAACAGAAAACGTCTTCTACAGCTTTATAGTTGGAGAAGGCGGGCTCTACATTAAGGAACTCGTATCAGGCGATGAGGGCCGGACATCTCCAAGCTACTCGGAACTACTGGGCTCAGAAGTCCAGTGCGTGGACCTGGATGTCCTCGGAGTAGATTTCCCCTTATCCCGAAGCCTATAAACTTTATATGGGGCACGCATATCTTTTACGGGTGTGGAGGTGCGTGCTTAGATGGTAAGGGCGCCTAGGGGATTCAGGCATAGGACAAGGAAGCTTTTGAAGAAACATACAAGGGAGAGGGGAGGGGTACCCCCCATAAGCCTATTATTACATGAATACAACGCTGGAGACAAGGTTCACGTAATTATAAACCCGGCAATCCACAAGGGGATGCCCCACCGGAGATACCATGGTAAGACTGGAGTTGTTGTCGGAAAGAGAGGCAAAGCATACCTAGTTAAGCTTTCCCTTGGTAAGAAGGAGAAAACCCTTATAGTCAGGCCAGAGCACTTGAGGCCTGCTTCACAGTAACCGGTTTTCCAAGCTTATAATATTCTTAAATACGCAATATGAAATTCCAAACAGGGTATAGTGGCGAGGGTGTAGGTTTTTGGCTTCCAAAAGAGTCATAGGGTCGAGGCCGCTAACTCTCAGGGAAGCATATGACGTCATGGCCAAACGGAGTGAACAGGAGCCAATGCTTATTGAAATACAGAGCAAGACTTTGGATTACTTGAAAGAGTTCAGTGGAGAGAGGGATCTTGAGAGCGTTAGGAGTGGGCTGGAGGAGCTAGGGAAGCTGGGTGTTAGGAAGGAAGTTTCTGTTGTACTTATAGACATATGTCCTTCAACCATAGACGAGGTTTTCTCGATAATGCAGATGGACAAAGAATTCAATCTAACACCTGAAATAGCTAGAAAGATCCTTGAAATAGTTTCTAAAACATGCTAGACCGGAATAAGCCGTTGGGTGTAACTGGGTATCTATTTTAAGGAATTTTATACTATATTAACGCATGGTTTAAGTGAGTAGAGTCAAAATAGCCTTGGTGAATATTTATGTATAGACCGGGAAGAAGGCCCCCTCGGCGGTATCCCTCAAGGCAACCGCCAGGCAAATGGCGCAGGGACTCAGTGGTTCATCCAGCTAGAGTAGAGAGAGAGGCTGTAGTAATAGACTATATGCCCCGGGGAAACCCCTTTGACCCCCATCCAGAGCACCGTGGAGGTGTTCCTATAGTCATAGGTGTTGGCGTGAGAATGTTCACACTTGTTGACGGTGTCCCGCTTGTAGGCGAACCCGAGTTCCTGGAAAAAGTGACTCTATCCTTCCAGTTCAAGGCAGGCAGTTACAAGCTACACTGCGTTGAGATCTTCAGGAACAGTGTGGCATGCCTGTCCGACGAGCCCGTCGACACCTCGGTTGCTGAGAGTGTGGCGAAAGAGGTTGGAAGATTCTCCTCTGTTAAAGTGTTCAACGAGCCAAACGTACTGGCGAAATACATAGAGGCTTTCGGTCTCTCGCCTAGGATTATTGATGCCCATAGGGTTCCACTGAAGTATGAAGATCTAACTACTGTGGCCAAGGATAATCTTAAGGAGGCCATAAAGCGGATTGTCAAGATGCGTGAGAACGTGTTTGTAGAGTTCTTCAATCTTGCAGGTCCGATAAGCCTGAGGCTTCACACACTTGAGCTCCTGAAGGGCATAGGTCAGAGGACACTTAGGGAGTTCTTGAATGAGAGGAAGAGAAAGGGTAAATTCAGTAGTCTGAGCGAGATTTCCAGCGTCCTTAGAAGCGATCCTGTTGAGATGATTGCGGATAAAATAGTCTCAGAGTTAATGGGCGAGGACAGGTATTATATTTTCATTAAGCCACCGCTCCCCAAGCCCGGGGAGGGGAGTAGGCAGAGGATATACTTGGGGTACCTGGAGAAGCTGTCGAAGGATGAAGAATAGAGATGTATACAAGTCATAGTGCACCCCCACTATCTTATCCTGGCCTATTAAACTGGACCAGGACTCTTTTGCACAGACATGGTGTAAAACCAAGTGACCGGTTAGGCCAGAACTTTGTTGTTAAACCTAGAATCATACTTGATGTACTGGACTGTATGGGATCGTTCTCTTGTTCCAGGATACTGGAGATAGGGTCTGGGTTGGGTGTTCTAACATACTATCTGGCCGCCGTATGCGGAAACGTTTTATCTGTAGAACTGGATTCACGGCTATCGAGTATAGCCAACAATGTTGTGAAGCACGTTGATGCGAGCATAGTCAACGGTGACGGCATGGACTTCATAGGACTTCCACGGTTCCACCAACTAGTCTCCAATACACCATACTACCTGTCAGGTATGATTATAGCCAGACTAGCGTCAAACAACTCTATTCAAACCGCATCACTCCTCGTTCAGAAGGAGGTAGGAGAACGTGTTACTGCAGAGCCTGGAGACCCCAGTTATGGGAGGATCTCAGTTATAAGCCAGCTTTTCTTCAATATCGAGGTTAAACGAATCTATCCGCCAAGCTTCTTTTATCCAAAGCCGGAGGTTTCCGGGGTGCTTCTCTGCCTTAAGAGAAAGAAGAAGTGGATAAAGAATCTACATGGTAGTTTAGAGAAATTTACTGCATGCTTGTTCTCTGGGAGGAATAAAATGGCTTCCAAACAAGTATCCAAATGCACCGGTATAGCCCGGTCGGACCTGTCTTGGCTGGGCAAGCGTAGGGTACGGGAGATGACGCCTTGGGAAATCGAGAAACTGCTGGCAGGTGCGTTTTGAAAACAGTGGAACATGAGGGGTTTAGAGTCAACTATTGCTCGCATCCATGCGTATATGAACCGGAGGCAGACACTTATCTGTTGGCTGACACACTTATCAACGACGCGTTCAAAAACGGGTTGAAGCCTAGTAGTATCCTTGAAATAGGCGTTGGATCGGGCTACTTGCTGAGTTTATCTATTCGAATGTGGAGGCCTCCGCTGATTGTAGGGACGGATATCAACCCTTATGCAGCTAAGGCTGGTTTAAGGGTTGCAGAAAAGGATCATGCCGTGCATCCTATCATTTATCTCTGCGATAGAGATGAGTGTCTCAGAGAGGGGTTAGTCTTCGATGTGGCATACTCGAACCCTCCCTACTTACCAGTCATGGATAGATTTGACGACGAGTGTTCCAGCCTGGTAGCTAAGAGCTGGGGTTGCGGAGCTGGTTGCATGCTACTTTTCTGCAAGTCTTTATGTAAGAGAGGCCGGGTCGTATACCTGTTAGTGTCTACGGTTTCACCTGTAGAGAGAATTATAAGGTGCATGGAAGAGTCTGGGTGCGACTACAGTATTGTTGGCAGGGAGAAGTTTTTCTTTGAGGAAATAATGGTGTTGAAAGGGGAGAAGAGGGTTGCAGATAAGGGTAATCCTGGTTGGGACTGAGGGAGAAGCTAATCTAGGGATGGTAGCTAGGCTCATAGATAATTTCTGCGCTGACGAGCTATACCTGGTTAAGCCTAGGGTTGAGGTAGGAGAGGAAGCCCTGAGGTATGCGGTTAAAGCTGTTGACACGCTTGAGAACGCTGTTGTGGTAGAGTCCCTAGAGGAGGCCTTGGAAGGTACTGACTTGTCGTTCTGCTCTACTGCTATCAGGCGTGAAGGTGATGTGCTGCGTGAAACGCTCGAGCTGGAGGATGTAGTGGAAATACTCTCGAAGACAAATGCCTCTAAGGTTGGCCTAGTGTTCGGCAGGGAGAGCACCGGGTTGACTAGGGGCGAACTCGCACTGTGTGACTACCGCTTCACCATATTGACGTGTGACAAGTATCCAACACTAAACCTCGCGAACTCTGTTGGTATCACTCTATACGAGGTAAGTAAATCCAGGCTCTCCAATGTTCCGCGTGGAACCAGTGTGAACCTCGGGCAAAGGAGGATCCTAGTCGAACTACTATCGGAACTGGCCTCCCACGTCTTCAGGGATGACCACAGGATGAAAGATGCCAGGATAGCGGCGGCCAAACTAGGTGACCCGAGGTTTCTGTCTGATCATGAAGTAGCTATACTGTTAACACTCGTTTCTAGGGTGAAAGGACTGGTAGAGAGGTGCCGTAGGAGTGAAACTTCTATTAACGGGTAATCCGGGAACGGAAGACGTTATCTCAGCCGAGGCCTACGAGAAGCTGGCGGCCGAGCCGCTGGAAGTCAGGTCGATGCATGGTAGAGTAGTAGTCGAAGCAGACACCAATGACTATGAGTTACTAGGAGAGAAGGTCCTAGAGCTAAGGACGATCCATTACGCCGGAATCCTGCTATACTGGAGCGAGACGGTTTCCCCCACACTTGAGTGGATAGAGGAAGCGGCCAAACAGGCATTAGCCAGCGATTACATTCCCCTTACCGCGTCTTTCGCAGTGAAAACCGTTAGAGAAGGGAATCATAGCTTCACGTCGATGGATATATCGAGGGTAATAGGAGGCGTGATATATGAAGCGGTGAAGCAAGCGGGTAGACAGCCTATTATAAGACTGAACTCGCCCTCGATCCTTTTCAGGGCGGACCTAATAGAGAACCAGCTATACATATCCCTCTCATTAACAGGAGACTACTCCAGGCACATAAGGATGTACAGGGTCTACGACCACCCGGCCGCTCTTAAACCCACGCTTGCAGCGGCGATGCTGAGACTAGCTGGGGCCAGGGATGGTGACGCAATACTAGATCCAATGTGCGGTTCAGGTACAGTTGCGATCGAGGCAGCCCATATCTACGAGACCTCTAGAATAATATGCAACGATATAAACCCGAGGCATGTAAGGAGCGCAAAGGCTAACTCCCTCATAGCACGGGTCGGGAACAGGATAACATTCTACACTCGAGACGCTACTGAATTACCTGAAGTCCTAGAGGAACCCGTTGATGTTATAGTCTCCAACCCGCCATACGGCATCAGGATGGGGAGCAAGTCAGCAGTCAAAAAACTATATAGACGCCTTGCACAGACGCTGCCGGAGCTACTAAACCGGGGAGGAAGAGTTTCACTGATAACACCTGAAGGCTCCTATATGAAGAGGCTACTAACTAGCAACGGGATACAGGTAAAGGACTACAGGAAAGTCAAGCACGGAGACCTATGGGCATCGATCATAACGGGAGTCAAACCAGAGTAGTAACCCTTATAATGATATAAAAACATCTTCCGCATGTATAGTGATCGAGTGGAAGGGTGTGAAAAATGCCTCTCAGACCGGCTAAATGCTACACGCACTTCACAACACCGCCTTACACGAGGAAAGAGTACATACACGGTGTACCCCAGCCGAAGATAACGAAGTTCGAGATGGGGAACCCGCATGTAGACGCTGACGTGGTCGTACAGCTAATAGTGCTCGAAGCAGGGCAGATAAGGCATAACGCGCTGGAAGCGGCTAGAATGGCTGTGAACAAGTATCTAACCACGAAGGTAGGAGCCAACAACTTCTACTTCAGAATAAGAACCTATCCCCACCAGGTCCTCAGGGAGAACAAAATGATGGCCTTCGCGGGAGCCGACAGACTCCAAGACGGGATGAGGCAAGCTTTCGGAAAGCCCATAGGCACCGCGGCAAGGGTATTCCCGGGCCACATAGTACTGGAGGCTAAGGGGAAGAAGCAGGACCTCCCCCACTTAAAGGAAGCCCTGAGGAGAGGAGGGGACAAGCTCCCCCTGCCCACACGTATCATTGTGAAGGAACTAAAGAAGTAACACTCCCTTTTTACACGACCCCAGAAGCCTCCCGGCGATATCTGTTCTCTCCTACAAACACTAGTCAACTGTTAATAGGCCCAGATGCTTATACACACTAAACGCCCGCGGCTACCCGGCGGCGGCGCGGGGACAACACGGGGCAGAGCCCCGGGGAAATGATTGGGATGAGTCCTTCAGCCTCCAGCCGCGGGAACACCCACAAATCACAATCAAGCCGTATAAATATTACAGAACAAACCCCACGAGAAAACCTATAAATACCCCGCCCAGGATAACTATAAGCTTGCGTAAAATCCAGCACACAAAAAAGTGAGGCTTGGATCAATGGGGCCTCAAACACCCCCGGAGCTACCCGGGGAAGTTTGAGGCCGACAGGGGTCGTTTGTGTGGTGCTCCCACAGCACGGAGCGCCGCGCCACGAGAAGGGATCCGCCACCCCCCAGGGCGGCATGCGGCCGTCACTCCGGTTGATCCTGCCGGACCCGACTGCTATCGGGGTGGGGCTAAGCCATGGGAGTCGCACGACCCGCCGCTGCGGGGAGTGGCGGACGGCTGAGTAACACGTGGCTAACCTACCCTCGGGACGGGGATAACCCCGGGAAACTGGGGCTAATCCCCGATAGGCGAGGAGGCCTGGAAGGGTTCCTCGCCCAAAGGGGGCACCGGGGGTTATCGCCGGTGTCGCCGCCCGAGGATGGGGCTGCGGCCCATCAGGTAGTTGGCGGGGTAACGGCCCGCCAAGCCGATAACGGGTAGGGGCCGTGAGAGCGGGAGCCCCCAGATGGGCACTGAGACAAGGGCCCAGGCCCTACGGGGTGCACCAGGCGCGAAACCTCCGCAATGCGGGCAACCGTGACGGGGTCACCCCGAGTGCCACCCTCGAGGTGGCTTTTCCCCGCTGTAGGAAGGCGGGGGAATAAGCGGGGGGCAAGACTGGTGTCAGCCGCCGCGGTAATACCAGCCCCGCGAGTGGTCGGGATGTTTACTGGGCCTAAAGCGCCCGTAGCCGGCCCGGTAAGTCTCTGCCTAAAGCCCCGGGCTCAACCCGGGGAGTGGCGGAGATACTGCCGGGCTAGGGGGCGGGAGAGGCCGAGGGTACTCCCGGGGTAGGGGCGAAATCCTATAATCCCGGGAGGACCACCAGTGGCGAAGGCGCTCGGCTGGAACGCGCCCGACGGTGAGGGGCGAAGGCCGGGGGAGCAAACCGGATTAGATACCCGGGTAGTCCCGGCTGTAAACGATGCGGGCTAGGTGTTGGGCGGGCGGTTGAGCCCGCCCAGTGCCGCAGGGAAGCCGTTAAGCCCGCCGCCTGGGGAGTACGGCCGCAAGGCTGAAACTTAAAGGAATTGGCGGGGGAGTACCACAAGGGGTGGAGCCTGCGGCTTAATTGGAGTCAACGCCGGGAACCTCCACCGGGGGCGACAGCAGGATGAGGGTCAGCCTAACGGGCTTACCCGCACGCGCTGAGGAGAGGTGCATGGCCGTCGCCAGCTCGTGCCGTGAGGTGTCCGGTTAAGTCCGGCAACGAGCGAGACCCCCGCCCCTAGTTGCTACCCGGTCCTCCGGGACCGGGGCACACTAGGGGGACTGCCGCCGTCTAAGGCGGAGGAAGGAGGGGGCAACGGCAGGTCAGCATGCCCTCTAATCCCCCGGGCTGCACGCGGGCTACAATGGCGGGGACAGCGGGTTCCGACCCCGAAAGGGGAAGGAAATCCCTCAAACCCCGCCTCAGTTGGGATCGAGGGCTGCAACTCGCCCTCGTGAACGTGGAATCCCTAGTAACCGCACGTCAACATCGTGCGGTGAATACGTCCCTACTCCTTGCACACACTGCCCGTCGCTCCACCCGAGCGGGGGGAGGATGAGGCCCCGCTCCGAAAGGGGCGGGGTCGAATCCTCCCCCCGCAAGGGGGGAGAAGTCGTAACAAGGTAGCCGTAGGGGAACCTGCGGCTGGATCACCTCCCGACACTGGGGGAGGCGGATCCCTGCGTGAGAGCACGGTGCTGGTGTGCTGTGGGAGCACCACACAAACGACCCCTCATCTCTTGTGTTTGCGCCTTATGCAATCCGGGAATCGTGGATTCCCGGGTGAAGGGCGCTAGGGGCGCTTACTGCCCTTATGAGCGCCGTTTTAGGGTTTGAAGCCCGGACGCCCTAGCCGGCTCCACGGGTGAGGGGTGCCTATACAGCCTCTCAGCCCAGGGAGCACCGGTAGGTTCCGGGCTCCAGGCTAGGGTCCCGCCCAGGGCCCAACGGCACCGACGCCGTCCGGTGGATGGCTCGGCTCGGGCGCCGAGGAAGGGCGTGGCAAGCTGCGATAAGCCCGGGGTAGGCGCATGCAGCCGTTGAACCCGGGATTCCCGAATGGGACTTCCTGCCACGGGCGAATAGTCCGTGGCGTCCGGAGTTCCGGACGGGAACCCCCCGAACGGAAACATCTTAGTAGGGGGAGGAAAAGAAACCAACAGGGATCCCCTGAGTAGGGGCGACCGAAAGGGGGAGAGCCCAAACCAATTCTCCACGGGATGACCGTGGAGAGATGAGGGGTTACGGCTCCTCGGCAGGGCTCTGCCCACCGAGCCGACCCTAGATAGCCGAAGTGGCCTGGAACGGCCCGCCGTAGAGGGTGAGAGCCCCGTAGGCGAAATCTAGGGGGCTCGGGCCGAGGAGCAGAGTACCACGGCTTGATACTGCCGTGGGAAGTTGGGAGTCACCGACTTCCAAGGCTAAATACGTCCCGAGACCGATAGCGGACAAGTACCGTGAGGGAAAGCTGAAAAGAACCCCGGGAGGGGTGTGAAAAGAGCCTGAAACCGGACGGCCACATACGGTGTGGCCCACAAGGCAACCCCCGCGAAGGAAACCCGGGCGACCGGGGAGTACGAGCGGGGGTATGCCGGGGTTGCACCGTCCGTCCAGAAACACGGGCCGGGGAGTTCACGGTCGTGGCGAGCTTAAGGGGTTATCAACCCCGAAGGCGCAGGGAAACCGACAGGCCCGCAGCCGGGTTTCCCGGTGAGGGGCGGGGTCCTAATAGGGCCTGGAGTCACGGCCGTGAGACCCGAAACCGGGCGATCTAGGCGGGGGCAGGGTGAAGCCGGGGGAAACCCCGGTGGAGGCCCGAAAGGGTTCTGATGTGCAATTCGTTCCCCTGACCTCCGTCTAGGGGTAAAAGGCCAATCTAGCTCGGTGATAGCTGGTTCCCGCCGAAGTGGGTCTAAGCCCAGCGTCCCCGGAGGCGGGCTGCGGGGTAGAGTTACTGATTGGGTGTGCAGGGGGCAATTGGGCCCCCGGCACCCAGTCAAACTCCGAACCCGTGGCCGCCGTAGAAGGGGGCAGTGGGGTTCCCCGGGATAAGCCCGGGGGCCGTGAGGGGAACAACCCAGACCGGGGTTAAGGCCCCTAAGTGCCGGCTAAGTGCCAAAGAAAGGGTGTCCCCAGCCTAAGACAGCCGGGAGGTGGGCCTAGCAGCAGCCATCCTCTAAGGAGTGCGTAACAGCTCACCGGCCGAGGCTGGGGGCCCCGAAGATTGGTCGGGGCTAAAGCCGGCCGCCGAGACCCCGGGCCACGGTTCCAGTGGAGCCGTGTGCCGTAGGCGGGCGTCGGAGTGGAGTAGAAGCCGGGCCGTGAGGTCCGGTGGATCCGCTCCGAGTGCGGATCCCGGCGGTAGTAACAGCGAAGAGGGGTGGAAATCCCCTCCGCCGGAAAGGGCCAGGGTTCCCCGGCAATGGTCGTCAGCCGGGGGTTAGCCGGTCCTAACTGGGCCCGTAGCACGGTGCCCGGGAAAGGGAAACTGGTTAATATTCCAGTGCCGTGGGGGTACGCTTCGCGGCAACGCAAGGCCTGGCCTCCGACGTCTTCGGGTAGGCGGACCAGGGGCTCCCAAGCCGGGAGCGACCTGGCTAACCGTCCGAAGACCGGGGAATACCGTCATGGTTAGAACCGGTCGAAGGAGGGAATGGCCCGCCTTAGCGGGTTCCGCCGATCCCGAGGGCCAATGAAAAGGGGGCCAGGAAGGATCCCCCACGTCCGTACCGAGAACCGACACAGGTGCCCCTGGGTGAGAAGCCCAAGGCGTCTGGGGGTTAACCCGGGCCAGGGAACTCGGCAAATTGGCCTCGTAACTTCGGGAGAAGAGGTGCCTGCGACCCTGGGCTGAAACCTGGGGCCGCAGGTCGCAGTGCCTAGGGGGACCTGACTGTTTAATAAAAACATAGCTCCCCGCTAGCCCGTAAGGGTGTGTACGGGGGGTGAATCCTGGCCACTGGCGGTCCGTGAAACCGGGGTCCAACCCGGCGAAGCGCCGCTGAAGGCCGGGAGTAACCCTGACTCTCTTAAGGTAGCCAAATGCCTTGCCGGGTAAGTTCCGGCGCGCATGAACGGATCAACGAGGTCCCCACTGTCCCGGCCCGGGGCCCCGTGAACCCCCTGAGCGGGTGCACAGTCCCGCAACCCCCCGTAGGGAGAGAAGACCCCGTGGAGCTTTACTGCAGCCAGGCGTTGGTGTTCGGGCACCAGTACGTAGCGTAGGTGGGAGGCTGTGAAGCCGCCTCTCCGGGGGCGGTGGAGCCGCCAATGAAACACCACCTACTGGTGCCCGAACACCTAACCCCGGGGTATCCCGGGGGACAGCGTCTGGTGGGCAGTTTGGCTGGGGCGGCACGCCCGCGAAAGGGTAACACGGGCGCCCAAAGGTCGGCTCAGGCGGGTCAGAACCCCGCCGTAGAGTGCAAGGGCAAAAGCCGGCCTGACCGGATCCCTCACAATAGGGGATCCGGCCGGGAAACCGTGGCCTAGCGAACGCTCGTGCCCCCTCGGTGGGGGCCGGGCATGACAGAAAAGTTACCCCGGGGATAACAGAGTCGTCGCGGGCGAGAGCCCCTATCGACCCCGCGGTTTGCTACCTCGATGTCGGCTCTTCCCATCCTGGAGGTGCAGCAGCCTCCAAGGGTGGGGCTGCCCGCCCATTAAAGGGGAACGTGAGCTGGGTTTAGACCGTCGTGAGACAGGTCGGACTCTACCCACGGGGGGTGCCGGCCGCCTGAGGGGAAGGTGCCCTCAGTACGAGAGGAACGGGGCGCCGCGGCCTCTAGTGTACCGGTTGTCCTGGTGGGCAACGCCGGGTAGCCACGCCGTAGGGGGTAACCGCTGAAAGCATCTAAGCGGGAACCCCTCCCCGAAAAGAGGCGGCCATCCGCTGCCGGGGTTTCCCGGTGGCGGCGAGGGCTCCCGTAGAAGACGGGTTTGATGGGGTGGGGGTGTAAGCTCCGAGGGTTCGCCCGAGGAGTTGAGCCCACCACTCCCAATCGCCCGAGGCTGTTGGGCGCACCTGGGGGCGGGTCGCACGCTTGTATGGTATGCGTGGCCCGCTGTGGGACTCTAGCCACGGGCTGGGAGGCTGGGGTTAGGCCTCTCGCCGCGTGTGGGTCGGCTTGGGTGTCCGGGGCTTCGAACCCTAAAACGGCGCTTGTATTACCTTGTTGTAACGTCTTAATCTCCTGTTTGCTGGAATGTTTTGTTAGGGGTTGTTTTGCCTGGTAGGCTTGATCCTGGAGAGGCGCCTTCCTGGGTTCTCGGCCTGGGGGTTGGTGAGGCTGTTAACGAGTTTCTGGTTGCGTTGGAGCTTGCTGGTGCTAGTGGTAGGACCTTGAAGGCTTATAGGGCGGCTCTCCGGGATTTCGCTGGTTTTGTCGGGGAGGATACTAGGTGCTCGGAGGCTGCGGGTAGGCTTAGGGATTGGCTTGTGTCTAGGAGGAGGGGTGGTTTTCCTAGGAGTAGGGGTGGTAGGGGGTTTATGGTTACTCTGCACTATTACTACATGTTTGTTAGAAGGTTCCTTTCCTGGTGCGGTGTCGATGTCAGGGCCCCTCGTGTGCCTAAGCCTCGGAGCGGTGTGAGCGATGCTTTGAGGTGGGAGGACGTTATTCGTTTGCTGAGGGCTTCGAGGGATCTTCTTGACAGGGTTATTGTTCTACTGCTGGCTGAGACGGGGCTGAGGAGTAGCGAGCTGCTCGGGCTCAGGGTTGGGGATATTGACTTTGAGTCTGGCGAGGTTGTTGTTAGGAGTGCTAAGTATGGTAAGGAGAGGGTTGTGTTTCTGGGGGATGACGCTTTGAGGGTTCTTAAGGAGTATGTTGAGCTGAAGCGTTTGGGGCCGGAGGATAGGGTTGTCAACATTTCCTATCAGGCTCTCTATAAGAGGCTTAAGAGGCTAGCTAGGGATGCTGGGCTTCCCGTGGAGAAGGTTAGGCCTCACATACTCAGGCACACGTTCGCCACGGAGGCGTTGAGGAGGGGTATGAGCCTCCCGGCTCTCCAGAGAATATTGGGTCATAGCGACATAAAGATAACCCAGGTGTACCTGCACCTGGTCAAAGAGGATGTTAAGAAGGAGTACCTGAACGTGTTTGGGGGCCTACATAGTGGCGAGGCCGGGGTTCCTGGCCAGGCTTGACGCTATGAATGACTTGAGTATCTCTCTGGCACCCTCACCTATGTCGAGCGCCCGGGCATCCCTGTAGAGCCGCTCGGGCCTCGAGTGGTGTTCCAGCCCTCTACCGCCGTGAACCTGTATGTTAACCCAGGCCGCCTCCTGGGCCAGCCTTGCTGCTTCGTTCTTCAGTACCGCGGCTTGAACAGGGTTTATCGAGGGGAGGCCTTGTAGGGCCTGGCGGTATAGTGCTTTGACGGTCTCGAGCCTGGAGTAAGTGTCTGCGAGCATCCACTGTATGCCCTGGTAGTCGATCAGTGGTCGCTCGAAAACCTTTCTCTCCCTCGTGTATTCCAAAGCGTCCTCTAGTGATCCTTCTGCTATGCCTATGCCGATGGCTGTGTACCCTAGTCTGCCCAGGTTAATGGCCTGCAACACTGTTTTCATGGCTTTGGACTCGGTTATTTTTACTGCTCTAGCACAGTTATAGACCACTCTAGCAATACCAGCGCCCCGGAAGGACGACAGGTCCAGTGCTTCAATCTCCATTGACTTCCTATCGTCTGAGACGAATAGCCCCGGCTCCCCCTTGTCCAGGGCGAGTACTAGGAAGTAATCCGCGTAGAGACCATTGCTTGTGAAAACCTTCTCACCGCGTAGACAGTACTCTCCGCCAGACTCTTCGGCTGCCACTGTTATATTCCGGGCTAAATCCGTGCCTCCCCCCTTCTCGGTTAGCGACACTGCAGATATGCCGTGGTCGAGGATCCGCTGTAGAAGCGGGGTTTCCTTATAGCCTAGAACGTGGTATACGAGGAACTGGACACTCATATTTATCAACACTACACTAGCCAGCCCAACGGACCTCCTGGCCAGCGCCCTGACAGACTCGAGTATCTTTACAGCCGACTCCGCCCCAGTATACGGTCCGAACAAACCCGAAGACGAGAGCCTCGAAAGAACGCTCTCAGGGATAATATTATCCCGGTCAATCTCGAAGGCTTCCATTTCACCTACGTAGAGAGACGTAGAACCAGTCAAACCCGAACACCCTAGCTAAACGTAAATGGTGCGGGGGGTGGGATTCGAACCCACGCTGGCCTACGCCAACGGGTCTTGAGCCCGCCCCCTTGGGCCGCTCGGGCACCCCCGCTTGCCCCGAGTCAGGAGTAAAGATGCCATGTGGAGGCTATAAAACATAATCACCCGGCCACCCTTACGACACAAGCATTATTTACAGCCATCCCCCCGCATGGTAGTAGGGGATCTCTAAGGCAAATCTAAAAACGATGAAGGAAAACAGGGTCAGGGCCAAGGCCTATGGTTATAGAAAAATGCCCTTACTGCGGCTCGCAAAACCTGGTCATAGACTATTGGACAGGGAGCCTAGTATGCGGGGACTGCGGCTCTGTCATCAAGGAGAACCTGACGGACTACGAGATCAACCAGTACAAGAATGCTGTGAGAGCCGTTGGAGGCCTCCTAGTAGAGCACCGGTCACAGAAGAGATTAGCTGTGAAAAGCAGAACCGTTTGGAGAAACGGGAAACCAGTACATGTGGCTTCCTATGCAGCATTAAACACCTGGAAAAGGCTGAGAGCCGAGAATCCGTTGCTCGAGAAATATTTGAAGGCCCTACAGGAAGATAGCGAGGTGGGCAACAGGAGTATCAGAGTCAAACTAGGACTAGCTTATGCCCTCCTATTATACGAGGAGAAAGGTGAGAGCGTCTCCGGGGCCCTCAGAAAAGCCTGTTCAACGTTTTATCTAAGCGAGAGAAACCTGAGAAAACTGTTTAACTACTACATAACCCATAGAGAGTCGGGAGAACCAAGTGGAGAAAGAATACATGATACCACCTGAGAAGGCAAAGCACATACAAGTCCCCGAGTACAAGGATCTCCTCACACGCATCAAGAGGAGATACGAGAAAGTAGGGAGGAATATGCCTATACTTGAAATGGAGCTAGCTAGGCTTCAAATGATAGCAGACACCATAGAATCCAAAACCAG
>Ga0256831_1001039_pt1 | contig 14695 bp, 16 predicted proteins | sample 132544metaG_FD_189087 | JGI IMG/M metagenome (GOLD analysis project Ga0256831, IMG submission 189087) | Hydrothermal vent microbial communities from Lau Basin, Pacific Ocean - 132-544 | ecosystem: Environmental > Aquatic > Marine > Hydrothermal vents | place: Pacific Ocean: Lau Basin | collected...
GGTAAAGATGCAATCTTACCATAAGGTTTGATTCTTCTCTCTTCTCCTAGTTCTCTAGGGGAGGAACTTTACTCTTTTTTTTCTCTCTAACTATCCTTATTTTAAAATAAACTTAATTACTGTTTTCATATATTCATGCTATAATAGTCTCAAAAAATTAATAAGAGAAATAATATGTTATATAAATATAAAGGCATAACCAAAACAGGTAAAAGTGCCAAAGGTAGTATCGAAGCTTCTAATATGGATGAGGCAAAGCGTAAATTGAAATCTCAAGGGATTTTTTATGAACATATTGCACCTACCAAAGAGATAACAGAGCATAATTTTTCCAAAAGAGAGATGAGTGGCCCCCAACTTAGCTCATTTGCAAAAGAGCTATCTTCTTATCTTAACTCAGGTATGGCAATTCTTACAGCCATTAGACTTATCGAAGACCAGCATCAAAAAGAGAAGAAGTATGCCTCTTTTTTGGCATCACTTCGTACCATGATTGAGGAGGGAAAATCTCTATATCATGCACTTAATAGTCAAAATATCTATGCGATGCCTGATTTCTTTTTACAGAGTATCAATGTGGCGAGTCAAGGGGGTAAAATGGTTCCTGTGCTTATTCAGATGGGGGATTTTTTCTCTACCCAAGCAAAGGTAAAAAAACAGGTAGGAAATGCGTTAGCCTACCCGATGTTTATCTTTATTGTAGCAATTGGTATGGTTGGATTTCTTATCACTTTTGTTGTACCCAAAATTACAGGAATTTTTGAGGATACGGGACAGGAGTTACCTGGTATTACCAAGTTTGTTTTGAGTATTAGTGATTTTTTATCAGCACATTATATTCTCCTAATCGTTGGTTTTATTACCGTTATTATTGCATTTAAACTCTCCTATAAATATATTCATGCTTTTACTAAGTTTTATGATGCTTTGGTTCTAAAAGTTCCTATTATTGGTGAGTTGATACAGAACCATGAGTTGGGACGTTTCTCCTATATTCTCTCCTTGATGTTGGATTCAGGAGTCTCTTATGCCCATGCTGTTAAATTGGCGACAAGTACCTTTGGAAATACCTCATTTCACGAGACCTTTAGTGAAGCTTCTGAAAAGGTGATAGAGGGGAACAAACTCTCTCATTCTCTTCAAAGAGTCAAGGGAACCAAACCCAAAAGAAACTTTATGCAAGCGTTGGCACTAGGAGAGGAGTCGAGTGAGGTTTCTAATATTTTAAGTAATATTGCGACCCTCTATAGAGAGGAGAATGATGATAAACTAAAACTTCTACTTAGTCTCTTAGAGCCATTTATGATGCTCTTTATTGGGGGAGTTGTAGGGGTAATTGTCTCTGCTATGTTATTGCCTATCTTCTCTATGAATTTGGGTGGATAATTATAAATTTAAACAAAGGAATAGTCTATGGCAAAACAGCGTTTTAGAGATTTAAAACAGGGAAAAGTGGTTGAAGAGAGTAGAAAAAATAAGAGAAAAAAAGAGAAGAGTGATGAGCTAACTTCACGGCTAATTGCTAAAAATGGACAGAAGGTAAAGGCGGCCTTAACCGATGCTTTTATGCTTCTCATGCCTATTATGTATACGGTCTTTTATCTTGTAATGGGTGGGAGAGAGGGGTTTGCTTCTGATAGGATGATGGGATGGATTTATATTTTAGTTCCATTGATTTTAATACAGACAGCTTTTATGTATTTTGGAAAGGGGCAGACCCCTGGTTATCGTAACTATAAATTAAGAGTGGTTGACAGTAAGAGCTTAGAGCAACCACCTCTTTTTGCTTTTCTGTTTCGAAATATGCTAATGGTATTAAGTCTGATAACGGTTATTGGATGGTTAATGATGTTTTTTAGAAAAGATAGACAGGGGCTTCATGATATATTGAGCCAAACAATGGCGATTAATGTTGGTGAAGATGAGGGTTAATCTCTCTGCTTTTTATCTCTTCTATTTTGCGATGATAGGGGTCTATGTTATCTTTATGCCCAAAGTACTGCTTGATTTTCACTACACAAAACTAGAAGTAGGGATTGTCTACTCCGCAGCACCTTTTATGCGTTTTTTACTTCCCTATGCATTCAAGCATCTAGTTCAATTGACCCCTAAAGTCTATCTGTTCGCATTGGGGATGACCTTTGTCTCTGCACTTCTTTTTATTCAGAGCGTAGAGAACTTTTGGCTCTATCTCTTTATTAATCTCTTTTTTGGGGCATCTATGGGAACTGTTTTGCCTTTTGTAGAGACCATATCTCTTCAAAATCTTTCCAAAAAAGAGTATGGTAGAGTGAGACTTTGGGGGTCTATTGGATTTATCATCATTGCTCTGGGGCTAGGAAACACTATCAGTAGTGCTTATGGGGTTTTGTACTCTTTGGCTACCCTTACACTCTTTATTCTTGTTTTTGGCTATAGGGTGTTACGCTATGATAGTGAAGCCAAACATCAACAGCAAGAGAGTGATAAATCCTTCTCTTTGGGTAAATTTTGGGCATTTTGGTTAAGTGTATTTTTGATGCAGGTCGCATTTGGTGGTTTCTATAATTTTTTTACCATCTATCAACTTGACCAAGGATTAAACCTTACTTTAGTGACACTGCTTTGGACATTTGGTGTTTTATGTGAAATCGTAATGCTCTATTTCCAAGGAGTACTTCTACAGAAAAATCTTTTAACTATTTTACAGATAGCCACTTTTGTTACTGCATTTAGATGGCTACTACTCTATCTCTTTCCTGCTAGTGTGATGGTCACATTTGCCTCGCAGTCACTTCATGCTATTAGTTTTGCACTCTACCACACAGCATCAATTACCTATGTATTTACCCTCTATTCCCAAAAAAAACTGGCACAGCAGTTTTACCTAGGGATAGGGTTTGGATTGGGGGGAACGGTTGGCTCTCTTCTTGCAGGTAGATATTACGGTGAGTCACTCTTCTTAATGGAGGCGTTTATCACTTTTGTAGCAGGTCTAATGTTATTGGTTCATCAAAAGAGAAAAAATATTACTTAAAATTATAATATCGTGCAGGGTATTTTCCTTTAAGGAGTACCTCATTGGTATAAAAGGTAAAAATAGGAGGACCTCCCTCTTTTATCTTTACAGGCATCTCTTCATTTTCGGTTATATTGATTTTTTTTAGGATACTCTTTAGTGCCTCTTTACTCTTCTCATCTTTTATATCAAATTCAGTACGTATAAGGGCATAAGCATCCTTTTCCTCTTTATCATAGCGATAGGCTTGAGAGGTAAGATAGAGTGAATTATCAAGTTCATTTTTTCCACGTTCAATAATATACTTTGCCATATCTTGGTTTTTGCTCTGTAAATCCATAGAACCCATTACCACAATGGAGACCAATACTACAGCTACGATAACCTCAATAAGGGTAAAGGCACTTTTTGAGTGATTTAATTTTTGCATTAGTAATAGTTTCCTTTGTCTGTTAGGTCATACTCCTCTTTTATCCAAAGCTCTTTTGCCTCATCGAGAGTATCTACTTTTTTAGCTTTGCCAAAGTAGCTTGGAAGAAAGTAGACCCCTTCAGTGTTGGCGATAATAATTTGAGAGGCACTTCCATTTTTGTAGAGGTTATACTTAAATGTAATTTTATTATCTTTTATGCGTCCAAACTCCTCTATCTCTACGAGTCGATTCTTCTTATCAACTTTATGAATTTCAATATCTTTTCCAAGATGTAAAACTCCTGTATAGGGGATAATCTCAGCTCCTTTTGCTACATAGCAATCGGTAGATTTTGAGATACAAAAAAATGTTATATCTTCTGCTTTTCCAAACTCTTTTTGAAGTGATTTTTTGAGAGATAGAGGGCTAAGAGTCTCTATCTTTTTCTCCTGTTTTACCATAGTGGAGAAGACCATAAAACCCATCAATGAGATAATTAAAATAACAACAATAAGCTCTATGAGAGTAAAGCCTCGATGAGTATGGAGGCTTTTATGTAAATCCATTTAACTACTTTTGACAATCAGGAAAAACAATATCTTTTCCATCATCTTCGCCACCCTCTTTTTTATCTGCACCAAAACTTATAAGTTTAAACTCACTTCCATCTTTGATATAGATTAGTGGTGTTCCCCATGAGTCTTTTGCTACTTTTTCTAAATATGGCGAACTTGAGTAGTTAGGGTACTTATCAGCATCAGGGTTAGCCACAAGAGCTTCAATTCCCTCATCGGTTTCAGGGTAAGAGCCATTATCAAGTTTAAACATCTTTAGTCCCTGTTTTATAGACCCCATTTGAGTACAGGCAAGTTTTCGTTGTGCTATTGCTCCTTGTTTAATTACTCTTGGTGCAACAAGTCCTACGAGTAGACCCAATATTAAAATAACAACGAGTAACTCAATAAGTGAAAAGGCTTTCTTTGTTCTCTCTTTAGCTGTTTCTTTCTGCTTACTATTAAACAAAGTACTTAAATAATTTGTTTTATTTTGTCTTAAACTCTTCTGTTTCATCTTGCTTATTTCATAATCTTTATTCATCTTTTAAATTCCTTAGTTAGTTTAGGTTATAATAATAGTGATTTTACTTGAATTGAGCTTTATAATGGATAAAACAAAAAAAGGTATGGCCCTTTTTATAACACTTTTAATAATCGCTTCTATTTTATCAATAGTGGCAGTATCTTTTTCCTATTTAGAAAAGGCACAAGATAATGCCAGTGAAGCCTCCTCATTGATACAAGGAAATTTGTTATATAAAAATACAATAAATATATTAAAAAGAATCTTCCCAAAGGGGAAAGTAGATAGCAAAAAATTGGATATATTATATACCATTCCATTGATGCTTTCCGAAGAGAAAAGTGGATTTATGGTCAATCTACAGTGTACCCCTTTGATGATAGGTGTTCCTATTGGATGGTTGGATGAAGAGAAAAATAGAAAGAACCCTGAAAAATATACGTTGGCAAGAAAAGTTTTAACAGATATCTTGGAAAAGTTTGAACTCAAAGAGTCCAGTGAGCTTGAACAGCTTATATTTTCAGAACTCTCAGGAATTAAAGAGAATGGTAGTGATTTTGAGTCTAGATTGGGTTCTCCTAGGGGTATTTTCTCAAGAAGACAGTTTGATAGAATACTGCTCGAATATCGTATGAAGTATGATGATGTAAATGTTTTCAAGGTTCCTTGGGATAAATATTTTGTCTTTATACGATTGCGTGATACGGCAAAAATAGATGGAGAGTATTTAAGCACAGAGGTTATCTCTTCTGCTTTTGATATCTCCTTGGATGTTGTTAAGGATAGTTGGGTTACGGACAGTAAGCAGAGAGAGAAGCAGTCACTTCAGAGTTTTTTGAGTGAAAATGGTGCTTCACAAGGAGCGAATAAAAAGCTTTTTTCAGAAAAAGGGTTAAATGCGATGCATTGTGAAGAGACCTACGCTTACCGTGATAACCACTATCGTTTTAGTTTTGATTACTCAGATGAAAGGAGTGCAAATTTTGAATTTTATGGGAAGCTCTAAACCACGGGTATTGGTTCATAAAGATATGGAAAATATCAATGTTAAAGATAGCATTGATATTGTACTTACCCCACAATTTTATACATTTTTAAGAGAAGATTTAGAGATTAAATTTGCTTATCAGGCAAAAAAAATTGCTCCTGCATTTTTTGATGATTATCTCAATGCAGGAGTTGAGCATCAGTACCATGTCTATAAACACGATAGCGAGTGGTATTTTTTTGCCTACAGTGTTGAAGAGATTACGCTATTTTTAGAGGAGAGAGGCATCTCTTCTCATCAGATTGGTAAAATCTATTTTGCACAAGAGTTAGAGCAGAGACTAGAGCATCCTGTAGAGCTTGGCGAGACAATGGTCATGCAGACATTAGAGGGTACGGTAACGCTACTTCCTAAAAGATTGCTCTCTAGGGAGATAGAGTATTTCCCTCTTAATCTACAAAAAGAGAAGTTTCAAAATGGGATTACTTTGAGTAGCTCCTATGACTCAATTGTTCCCTTTAAGGAGACAGCACTACTGAGTACATTGCTGGTTTTCTTGGGTGCTTTTTTTCTTTTTGAAGGAGAGAGAGGTCGCTCTGCTATAGAGAGTTTAGAGCTAAGTAAAACAGAACTTTTGGAGCAAAATCCTAGGTTATCCTCTTCATTACAGCGAAACAGTGAGATGAAAAAATATACAAAAATAGATAAAGAGGAGAGAGTAAAGCGTGATGCATTAATGCAGGTCTCTAAGATGATTTCTAACTCCAACCGATTAAAGAGCTTGGTACTTAATGAAAAAACTATTATTGCCACCATTAAAATAGACTCACCAGTAGCGATGAAGAAATTAAAGAGATTGGCAAAAAAGAGAAATTTTAGGCTCTTAAATGAGCATGAAAAAGAGATTAGTGTGGAGAAAAAACTATGAGCTTAATTAGTATCAAACGTTTTCAAAATGAGTTGATTATTTTTTTACTACTGCTGTTTGTTGGTTTCTCTTTTTTCTATAAGTTTTCAGCACAAAAAAGTTTCACATCTCAAAAAATAAAGATACAAGAGTCGGTTAGTGAGATTAATAAAGTGGTTGAACTAAAAACATTTTGGGATAATAAAAAAGTAAAAAAAGAGATTATAAAATTTAAGACAATGGTCTCAAAAGATAAGGTAAAAAAATTTGAAAAACGTTCAGGAAAACTAGCTGTCACTTATCAAAACCTTTCTGTAAAAGAGTTGAATAGGATTGGGAAAAAGCTTGTGGCAACACATTTTAAAATTAGTAAACTTAATATTCAAGAGAGTGGTAAAAATAGATATAGTATGGAGTTCACATGCAAATGGTAAAACGCATTTTTGGTGGTTTTTTTCTACTCATTATTTTTTTATGGCTCGTTGCCCCAAAGCAAGAGCTCTATTTCCTTTTAGAAAAAGAGCTAAAGAAAAACGATATTGTTATCTCAAATGAGCGTTTTGTAGACAGATGGTATGGGCTTGAGATATCTGATGCAGACATTTATGTCAAAGGGATAAAACTCGCCAAGGCTTCATCTCTAAAGCTACATATCTTTTTTCTCTACAACAGCTTAATAGTTGAGAACATAGAGACAGAGGTTGACCCAAAATCTATTGACCGTATTAGCATGATATTTAATGTGATAAAGCCTTATAAAGTTGCCATTAAGAGTTCAGGCTCTTTTGGTGTGATTGAGGGGGGTGTTTATTTTATGGATAAAAAACTTCTACTAAGAGTAAAAGAGAGCAAAGATATGAATGCATTTAAAAAGTTTCTTTCACATGATAAGAAAGGAGACTATTATGAAAAATATTACCAACAGTAAGCTATTTTCAACACTGCTATTTTTTTTAACTGTTTTGGTTATTGCTAAATTAATATGGCTCATTGTCTCTGTAGAGTTTTTACCTAAAAGTGGTGTGGAGTACAGTGAAAAAAGTAAGCTAAAAGCATTCTATTATCCTTTACGACTCTCTAACAGTAAAAAAAATAAGCCACTCAAAGTAGTCGTGGCACAGACAAAGCCTAAAGTTGTAAAACCCAAGAAAGTCATTGGAAATATGAAAGATTATAAACTTTTAGCCCTATATCAGAGCAGTGAACTTTTGGTAGTAACAGTTTCAAAGGGTGCTAAAACAAAGGTTTTGGCACAAGGGGAGCTTTTTAATGGTTTTAAACTAAAGTCAGCAGGGAGAGATGATGCACTTTTTGAGAAGGATGGCAAAGAGTATACACTTCATCTAAAAAATAAAAAGCCCAAAAAAGCTAAAAAAATAGCTTCTAAAAAAAACACTTCTAAAAAAGTAGCCAAAAGAGTCTCTGCTTCAGTAAAGAAAAAAGGAATTATTGCCACAGAGGATGAGGCTACTAAAATTGTCTCCAAAGGGCTTCTAAGCTCCTATACCAAAGATATTGATAAGGTTTGGAAAGATATTGGGATAGGAGAGCATAAGGTTAATGGTGTTTTAACAGGATTTAAAGTAAACTTTATTAAACGACACAGTGATTTTGAAAAACTGGGACTTAAAAGAGGAGATATCCTTACCGCAATTAATGGACAAGAGTTAGACAGTTATAATGCTGCCTTCTCATTTTATAAAGAGATGGACAGTATAGAGAATTTAACATTAAGTATAAAAAGAAATAATCAAGATATGGAGTTAGAATATGAGATTCAGTAAAATAGTACTGGCAATCCTTTTTACTTTTGGGATACAAGCCCACGCAGAAAAGATGCACATAGAGTTTAAAAACCTAGAAATTGGTGACTGGTTAAAAATGGTTGGTAAAATTACAGGTAAAAATATATTAATCAATGGAGATATTAAAGGGAAAATAAATTTTGTCTCCAACGAAGATATAGAAAAATCTGAACTTATCCCTTTGGCAAATGCTATTTTAGAGAGCAAAAAAATGACCCTTGTTGACCGAGGTGCATACTTTCAAGTGGTAAAAAATAACGAAGCACCCAATAAGGGGTTGGATGTTAGAGATGATATTGGAAGTGGGGGAACGATGCAGACCGTTGTGTTTCAACTGAAAAATGCCAATGCTGCTGTTATTCGTACCAAAATAAAACCACTTTTAAATAAGAGTGCTAAGATTATCTCTTTTAAAAAAAATAACCTTTTAGCCATTACGGCTCTTCCTCATAGCTTAAAATCGGTCAAAGAGTTAATTGATAAAATTGAGAACAAACAGGGAAGTACCAGTCGTATTATTGTTTTAAATAATGCCTATGTTAAAGATGTCTTTCCCAATATCCAAAATATGGCAAAATCTCTTTTTCCTCAAGATATTAGCAGTGAAAAAGTCAAAGTAATACAGAGTCAAAACAGTAACTCTATTATTTTGGTAGGAAAAGAGGGCAATATTGATAAGCTTGAACCCTATATTCATCAGCTTGATGTGGCAAAAGAGGTAAATGAGGATTTACAACGTATGTATGTGATTCCTTTGGAGAACTCCAATGTCGAAGAGATGGAGAAGATACTCTCTAAACTTTTACCTCAGATGACAGGAAATATGCGAGGTTCAAACAGTGGTATCCATGCCGTATCAAAATCAATTTCTCCCCATAATCCACCCATTCCCTCTGCACCTTCAGCCATACGCACACGTCCTATACAGAATAAAAAGGTAAAAAAAGCAGTTATCGCCAGTGATATTGAGAGAAATGCGTTGATTATTGTCGCCAATGCAGTACAGATAGAGAATATTCGTGAGACCATTAGGTTATTGGATATCGAAAAATCTCAGGTCTATATTACGGCTAAGATTATTGAAGTTAATACCAATTTAGCAGAGAATATTGGTGTGAAGTATGGATTTACAGGGGGAGGAATTACCTCTAAAGGTATCTTGTCTTTGATTGGAAATGCAGGGGCTGCCCCCTTGGCTGTCTCTCGTGAGCTTCTTGGTTTTATGAATAATACCAAAACAGAAACCGATAAAAATGGTAATGTCTATACCACCACAGATAAAGCATTTGAGTTTAATTCAGGCATTAAGCAGGTGTTTGCCCTAGGAGCAAAACTTGATTTACTTAAACAAAATGGTGCAGCTCAAATCTTATCTGAACCTTCTGTTTTGACAACCAATAACAAAGAGTCCTCCATCTATGTGGGAAGAACACAATCTATTATTACCCAATCACAACAGAGTACTGCGGGTTCTTCAGCTGTTTTAAATAACTACAGTCGAGAAGATATTGGTATTACGTTAAAGGTAAAACCACGACTCTCTAGTAACCATAAGGTAAATTTGGAGATTGAGACCACCATCGAAGATATTCTTCCTGGTTCTGGAACTGCAGCAGATAGACCAACGACAACTAAAAGAGCAGTTAAGACCAACGCAATTGTAAATCACGGAGAGACAATTATTGTGGGGGGGCTTATTAAATCCTCTTCTGGTAAATCATCAACCAAAGTGCCTATTTTAGGAGATATCCCTATTATTGGACGACTCTTTACCTCTACAGGTGTCTCCAAGAGTAAAGTTAATGTGGTTATCTATCTGACCCCTTATATTATTAATAAGAGTTCAGACTTGACACATATTCGTAAATATCTCTCAGAGCTTGATTCAGTTCAGCATCAGTTTAATAAGATTGTGCTTGATAAATTGGAGAAAAAGAGACTGGGAATTGGTGAAGAGCGACGACACGTTACCTTCTCCACAGAAGCCAAACGTTCATTTCATCAAAGTTCAGCAGAGAGTGTCGTAGGAGAGATATATCAAGAGCCTATGGTAAAAGCAGTAGAGACTACTCCTGTAAAGAATAGACCATTACGAACCATACCTCCTGCTTTACAAAAACCTGATTATGAGATTGAAACGATATCTCCTACCCATGGTGCGTCCTCTATTGATTATGATTCGGTTATTAATGATACCACAGATTATCCTATTGAGGAGATAGATGAAAATATGAGAAGTGAATCTATTTTAGAGAGTATTAATAATCAAAATCAATCCATTAACTTAGACCAAATAAATACAGGTATTGAGTACAATGAAGATACTACATTTAGTAATTATTAGGTCTATTAAATTATGATAAAGTTACCTTTTATAGCCGATATTGACCTTGAACCAATTTGGAATGATGAGATTAATAATACTTTAGCGATGAAGCATAATCTTCTTTTTGCAAAAATAGAAAATGAAGATTCGATTATTGTAGAGAAAAAAAGTCTCTCTTCTGCATTGAACTATCTATCAAAACTTGACATTGAACATCCTATTGTAGAGGTTGATAGTGAGAGTTTTGATAGACTTCATAACAAGTTTTTGGAGATTAAAACAGGCAGTGATTTTGATGCGATGGAGACAGGTAACAGTGGAGATGATATTATTGAAGTAGAGTCTGATTTATTGGATTTTATCCGTAACTCCCAAGACCTACTCTCCAATGAGGAGTCAGCACCTGTTGTAAAACTGGTCAACTCTCTCTTTTTCCAAGCAATCAAAAAAGGGGCTTCAGATATTCATATTGAGACCCTAGAGAAAAAAGGTGAAGTACGTCTTCGTATAGATGGTGCATTAAAAAAACATCTTGATATTGATAAGAATATTACAGGTTTGGTCATCTCCAGAATCAAAGTTATCTCCAACTTGGATATCTCTGAAAAAAGAATTCCCCAAGATGGACGTACACAGGTAAGTATTGCAGGTAAAAACTTGGACATTAGGGTCTCTGTACTGCCTACCTATTATGGTGAGCGTGTGGTTATGAGACTACTTATGACCAGTGAGAGTATTCCTACCCTTAAGACGTTAGGTTTTGCAGAGGACTTAACACGTGATTTACATAGACTTTTAACCCATCCTCATGGAATGATTCTGGTAACAGGTCCTACAGGTTCGGGAAAATCGACCACCCTTCACGCCTGTTTACAACATATAGCTACCCCTGATAAGAACATTATCACCGTAGAAGACCCTGTGGAGTATAATGCTGAAAATGTTAATCAGATTCAAGTCAATACCAAAGTAGGATTGACCTTTGCTGCGGGTCTGCGTTCTATTTTGAGACAAGACCCTGATATTATTATGATTGGGGAGATGAGGGATGCAGAGACGGCTGATATTGGACTGCGTTCGGCTCTTACAGGTCACTTAATGCTCTCAACCCTACACACCAATGATGCCACCTCTGCACTCTCACGTCTGATGGACATGGGGATAGAGGAGTTTCTTATCTCCTCTACGCTCTTAGGTGTATTGGCTCAACGCTTAACTAGACTGCTCTGTCAAGAGTGTAAAGTAGCCACCACTTTAGCCCCAAGCGTGATGAATGAGCTTAAGTTGTCTAAAGATATAATTTTTTATGAGGCAAAGGGGTGTAAATCTTGTGATTTTACAGGCTATGCAGGGAGACGTGCTGTTGGTGAGCTTTTTGTGATGAATGATGATGTTAAGACGATGATGAAAGAGGGTCTAAACGACCACCAAATTCGTAAAGCAATGAGAGAGGCAGGGATGAAGACCATTGCTGATAAACTTCTTGAGATGCTGGTTGCAGGTGAAACCTCCTATGAAGAGGCAGTTCGTATTGGGATTATGGAAGATTAATGAGAAGTTATAGAGGAGCGTTTACCCTGATAGAGGTTCTAATCTCTATTACTCTGCTCTCATTGGTACTTATGGCACTCTATCGAAGCTCCGATATCCTTAGACGCTCCAACAAACATCTCTATGAGCATTTAGAGAAATCGAGTAAGTCGATTAAAGGAAACAGAGTTCTCTATATGGATTTGCTTCAAGCAGACTCAAATATTACGATTGATAGTGAAAAAAAATTTCATAAAATAACAATTATGAAAACAAGCAACTCTCTCTATGGTCAGCCTATAGCACAGGTAAGTTGGTTGGTCTCTAAAAATGAGAACACACTGTTACGGATTGAGGGAAATAGCTATACACTTCCTTTAAAATCAGATAGCTATGTAGAGATAGACCCCATTGTCAAAAATGTAGAGCTTTTTAAGATTTATAAGAATAAAAAGAGCAATAAACTGTTAATTTTACTGCAACACAATGGCAGACCCGTGCAGAGTTTTATGATTCAAAATAGAGAAATTGCCAAAACAAAAAAGGAGTTACGTCGTGAACCTGTGAATTCAGGTAGATCAATATATCTTGATGAAAATGGAAAACCCGTTAAGTCAAAAAATGAGAATGATGCACTTTTTTAATCTGAATCTAGGTAAAGTATTTAACAGCTATAATACGAAAAAAAGGAAACCAAAATGACCCTAACAAAATATTCAGCCAATGGAAATGATTTTATACTCTTTATCGCCCAAGAGAAAGCAGACCGTTCCAAGATGGCAGTTAAACTTTGTCACCGTCAAAATGGGGTAGGTGCAGATGGTATGGTGGTGGTGCTTCCTCATGAAGAGTATGATTTTGAGTGGGAGTTCTATAACGCAGATGGCAGTCTGGCTGATATGTGTGGAAATGCCTCTCGGGCTGTAGCACACTTTGCCGTAGAAAAAGGGATATCTCCTGATGGAAAAGCTGAGTTTCTTACAGGTGCAGGAGTGATTCGAGCAACGGTCAATGGACTCTATGTGGTCAGTGATATGACAACCCCTGATATCATAGATGATAAAATAGTAGAAGATGGTGAAGAGTGGTGGTTAATCAATACAGGTGTTCCTCACTTGGTGGCAATTCGTGATAGTTTAGAGGCGTTTGATATTGAACAGATGAGATGTTTACGCCATAAATATAACTGCAATGTCAATATCTGTAAACCTATGGGAGATACACTATATGTCCGAACCTATGAGCGAGGGGTAGAGGATGAAACCTTGGCGTGTGGTACAGGTATGGTTGCCTGTTTTGTGCGATGTCAAAAAGAGGGTCTGCTCCAAGATTCAGTAAAAACCATTCCCACCTCAAAAGATGAACTCTATATCAGTTTAGAGGAGGGTATTTATCGTTTTGGTGGAAAAGTGACCAAAACTTTTATAGCAGAGACGATAGAGTAATTTGATTTTATATAATTTTATGTTATCCTTGTACCCAATCTACAAAAAGGATAACAGATAATGCACAATAAATTTTTGACACTCTTATCTATCTTGCTCTTAAGCAGTACACTGCTCTACTCTAAAGTTTTAGTCACCGTTAATGGAAACAAGATTACCGATGATATCATCCCCAAAGGATATGAGCAACTCGATGACACTAAACGGGCTCAACTGATGGAGGATTTAATTAAAGAGGAGTTGATTCACTCTTATATTCTTAATCAAAACATTGTAAATACCCCAGAGTTTATAGAGGCATTTAATCAGCAAAAATCTTTGGCAGAGCAACAGTATCAAAAGGTTTCAGGAAAGTCTTTAAGTCCCAGTCAGATACGAAATATAAAAGGCTCTGTGGCACTTATTATGTACCAAAAACAGCAACTACAAAACACTTTTATCTCCGATGCCCAGACCAAAAACTTTTACGATTTAAACCAAGAGAAGTTTAATTTTCCTGACTCTATTGAGATTGCCAATATCATTATGAAAACCCAACCTGAAGCAGAGGCGATTTTGAACCAACTTAAAAGTTCTGTTAATCTGGATGAAGATTTTATCCGTGTGGCACGAGAACATCAACAAAATGGATATATGGGATGGTTTGGTAGAGGAATGGCACCTGATAGTATCTTTAACAGTGCATTTCAAGCAACCCCTAAGATGCTCCTACCCAGTGTTATTAGTTCAAAATATGGATTTCATGTAGTCTACCTACTTAATAAAAAAAGTGCAGGAAAACTCTCCTATATGGAAGCAAAAGAGAAAATAGCCCTTATGCTAAAACAAAAACAGGTCTTAGAAGCACTTAAAAATCAGATAGACTCACTTTATAGTACCGCGAATATTGTCTATTAGAAAATCTAGTACCGTTCACGCTAAGTAAACTCTGAAGAGCATTGCTCTTCATTATTAATATTAATCTCACTTTTTGTTGCATCTCTTATAAGTGTAGACTAACACTTGACACTTATCTTTTTTTCTACTATACTACAGCTAACCATTTAATTTAAGGAGCTATCCATGCCAATAAAAATGAAACAGCTAATGGAGGAGACAGGAGAGAGTAAATCTACCATTCTTTTCTATGTCAAAGAGGGGCTTCTTCCTGAACCTCAAAAACCAAAACCAAACCTTCATCTCTATGATGAATCCTCTATTAATA
>Ga0256831_1001040_pt1 | contig 14677 bp, 10 predicted proteins | sample 132544metaG_FD_189087 | JGI IMG/M metagenome (GOLD analysis project Ga0256831, IMG submission 189087) | Hydrothermal vent microbial communities from Lau Basin, Pacific Ocean - 132-544 | ecosystem: Environmental > Aquatic > Marine > Hydrothermal vents | place: Pacific Ocean: Lau Basin | collected...
GCTGGTCTGTTTGCGGATCCGCTGGGCATCAAGGCGGGAGATCGGCCTGTCGAGAATGGTGGCAAAGAGCTCCTCTACTTCCTTGAGGACAAAACTGAGATTTTGATTTCCCAGGTTGATGATATTTGTGCCGTAGCGAAGGGTCTTGGCGGCGAGAAGCAGAGGTCTGCGGCTGATAAGAATAAAGTGGAGACGGGGCGGAGATGTATCGATAATATGACTGAGCAGGGCGTTGAAGAGGGGGACATGCTCGCCCAGATGAAGATCGTCAAAAACGATGTACAGATCATCGACGAGATATCTGTCAAGATCGGTCAGGAGGATGTTGGCACAGTGGATGATATCAAGGGAGTCTATCTCTTCCTGCCCCATGATGCGGGTCAGTCTGGGTGAGGAAAATCCAGGCAGTTTCTGCTCAAGGTTTTCCAGAAGTGAGGAGAGCATCAGCGCCGGTTCTCCATCTTCCGGCCCGATCTGATACCAGGAAAATCGAAGAGTAAAATGTTGCAGAAACTGGAGGGCCAGTGTCGATTTTCCCTGACCGGCCTGGGCCTCAATAACGATCGCCTTGCAGTTGCAGGCGGACTCGCCGAGGATTTGGGTCACCAGGTCGCTCCGAAACAGTGTGGTTTCCGCACCCACCTGCGGCGGATAGAATTTGTTTGAAGAGTGTTCCTGATGCCGGGCTGCGGAAAGGACCATGCACAATCTCAAGAGTTGAGTGGATAAAACAGCATGGCTGGACCAGGTAAGGAACGTAGTAAAGACTCCGGATTGGCCGGCCACCAAAAATGACACCGCTACGCTGTTATGAAAAACATTGGTCCCGGCATGGCACGCTCATGGGAGCCATTGTCTTCAGATAAAAAAACAGGCCTGGTGGATAGCTGCTATCTATCAGGCCCGTGGGGATTATTCCTGCATACAGGGTTTGAGGGAATCTGTCAAAGAAAAACCCGCAAGGTCTCCCGGCGGCCATTTGCTGGGCATGGAAGAAAATTTTGCACCTGATTCGCTTAACCTTGTTGCAGCACTAACGGGCAGCCGTTGATTTTGCCGTCATGGATGGTTGTTCAAAGCTGCCGCCAAGGGCCAGGTGCAGCCGAACCCGATTGATAAGGCGTTTGTCGGTAATATCAAGTTTGGCAATTTTTGCCCCTATCCATTTTTGCTGGACAGTCAGCACGTCCAGGAGCGGAATCTGCCCGATTTCGTATTGTTTTTTGGTCTGCTGGTAGGCGATTTTATTTTCTTTTTCCTCAATACCCAGGTATTCTTCCCGTTTTGCCAGGTGTTCCTCGGCCGCCAGGCTTGTTTCGACCTCCTTGAAGGCCTGCAGTGCCTTCTGGGCATAGGAGGCAATGGCGGCGTTTTGCTCGGCGGTCGCCTTTTGTACTTCCGCCTCAATGGCACCGCCGGTGTACAGGGGGGCAAAAAGACCGGCGGCAAGACCGGCAATGGCATCGTTGAGGCTGTTGATGCCCACACCAATGGAGAAGGTGAACCGGGGCAGATGCAGGAGGTTGGCCTCTTTTTCCTTGTAGAATGCGCGGGCAACCTCCCGTTCAGCGGCAATAAGGTCGGGCCGCCGTTCCAGGATTTCAGAAGGAATTCCAGCCGGAATCGGCGGCGGCACCGCAACCAGTTTGTCGGCGGTTTTCAGGTCGGCCGATGGATATCGTCCCAGCAGCAGTTCCAGGCTGCGCAGAGAATTTTCATAGGCGGAAAGAGCGGAGCGGGCGGCATTTTGCGCCGACGCCAGTGATCCCTTTGCCAGGTGGACATCACGTTCCGACCCCTGGCCGATCTTCTGCCTGGCTTTGACGATTTGCAGATTTTTCTCCTGCAGACCGGCAATATCCTGGGCAAACCGATGTTGCAGCTTTGCCGTGATTGCCGTAAACCAGCCATCGGCAACCGAGGCTGCCAGCGATTGGCGGGCAAATTGAAAATCCGCTTCCGTTGCCTGGGCGGCTTCGGTCTCGGCGGCAACTCCTGTGCGGATTCTTCCCCAGACATCGGCTTCCCAGGAGACATTGAGACCGGCGGAAGATTTTTCTACAGCGCCCTTGTATTCCGTATCCTTGCCCACCGCGCTGAGGCCGACCGTGGGTTTGAGTTTGGCCTCAGCCTTCTTGACAAAGGCCCTGGCCTGTTCCACCTGCGCCTGCCTGATTTTCAGGCCCGGATTTTTTTTCATTGCCTCATCGACAAGGGTATCCAGCTTTGGATCCTTGAAATTTTTCAACCAGCCGTCATCAACGGACCCGCTTTGAGCCGCCGCCGCAAATTTTTTCGGGACATGCCTGGTAACGGCATCGCCTTTGATCGAGGCGACGGCTTCCTCATGGGTGGCAACCTGGCCGGCGCAACCCTGAAGAAGGAGCAGGATGAGCAGGGAGGACAGGAGCGGGAAAAGATCAATCTGTAGAGATGGTTTGGACATGACAGCTTCCCTGTTAATGGAATTTAAGAAAGTTTCTCCAGCTGAGCATCCGCATCAACATCTTTCTGATAATAATAACATGATGCCAGCGTTTACTGTAGATGGCGACTTCGGCGTCACTGCCCAGCGGAATAAAATAATTGCTCAGGTCACTGTCGATTTTGATGATGACCGGTATTTCCCCTTCGGGTAACTGCCTGGACATGGAAACCATGGTCCGGTCAGGGGACAGCTCCCCCTCGGCAAGGGCGCCGAGGACATGTTCCACATGGCCCTGGAATACCCTGCCCGGAATGCCCGGAAAGACGATTTCCGCCTTGTTGCCCACCTTGATATTCTGCATGGGCTGTTGGCTGAAACCGGCGATAAAGGCGGTGGAATCGGTATTAACAAAGGTCATCATCGGCGAGATGGGGAAGGGGACGGCCATCTGACCGGGCCGAACCCGCACATGGGTGACAAAACCGTTGCCCGGTGCCCGTACTGTACAGCTCTCAAGATCAAACATGGCAACCTGGAGCTGACCTTCCAGACTTGCCACCTCCTTTTCATACCTGTCCACATCAAATTTTGACCCACCGGCGGCCTTGACCAGCTGTTTGGACTGCTCAAGCCGTTTGCGGGCAAAATCGAGTTGGGCCTGGATGTCCTTGACCTTTCCTTCGTAGGGGGTTGGGTCGATTGTAAAGAGGATATCTCCCTTATGAAGGGGCTGATTGGGTGTGACCGGGACGCTGGTCACCTTGCCGCGGACATTGGCAACGATCTGGGTGGTGATGAAATAGGAGCGGGCGTTTTTGGATGCCGGATGAAAATAGGCCATTCCAGCCAGTATGGTGCCCAGCATGATAACGCCGCCGAGGACAACCGTTGTCAGCGACCATTTGTTGACGGGAATCTTGAATATTTTAAAAATAATCCAGCAGATACTCAAGTAAGTGAGAAGAAGCAGCGTTTCCACGATTAACCCTCCTTCCCGACAGGTCTGGAATTGATTTTTTCTTCCAGCCGGGCCATCCTCTGCTTGACCAGTTCCAGTTCCCGGACAAGGTCTTTTTGTGATGCGGCAGAAGGTGGGGCATTGTCACCAGTTATTCCGGTACCACCCATGCCCCAGCCCCGGTCCGGTCGGTACATGGTGGCCCATATCCAGAGAAAGGGCCAGATGGTATGCATCAGAAAGAGGCTGACCCAGCCGGCGGTATGGATGGCGTCCTGATGGGGATGGTTTCTTTTTTTTGCTATATTGTACGGTATGTCGTGGATGTAAATTATTGCATACACAAGGGTTATGGAAATAATAATCAAGAGCGCCAATGCGGCATAATCAAGACCTCGTCCAGCCATGGACATCCTCCTTGGGGATATTTCTCTGAATCGTGTACGGGTGGTGTCTTCCCTTGTCGATATGGGCCGGCAAAAAGATTATCCGGCAGGTTGCATCTTCATGGCCTGTTTCACCCCGTATCCGGGAAGTGACAGGGTGTTTTTTACCCGGAATGGCGGATAAAATCAAGATATATGGTCGATTTTCCGGGTTTCAGCTGGTTTTTTCAAGGTCGGGCTGCTGATATGGCGACGATCTGGAAAAAAACCGGGTCGGTTCTCTGGCTTTACCGGTGCTCCGGCACACCCAGCTTTTTCAGGATAAAGCCCAGGGGACAGAATCCCGTAAAACCGAACTGGAAGAGATTCAACCCGACAAACAGGGTAAAGAAGAGAAAATATTTATGAATAAATAATGGGTTGTGGCCGCAGTCAACGCCAAGGGCGAGGCTGAGTACAATAAAAAATCCGGCAATAACGTGAATCCAGTCGTTAATGACCATTGGTGTGTCCTCTATTGGAAGTGGTTGCTGATTCGGTCGGACCGGCCGCTCAGGGCGTCCGGTCGTCAGCCGATTTCTGTTTCTTTAATAACCATTTTTTTGTTGTCGTCAACAGGGCGGGGACAATGCACAGGCAGGCCAGTCCGCTAACAAAGGCGGTGGCTCCAGCCAGGATACCGACCCTCTGCAAGGGGATCAACGGCAGGAAGAGCAAGGGAAACCAGCTCAGCGACATGAGGACCGCAGTGCCGGCAATGGCCCTTGCCTGTGCTTTAACCGGTTCCATCTCGACTGTTTGCTCATTGTCGATCCTGGCCAGGTTGGCTGTCAATTCCCGAACTTCCTGGGCGCCACAGTAACCGGCCATGGCCAGGGGGAGAAACATGAGCATGGTTGTCGGCAGGCTGATTGCGCTAAAAATCAGAGCCGCAGGTCCGTAAACAATGCCAAGAACAAAGATCGGGGGGAGCATGACCGATATGCCTTGCCATGGAGAGCGTTTCATGAGGATGATAACGAGCCAGGCAACCAGGTATCCGGCAATCAGTGTCCTGTGCAGGGCAGTGGTAAGGGCATCTTCAGTTACCATATTGATATACGCGGGACCGGCCCAGTGCAGGGTTAATTTGACGGGCGGGGGATTTTTGGTCAGGAAGCGGTTGGTATCGGCAACAAGCCGCTCCATGTCTTTGCCGTCATTTCCCTTCAGGAAGAGACGGATATTTGCCCTGTTGAAATCCCTGCTTACCAGTTTGGGGAGGTCATCGGGAGTATGCCGGGTCTGGTAGGAAACCAGGGCTTGCGTTACCCCGCTGACCGTTGCCGGGATGGTGAAATAACCCGCATCTCCCTCAAACAGCTCCTGGTGGACCTTGCGGACGATATCGGCCACAGAGATGGAGCCGCCCACCTGTGGCAGGCTGTCGAGATATTGCTGCAGGGTGAGCATGTATTGCAGCAGTTCCGGGTGCTTGAAGATTCGGTTCTGGTTGCGCAGGCGGTCAAGGCTGTCAAGGGCATGGGACCAGGCCTCGTAACCCGTATCATCATCCGGAGCGAGCCGGTCGATTTCTTTTTGCCAGGCGAGCCGGAGTCTTTTTGCCAGCGCCTGCAGAGAGGAGTTTTCCGATACGGCCTGTGAAATTTCCGCCAGCGCCTTTTCCCGGATAACCGGTGTCTTGCCCAGGGATCTCGCCAGGGTGGCGCTGAGCTGGTCAGCGGCCTTGCGGATGTCTGTTTTTTCACCGGTTCCTGATAGAACCAGGTACGCCTCACCGGTGCCGTCGAAATGTTGATTGAGTATCCGTTCAGCAGTCGGTAAGTTGCCTGATTTTGGAAACCATGACATGGGCCCGGGCGTGTAATGGCCGGTCAGAATGCCACCGGCGCCCGGAACAATGGTCAATGTGATCAGACCAATCACCCACCACGGTTTGCTGGTGGAGCTTTGGATAAGCCATATCGGCAAACGGGTGAAAAATGATTGGATGATCGCGGCAAAACGGTCGGCGGTGGTGTTGAATTCTGTCCGTTGTATTTTTTGTCGGCCTCTTTTCTGCATGAGGACAAGCAGCGCCGGCAGGCATGTTGTGGTGAACAGCCAGGCCAGGAGGACACCAATAGCGCCAAAGAGACCAAAGAAGCGCAGCGGCGGCAGGTCGGTAACAATGAGGGAGCCGATTCCGGCTGCCACGGCAAGGGCGATGAAGAGCGTGGGGAAAAACCGGCGCTCCATCACTGCCCCGAGGGTTTGCCGCAACTCCTCTTTACGGCTGTGTTTATCAGGGCAACAGAAGAGGAAATAAATGGATCCTGTGAGTGTTACGGCGAGAAGTAACAGCGGGATAACCAGGCTTGTCGGAGACAGGGTGTTGCCAGTGCCGACAAAAAGGCCCATGGTGGTGATGACCGTGCTCAGGGCGATGAAAATCGGGGCAATGATCACGCCAAAGCCGGTAAAGAAGATCAGCATCAGCAGACCTGTTGCCGCAAGGATCAGGGCCACGGCAAGGATGGTTTCTGTGCGCAACTTTCTGCCGCCGGTCTCTTCGATTATTGGCGGGCCGGTAAGAAAGAACTGATCATTATCTGAAGATAATTCATTAATTTTCCGCTGCAGCCGTCGGTGCAGTGCAGGGACAATATCCCGGCGGGTAATGGGCAGATACAGGGCCAGAGATTTACCGTCCCTGGAGATCAGTCTACCCCGCAACAGGGGATCGTTCAGGGCCCGGTCCCTGATGGCGAGCGCCTGTTTCCGGTTTGTTGGCAGGGCGGTTATCAGGGGCTGAAAACGAATCCGGCCCAACCCGGCCTGTTCAACGGTGGCCACGGTATCCGGGGCTATTATTTCCTCGGTAATATCAGGATGATCCGGATTTAGTTGCTTGAGAATCCGGGCGGAAAACCGGCTGAGTTGAACAATTTTTTTCAGGCTTACCGGGTTGAACACCCCGTGTTTGTCCCTGGTATTGATGACGCCGATCATCACCCTGTCATGGAGGCCGAATTCTTTCCAGGTTCGCTGCTGGAAAAGACGGGCCGGATTATCGGCTGGCAGGATGTTTAGCGGCTTGGTGTCCACCCCGGGGTGGCTGGCGAGCAGAAGCGCTGCCAGCAGCGTTACGGCCGCCATCAGAGAGACGGTCAGGCCGGGACGGGACAGGGAAAATTGAATCATCTTTCGCTTGATCTGCATTTCTTCCTGTCCGATTCGTCTGGTCAATCAGTCGGTGATCTGGTGATTTTTCGGAAACAGTTGTCTCAGGAGAAAAAGGGACAGGCCAATGATTACCAGGTAAAACCAGATATCCGGGCTGATCCGGTTTTCCGGCCGCACAAGGGCAAGAACTCCCAGGACGATCATAAACTGGTATCCCTGTTTATGGAAACGGACAAGTTTGCCCAGGACATAAAAGTTGATCATCGGCACGATAAGATACAGGAGCAGCAGGGGCGAAAATTGATGGACGGCAACGGCGGTCAGCTGCAGGATGGCAATGTCATAGAGTTTTTTTGCCGTAATCAGGAAGAGAAGGAGACAGAGCAGCCTGTTGGGCCACAGGTAGCGTTGCCGTCTGTCTTCATCGGGAATGGTGTTGAGAATATAGAGGATTTCTTCTCTGTCATGTTTGCGCGCAAGATCGGCAAGGACCTGTTTTTTTTTCCTGCCTGCGGCCAGTTCCTTGCGGATGCGTTGTTCAAGGGTAGTTGTTTTTTTCATATGCAGAATGTTTGGCGCCATCAGAGGTCAATGCCGAGGTGGCTTCCCCGTCTGTTTCCTGAATATTTATGTTCGTCCGGAATTTCCGGCTGGAGAGTAAAGTTACTCTCTTGTACCGTATCCGCGGGTGTTGCGCAATGGCTCTGTTTCCCGGACGGCACTGTCGCCATTCCATAGCGACCCATGAGTTATAACTTGACAATTGCACGATATACTATTACCACGGGGAGGCAAAAAAATATCGTTGTGAAATGACGATAGCCGGGATGTTTTTCCGCCTTTCCGGGCGTAAAAAATGCATTCCGTTCTTCCCGGTCGGTTTGGGCCGTTCCGGGGCATTTCCGTATATGTATCTGGACAAGGAGTAGTTGTAATTAATCGTTTTTGCAAGCAATGAGGAGTATTATCATGGGTGGCAACGAAGACAAAATCACCAGTTTGCTCAGTGAGGGAAAGACCTTTGATCCGCCTACCGAGGGCGCGGACCAGGCCTGGGTCAAATCAATGGATGAATACCGGGCCATGTACAAGCGTTCCATGGAAGACCCGGAAGGATACTGGGGGGAGAGGGCTGAAGAGCTGGTTAGCTGGGACAAGAAATGGGACAAGGTCCTTGAGTGGGATTTTACCAAGCCGGAGATCAAGTGGTTTAGCGGCGGCAAGCTCAACATGTCCTATAACTGTCTTGATCGCCATTTGACCGATGGCCGCAGGAACAAAGCCGCTCTTATCTGGCAGGGTGAACCGGAAGACGATGTCAAGGTATATACCTATCAGATGCTGTATACCGAGGTCTGCCGTTTTGCCAATGTACTCAAGAAAAAAGGGGTGAAAAAGGGAGACAGGGTGTCCATTTACCTGCCCATGATCCCCGAGCTTGCCATTGCCCTGCTGGCCTGTGCGCGGATCGGCGCCATCCATTCGGTGGTCTTTGCCGGTTTTTCCGCCGTGGCCCTGCAGAGCCGTATCCAGGATTGTGAAGCCAAGGTGTTGATCACCGCCGATGCCGTTCTCCGGGCCGGCAAGACCATTCCCCTGAAACCAAACGCTGATACGGCCCTGGAAGGGTGCGATACCGTGGAATCCTGTATTGTGGTTCAACGCGCCGGCAACGAGGTGTCCATGCAGGACGGACGTGATTCCTGGTGGCATGATGAGGTGGCCGCCGATGACATCTCTTCCGAATGCGCTCCGGAATCAATGGATGCCGAGGATATCCTGTTTATTCTCTATACTTCCGGTTCCACGGGCAAGCCCAAGGGCGTTGTTCACACCACCGGCGGTTACCTGCTCTATGCCATGCATACCTGCCAGTATGTCTTTGACATGAAAGACGATGATGTCTACTGGTGTACGGCGGATATCGGCTGGATTACCGGTCACTCCTATATCCTGTACGGTCCTCTCGGTCTTGGCGCTACATCGCTCATGTTTGAGGGCGTTCCCTCCTATCCCGGGCCGGACCGGTTCTGGAAGGTGGTGGAGAAGTTCCGGGTCAATACCTTTTACACCGCGCCAACCGTCATCCGGGCCCTGATGCGGGAAGGAGAAGAGCCGACCAAACGGTGGGACCTCTCCAGTCTGCGCATTCTCGGCTCGGTTGGCGAACCCATCAATCCCGAGGCCTGGATGTGGTATTACGTCAATATCGGCAAGGAGAAGCTGCCCATTGTCGATACCTGGTGGCAGACCGAGACCGGTGGTATCCTGATTTCTCCGCTTCCCTATGCCACGCCGCTCAAGCCCGGTTCCGCGACCCTGCCTCTGCCCGGCGTTGATGCCACCATCTTTGATGAAGAGGGCAACGAGGCCGGTGTCAATGAAGGCGGGCACCTGGTTATCCGCCGGCCCTGGCCCGGCATGCTCCGTGGCGTCTTTGGCGATCCCGAGCGGTTTAAAAAGACCTATTTCAGCCGTTATGAGAATATCTACGATCCCGAAGACGGGGCCCGCAGGGATGAGGACGGCTATTTCTGGATCATGGGCCGGTTGGATGACGTAATCAATGTCTCCGGCCATCGTCTCGGCACAGCCGAGATCGAGTCGGCCCTGGTCTCCCATGAGGCCGTTGCCGAGGCAGCCGTTGTCGGTATGCCGCATCCGGTCAAGGGACAGTCGATCTTTGCCTATGTGACCCTGATGTCGGGTGTGGAGGGAACCGATGAGCTGATTGCCGAGCTGCGCAAGCATGTACGGGCCGAGATCGGACCCATTGCCACGCCCGAGGTTATCATGTGGGCGCCCGGTCTGCCCAAGACCAGGTCCGGCAAGATCATGCGTCGCATCCTGCGCAAGATCGCCGCCAATGATTTTGATAATTTCGGCGACACCTCCACCCTGGCTGATCCATCGGTTGTCGATCACCTGGTCGACGGCAAGAAACAGCTGGGCTGATTGTTGCGAGTCAGCAGGTAGAAGTATGCTGTAGGGGACAGGCAGGGTGTGCATGCATCCTGCCTGTTTTTGTGTGAAAATCCGGTCCAATTATAATGATTTGGCCAAAATTTGTTTTTGAAAATCCGTGAGTTGTCATGGCAGCTGATATCCATTCCGTCGCCCCCGAGGTCGTGGTTGAGTTTCTCTCAACAATCATGCCCTTTAATGAACTTGATACCGATGTTCTCCATGAGGTCGCCCGCCACGTGCGGGTGGACTTTTTCCCCAAGGGGACACGGCTGTTCACTGCCGGTGAAACCGAGGTGAACTTTCTTTATCTCATCCAGCGGGGGGGAGTGAAGTCGTTTCTGACCGATGACGAGGGCGAGGTAACCCTGAAGGATTACCGGGGTGAGGGGTCCTATATCGGCGCATTGCCTATTATTCGTGGCACCAGGGCAAACCTTGATATCGAGATGGTTGAGGACACCTTCTGTTTTCTCCTGCCGCGTGATGTTTTCCTGGACCTGATCAACAAACAACCCGGTTTTGCCCAGTTTTATCTGAAAAGTTTTTCTGAAAAGATCGTTAACACCGCCTATACCGAGCTGCGCCGTCACCGGATGACCCGGCGCGGGGATGAGGAGATGTATCTCTTCACCATGCAGGTCGGGGATATCATCAAGGCCGTGCCGAGAAAGATCGCCGCTACCGCCTCAATCCAGGATGCGGCCCGGGCCATGGCCGAGTACCGTATCGGATCGCTTCTCATTCATGATCCAAATGACGATGAACAGATAGTCGGTATCATCACCGACCGTGACCTGCGCAACAAGGTCATTGCCGCCGGCCTTGATTATCAGGAGCCGGTGAGTCGGATCATGACCGGTCCGGTCGCCACCGTTCTCTCCAAGTCCACCTGTTTTGACGCCCTGCTCAAGATGATGACCACCGGTATTCATCACCTGGCGGTTGAACGCAAGGGCAGGATCATCGGCGTGGTCACCTCCCATGATATCATGCTTCTGCAGGGGACCTCTCCCTATTCCCTGTTCAAGGAAATCGGGAAACAGCGGACCATCCAGGGGCTGTATCCCCTGTCCCAGAAGATCCCCGATATTATCAGGAACCTGATCAAGGAGGGGGCCAAGGCCGGTAATATTGCCCGGATGATTTCTCTCTTGAATGATCAGATTCTTGAGAGATTGCTGAGTCTGCTTGAAGATGAACTCGGACCGCCGCCGGTACCCTATTGCTGGCTGCTGATGGGCAGTGAAGGGCGGCGGGAGCAGACGTTCAAGACCGACCAGGATAACGCGATCATCTATGCCGACCCCAAAGACGAGCAGGAGGCCCAGGCCGCCAGTGACTATTTTTCGACCTTTGCCGACAAGGCCATAGATCACCTGGTCAACTGCGGCTATCCGCTTTGTCCCGGGGAAATCATGGCGAGAAATCCCAGATGGTGCCAGCCCGTTTCCGTGTGGAAGGATTATTTTTCCCGGTGGATCGGTACGCCGGACCCGGAAGAACTGCTGAATGTAACCATTTTCTTTGATTTCCGACCCGGTTTCGGAAAGACTGCCCTGGCAGAGGAGCTGCGTAAACATCTCAGGGAACAGACAAAGCGCCAGGAGATCTACTTGCTCCATCTTGCCCGGGAATGCATGGCCGTCAAGGCGCCGCTTTCCTTTTTCAAGAGCTTTATCGTCAATAAGGACGGTGAACATCGAAACAAGCTTGATCTCAAGACCAGGGGGCTGACCCCTTTTGTCAACTTTGCCCGGGTGCTGGCCCTGAAATACGGCATAAAAGAGACCAACACCCTGGCCCGGCTGCATGTGCTGGCGGAAGAGGGACATATTTCCGAGGAGCTGTGGGCAACTGCCCATGATGCCTATGAACTGCAGATGCAGCTGCGTCTCATCCATCAGCTGAGCCAGATTGAAGAGGGCATCCTTCCGGATAACTATATAGATCCTGCCCAGTTGTCCGATCTGGAAAAGAAAATGCTCAAAGAATCCTTTGAGGTCGTCGAACGGCTGCATGCTGTCCTGCGCTCTCTTTTTCCGGTGGGGTAAGATGGTGTCGCTGCGTGATCTTCTGCCGGGATTTCGAAAGGTTCATCCCGCCCTGGCCAAAAACAGGGAACTCTTCAAGGATTTCAACCAGGGCCGGTTGCTGACCGAGTATCAATTTGTTGTCTTTGATACCGAGCTCACCGGCCTAAACAGGAGAAAGGACGAGATTATTTCCATTGGCGCCGTCCGAATGGTCAACCTGCAGATAGAGTTGAGTCAGACCTTTCACTGTTATGTCCGCCCCCGGGACATCAATCCCAATGCCGCCACCCTGGTCCACCGGATAACCCCGGAACAGTTGCGGGCGGCACCGCCCATGGAAGAGGTGCTGCCCGATTTTCTCGAGTTTTGCGGAGATGCTCTTCTTGTCGGCCATTTTGTCGGTATTGACATGCATTTTCTGGGCAAGGCGGCCAGAAAGCATCTTGGCGGCATGATTTCCAATCCCAGTGTGGACACCATGCGTCTTGCCAGGGGCTACAAGGAGGCCCGCTGTCGTGACCATTTCGGGGGCTGTGATCAATCCGAATCCTATAACCTCGACCTGCTGAGTGATGAATTCAACCTGCCCAGGTTCAAACCCCATGACGCGCTGGAAGATGCGCTGCAGACGGCATATCTCTTTCTTTTCCTGATCAAAAAATTCAAACATGGCGGTATCAGGACCCTCAAGGAACTCTATCTTGCAGGGAGGATTCTCAGTCTGATGGGCAGGGGGTGAAAACAGCGACAGGTGCTGCGGCGGATGTTCGTTATTCCGATTATTTATGCAGGGGTAATGGATAAAAAATGCTCTATATGGCGGGTTTTTGCCTGTTTTTCAAATGGCTAATTCCTTGACAGCGGCAGGGTGAACAGTTATACACACAGTTCAAACTGAATGAACCTTCATGCATGCGCCATAACGACAGGCGACCTCGGGTCCGGCCATGTGCGGGGCCTGTGACTGTGAGCGCATGCCCCCGGAGAGCTCGAAACGGTTCCTGTTGTCTGTCCGCTTTATGAATGGTTTTTGTGGTTTTGATACATTGCAAGATTATGGGACGAAGCAGGTATGTTTCGTCGTACCAAGAAAGAGGAGGATTGTATGAGTGAAAAAACAGAGTATTGGAGGGCAAATATTCGACTGGTTATTGGTTGCCTGGTCGTTTGGTTTATCGTCTCTTACGTTTGCGGCATTTTTCTTGCCCCGGCATTGAACAGCATCCGTATCCTGGGCGGCTATCCGCTTGGGTTCTGGTTTGCGCAACAGGGATCGATTTATGCCTTTGTCGTGCTCATCTTTTTCTACGCCTGGCGTATGAATCAGCTTGACCGTAAATTTGGCGTCCAGGAAGACTAAAGGGAGGAAACGATGAGTTTACAGTTAATGACCTATCTTGTTGTCGGGGCGACTTTTGCCCTGTATATTTTTATCGCCATCAAATCACGGGCCGCCACAACCGGTGAGTTTTATGTCGCCGGCAAGGGTGTTCATCCGGTGTTGAACGGTATGGCCACCGGCGCCGACTGGATGAGCGCGGCATCGTTTATTTCCATGGCCGGTCTGATAGCCTTCAAGGGCTATGACGCCTCGGTTTTTCTCATGGGCTGGACCGGCGGCTACTGTTTGCTGGCCATGCTGCTGGCGCCGTACTTGCGGAAATATGGTAAATTTACCGTACCGGAATTTATCGGTGACCGCTATTACTCCAATATCGCCCGGGTGGTGGCGGTTATCTGCCTGATCACCGCGTCCCTGACCTATGTTATCGGCCAGATGAAGGGTATTGGCGTTGCCTTTTCCCGTTTTCTGGAGCTGCCCTTTGAGATGGGCCTGCTGGTCGGTATGATCATCGTCTTTATCTATGCGGTTTTGGGCGGCATGAAGGGTGTCACCTATACCCAGATCGCCCAGTACTGCGTTCTTATCTTTGCCTATACGGTTCCGGCCATTTTTATTTCCCTGCATCTGACCGGTACCGTTCTGCCCCAGCTTGGTCTTGGCGCCCATATGGTGGGCAGTGATATGTTCCTGCTCGACAAGCTGGACAAGACCCTGGTTGATCTTGGTTTTGGCGCCTATACCATCCAGAAGGGGAGTACGCTCAATATCTTTCTGTACACCCTTTCCCTGATGATCGGGACCGCTGGTCTGCCCCATGTTATCACCAGGTTCTTCACTGTGCCCAAGGTCAAGGACGCCCGCTCTTCCGTTGGTTGGTCCCTGGTCTTTATCGCCATTCTGTATACGACTGCTCCTGCGGTCGGCGCCATGGCCCGGTTGAACCTGATGGAGACCATTCATCCCACCACCGGTCCCAATGCCGGCCAGTGGCTTGAATATGACAAACGGCCTTCCTGGTTCAAGAACTGGGAAAAGACCGGTCTGCTGAAATTTGAGGACAAAAACGGTGACGGCCGGATTCAGTATGTGGGCAAGGCCAATAAGGAATTCAAAAACGAGATGGTCAAGGTTGACCGTGATATCATGGTTCTGGCCAACCCTGAAATTGCCAACCTGCCCAACTGGGTTATCGCCCTTGTTGCCGCTGGTGGTATTGCCGCTGCCCTGTCCACGGCTGCTGGCCTGCTGCTTGCCATTGCCTCATCCATATCCCATGACCTCCTCAAGGGTATCATTGCCCCGAACATGACGGACAAGGGAGAGCTGCTGGCCAGTCGTATCGCCATGACCGGCGCTATCTGCGTGGCGGGATATTTTGGTCTCCATCCTCCGGGA
>Ga0256831_1001041_pt1 | contig 14675 bp, 12 predicted proteins | sample 132544metaG_FD_189087 | JGI IMG/M metagenome (GOLD analysis project Ga0256831, IMG submission 189087) | Hydrothermal vent microbial communities from Lau Basin, Pacific Ocean - 132-544 | ecosystem: Environmental > Aquatic > Marine > Hydrothermal vents | place: Pacific Ocean: Lau Basin | collected...
AATTTTTATTGGTTCTAAAGCGTAAAAAAGGGGCTATTCAGTTTTTGAATAGCCCCTTTTTTCAAGAGATTGCTTTTACAACGAGTTGTTCTTAACAAAATCAATAATCTCTTTTTGGTATCCAAAAGCCATTCCCACAACAGTGTCGGCAGCTCCATAATAAACGGCTATTTTTTCTCCGTCGGCCAAAGCCGCACAAGGGAAAACAACATTCGGCACATCGCCGGTAAGTTCGTATTGCTCTGCCGGAGCAAGCAGATAAGGTTTTGTACGGTAAAGTACTTTATCGGGCTTTTCGAGGTCGAGCAGGGCTGCACCCATCGAATAACGAAATCCGTTACACGTATTAATTACACCGTGGTAAAACATTAACCACCCCTCGTCGGTTCGAATGGGAACCGAACCTGCACCAATCTTTGTGCACTGCCACGCACTCTGCTCAAAAGGCGAAACTTTCATTACACAACGGTGTTCTCCCCAATAAATCATATCGGGACTGTAACTGATATAAATATCGCCAAACGGAGTGTGTCCGTTATCACTTGGCCGGCTTAACATAGCATATTTGCCATCTATTTTTTCGGGGAAAAGAACGCCATTTCGGTTAAAAGGCAAAAATGCATTTTCGCACTGGTGAAATGTTTTAAAATCGAATGTGTAAGCAATACCAATTGTTGGCCCGTGGTAACCGTTGCACCACGTTACCCAATACCGGTCTTCGATAAAAGTTACTCGCGGATCGTATTTATAATCCGACTCAATCATATCGGTATTTCCGGGAACCATTTCTATGGGTTCGTGGTTAATATCCCAGTTAATACCGTCTTTACTGAATCCGGCAAAAATATTCATTTGCACCGCTTTATTATCGGCACGAAAAACTCCTGCAAACCCATCTTCAAACGGAACAACAGCACTGTTAAATATACTGTTTGAACTTGGAATATGGTAACGCCCGATTACCGGATTCTGTGAATATCGCCACATAACTTCTTCCGAACCTTCAGGCCGGTTTTCCCAAGGAATATTTATATTTTTCATGTGTTTAAAATTTAGAATCAAGATACAAGAGCCAAGACACAAGACAAGAAAATTAGTGCTTTAACTTAATCATGCTCCTGTGTGTGAAATCTTTTATCATGAATGTTTCATCGTATTAAAAATTAAATTCGTTCTATTACAATCTCGAAAAGCAATTTTGATTGAGTATCTATTTAAATTACTCGTTATTGTTTCATTCTATTTTATCCAATTCTTCCTGTTCTTTATTATCGGGGCGGGCAAACGGTAAAAATTTAGCGGCAATAAACACCGGAACTGCTGCCAACAAAACCCACATAAAAAATGTTTTATACCCCAATAAATCACTAAAGTATCCACTCATCATCGAAGGAATCATAAATCCGAGGTTCATAATTCCGGTAGCAAATGCATAATGAGCCATCTTGTATTTTCCCGGTGCAACCTGCTGCATCATAAAAAGCATTAACCCCACGAAACCAAAACCGTACCCCAAGTATTCGAAAACCACTGCGGCAGCTACATAATAAAGTTCCTGCGGCTGATTTATGGCAAGTACAGCATAAACAATAAACGGAATATTAAAACTGGCAACCAAATAAATAAGTGCTTTTTTTAGTCCTCGCTTTGCAATAAAATAGCCGGCAAGAACAGAACCAAGCACAAACGCAATTGTTCCGAAGGTTCCGTAAACCAATCCCACTTGTTCGGTTGTTAATCCCAGCCCACCGTCCGAAACATCGGCAATAAAAAACAGGGGTGCTATTTTTATGGCAAATCCTTCTGCAAACCGGTAAAGAATAATAAACCCGATGTACAAATAGATGTATTTTTTTTGGAAAAAAGTTTTCAAAACATCCCAAAGTGTTGTAAACCCGTCTTTTAAGGAGGCAACCTCAACACTTGTTTTTCCCTTTGGCAGCATGCGAATATGGTACAAAGCCAGCACAACCATAATAGCACTTATTGCTACCATAACAGAAACCCATGCATTTACCACACCAAGTTTTCCCTCCAGAACTCCGGCCAAATAAACCAATCCTCCGGCGGCAAACAGTTTGGCAATATTGTACGAAGCACCCTGCCAACCAATGTATTCGGCTTGCAATTTTGGAGAAAGAACATCGAGGTAAACACCGTCGGTAGCAATGTCGTTGGTAGCGCCACTAAAAGCAACAATGGCTAAAAGTGCAATCGAGTAAGTAAAGAAATTATTTAGCGGCAACGAAAAAGCAACAAGGGCAAAAGTAATACCGGTTATAAATTGCGATGCAACAACAAAATATTTTTTCGATTTAAACATCTCCAAAACCGGGCTCCAAAAAGGTTTTAATGTCCAGGGTAGCATAATTAACGATGTCCAGAAAGCAATCTGAGTATCGGAAACGCCCATGTTTTTATACATTAAAACCGATGCCTGCGCAATGGCCACAAATGGTAAACCCATAGCAAAATATGCAGTAGGAACCCAAAGAAAAGGTTTGGTCTGTTTTGTTTTTTCTGTCGACATAAAACTCGAATAAAAAATTAATTCCGAAAATACATTATCTAAGTATAAAACTTCTTAAAGTTTGTACTTTTTTAAACTATTTTATGAAGTTAACAGGCGAGAGTCATACTTTTGTTCGAATCAAATAAAAGAAACATTCGTGATAAAAGATTTCACACACAGAAGCAAGGTTTAGTTAAAGCACTATTCCTGGTTCTAAATATAAGTCTTAAACAGATAAATTTGTTGAAATTAAATTTAAAAAAATGAGTTGGAAAATTAGTTATAAACCGGTTTTGTTCGTTACGCTGATGGTTTTTTTGTTTGGAGGGTGTCATTATCAGTCGCATAAAAAAACAATAAGAAGTTCGAAACCTGCTACTGAAAAGAGACACAACGTTGTGGCTTACGTTGCCGGATATCGGAATTTCGATTTTGCCACCATCGATGTTGCCGGAATAACGCATATTAACTACGCTTTTGCAAATATTGTTAACGGCGAAGTAGTTTTCGATACAACAAAAATCGACGGGAAAAATCTGACTCCGAAAGATATTGATGCTCTCAACAGTTTAAAAGCTAAAAATTCCGACCTGAACGTTTTAGTTTCGGTGGGAGGTTGGAGTTGGTCGAAAGGGTTTTCCGATGCAGCACTCACCGAGAAATCGCGATTACGATTTGCAAAAAGCTGCGCCAATTTTGTTCAGAAATATAAAATTGACGGCATCGACCTCGACTGGGAATATCCAAATCAGCCGGGAGCAGGAAACACCTTCCGCCCCGAAGATGTACACAATTTCACATTATTATTGAAAGCCGTTCGTGAAGAGTTAGATTTACTGACACAGAAGGAAAACAAAAACTGACACTATTTACTGACCATTGCAACCGGTGCCGACAAAACTTATGTAAAGAATACCGAACTTGGGGAGATTTATAAGTACATCGATTTTTTAAATATTATGACCTATGATTTTTATAACGGGTTGCATAAAACAACCGGACATCATAGTAATTTTAAGTCTTCGGCACACCCCGAACTGGATATGAACAGCGTTGTAGATGCAGTACAAAACCATATAAATGCAGGATTTCCGGCAAACAGAATAAATCTGGGTATCCCATTTTATGGCCGAATATGGAAGGGAGTTAAAAACAACGGCAAACAAATTCTTTTTCAAAAAGCCGAAACGGTAGGAATGGGAATTGATTATGTAAATTTTTACAAGAATATTAATGCAAACGGTTTTGTTCGCTTTTGGAACGAAAATGCAAAAGCACCCTATTTATGGAATGCCGAAACAAAAACTTTTATTTCGTATGAAGATGAAGAATCTATTGCCTATAAAATGAATTTCATAAAAAGTAAAGGGCTGGCCGGGGTTATGTTTTGGGAATACAGCGCCGACCACAACAAAACACTTTTAAATGCCGTAATAAAAAATCTAAAATAGCTTTTAAAAAAAGAGTCAAACAATACAATTGAGCAGCTGAAATAACCTATTTTTTATAAAACGGCAAAACCACATAAGTATAAAGAATACAACCTACACAAACTGCAAGTGCAAATTCGAGGGTTGCAAAAAACACAAATATCCCGGCAGTAATTAGTGCAGCCGTATTCATATCAAAAAAATAGAATAGCACTGTTGCCAACACAAATGCAAACCCCAACCGGGCAGCAAATATTTTTGGCGCTTTATCTATCTTTTTCTCTCGTAATTGCAAACAGTTTACAACTCTATGACTAAGATAACTAACGGGACTAAATGAAATGGATGTAAAAGCTCTGATAAAAAAGTCGATTAACAGGATAACAAAAAGCAAAGGCAGATTAAACGCAAACCCGGATACAATTAATAAAATTCCGAGGAAAGCATTTGAGTGGGTAATTTGTTCGTTAATCCGCTCTTTTGAAATTGGGCATGTCAGTTGTTTCATAGTCGAAAATGTTTAAATATTTATAAACACAGACGCACAAAAAGAAAAAACCTGACAATTTTCCTAAAAAATATCACATGGAACTTTATCGAACTACGACGTCATTCACGAGGCAACCCCATCGAGAAAAACTTTAAGCAGTTCTCCCTCTTCGTTGAAAATAACAATGCGTTCCCGGCTTATATTCGTACCACAGAGTGCGCCACAATAGTCTTTCCATAAAATATACATATGCACAACATATACCGACTCAAAACGTTCCGGAGTAACAGATTCTCCCTTATTATTTTTCGGCGGAGAGTAATAAATTTTCTGAAACGAGACTTCTGCTTTATAGTTAAACTCGGCTGTTATTAAAAAATTTGCTGGCTTGTCTTTATTCAAAGAATCGATTACATGCGTATAGAAATTAACTGCATCGATTGTAATACAATATGGAACTCGAATTCCATCAAAATCGTCGTAATACCAATAATTCGAATCGGGAATCGCTATTGTTTGTGTCGAAATTGCATTAATAATATCTTCTCGTGGAGGATAATAATTTTCGGCTTTCGTTAACAATGCCTCCTCAACGCTATTCCCAAAATCGCGCACAATCAGCTTTTTATACTCTCTTTCTTCCTCATTCCCTCCCGGTTCCTGCATACACGACGATGCAATAAAAGCGACGGCTGCAACCCAAAAAATAATCTTTGTTCCGAATCTCATACTTCTTTTTTTAATCTAATCTAACTTTACACATTTTAGATGCGGTAAAGCTGTTAATGGTTGCGCAAAAATAAAATATTTCTAAAAATTAATAACTAATTTTATTCTTTCCTGCCTTTAAAAGGTGTTGCTTTCCGTTCCACAAAAATAGTGCATTCATTTTTTCAGGAATAAAGATTTCTCCCTGCACCGCTTCATTATCGAATTTCAAATTTAGTTTAATCTCTCCTTTGGGATGAGTAAAAGCTGCATCAATAAATTTTAATTCACCCGGATTTGGAGCAATCTGTACTTTTGCAAAGCCTGCGTCAACGGGTTGAATACCACAAATTGTTTTAAAGAAATTAATATTTGGCGAGCAACTCCACGGGTGACAATCGGAACGTTGTGTACGAGTTCCGGTGAGAGCAACTTCGGTAAAAGTGGTTAAATTATTCTCCATCATCTCTTTCCAACCTGCCAAATGGTTCTGAAATTCTGCTCCCATTCCCGCCATATTAAATGCTTCGAAAAGGTAGTGATGAAAATAGAGGCCAATTTCAGAAAGATTGTTTTCCTCCCACATTTTCGTTAATATTTGTTTGGCCTTTTTGCCTTTTGCTGCACCTGCAAGAACAGCAAAAATATTGGTATGCTGCGAATAATATTTCATTTCGGGCGTATCGGAATACAGCCCCCGTTTACTATCGAAACAGAGACGGTTAACCGATTCGACTAACTTTTCCGATCGTTTTTTATACATTTCGGCGAGGTGTTCTTTTCCAATAAACCTGTAAATTTTTGCAGCCCGTTTTAATGTGTACGCATAATGCAATGTAAACAACGTCGAATTTCCTTCCAGTCCGCCCGGTGGTACCCCGCTTTTCCAGTCGATACACCAGTCGGCATACGCCCACCAATCAATTGGCCCGGTAAGTCCATTGTTTTGGGTTTTTTTATTGAACCACTCCAGCACCGAATAAATTCCCAAATCGAATTGCGAAGTAAAAGCAGTATCGCCGGCCCACATCATCTGGTCGTAAACAATATCGATCCATGCCAGCGAATAGATTGGAATGGTTAAATTAAATCCATCGGGATAACAGGCATGAGTTAACCCCTCCGGAATTCTCGACCAGTCGGCCTGCATTAACATTTGGCGGGTTAAATCATCGTTCCCCGATAAATATTGTAACACTTCGCCATGAATTTGAGCATCGCCAATATATTGCATTTGCTCGTAGTAGGCATCGCTAATCAGCAAGTCTTGTGCACAGAGCGAGGCAGTCCTCCAGCCCGGCTCCATCAACGAGTTCAGAAAGTTGTTATCGGTTTTAAATCTGGCTTTTAACTTAATCGGGTATTCCGATTTTTGATTGTAATAATCGACAATTGTAAGCGGCTCGTTGCCGGTTTCAATATCAATTTGAATATAACGAAACGAGCGAAACCAATTGGGACGATACAGTCGATTCTCCCCTCCTTCGGGCATAAAAATATCGGAGTATCCAATAAGTTGATTGCCTTTAATTTTACTGCGGTCGTCTTTCCCAATCCGGTCGGAATGAAACAGCGTTTCGGCATACGAAACTTTTACGTGGCTCCCGCTTCCTCCCGTTAAAATCATTTCGGGGAAACCTAACGACATCACTTTATTATCGATTAAAAGGCTTATTTTTTTGTTGGTAGGAACGACAAAGTTTTTCAACGATTGAATGGTTGTCAACCCGTCCCAATTGTAAACAACCGGGAAATCTTCTCTCCGTTCTGTCCTGTTTTTAATAGGGCGTTTGTACAGCAACCAGCCATCAGGATAAAAAATACCTGAAACATTGTTATACCGGTAGGCCGAAATGTCGAGATATTTTGCAGCTGTCCAATTGCTATCGTCAAAACCGGGATTTTGCCACCCCCATAAATAATCTGCTCCTACAATGCTATCGGTAGGATTGGCAACATACAATCCCTGCGTAATATCAATTCGCTGCTGCCAGAGCACCTCTTTTGGAAAATATGCCGGATTATTTTTTGCTTTCCAACCATTGTTTCCGGTGTTTACAACTTGTTCGCCCACACTTTCTCCTTCCATAAAAAAAGCAGTTAAATGCGACAATTGCGAAAAGCCGCGTGCGGGGCCAAAATTTACAACTTCAGCAGCCAGCACATTTTTGCCGGGGTTTAAATATTCAGCCAAATCGATGGTTTGGTAGTACCAATGTTCCAAATCGCTGCGCCCCGGACCTTTGCAAACATATTCGCCATTCACAAATAACCGGTACTGGTTATCGGCCGAAATTTTAACTTTGAAATTTGCCGGCACCTCTTTTAGGTCGAAGGTTTTTCGTAAATAAATAACATTGTATTCGTTCAACGCAATTCCGTTTGCCGAAATCCAGCTTGCACTAAAAGTTACCTCCTGTGCGAATAAGTTTGCAGAAAAAAGGATTAGAAAAACAAGGTTTGTGATTACTCTTTTTTGTCTCTTCATCTTAATCTAATTTTTATTTTCAAAGTCCCGGGAATATCGCTTTGCAGGTATTCGATGCGCCTTTGAGATAACTCGCTCTATACTAACTTTCCCATATAACACTTATTTGTCAGGAATATTTCAGTTATTCCAATTTAATATTTTTATTGTGGCGCATTTAATCTTACTGTTCTTTTGCCGCCTCAAAAAAGGCAAGTATATTTTCCACCGATGTGTCGTCCTGAATATTATGCGCCGGAGCAACAATGTATCCGCTGTTTTTGCCAAATATACTTTTTCTGCGCCGAACTTCGGCCTTAATTTCGGTGGGGGTTTTGTTGGGTAGCAAATCCTGAACGCAAATCCCACCGAAGAAAACCACATCGTTTCCAAATTTTTCGGTTAGCACTTCCGGCTCCATTCCGGTTGCCATAGGTTGTAGCGGGTTTAAAATATCCAATCCAATTTCTATAAATTCGGGAACAAACGGCCCAAAAGCACCGCACGAATGCCACGCCAGTTTCACCTCGGGGTTTACCTTTTTATATTCGGCAAACATCTCTTTTATTCGCGGTTTAAAATAAGTGCGAAAAGTATCCATATCCATAATCTGGCTCAGCTGAGTTCCAAAATCATCGCCACACCACAAAACGTCGGCCCCCATTTCAATCATCTTTTTACCATAATAAGTATGAATCTCCTGAATTTTATCGAGCAACGGATTTACATATTCCGTTCCCATCATCAAATCCATCAGAAATTTTTCCATGCCCACCAGATACCATGCAGTTTCGAAAAGCGTGGTTTCGAGATCGGCAATAATTCCGTGTGTTTTTCCATATTTGGCTATGGTTTTTTCTGCCTCATCCCAGCGGCCTTCTGCAAATGGGTCGGGGAACGTGTAATTCTCAATGTCGGCGGCGGTTTCGGCATGAGCCAGCGGATAAGTATGAAATTCGTTATACAAGCCGGTACTTTTAAAAATCATTCCCCACTCATTTTCAATCAGCCCGCTCTCTAACGTTCTGGTAGGCCAGTTTGTGGGAGCACAGTAAGTAATTCCCACGGCATCGTTACCCAGTTTTGTCAACAAATCCATGTGCGATGCCCGTGTTGAAAGCATCGAATCTAAAGGTTCTTCGTAAGGAACATTTAAATATTTTGCCATTTTCTCGGCAACTTGAGGAGTAAAATTTGCAAAAATTGGAGAACGGTCGGGGATTTCCCGGTTAATGGTTTTTAAAAACCTTTCTCGTGAATTCATATCGTTATATTAAAAATAAGTTGGCATTCCGATTTCAATCAAGATTCTTTTGAAATCCGAATTTAATGAATATTGACAGTATTTTAATAAGAAACTTTTTAAAGATTAAACAGACTTCTGACATTATTGGAAAAAGTCTATTTTCTTTTACTTTTGCTATAAAATCATATATTAGCAAATTAATAAAAACAATTCAAATGAATAAATTCAAAATTATATCGCCGGTTGATGGTAGCGTTTATAAGGAGTGCCCGTTGCATGGCGCTAATGATATTGAACGAGTTTTAACCAAAGCCGCGAAAGCTCAGAAACTTTGGAGAAATCTTTCTGTTGCCGACAGAAAGGGTTATATCGAGAAATTTGTCAAAGCATTTGAAAGTAAAAAAGAGATAATAAGTGAAGAACTTAGTTGGCAAATGGGAAGACCGATTCGTTTTTCTCCTCTTGAAGTTGATGGTACTATAGGCAGAGTAAATGGAGTGTTGAATCTTGCAGAGAGTTCTCTTTCTGATGTTTTTGTAGAAGAAATTTCAGGGTTTGACAGATTTATAAGAAAAGAGCCATTGGGAATTGTATTCGTGGTTCCGGCATGGAATTATCCTTATCTTATTGCAATAAATACTATTGTTCCGGCATTGCTTGCCGGTAATGCCGTTGTATTAAAACATTCAGCACAAACACCTTTAGTTGCCGAGCGTTTTGCAGAAGCTTTTAATGATGCGGGCTTACCCGAAGGTGTATTCCAATATCTTCATCTTAACCACGACGACACAGCAAACGTAATTCGCGATTCGCGAATAAATTTTGTCTCTTTTACCGGTTCGGTAAGTGGTGGACATCATATCCAGAAAGTTGCAGCCGAAAGTTTTGTTGGTGTTGGATTAGAACTTGGAGGTAAAGACCCGGCTTATGTTTGCGATGATGCTAACTTAGATTTTTATGTTGAAAACCTTGTTGATGGTGCTTTTTTTAATTCAGGTCAGTCATGTTGTGGAATTGAACGTATTTACGTGAAAGATAATATTTTTGATCGCTTTGTGGAAGCATATGTTGAACTAACAAAAAAATACAAGCTTGGAAATCCACTTAATAAAGATACGAATTTAGGTCCGGTTGCAAAAAGAGGAGGTGCCGAGTATGTTAAATCTCAAATCGATTCAGCAATTAAAGCAGGAGCCAAAGCTTTAATTGATCCTTCATTGTTTCCCGAAACCGAAATGGGTTATAATTATTTGGCTCCACAAGTTCTCATAAATGTAGATCACAGTATGGATGTTATGACCGAAGAAAGTTTTGGCCCGGTTGTAGGTATAATGAAAGTGAAAAGTGACGAGGAAGCTTTAGCTTTAATGAATGACAGTGCATACGGATTAACTGCATCTATCTGGACCGAAGATCATGAAAAGGCACTCGCTATTGGCAGCAAAGTTGAAACAGGTACATGGTTTATGAATAGATGTGATTATCTTGATCCGTATTTAGCATGGACAGGAGTTAAAAATACCGGTCGCGGTTGTACTTTGTCGGCCATTGGATACGAACAGTTAACAAGGCCAAAATCGTACCATTTACGCACAAAAATTTGAAGATTATAAAACTTATTAATAATAAATAATGGCTGATAAAAGACACTCTTATTCATACCCAACACGAATTGAATATGGCCCCGGCGCCATGAAAGATTTAACTGCGATTGTTAAAGAGAGCAGATTAAAAAAGGGGCTTATTGTTACCGATAACGGAATTGTAAAAGTTGGTCTTGCCGACCAGTTACAAGAATACTTTAACGAAACAGGTATTGAAACTGTAATTTTTAGTGATGTAAAATCGAATCCCACCGAAGAAAATGTGATGGATGGCACACAAGTTTATAAAGACGAAAAGTGCGATTTTATTGTAGGACTTGGTGGTGGCTCACCACTCGACACCGGGAAAACCATTAAAGTAATGGCAACGCACGACGGACCGCTTGCAAAGTATGACGACATGAAAGGTGGCGATAAATATATAAAAAATAATATGCCGCCGTTTTATGCCATAGCCACAACGGCAGGTACCGGTAGCGAAGTGGGACGAAGCAGCGTTATCACAATTAACAAAACAAAAACCATCATATTCTCGCCTTTTATGATGCCCGACATTGCAGTGCTTGACCCGACAATAACTCTCTCGTTGCCACCAAAACTAACTGCTGCCACAGGTATCGATGCTTTTGTGCATAACCTGGAAGCATATATTATGGAGGTATTTCACCCCATGGCCGACGGAATGGCAAAAGAGGCAATGGAGATGTGTGTAAAATCGCTCAACACTGCCGTAACAAAAGGCGACGATGTGGTTGCACGTGGAAATATGCTGATGGCTTCGGCAATGGGAGCAACCGCTTTTCAAAAAGGGCTTGGATTAAATCATGCAATTGCACACGCTTTAGGTGCACTGTTCGATATTCACCACGGATTAGCCAATGCAATTGTTTTAACCGAAGTGATGCGTTATAACATGACCCGCGAAACAACAAAAGAGCGATATGCTTCTCTCGGTTCAATTTTCAATGTCGAAAACGATGCCATTCATGTAATTGAAGCCATTGAAAAATGGGTGGAAGAGTTGGGAATGAATGTGAAGCTGTCAAGTTTGGGAATTACGGAAGCCGACCTTGAAGCAATTGAGAAATATGCCATTGGCGACCCATGTTATCCGCTAAATCCGAAAGTTGCAGAAAAAGGCGATGTAGTTAAAATCCTTAAAAACATTTTATAATATGATTAAGGTAATAACTTTCGACCTTTGGGATACCGTTTTTATTGACGACTCGGATGAGCCAAAACGAAAAGCTGCCGGCCGACTATCGAAAAGTGAAGAACGAAGAGAGCTGGTTTGGAAACTTGCCAATAAATACAAAACTGTTTCGAAAGAGCTTGTTAACAGTGTTTACAACACTTCCGATGCTGCTTTCAGAAAAGCGTGGCACGAGCAATTTGTAACCTGGAGTGTTAAAGGCCGTCTCGAAATTACATTTAAAGGGCTGGGAATTGAACTTCCTGAAAATGAGATGGACGAGATAGTAAAACTGCACGAAGAGATGGAGTTAGAATTTATGCCCGATTTTATTCCGGACGTAGGCGATGCAATAAAAGAGCTTAGTAAAGATTATAAACTCGGCGTTATTTCCGATGCAATTTTTAGTCCCGGCAGAGTATTAAGACAAATTCTGGAAAGTGAAAACCTGCTTCAATATTTCGACTTTTTTGTGTTCTCGGATGAGATTGGGAACTCAAAACCGCAACCAATAGTTTTTAAAGCAACCTGTGACCATTTCGGAATTAATCGCAATGAACTTGTACATATTGGCGACCGCGAACACAACGATATTGCCGGTCCTAAAAAATTTGGTTCTCATTCAATATTGTGTACAGCATCGCTCGACAGGGGCAGTGAAAACAGCGAAGCAGATGCAAAATTCGCAAATTACAGCGAGTTGCCCGGAATTCTTAAAACATTAAAATTTTAATTATTACAATGGATAAATTCAGATTTTTAATAATTGACGGCTATTCAAAAGCCAGTCGCGACCAGTTTGACAGTTTCGGCGTATCGTTAGCCGGAAAACTTTATGCAAAGCTTTTGTTAAGGCACATGCCCGATGCTGAGTTTGATATTCTCTACACAAGCGATAACGGAGTTTATCCTCCGGGGCAGGAAGAGCTGAAAGAGAAGTACGATGCGATTATTTGGCCGGGATGTAACCTTACGGTTTATCACGACGATGATGAGCGTGTTCAGAAAATGACAAAACTAACAAAAGATGGTTTTAGCACAGGCGTTCCTCAGTTTGGAAGTTGCTGGGCTGCACAGCTTGCAGTTTATGTTGCAGGGGGCGAAATTGCTCCAAATCCGAAAGGGCGCGAAATGGGTGTTGCCCGAAAAATAACACTTAACGAAGTGGGGAAAAAACATCTGATGTACGAAGGAAAACCTGCAGTTTTTGATGGGTTTATCAGTCACGACGATATGATTACAAAAATGCCGGAAGGAGGTATCGTTTTATCGTCAAACGAATTCACTCCGGTTCAGTCTGTTGAAGTAAAACACGAAAAAGGTGTTTTTTGGGCCACGCAATATCACCCCGAATATAACCTGCACGAAATTGCACGCTTAATTCTTGCCCGCGAAGAGCGACTGATGAGAGAAAATTACTTCAACTCAAAAGAAGATATGTTGAAATACTCAGCCGACCTCGATGAGATTTATAACGATAACACAAGAAAAGACCTTCGCTGGAAATATGCCATTGACGAAGACCTCCTTTCGGCAGACATTCGCGAAGTGGAATTTGCAAACTGGATTAAATATCAGGTAATTCCATCGAAAAAATAAAAACTATAAAACTAAACTTCAAAGGTTACGCACCTCACTAACCTTTTAACAATCAACTTATGGCAGCATTAATAGAAAAAGGGCCTTATCGTAAATGGCAATATCGTATTTTTTCAGCTACATGGCTGGCCTATGTCGGGTACTATTTTACACGTAAAGCATTTTTTGTTGTAAAAAGCGACATGGCCACAGCAATGGGATTAGATTCAATTAATCTTGCACATCTTGGCACTGCGTATCTTGTTTCATATATGGTTGGACAATACTCATCAGCCTATTTTGGCAGGCGTTTAGGACCAAAACTTTTGCTGCTTTTGGGAATGGCCATTTCTTTAGTGTGCAACCTTGTTTTTGGAGCATCGAACAGTTACTGGACTGTAATGCTTTTTTTAAGTCTGAATGGATTGGCACAGGGTACCGGATGGCCGGGTAGTATTGGCAGTCTGGCATACTGGTTTAAACGGAAACAGCGTGGCAGTATTCTTGGAATATGGTCAACCTGCTATCAGGTTGGTTCGTTGGTGGCTACAGCATTTGCTGCTTATATGCTTGGTCATTACGGTTGGAGATGGTCATTCTTTGGTGCTTCAATTATTTTGCTTGTTATCTGGACTGCAGTACTAATATTACATCCCAACAGACCTGAAGATGTTGGATTGCCTCCACTTCAAGATGATGATGATGATGAACAAATAGAAAAAGCAGAAACTAAAACAAAAGCAAAAAAAGGCAGAGAGAGCCTGGGCTGGTCTAAAGAAGTTGTTTACACAGTAGTTTTAATGGGAATTGTATATTTTGGTATAAAATTCCTTCGTTATGCACTCTGGAGCTGGGCACCTTATTTATTGCAAAACAACTTCGGGCAGGCAGGCGACGATGCCGGATATCTTTCAACAATATTCGATATTGCCGGTTTTATCGGTGTTATTTTTGCAGGATTTGTCTCCGACAAACTTTTTAAAGGAAAGCGTGCATTTTTATCGTTTCTGATGTTGTTTTTAATGGCCATGTCGTTTGTATTTATGTACTCGATGGGCTCTGTCAGTCTATTTTATTTTACAACCTCAATGGGCTTGGCCGGTTTTATGTTATATGGCCCCGACTCTTTGATTTCGGGTGTGGGAGCCATTGATGTGGGCACAAAAAAAGGAGCACTTGTAGCAGCAGGAATAATTAATGGTACCGGTTCAATTGGCCCAATTTTCCAGGAAGAACTTATTGGCTGGCTCTACGAAAAATACAACCACAGTTTAACACCCATTTTTATTTTATTAATGGTTGTTTCGCTTTTAACTGTATTTGTTGTATTTCTTCTTTGGATGAAATCGCGAAAAGGAAAAGTAAATCTATAATTGATAGAATTTGGGAACTTTTGTAATCTTCAAATACCTTTCAGCGCTTTAATACTATCTAAATATTTTTTATTC
>Ga0256831_1001042_pt1 | contig 14665 bp, 14 predicted proteins | sample 132544metaG_FD_189087 | JGI IMG/M metagenome (GOLD analysis project Ga0256831, IMG submission 189087) | Hydrothermal vent microbial communities from Lau Basin, Pacific Ocean - 132-544 | ecosystem: Environmental > Aquatic > Marine > Hydrothermal vents | place: Pacific Ocean: Lau Basin | collected...
CAAACGAAACTCCAACGCCCCAGCCGTCGTCGGTTGAAGGTTTAACAGAGGGGTTGTTGACTGGTTCTCCTATTTTTATGTGGTCGGCGGAGTCGTTCCAGAAGTAGATTCTGTAGTTCCCTTTTAGGCCATTAAACTCGGGGGAGTACTTGAGCTGAACGGCGTAGAACGGCTGGTCGAAGACATCGTCGTAGATGCTCTTTTCTTTCTGGACCCACTCTCCACCGCTGTAGGTGATGCCGGCAGAGTCGTTACTCTGAACGACGGCGCTTATCTCCAGCCTATCTAACGGCGAAAGCGTTAGACCTACCATGGGAGCGAAAGTGTCTTCCGGGTCTAAGATGGGGTTGTTGACAAAAGGTTTGCCGACAAACTGGGTTGTTTCGTCGTTGGCGTACTCGTTGTCGTCAATCATTATGAAAGGTTCCGTTTTTCCGATGACCAGTTTCAGTTTCCCGTTCAGGAAGGAGCGAGTGTAGTAAGCCTCTAAAAGGCGAAACTCTCCGTCGTCTTCGGGGTTGTCGTCTGCTAGAGTGTTGAGGTTTGCAAAGAGGGGCTCGTCGGCCTTTTCAAACAGTTTGTCTGCTCCCGTTCCGGCTCCTGAGTGGAGTCTCATGTAGAGCTTGCCGTCAGGATCCGGCTTAAAGGTCAGCTCAACGTCGGCGTTGTAGCCTGCGCCGCTAGGGTTTGAAAAGTCCTGACCGTCTATCTTTCCTACTGAAGCTCCCTGATAGTAGAGCCTTACCCCTCCGTGGATTTCAAGGGTAGAGAGCCTCTCCTTAATCTCCTCAACTTCCTTTTCTACCTCTTCCTCTTTAGATTGCTTTTCCTTCAGCTCTTTTTCCAGCTGTGAAATTCTGGCCTTTAGCTGCTGGAGCTCCCTCAAAATCTCTGCATCCGACTGGGCAAAGGCTCTGCTGGAAGCCAAGAGAACGATGGATACCACCAGGAGAACCCTCCTCATAACTCCTCCTCCTACAGTTTTTTCTATCTGGGCAGTTCCTACACGGGTTTTTAAAGATAAGAAGGGCAGCGTAACCGGAAACCAAGAGGGCTGTTAGGTAAAACAGTATGTCCATGTTTACTCCTTATTAGGAATTACTAACTTAGTTATAAGTATAGAACCAGCTCGGGAAACTTGCAAGTGTTCATACTGAATGTCGCTTGAGGGTCTTTAAAAGTAATAAAACAAGTTAACAAAATCATACTAAAGTTGTACAATAAAGCAAAACTCTTAATACCGGGAGGAGACGATGAGGCAGTTTGTTAAGGGAGGAACCACTGCAGTACTTTCACTTCTGATATCGCCTGCAGCTTTTGCCCACTTTATGCTTCTTAAACCCTCAACCGACATCGTTGAAGGCCACAGAGCCACGAAAATAGAGATTGAGGCCAAGTTCACCCACCCGATGGAAGGGGGCCCAAACATGCCCTTCAAAATCTTAAAGAGCGGGGTGGTGGTTAACGGCCACAAAGAGGAGCTCCACTGGAAGAAGGTAATGATTCCTGCAATGAAAGGCTCTGACAAGCTGGTTCCCATGTATAAGGCGGAGTTTAAGCTGAGAAGACCGGGAGTTTACAAGTTCTACCTCTACCCCAGCGCCTACTTTGAGCCGGCAGAGGAGAAGTTTATTCAGCAGATAACAAAGGTTGAAGTAGAAGGCTTTGGGATGGAGGAAGGCTGGAACAGACCGATAGGCCTTAAGGCAGAAATTGTGCCTCTTACAAGACCTTTTGGACTGTGGGAAGGAAACACTTTCAGGGGCAGGGTTTACTTTAACGGAAAACCTGCAGCAAATGTAAGGGTAGAGATTGAGTACCTCAACACCGAAGGTATCAAAGTTCCTGCAGACGCCTTTGTAACTCAGGTGGTTAGAACCGATAAAGACGGCTACTTTGAGTACACAATCCCGTGGGCAGGCTGGTGGGGATTCTCTGCAATCGGCTACGGCGGTAAGAAGAGGTATAAAGACGGCAAACTCTACCCGGTTGAACTTGACGCCGTTATGTGGGTTAAGGCCTATCCTAAACCTGAAGGGGTGAAGTAATGCATGTATCCGAAGGAGTTTTACCGGGCTGGTGTTTAGGAGTAGGATGGGTTCTCACTGCCGGAGGCCTCTACCTGGGGCTCCGTTCAATAAACGGGGAGAAGATCCCAAGAACTGCTCTCCTCTCTGCCGCCTTTTTTATAGCTTCTCTTATTCACGTACCCATTGGGGTTACGAGTGTTCACCTTTTGCTTAACGGCCTGGCAGGCGCCCTCCTTGGCTGGGCCGTCTTTCCTGCTCTGTTTGTTGCTCTGCTCTTTCAGGCTATCCTTTTTCAGTTCGGAGGAATTACGGTTTTAGGGGTTAACACGTTTAACATGGCATTTCCCGGAGTTGTAGCCTACTACGCCGTGAAACCTCTTCTAAGGAGAGGAACAACGGGAAGTCTGATAGCGGCAGGAGTTTTAGCAGCACTTATAGGCGTTTTCCTCGCCGCAACTTTCCTTAGCCTGGAGCTTATCTGCACCGGGAGCTCCTTCACAAAAACGGCAGAGCTTGCATTTTTGGCCCACATTCCCGTAGCTGCCGTTGAGGCAGTTGTTAACAGTTTTGTCTTCCTCTACCTCAAGAAAAGCGGTATAAAACTGGAGGTTTAACGATGAGAAACTTTGCCCTGACACTTCTCTCCCTTCTGTTTCTCTTCTCCGCCCCTTCACTTGCCCATAAAATCTCTGCATTTGTTGACGTTGAAGACGGTAGCGTCTCTATAACCTCTTACTTCAGCGACGGAACCCCGGCAAAGAACGCCAAAGTTACCGTTTACGACTCCAAAGGCAACGTTGTTGTAACAGGAAAGACCAACAAAGAGGGAGAGTTTGACTTTAAGCTTAAAAAGAGCGGAAAGTACAGGGCTGTTGTTCTGGCCGAGCTTGGCCACAGAGCCGTAGTTGACTTTACAGTTGGAACTCCGGCAACCTCTCAGCCTAGCGAAAGTGAAGGTAATCAGAAGGTTACAGAGAAGAGCCCCAGAACCGGAGCGGAGAGCGTAAACGTTTCGGTTCAGGAGTTTAGAAAGGTGCTGAGGGAAGAACTCCGCCCCGTTCACAGGGAGCTCCTAAAAATAGAGGAAGCCCAGAGCTCAATCTCGTACAGAGACGTTATAGGAGGGCTCGGCTGGATAGCCGGAATATTTGGAGCCTTCATGTTCGGCTACTGTTACAGAAGGAGGGAAAGTGGAGACGCCTCTTAACGGAGAAGGGATTCTCAGCACTATAGACCCCCGGGTTAAAATTCTCTCCTTTCTTCTCCTTGCCTGGACGATTGCTCTTGCCGGCAGCCTGCTCCAGGTCTTTGCCTTCTTCCCCCTTGCTCTGGCGCTCTACTTAACAGTTTACAGAAAAACGGTAGCTATTCTGAAACTCCTCCTCTTTGCCGACTTCTTCCTCCTCTTTGTTGTTTTAACCCAGCTCTTCTTAGGCTCCCCCTACCAGGGAATTCTCATCTTCTTTAAGTCAACAATAATCGTACTCTTCTCACTGCTCCTTTTAACAACCTCACCGGTCTTTGAGCTGCTCCACGCCCTCCACCACCTTAAAGTCCCCAACAAACTCCTGCAGCTGATGTTCTTCTTCTACAGGTACCTGTTTACTCTGAACGAACAGCTACACCTTGCTAAAAAGTCTGCCCGGTCTAGGGGGTTTGTTCCGAAAACTTCAATTCAGACCTACAGAACCTACGGCTACCTTCTGGGAAACCTCCTTCTAAAGAGCTACTTTAAGTCTGAACGGGTTTACAGGGCTCTCCTCTCCCGGGGCTTCAGAGGCTACTTTCCAGTATTCAGACACTTCCAGATTAAAAGAAGAGACATAGTTTTCCTCCTAATAACTCTAATCTACTGGGGTGTAGCCGTTTGGAAGTTCTATCTGTAGAGAACCTGAAAGTTGAGCTGGAAGGTAGAGAAGTCCTTAAAGGCGTCAACTTTTCTATAGAGTACGGGGAGAAAGTCTTTATAACCGGCCCTAACGGAGCCGGAAAGACAACACTCCTTGAAACCGTAATGGGGTTTATTCCCTTTACCGGAAGGATTTTCTACAGGGGAAAACCCCTTGAAAGTGAGAGAGACTTTGAGGAGGTAAGGGGAAGAATAGGTTACGTCTTTCAGAACCCCGACGACCAGCTATTTGCTCCAACAGTAGAAGAGGAACTGGCCTTTGCTCCGTTGGTAAAAGGACTGAAAAGGGAAGAGGTTAAGCGGATAGTTGAAACTACTTTGAGGGAGTTTGAGATAGAGCACCTCAGAGGAAAACCCACCTACAAGCTCTCTGGAGGAGAAAAGAGGATAGTCTCCGTTGCCTGCGTGGTTACGATGGATCCGGAAGTAATCCTTTTAGATGAACCGACAACTGGGCTTGACAGGAAGAGATGGAACAAGTTGGTTGAGTTTTTTGAGGAAACGGAGAGCTCCCTCATCGTTGTAACCCACGACACAAGGCTCATGGAGAGGCTGGGCTGGAAGAGGTTCGTAATGGAAGACGGGGAGCTCCGTGGTGAGTAAGGTAAGCGACAAGAGGTGTTAAAAACCCAACTTCACCAATAAGGAGAAGGAAAAAGAGCATAGCCCTCTTACCGTCAGACCAGTCCTTTCCGAAGCGCACTGTAAGAAAAATGTTCAGGGTAATAAGTGTTCCCATAAAGAGGTTAAACTTCCAGTCGTTGTTAGCCACTACAGGTATGTAGAAAAAGGCCCCATTCCTTAAGGGGAATTTCCTGGCCTCTTCAGGCCACAGTTTCCCTGCAAGAAGAAAGCCTGCAATAACCAGAGAGAGCTTGAACAGGAAGAGGAGGAAGCCACTCACTTAGCGGTAGCCTCCTCCTTCGTGCTCTTTTTCCTCTTCCTCTTCTTCTTCTCACCCTCTTCAGGGTAGAGGGCTGTTTCAAACACCGGCTCAACTCTGTTTACGAAGATAAGTTCTATCTTTTTCTTTGCCTCTTCGGGGAGCTCCTCCATCACCTCCTGCTTGTTCTTCTCGGGGAGTATAACCTTCTTGGCTCCGTACCTTAAAGCTGCAAGTATCTTCTCTTTCAGCCCTCCAACGGGAAGAACTTTACCACCAAGGGTTATCTCTCCGGTCATTGCAACTTCTTTCCTTACCTTCCTGCCTGTAAGGGCAGAGAGCATGGCAGTTGCAATCGTTATACCGGCAGAGGGGCCGTCTTTCGGAATTGCTCCCGCCGGAACGTGAACGTGGATGTCAATCTTTCCAAAGTCGTGCTTTATGTTGTACTTCTCGGCGTTTGCCTTTATGAACCCGAGGGCTGCCTGGGCAGACTCCTTCATTACGTCTCCGAGCCTTCCTGTAAGGATGAGCCTTCCTGAACCCTTTGTAACTATTGCCTCTATGAAGAGAACGTCTCCCCCTGATGGAGTCCAGGCAAGGCCTGTTGCGACGCCGACCTCGTCCTCTCCAAGCTCAAGTTCGGGGATGAACTTGGGAGCTCCCAGTATCTTCTCAACCATCTTCTTCGTAATTCTGTACTTCTTCTCCTTACCCTCGCTTATCCAGAGGGCAACTTTTCTACAGATGGCGGCAATTTTCCTGTCGAGGTTCCTAACTCCTGCCTCTCTGGTGTAGTGGCGAATTACGTGGAGGAGGGCAGAGTCTGTAAACTCTATGTCGTTTTCCGTTAAAGCGTGGTTCTTCATCTGCTTTGGAACTATGTACTTCTTTGCTATCTGGAGCTTTTCGTACTCGGTGTAACCGGGAATGTTGAGAACCTCTAACCTGTCGTAGAGGGGCTCGGGGATCGTGTGGGGAGTGTTTGCAGTTGCAATAAAAAGGACTTCAGAGAGGTCGAACGGGTGGTTGATGTAGTTGTCAACGAACTCCCTGTTCTGCTCGGGGTCTAAGACCTCTAAGAGTGCTGCGGCCGGATCTCCCCTAAAGTCTGAGGCCATTTTGTCTATTTCGTCTAACAGAATTACCGGGTTCTTCGTTCCGGCTTTTCTAAGCGCCTGAATAATCTTTCCGGGCATTGCGCCAACGTAGGTTCTCCTGTGTCCTCTAATCTCTGCCTCGTCTCTCACTCCTCCCAGCGAGATTCTAACGAACTTCCTGCCGAGAGCCCTGGCTATAGACCTTGCAAGTGAGGTCTTTCCAACTCCCGGAGGGCCGACAAAGCAGATGGTAGGCTGCTTTACCTCTTTTACCTTCTTCTTCCTCTTCTTTATTAGCGACTTAACTGCTAGGTACTCAAGTATTCTGTTTTTCACTTTTTCAAGGTCGTAGTGGTCTTCGTCCAGTATCTTCTTTGCTCTCTCTATGTCTAACTTGTCTCTGGTTCTCTTAGACCAGGGGAGCTCTATCATCCACTCAAGCCACGTCCTTAAAACGGCGGCCTCTGCAGACTCAGGGTGCATCTTCTCCAGCCGGGCAAGCTCCTTTAGAACGGCCTCCTCAACCTCTTTAGGCATTTTGGCCTTCTTGATCTTCTCTTTGTACTCTTCTATCTCTTTACTTCTCTCTTCCTCCTCACCGAGCTCTTTCCTGATCGCTTTGAGCTGCTGTCTGAGGAAGTACTCCTTCTGCTCCTTTTCCATAGACTCACGGGCTTTTGCCCTTATCAGCTCCTGAACTTCTAAGACCTTTATCTCGTGTTCCAGCTTCTCGCTGACCTTTTTCAGCCTCTCTATCGGATCGGTAGTTGAAAGGAGCTCGATGGCCTCTTCCGTTGAGAGGTCAAGCTGGGCCGCTATCAGGTCTGCAAGCCTTCCGGGGTCTTCAATAGACCTGAGAATTGCAACCATGTCGGGGGGAATTTGTTTGCCGAGGGCGACGACCCTTTCAAGCTGATCCTTAACGAGCTTTACTAGCGCCTCTTCCTCTATACTCTTCGGTCTGTACTCAGGCTCAACAACGTGCTCAAGGAGAGCTCTGTAAAGACCGTCTTCCTTTTTAAGCTCCTTTATCCTTGCTCTACCAAGACCTTGAACGAGGATCTTCACCCTTCCGTCGCCCATTTTCATCGCCTTCAGTATTACGGCGACGGTTCCGTAGTCGTAAAGGTCCTCCCGTGTAGGTTCCTCTATCTCTTTGTTCTTCTGAGTGGCAAGGAATATGAGCTTGTGCTCTTTAAGGGCTTCCTCAACTGCGTTCAGAGAGAAAGGCCTCCCGACAAAGAGGGGAGCTACCATCATTGGGAAGACAACTACGTCTCTCAGGGGTAAGACCGGGAGCTCCTCTGGCAGCTGAGGTTGATTTATCGTTTCGTTAGCTATCTCTGCCATCTCTCATCTCCTTTTCAACTCTTTCTTTTAAGAACTTAAGGAACGGTTCCCTTAAATCCTCTCTCATAAGTGCAAAGTCAACTGTAGCCTGGAGAAAACCGAGTTTATTTCCGGTGTCGTAACGCTTAACTTCTAAAATCCTACCATAGATGGCTTCCCTGCCGTTGAGTATCCGGAGAGCATCTGTCAGCTGAATTTCCCCGCCTCTACCTGGAGGAGTATTCCTGAGGGCTTCGAACACCCCAGGTGTTAGAACGTACCTACCGGCAATTGCGAGGTTTGAAGGAGCCTCCTCTAAAGAGGGCTTCTCTACAAGTTCGTCGAGCTTGTAGATTCCCTCGTCAACTTCTCTACCTCCAACTATTCCGTACTTACTTACCTCTTCTTGCGGAACTTCCTGGACTCCGATTACAGAACACCTGAACCTTTCAAAAGTCTCTATCAGCTGGCCGATTGCCGGTTTCTCGGAAACCATCACGTCGTCACCGAGGAGAACGGCAAATGGTTCGTTACCTACGGCAGGCTCGGCAGTTAAGATTGCGTGCCCCAGCCCAAGGGGCTCTTTCTGTCTTATGTAGATAAAGTCTGCAATATCTGAGATCTCACGGACCATCTTGAGGAGCTCTTCCTTCCCTTTCTCCTCAAGGTTCCTCTCAAGCTCAAGGTTCCTGTCAAAGTGGTCCTCTATGGCTCTCTTGTGTCTTCCCGTAATAAAAATTATCTGTTCTATTCCGGCAGAGACCGCCTCCTCAACTATGTACTGTATAACCGGCTTGTCAACGAGGGGAAGCATCTCCTTAGGTTGAGCTTTTGTGGCCGGCAGGAACCTTGTTCCAAGCCCTGCAACGGGAATTACGGCTTTTCTAACGATCATATTTCCCCCTTGTAGTTATGACTTACTTAATGTCCCAGGGAAACCGCCTGGCAAAGATACACTTTAGATACCTTGTCTCTGGAATCTGAAGGACGAACGGGTGATCTTTTGACTGATATGTTGTGTAGAGAACCTTCAGGGGCGTTCTCGTATCAAAGGCTGCAGAGGTGAGAATCTCCTCAAGAATAGGTGGGGTTATGTGGTGAGAGCAGGAGCAGACGACGATACTTCCCCCCGGCTTCAACATTTTAAGACCCCTGAGGAAGAGTTCTTTGTAACCTCTCTTTGCCTGCTCAACAACCTTCCTGCTCTTTGCAAAGGCCGGAGGATCTATCACTATGGAGTCAAAAGTTTCTCCATTCTCGGCCATTGACTTTAGGACTTTAAAAGCGTCTCCTTTAACGAACTTAAACCTGTCGGCAACGCCGTTGAGCTCTGCGTTTTCCCTGGCAAGGTCTAGGGCAAGCTGGGAACTGTCAACGGCAACCACTTCTCCTGCATTTCCTATAACGGCGGCGTGGATGCCGAACCCTCCGAGGTGGCAGAAGGCGTCGAGGACTCTGTCCCCTTCCCTGACAAACTCTTTAGCAAACAGGAGTTTGTTCTCCCTCTGATCCAGGAAGTAACCGGTTTTCTGGCCTCCAACTATCTGAACGTTAAACTTTATACCGTTTTCAAGTATTACGACTCTCTCGGGAACGTCTCCGTAGAGGGGCTGCTCAACCAGTGGCAGCCCCTCAAGCTCTCTGGTCTGGACGGTTGACTTCTCGTAAATCCCTTTTGGTTTAACAACCTCTACAAGCGCTTTTACAACCTTCTCTTTCAGTATCTCCATTCCTAAGGTGGTTACCTGTATAACCAGATAGCCGTCGTAGTAGTCAACTATCAGGCCGGGCAGGTAGTCTGCCTCTGAGTGGATAAGCCTGAAGGCCGTGCAGTTTTCAGGAACGACCTCTCTCCTGTAAGAGAGGGCTTCCGAAATCCTTCTGACAAAGAAGTTGTAGTCTATCTCCTCTTCTTTCCTGAAGGTTAGTACTCTAATGGCTATGTAGCTGTCGGGGTTTATGTAACCCTTTGCCAGAAAGGCCCCTCTGTAGTCTCTCACTATACAGAGCTCCCCCGGCCGGGGTCGCCTTGAGTAAGAGAGTATCTCGTTTTTGTATATCCATGGGTGAAATCCCTTTACCCTCTTTTCCTTTCCCTTTTTTATGGAAACCTGAAGCATCTTACCTCCCGATGAGGGCTCCCGGCAGTAGTTTTAGGTATCTGAAGAAACTCTCCCTGTAAGAGAGCTTGCCTGAGAGGAGCTCCGCCGCCAGCTCCGATACGGAGCGTGACCGTTTTATCATTAAGAAATTTAGACCCTTAAGTGAAAAGAAGAGCCTGCCAACCATCCTGGCCCACTTAAACTCTTCTCCAAACTGTGAGTTAACTGAAGTTTCGTAGCTTTTTAGTTTCTCTAAGTCACCGGAAGTAAGGTACTGTTTTACAGCTTCAGCAGCCATTATTCCACTTTTAACGGCGTAGTAGATTCCCTCTCCCGTTAGAGGGTCAACGAGGCCTCCTGCGTCTCCTAGGAAGAGAACGTAAGGTCTGTAAACGTCGTTTTTGCTCTTCCCTGCAGGTATCGGATAACCGGACTCCCAGTTAACTCTGCCCTTAAAGCCGTGCTTTCTGTTGAAGTTTGAAAGGAGCTCCCTGAAAGAAGAGGTTACCCTTTTGTTCCTGAACTCACCGAGCCCGGTTGTAACGGTATCTCCCTTAGGGAAAGCCCAGTAGTAACCCCAGCGAAAGCCGGTAAAGTCGATGATGAGATCCTCAAAGGAGCTCTCAACGTAAGACTCGTAGGTAAAGCCGATGTCTCTACTAACGCCGAGTTGTCGGGCGATCCTGCTGTTAACGCCGCTTGCAACGAGGAGAGCTCTAGCCCTGTAGCTTCCCTTGTTAGTTTTAAGAACAACTCCGTTAAGGCCTTCATCTACCGTTAGAGCCGTTTCTCCAAGGTGAACCTCAAACTGGGAGTGGTCTAAGGAGTTAAAGAGGAAAGCGTCAAGTTCTTCCCTCTGAGTAAGGTAGGTCAGCACAGAGGTTGATGGCAAAACAGCTTTACTGTCGGAGTTGTAGAGGAGAAAGCGTGAAACCTGCTTTCTAACTACCGAATCAAGCTCTGGAAACAGCTCCTTTAAGAGGGAGTAGGCTTTCGGAGTCAACCCGCCGGCACAGGGTTTCCTCCTGGGAAAAGAATCTGCCTTCTCAACGGCCAGAACCTTAAGCCCTGAATTTTCAAGAACCTTCAGGGCAGAGACTCCGGCGGGGCCCAGCCCCACAACCGCAACGTCGTAAACCATTTCCCCCGTCCTTATTCTTGGTTACAGCTTCTACCTCCCCCTGTAGTCGGATACGAGCTTCTCAAACTCCCTAAACAGGTACCTTGAGTCGTGAGGCCCTGGGGAGCTCTCCGGGTGGTACTGAACCGTAAACAGCGGCTTCGTCTTGTGCTTCAGCCCCTCTACAGTTCCGTCGTTAAGGGAGTGGTGGGTAACCTCTAAGTCGTCTGGAATTGTTGACTCGTCAACTGCAAACCCGTGGTTCTGAGCGGTTATCTCAACCTTACCGGTTTTCCTGTTCTTAACAGGCTGGTTGGCCCCCCTGTGGCCGAACTTCAGCTTGTAGGTGGAAGCCCCGAGGGCCAAAGCCGTAAGCTGGTGTCCCAGGCATATACCGAAAATGGGTTTTCTGTAAGTGGCAATCAGGTACCTTATCGTCTCTATAGCGTAGGTAACGGCTGCCGGATCTCCGGGGCCGCAGGAGAGGAATATACCGTCCGGGTTCATCTTCAGTATCTCTTCCGGCGGAGTGTGTGCCGGAACCACTATCGGCTTAAGACCTACGTCAACAAGGTTCCTCAGTATGTTGTACCTGATACCAAAGTCAAGGACAACAACGGAGTACTTAAAGTCTTTCCTCTCAGGGTAGCCTTCCCCGAGCCTCCAGGTTCCCTGAGTCCACTCGTACGGCTCCTTACAGGTAACCTCGTCAACAAGGTTTAACCCCTCCATAGGGGGAATGGAGCGTGCCTTAGAGATCAAACTGTCAACGTCTAAATCGACTGTTGAAATAACTCCTCTCATCGTTCCGGCGCTTCTCAGCTTCTTCGTAAGCTCACGGGTATCTATCTCACAGATACCGACAACGCCGTGTTCTTTTAGGTAGTCCTCAAAAGACCTTTCGGCCCGCCAGTTGGAGTAGATCTCCGATATCTCCTTAACGATGAACCCTTCCGCCTTAGGACCGTCTGACTCAACGTCTTCTCTGTTTGCTCCAACGTTTCCTATGAGCGGGTAGGTCATAGTTACTATCTGACCTTTAAACGACGGGTCTGTAACTATCTCCTGGTAACCGGTCATAGAGGTTGTAAAAACCACCTCTCCTGCCGTTTCTCCCTCTGCGCCGAAACTGAAGCCTTCGTAGTAAGTGCCGTCTTCAAGGGCCAGTATCGCCTTCTTCCTTCCTAACATCTTTAACCCCGGCTAAACCTTTTAAATTCCAACCTTGGCGGTTATTATATACATAACTAGCAGACCGTTAAAAAGCCTGGAGGTTTAAATGACAAGACTCCTTCTTCTGCTTCTTTCCCTCGTCCTGATTGCAGGGTGCCTTTCAAGTGGCAGTAAAAAACCGTTAATAGTAACAACGCTGCCGGTCTGGAAGAGCGTTGCAGAGTACATCGGCGGCAGAGACTTCAGCTACTACTCCTTACTGAAGGGAGGAGAGTCTCCCCACGCTTACGAACCAAAGCCCTCAGACGTAAAGAAAGAAAAAGAGGCGTCTCTCATAATTGTCCACGGGTTAGGACTTGACGACTGGGCTTTAAAGGGCGTTGACAGGAAGAAGGTTCTTGACTTAGGAGAGCTCTTTGCCAGGAAGTACCCCGTAGTAAAACAGCCGGGATACCACCTCTGGATGAACCCGGTTCTGATGGAGGACGTCTATTTTGAGGTGGCCGAAAGGCTAGTAAAGTTCTACCCCAAGAGGGAGACTTACTACAAAAAGAGAGCCGAAGACTACGCAGCAATGATTGACCAGCTTATAGGAAGAATTGACAACTGTTTAAAGGGAGCAAAAACAAAGGCGGTGGTTGTGTACCACCCGGTCTGGAAACCGCTACTTGAAACCTTTGGAATAAAGGTAATAGAGATAGCGAGAACTCCCGAAGAGCAGGTAACTCCAAAGAGGATAAAAGAGGTTGTTGAAGAGGCGAAAAAGGCCGGAGCAAAGGTAGTTATAGGAGAGTCGTTCTCAGACAGGAAGATCCCACAGCTCGTTGCAAAGGAAATAGGAGGAGAGGTTCTGATCCTCAACCCACTGCCAGACAGAGACTACGTGGTGGCACTCTCTGGCTGGGGAGAGAAAATCTGCAGTGCTCTTAAGGAGTAAAACGATGATCTTAATGATAGACAACTACGACTCTTTTACCTACAACGTGGTTCAGTACTTTGGAAAGCTAGGGGCTGAGATTGAGGTGTACAGGAACGATAAGATAACGGTTGAGGAGATAGAGAGGAAGAGACCTGAAGCCCTCGTAATCTCTCCGGGCCCCTGTACTCCGAAAGAGGCAGGGGTTTCCGTTGAGGCCATAAGACACTTTGCAGGAAAGGTGCCGATTCTTGGAATCTGCTTAGGCCACCAGTCAATAGGCTTTGCCTTTGGAGCAAAGATAAGAAGGGCTAAAAAGCTCATGCACGGAAAGGCCTCACTCATTCACCACGACGGAAAGTTCCTCTTTGAGGGTATGAAAAATCCCTTCTCTGCCATAAGGTACCACTCTTTGGTTATTGACAGGGAGACTCTGCCTGAGGTTTTTGAGGTAACGGCAGAGAGCGAGGACGATAGGGAGATAATGGGGATCAGGCATAAAGAGTTTCCCATCTTCGGCGTCCAGTTTCACCCGGAGTCAATTCTCACAGAGGACGGAATAAAGATAATTGAGAACTTCCTTAAGCAGATATGAAAAAGATACTGATAGTAACCGGGGAGCTCTCCGGTTTTCTCTACGCTAAGGAGGTTGTGAGGGAGCTCCCGCCAGACTTCAAAGTATTCGGCGTCTTTTTAGATGAAATTCCTGGAACAGAGAGGATTTACGACTCCAAAAAACTCATAGCTTTCGGCCTCTTTGAAGTTCTTGAAAAACTTCCGGGGATTTTGAAAGGAAAAAGGGCAATTACCTCTTTCCTTGATAGGGAAAGACCCGATGCCGTTCTCCTCATAGACTTTCCCGGCTTCAACCTGAAGATAGCGAAAGAGGCGAAGAAGAGGGGAGTAAAGGTTTTTTACTTTATTCCGCCAAAACTCTGGGCCTGGGGAAGGTGGAGGGCAAAGCAGCTCAAAGAGTTCACAGACAAGGTTTTCGTTATATTTCCCTTTGAGGAAGAGTTCTACAGAAAACTTGGAATAAACGCTGAGTTTGTGGGAAACCCACTTGTTGACATCGTTAAACCTGAAGTTTCTAAAGAGGAGTTTTTAAAGGAGTTCGGTTTAAGTGGCGATTTCTTCGCCCTTCTTCCAGGAAGCAGACCTACAGAGATTAAATACCTTTTAGAACCTTTAAAGGACTTTGCAGAGAGCTTTGGAGGAAACTGGCTGATTCCGGTTGCTGAGAGCGTTAAGGAGCTCTTTAAAGATTTCAGATCTGAGAATATAAGGTTGATACCGGAAAACAGGCGGTACAGCTTAATGGCCTACGCTAAAGCCGGAGTTGTCGCCTCAGGAACCGCCTCTTTAGAGGCAGCCCTTTCAGGTCTTCCACACATTGTTGTCTATAAACTGAACCCTTTAACCTTTGCCGTTGCAAAGAGGGTTGTAAAACTTCCCTTTGTTTCACTCCCAAACCTGATTGCAGGTAAGGAGGTTGTGCCGGAGCTCCTTCAAAACAGGGTAAACAGGGAAGAGCTGTGGCACACCTTTGAGCTTGTTCTTGAAAACAGGGAGAGGATGAGGGAGCTCCTTCAAAAAGATGTAAAGTCAAAACTAAAAGGAGGAGCGGTAAAACGGGTCGTTGAGAGGATAACTGAGGAGGTCTGATGGAGCTCTTTGCAGTTTCACAGCCGGGTTTAGAAGAGGTTACGGCAGAAGAACTAAGAGAACTTGGAGTAGAGGGAAAGGTCGTTCCCGGAGGCGTTGAGTTTGAAGGGGATTTAAGGGAGATTTACTTAACCAACCTGTGGCTCAGGAGCGCAAACAGGGTTCTTCTAAGGCTCTGCCGGTTTAAGGCGAAACACTTTGCGGAGCTTGTTAGAAAGGCGGCAAAGTGCAACTGGGAAGACTACATAACAGAAAAACTGCCCATAAAGATTAGGGCTACATCCAAACACTCAAAGCTCTACCACACAAAAGCCATAGAGGAGAGGGTTTTAAGGGCGATAAAGGAGAGACTGGGCTTTGAGCCGAAAAGGGCAAAGTACGAAGATGAAGGAACCAGCGTAATCGTCCGGTTTGAGAACGACGTCTGCACGATAAGCG
>Ga0256831_1001043_pt1 | contig 14662 bp, 15 predicted proteins | sample 132544metaG_FD_189087 | JGI IMG/M metagenome (GOLD analysis project Ga0256831, IMG submission 189087) | Hydrothermal vent microbial communities from Lau Basin, Pacific Ocean - 132-544 | ecosystem: Environmental > Aquatic > Marine > Hydrothermal vents | place: Pacific Ocean: Lau Basin | collected...
GGTTTTTGGCTGGGTATCACTCTGTTTTTGATCGTCGACGTGATCTTTTTGAAAGAGAACTTCTGCATCTACATCTGCCCCTATAGCCGCGTGCAGTCGGTCATGTACGACGAAGACACGATCATGGCGATCTACGACTACAAACGGGGCGGCCACATCTACGACCATGAGGGTCAGGATGCCAAAAAGCTCTGCAGCAGTACCAAGGAGCTGCACAGCTATGAACCGGAAGCGGAATGTACCTGCTGTGAAAGCTGCGTAAAGGTTTGTCCGACCCACATCGACATCCGCCAGGGTCTGCAGCTGGAGTGTATCAACTGCCTCGAGTGCGTCGACGCCTGTACCAAAGTCATGGGTGCGTTGGGCAAAGAGAGCTTGGTGCGCTGGACCAGTCCCCGTGAGATCGAGCAGGGTGAAAAGACTCGCTGGCTACGTCCTCGTACCATCGCCTACGCCGTGGCGCTGACATTGGTCTTCGGCGCGCTGCTTTGGATGGGTACGAAAAAAGAGCATATGCTGCTCAACATCAACAAAACGGCGCAGCTCTATCGCTTCACGCACGACGGTAAAGTGGTCAACGACTATACGTTCCTCTTCCAGAATACCGATTCGAAGAATCATACCTACTACTTCAAAGTGGAAGGTCATCCCGATATAAAGATTCTTCGTCCTACGAAGCCCTTTGAGCTCAACGCGGGCAAGAAGATCAAAAAGATCGTCACCCTCTGGGCGATCAAACCGCTGGCTAAAGATATGCGTAAAGATACGCCGATCCCGATCAAGATCAAAGCCTTTGCGGTCGACGATCCCAAGAAGATCGTGGTCGAGCGTAATACGGTATTCGTCTATCCCCGATGGGATATCGCCCAAAAACACCTCAAAGAGGCGAAAAAATAGTGACGGCGATGCCTGTTAAGATGAATCGGGAGGATCCGCCGCTTACGACGGTCTTCGGGAAGGCGAAGTGGTTCGCCTTCGTCGACGAAGCGGGGCGGAGCGAGATTCGGGAAAACCCCTACGCCGGATCGGGCGCCAAAACGGTGGCGTGGTTGATCGCCGAGGGTGCCGATCGGATCGTGACCCAACATATCGGGGGCCACCCTTTTATGATGTTTCAAGACGCCGGCGTATCGGTCTGCTATCCCGGCGAGGGGCGCATCACCGTCTCCGAAGCGATGCGGAAGGTACGCGAAGGCTCGTGTGAGCCCATCACGACGGCGAACGTCATGCAGTTCGCACGCCACTGAGAAGGAGAGGGAATGGCTAAGAAAGTATTGGTGCTCGGCGGCGGATTCGCGGGGCTTGAAGCCGCCATTTTTCTGCGCAAAGCCGACTATGAGGTGACGCTGGTCAGCGAACGGGACTACTTTTACATCTATCCCACCTCCATCTGGATTCCGGTGCGCAAAGCCGATTTTGGCGACGTGACGATCGATCTGAACGAATTGGCACGGGTCCACGGATTTAAATTCGTTCGTGACCGGGTCAAGGCGATTCGCGCCAAAGAGGGCGCGGTGGAGCTCGAACATGCGGTATTGAGCCAATTCGATCACCTGGTTGTCGCCATCGGTGCCAGCAAAGTCAAGCATGAGGGGATCGAACATACTCTCAGCATCTGCGGAGAGCCGAAACAGGCGCTGCTGATGCGGCAGAAGTTGGACGAGTTGGTCGCCAAAGGGCGCGGCAAGATCGCCATGGGATTTGGCGGCAACCCCAAAGACTCCACGGGGGTTAGGGGCGGACCCGCCTTTGAGATGCTTTTTAACGTCCATGACATGCTCAAGAAAAAAGGGATTCGTCAAAACTTCGAACTCACCTTCTTTGCGCCGATGGAGAAACCGGGGGCGCGTCTGGGTGAGCAGGCCCTGGATATGATGGACGTGTTTTTCAAAAAGCTGGATATTCACAAACATTTCGGCAAAAAGATCCTTCGTTTCGAAAAAGACGGCGTGGTCTTTGAAGATGAGAGCAAACTCGAAAGCGACTTCACGATGTTCATCCCCGCCAACGCGGGCCATCCTGTTTTTCAAAACTCCGATCTGCCGTTGACGGAGGCGGGATTTGTCAAAATCGATCCTTACTGTCGGGTCGAGGGGTTCGAGAACGTCTGGGCCGTGGGCGACTCCGCGGCGATCGACGGACCCGACTGGCGAGCCAAGCAGGGGCACATCGCCGAAGTGATGGCCCGCAACACCGCCAACAACATCAAGGTGGCCGATACGGGTGAGGGGCAAATGCAAGATTATCTGCACCACCTCAACATCCTTTGCGTCATGGACAGCGGCGACGGCGCCGCCTTCGTCTATCGTGATGACAAGAGGGGATTGATGATTCCGATGCCGCTGGTGGGCCACTGGCTCAAAAAGGCGTGGGGACTTTATTGCAAATACTCCAAACTCGAAAAGATCCCGAGACTGCCGGGGCTTTGAAAAAGCAGCGGCGCTGCTTTTTCAGTGAAGAGTTAAAAATTAAAAACTAAAAATTGAGGATGGCCGCGGTGCGGCCTTCCATACTTTCTATTGACCCTTAACCAATAACAAAATATTCAGGAGCGAATATGAAACAAAAAGTTTTCAAAGAGAAATATCCCATTTTCGAACTGATCGTTCAAAAGAGCGAAACCGAATGCCAAAACGTCGATGAGGTGATCGCACACTTCAAAGCCAAAATCGACGCCCATCCCGTGGCGACCTATATCGCCACCTTCGACCACTATGCCCACACGACGAGTCTGCCCGAGCATGATATCGCCGAGGAGATCCAAGCGGCCAAAAACATCGTTTTTTGTTTCGGCAAAGAGTTGCCCACGCCTGAGGTGATGGCGGTGCGCCCCCGCTCCATCGGGGTCAGCGACATGGGCGATCGTTTCGTCGTCATCTTCATGGAAGCGCCCAATCCCGTCGCCAACGAAGCGATGGAGAGCTGGGCCAAGGCGCTGATCAAAGGATGATGGAGCGGATACCCCGGGGCGTTCCCGCCCTTTTGCGATTTCTCTTTTTCGCACCGCTGATCTACGGCTTCGCCCATGAAGCCTTGACGAAACTTTGCGGATTGCAATAGATCCGAAATCCTCATCAATCGGCGCCTAAAGCGCCGAGCCTGCTATAATTTCTCATGCACTATCTAACCATCATTCTAGCCGCGACCTTCCTCTCCGTTTTGTTCAACGTACCTCTCAAGCGAATCGGGGTGCCGACGGTGATCGGCTATATTCTCACCGGTATTGCCGTCACCGCCATCTTCGATTTGCATCACGATTTTACCCGGCAGCTCCATCAGATCGCGGAGTTTGGGATCGTCTTTTTGATGTTTACGATCGGGTTGGAGTTTTCCTATCGTCAATTGGCGCGGATGAAGCGGGAAGTTTTTCTCTTCGGCCTTTTGCAGTTGGGCTTGACGGGGTCGATCTTCGGGGTGCTGCTGCACTATGTGGCCCATTTGGGATTTCAAGGCGCCATTATCGGCGGCTTGGCCCTGGGGCTTTCGTCCACGGCGATCGTGCTGAAGATGCTGGCCGAATCGGGGCAGACCCATGCACCCTTTGGGCGCAAAGCGGTGGGCATTCTCATTTTCCAGGATTTGGCCGTCATCCCCATCCTGCTGATGATCACGATCTTTTCGTCACGTAGCACCAATCTGGAGGCGATGCTGTGGCAAACGGCGCTGGATGCGGCGATCGTGGCGGTGATCATCTTCGTCGTGGGCAAATATCTGCTGGAGTGGGTGTTGCGTCAAATCGCCCGCACCCGCTCCAACGAAATTTTTCTCTCGACGATTCTGCTGATCGTCGTCGGGGCGGCCCAGCTGGCCCACGCTTTTGGCTTCAGCCACTCGTTGGGGGCGTTTTTGGCCGGCATGATGCTGGCCGAAACCCACTACCGCTACAAGATCGAAGCGGAGCTGGCCCCTTTTCGCGATCTGCTGCTTGGGCTTTTTTTCGTAACGGTGGGGATGCAGATCAACCTGCCCGTCGTTTTGCAAAATATCGGATGGGTTCTGTTTACCACGGCGGCGGTGATGGTGATCAAATTCGCCGTCATTTTCCTCTTTTTGCGCTTTTTCACCCGCCCGCGGGTGGCGCTGAAGGCGGCTTTGGCCCTCTCTCAAGTCGGGGAGTTCGCGTTGGCGATCTTCGCCCTGGCGCAGGTACACGGCCTTCTTAGTCCCGCCATGACCCAGATTTTGCTCAGTAGCGTCATTCTCTCGATGGTCATTTCGGTCTTTTTGCTAGGACGGGTGCGCCAGATCGCCGACTGGATCCTTCCTGAACCCGAACCCGATCTCAAATCTTTCGAATCGACGGGATTTGCCGATCACGTGCTGGTGTGCGGGTACGGCCCCTTGGGGCGCAAAGTGACCGAACGGCTGCGAAAGCGGGGTCTCAACTACGTGGTGCTCGAACACGACATCCAGCGGGCCGAAGAGGGGCAAAAAGCGGGAGAGCCCGTCTTTTTCGCCAACGCCGCCAACGAAGAGGTGCTGCGCCATTTCGGCGCCGAAAAGTCGGTAGCTGTGATCGTGGCGGTGGACAATCCCCGCCATCTGCGCCTCATCTGCGAAGCGCTCGACGCCGTCGCCCCCGCCGCCAACGTCGTGGCCAAAGCCAAAACTCGCTCGGAAGCGGAGCTGGTGATGGGACTTCACGTCGATCATGTGGTGATCGAAAGCGAAGAGATGGCGGGATTACTTGTCGCCGAAGCGATGCGCTGTCGCCTGGACCTTGCGGCCGAAAGAGCCGCGTCACATTAACCCCTCTCTAACCGACCCTTCGATAAAATTAGCCAAACACTACTGAACAGGCGAGGCGATCATGACCAAATATATCTTCGTAACCGGCGGCGTATTGAGTTCTTTGGGCAAGGGAATCACCGCGGCGAGCGTGGGAACGCTACTGAAGCAAACGGGGCTCAATGTTTCGATTTTGAAGATGGATCCTTATCTCAATATGGATCCGGGAACGATGAGCCCTCTGGAGCACGGGGAAGTTTTCGTCACCGCGGACGGAGCCGAAACGGACCTGGATTTGGGCCACTACGAGCGCTTTTTGAATGTCGATCTAAGCAAAAAGAACAATTTCACCACCGGCCAAATCTACCACTCGGTGTTGACCAAGGAGCGCAAAGGGGAGTATCTGGGCAAGACGATTCAGGTGATTCCCCACATCGTCGGAGAAGTGAAGCAGCGCATCTACGACGCGGGCAAAGGCAAAGACGTTTTGATCGTGGAGTTAGGCGGTACCGTGGGCGACATCGAAGGGTTGCCCTTTTTGGAGACGATTCGCCAGATCAAGCACGAGCTAGGCAGCGAGCGGGTGCTCAACATCCACGTCACGCTGGTGCCTTACATCAAAGCCGCGGGTGAGCTGAAGACCAAGCCGACCCAGCACAGCGTCCAGGAGCTGCGTCGCATCGGTATCACGCCCCACATGATTATCGCCCGCTGCGAAAAGCCGCTGCCCAAAGAGCTTCGCCGCAAGATCGCGATCAGCTGCGACGTGGATATGGACAGCGTCATCGAGTGCATGGATGCGCCGACGATCTATCAGGTGCCTCTGAATTTTCTCAAAGACGGGATCATGACGCCGCTGATCAAACGCTTCCACCTGGCCGAGGCGGAGCCGGCGATGGAGGAGTGGGATATTTTGGTCAAGCGGATCATCGCGCCGCGTGACGAGATTACGATCGCTTTTGTCGGCAAATATCTCAACCTCAAAGAGAGCTACAAATCCTTGACCGAAGCGTTGATTCACGCCGGTGCCGCTCTCGATACGCGGATCAATATCCACTGGGTCGACAGCGAAGACGTGGAAGAAAAAGGGGTCGAAGAGACGATCGGCGAAGTCGACGGTATTTTGGTGGCCGGGGGATTCGGCGTGCGGGGCGTAGAGGGCAAGATGATGGCGATCCGCCACGCCAGAGAGCAGAAGATTCCGTTTTTGGGGATTTGCCTGGGGATGCAGCTGAGTCTTATCGAGTATGCCCGAAACGTACTGGGGATCAAAGAGGCCAACTCCGTGGAGTTCGATCCCGAGACCAAAGAGCCGGTCATTTATCTGATCGACGAGTTTATCGACCAGTCGGGCCAAAAGCAGGTGCGCACCCACAAAAGTCCCCTGGGCGGTACGATGCGCCTGGGCGCCTACCCCTGTGAAATCCGTGAAGGGACCAACCTCTGGCACGCCTACGGCGGCAAAAAGATCATCTACGAGCGCCACCGCCACCGCTACGAAGCCAACCCGGCTTACCGCCAACGCTTCGAAGAGGCGGGGATGATCGTCTCGGGCGAGAGCCACGGCCTCATCGAAGCGGTGGAAGTGGTGGATCACCCCTGGTTTTTGGGCGTGCAGTTTCACCCCGAATTCACTTCCCGTCTGCAAAATCCCAACCCCTCCATCCTGGCTTTTGCCAAAGCGGCCCTGGCCAAAAAGAGCGAAGAGAGCGAGTGAGCGGCCTGCCCAAGCTGACCAAAGCCCGGATCGAAGCGATCCTCTCGGCTCGCTTCGGCGACGGCTTCAAGAGCCTCAAGGAGCTTCCCAACCCCTTCGAACTGTACGATATGCAGCGGGCGGCCAAACGGATTGCCGCGGCGATCCGAGAGGGCGAAAAGATCGCGATCGTCGGAGATTACGACGTCGACGGGGTCGTCTCGTCGGCTTTGATGACGGAGTTTTTCGATATCGTCGATTACCCGGTACGGATCGTCATTCCCAACCGCTTCGAAGACGGCTACGGCGTCAGTCCCGCCCTGCTGGAGCGGATCGACGCCGACGTGGTGGTGACGGTGGACAACGGCATCACCGCCTTCGAGGCGGCCGAAGTTTGCAAAGAGCGGGGGATCGACCTGATCATCACCGACCACCACACCCCCTCTGAAACCCTTCCCGACGCTTATGCCGTCGTCAACCCCAAGCAGGAGCGGTGCGATTTTGCGTACCCTGAAATATGCGGCGCCCAGGTGGCTTGGTTTTTGATCGGGGCGCTCAAAAAGGAGTTGGGACTCGATCTGAAGATGGGACGATTTCTCGATCTGCTGGCGTTGGCGATCATCGCCGACGTGATGCCGCTAACCTCCATCAACCGCCCGCTGGTGCAAAAGGGGCTCGAAATGCTCTCCACTTCCCCTCGGCCCGCCTTCGAAGCGGTGCGGGCCTATCTGGGCAAGAGCCGCTTTTCGGCCGAGGATGTGGCTTTCGGTATCGCGCCCAGGATCAACAGCGCCGGGCGGATGGCGGATGCCTCGATCGCGCTGGAGTTTTTGCGGGCCGAGAGCCTGAGCGAAGCGAGTGAGGCGTGGCTGAAACTCGACGGGCTCAATCAAGAACGCCGAGAGGTGGAAAGCCGCACGACGGAGGAGGCGATCGCCCGGGTGCGGGATGAAGATCCGGTGATCGTCGTCGCCGCCGAAGGGTGGCACGAAGGGGTCGTGGGGATCGTCGCGTCCAGGCTGGTCGGGCGCTACGGAAAACCGGCCATCGTGTTGGCCATCGAAGGAGAGCGGGCCAAGGGGAGCGGCCGCAGCGTGGGCGAGGTGGACCTTTTCGGGTTGCTGGAGCGCAGTGCGGAGTGGCTGGAGGGGTTCGGCGGCCACAAGATGGCGGCGGGACTGAGCCTAAAAGCGGTTGACGTCGATCCGTTTCGACGAAAAATCTGCCAAGAAGCGGCCAAGCTCGATCCCGATCTTTTTATCCCCAAAGCCGACGTATTGGGGGAGTTGCCTCTAGAGGAGGTGGATTGGGAGCTGATGGCGATTTTGGAGCGTTTTGAGCCCTACGGCGAAGCCAATGCGCGCCCCGCCTTTTTGTTTAAAAACGTGGAGGTGCTCGAAGCCAGGCCCGTAGGGCAGGAGAAGACGCATCTGAAGCTGACGCTTAAAAATGGCGGATCGGTGTTGCCGGCGATCCGTTTTCGCTACGAAGAGTCGGTCGCGCCGGGCGATCGCATCGACCTGTCGGGTACCTTGCAGATCAACGAATTCAACGGCCGCCGCACGATTCAACTGCTTGTTGATAAAATCTACTGATGAATAAATAAGAGATTTTTTATAACATTGGGAATATAATTACGCCAATGTCTCAATTTACAAGGAGCACTCTATGGATAAAAAAGAGTTGGAAAAAGTGGCCGAAGCGGTCGAAGAGGCCCTGAAACAGGAGGGTATGAGCCGACGTGACGCCCTGAAATTGATGGGTCTTGGCGCGGGAGCTACGATGCTGGGCGGCACCACCGCGGCCAACGCCGCGACGGAAGCGCAGGCATCCGGAACCGACAAAAAGGCCAAAATCGTCATCGTCGGCGGCGGTGCCGGCGGTATCATGGCCGCAGCCCGCTTGCGCCGATCCGCACCCAATGCGGAGCTGGTGATCATCGCTCCCAACGATATTCACCTCTATCAGCCGGGTCAGGTCTTTATGGCGGCGGGTCTGTATACCGCCTCCGACATCAAGCGCCCCAACAAGGAGTTCATCCCCGACGGCGCCAAATGGATCAAAGACGAAGTGAAGGGCTTCGATCCCGATAACAACGTCGTCGAAACCGCCAACAATGGCAAAGTGAGCTATGATTTCCTCGTCGTCGCCACCGGTTTGCAGTACGACTATGAGCGCATCGAGGGTATGAGTCGTGAGCTGGTGGGTCAAAAAGGGATCTCCAGCGTCTATCTCAACGACCCGGTAGCCGGGACGGCTCGCGGCGGTACGGCGACTTGGGAGTGGTTCCAGCAGCTACGCAAAGCGGCGGAAAAGGCAAGTCCCTCCAATCCGCTGACGGCAATCTATACCCAGCCCGACACGCCGATCAAGTGCGGCGGCGCGCCCCAAAAGATTCTCTATCTCAGCGACGACTATCTGCGCGGTAACGGCCCCGGCGGCGGCAAAGACGTGCATAAAAACGTCAAATCCTACTTCTGCAAGCCCGGCTCCAAACTCTTCGGCGTGCCCAGTTACAACAAAACGTTGGTGGATGAAGTGACGCCGATGTACGGCAACATCACCGACAAATGGAACCATGTCCTACGCAAAATCGATCCCGACAAGAAGGTGGCGACTTTCGAGCATAATTACCAGGTCAAAGGGGAGTGGGACCCGGATCTGGAAGAGTACAACATGATCAACAAAACCGAAATGGTCGAAATGCCCTACGACTTTATCCATGTCGTACCTCCGATGAAGGCGGTGGATGCCGTCGCCAACTCGCCTCTGGGATGGCAAAAGGGTAGTGCGAAGGGTTGGTTGGCGTGCGATCGCTACACCTTGCAGCACATCAAATACAAAAACGTCTTCGGCATCGGGGACATTCTGGGTATTCCCAAAGGTAAAACCGGCGGTTCGGCGCGCCACCAGGGCCCGATCGTTCAGGACAACCTGGTTGCCGTCATGGAAGGCAAAGAGCCCAAAGCGAAATTCGACGGCTATACCGTCTGCCCTCTGAAGACCCAATACGGCAAAATCATGCTGGCAGAGTTCAACTACGACGGCCCCGCGCCTTCGTTCCCCTTCCTCGATCCCGCCAAGCCGCGCTGGATCTGGTGGGCCTTCGACCTCTATATGCTTGAGCCGATGTATTGGCATTTGATGCTTCGCGGCTTGATGTAATCTCTCGGCTCCGGCTCCGGCCGGGGCGATTTCTTCCTCTTTCTATCTTTTTTCTCAATTTTTGGGACCAATTTTTGCTTCCGGAAAAAAATTCATCTCTTTTTGGTTAGGATACGTTTATGAAATGGTGGAAAAGAGAACTGCTTATCTTTATCGGGCTTTTCTTTGTTTTGGCGCTGGGCATGCATTTTCAAGCCTGGATCGACCATCCGCTCACTCAGATACGGGAGCTTCCAAGCAGCCCTTTGGGGCCGTGGCATCCCCTCTATCTGACGCTGTTGGCATACCTGCTGCTTTGGGCGGTTCGACTCCTTTTTCGCGGAATCAAAAAAATTTTTACACGAGGATAAACGATGGCATATTACAACTGGATACTCGCCTTTCACGTCATGAGCTTTATCAGTTGGATGGCGATGCTCTTTTATCAACCCAGGCTCTACGTCTACCACCAAGAGCATGCCGACAATAAAGGCTTTATTGAGGTGGTGAAGATTCAGGAGAACAAACTCTACGGCTTTATCGGCGTACCGGCGATGTGGGCGACGATCCTTTCGGGTTCGGCGATGATCGCGCTCAATCCCGCTCTCTTTCAAAGCGGCCTTTGGCTGCATATCAAGCTCACCGCCGCTCTTTTATTGGTGGCATATCACTTTTCATTGGGATGGTTCAAAAAACGTCTGCAGGCGGGTACGTGCACCAAAAGCGGTAAATTTTTCCGTGCCTACAACGAAGTTCCGACGATATTGATGATCATCATCGTCATTATGGTGGTGGTTAAACCGGTATGAGTTTGGGGGAAAATCGCCTGATCGAACAGGAGTGGCGAACGATTCGGCGCGGTATCGTCGATGCCCATATCGCCTTCGCCCGTCGTAATACTGTTGCAATCGCCGTGGTCTGTTTCCATTTTGATCTTGAAGGCCTAAGCGAAGCCGATCTGCTCAAAATTGTCCGTCTGATTCAGGAGCAGACCGATTACGCTCCACTTCAAATCTGTGACGAAGGGACTTTGATGACCTTCATAAAAGATATGCATTTGCATCATTGTGTACAGATGATTAAAACCGTACAGGAGCGGATTATCCGGGAAATCGGTGTCAAAATGTCTCACGGTGCGCTCACGATCATTGATAAAGAGGACAACTACGATACCCTTACGACACGCTTGAAACGCTATTTGGAGCAGGCAAAAGAGATGGGTGAGGGGCGCATCTGCTATGGTACCGCCCGTTATGATTTTTGTGCAAAAGGTGGAGATGAATCAATTTTTGCCAACTTTTTTTCAGAAAATCGGCAGATTGATCTTTACAATTTTTATAATGGGGTCCCATTGAGTGAAAAGGTTGAAGTACTGAATTACAAAGATGGAGTGCTTCGTCTTAAGACCTCTTTGGCCAAAGCGGCTTTTTTGAAAAACGAACCCTTTACCTTCATTCGCCATCCGTTATTGCCCGATACGATCAAAGCCGACATCGTTCAGACCATTCCCAATCGTGCGGAAGTGATATTGACCCGGCTGCGATTTGTCGACAGTTCTCCGGTGGATCGGGAAAATATCCGCATCATTCCCGAAGATCCGCTGGAAGCAACAATCGAATGTCCTGACGGAGCTGAAATAGAAGGTTATATTTATGCCATTGCGGTTAACTCCGTAGCAATTCGGTTGGAAGATGAGGCATTGGGTTGTTACTGCTTCGAGACCAAAGAGAAGCATGTCATGATCGCATTCGATCTGCCTTTGAAAGAGGGCAAAAAGAGTCACATGCGTATTTCGGCGATTTTGCGCTATAAAAAAGATGGTCAATACATCTTTTCCATCTACCCCAATCACTTTTTCAAGCAGCAGATCGAAAGCTACATCGCTCTTCAGCAGACTAGACTTATCGCGATGATGCAAAAGATGGTGCTCAATTTCTATCAAGGGTGAAAGCGCGGAAACGATCGAAGGGGTCGAAAAATAGAGATAAAAAAGGCGGACCCGAAGGCCCGCCCGTAAGAGGAGTAAGGAGTCGGACTTACTTCGCGGCGGCCGCTTTGGCGGCTTCGAGAGCCTCTTCGTAGTCAGGCTCTTCGGTGATTTCGGGTACGAGCTGCTTGTAGACGACGTTGCCGTCTTTGTCGATGACGAAGATCGCGCGAGCGGTCACGCCGGCCAAAGGACCTTCGGCGATCAGTACGCCGTAGGCGTTGGCGAAATCTTTGTTTCTAAAGTCGGATGCGACGGTGAGGTTTTCGATGCCTTCAGCGGAGCAGAAGCGACCTGCCGCGAAGGGGAGGTCCATAGAGATGACGGTGGTATCGACGCCTTCAAGCTGTGCCGCTTTTTCGTTGAATTTACGAGTTTCAGCCGCGCAAACGGGTGTATCAAGTGAAGGTACGACGACCAGCAGTTGCACTTTATCCTGCGCGCCGCCCACTTTTTTATCCGCCAGACCTTCGCTGTTGACGACGGTGACTTCCGGTGCTTTGTCGCCGACGTTGACTTCGTTGCCTGCCAGTTTGACTTCGTTGCCTTTGAGTTTAGTGGTTGCCATGTTGGCTCCTTTTCGTTTTTATTTAGATTTATGCGCCCTTTTCGGGTGCGTTGGGAAAATTGTACAAGAATCAGATAAAAAAACTCTTAATTAAAAAACTTTACCTTTAAGGATTTTATAAACTTTTAAGAAAATAAAAAAATGTTATCGCTGATCTTTATTCGATCGTCGGGGTGCGGGGTTTGACCTCAAGGCTCAAGGCGTCGGTGAAATCTTCCATATAAAAGCCCTCGATGCCGCAGCGGCCCACCATCGCGGCGTTGTCGCTGCAAAACTCCAAGGGGGCCAGGTGCAACGCGGCACCAAACTGGGTGCAAAGCTCCAAAAAGGCTTTGCGCACCGCCTGGTTGGCGCTGGCACCCCCGACGATGGCGAAATCTTTGGGATGCACCGTTTTGAAAATCTTTTTGCTCTTTTGCAGCAGATGGGCGATGGCGGCTTGCTGAAACGCCGCGGCGATGTCGGCTTTGGTTTGCTCATCCAGGGGCTGATGCTTTTGGATCAGCAGGCGCACCGCGTTTTTAAGCCCCGAATAGCTAAAGGCGATGCGGCCGTCGTGTTTGAGCGGAATGGGGAGCTTGAAGCGGGTCGGATCGCCCTTTTGGGCCAGCTTTTCGATGACGGGCCCGCCGGGATAGCCCAGGCCCATCATCTTGGCCACCTTATCAAAGCTCTCCCCGAAACTGTCGTCGATGGTGGTGGCCAGGATGCGGATATCGCGGTAGCCGCGCACGTCCAGCACCATCGTGTGGCCGCCGGATATGAGCAGCACCAGCATCGGGAAGATCGCCTCTTTTTCGATGAAAAGTGAGTAGATGTGGGCTTTGAGGTGGTTGACGGCGATAATGGGCAGTCCCTTGGCGATCGAAAGCGCCTGCGCCATCGCCACGCCCTCAAGGAGCGTGACCGAGAGGCCCGGGGCGTTGGTGACGGCAACGGCTTGCAGATCGTCCAGGTAGGGTTTGGCCTCCTCCAGGAGTCTGGGCAGATCGACCGCATGCATGCGGCTGGCAAGTTCTGGCACCACGCCGCCAAACTCGCTATGGGCGGCTTCTTGGGAAATTTTACGATGAAAAAGTAGTTTTTTGGTCGCGATTTCAGTCACGGCGATCGCGCTGTCGTCGCAGCTGCTTTCGATGCTTAGGATCATGGTTTTCCTAGGGGATATGTATGATTTCACCGGGGCGGATTTTGGCTATGGTTGCCGATAGCTCCGGTTCCCAATGTTTTAGATCGTCATATCGATTGGAGTGTGAACGCAAAACGATCGTTCCGAATGTGCGATGGTGAAACTGCTGTTGATATTCGATATTTCCGTCGATGGTTATAAAAACATCGATCTCTTTTTGATCCAGCGCATCCAGAAGTTCTCTATCGGATCGTCCGGCCAGCCCGATTTGCGGCACGGTCCAACATCGATGGGATTTGAACAAATTTCGAAGACGCTTGGGCAGGCACTCATCCAAAATGACGATCATGAACTACGCCGCTTTTTCATCCTCTTTTTCGATGGCGATTTCGGCACGCAATAAAACCTCTCGAATCTGCTCGAACGAGACGGTGGGGAAATCTTCCATAAAATCTTTGATGCTCTCACCCGCGACGAGATATTCGAAAAGATTACGAACCGGAACACGGGTGCCTTTGAAAACCACGACACCGTTTAAAATATCCTTCCGACTCTCGGTAGCCGACATGATTGACTCCTGATCTTTTTGAAATATGGACTATTCTATCATAAGAAATTAGGTCGCACAAACCTGTCCCGATTTGAGATACTCCAATACCCAGGGCCACTCGCCGTAGCCGCTGTCGGCGTTGATATGGCCGGCCTTTTCGAGGACCTTCATCGGGATCTGTAGCGCTTCTTGCAGCGCCCACGCCTCGTCCATGCTCATATATGGATCGTCGCTGCTCGCGACCATCATCGCCTTTTTGGCAAAAAGGCTTTTGGGCGGCTTTATGGGAAAGAAGCTTTTGATCGTCTCGATGGCGCAGTTTAGGCGCGGCGGAGCCACCAGCAGCAGGTTTTGCACCTCTTCGATGTCGCCGTCATGGCAAAGATGAAACCAAAGGGTATTGGCCAGGGAGTGGCAGATCACGGTATCGGGCTTGAAATCGCTCAGGTACTTTTTGACCTGCTTTTTCCAGCGGTTAAGGTGGGGGTAGTGAGGATGCTGGATCAGCGGAAAACTGACGGTGCCGTAATCTTTGGCCAGCTCGCCAGCCAGCCACGCTTGCCAATGGGGCCAGTCGCTGCCGCCCCAGCCATGCAAAATCAGGGTTTTAGCGCGATGCACACCATCTCCTTACCTCTTCATCGACGGCGAAAACCTCCTCCAGCGTTTGGGGTTCGCGGTCGTGGAAGTGTTCGTAGGCGTCCAGGACGAGTCGGGTCAAATCCCCGAAAGCGATTTTTTTGGCGATGAACTTCTCGATCGCCGCTTCGTTGGCGGCGTTGACGACGACGCCCAGTTTAGGGTGGCGCAGCAAGTCCTCTTTGATCCGCCAGATCGGGTAGCGATCGGGATCGATGGGT
>Ga0256831_1001044_pt1 | contig 14659 bp, 12 predicted proteins | sample 132544metaG_FD_189087 | JGI IMG/M metagenome (GOLD analysis project Ga0256831, IMG submission 189087) | Hydrothermal vent microbial communities from Lau Basin, Pacific Ocean - 132-544 | ecosystem: Environmental > Aquatic > Marine > Hydrothermal vents | place: Pacific Ocean: Lau Basin | collected...
TGAATACCCTGGATCCGGGACGCTTAGCAGTGATGCCCTGTTCATAAATGGTGCTTTTTATGGTGGCCCTGGTGCCGATGATACCGATTTTTCCATTTTTCGTCACTTGGGCGGCCTGTTGGACCGCCGGGGTGATGACATCGAGAATCGGTAGATCAAATTGGTCGTTCAGGGTGGGCAGCGCCGTACTGGCTGCCGAATTGCAGGCAATGACGATCAGTTCCGCCCCCTGATCCACCAGAAACTTTGTGTTGTTGACTGCATACCGTTGAATGGTTTCCGGACTTTTGGAACCATATGGAGTACGCGCAATATCACCAAAATAAATCAGTGGGTAGTCCGGGCAGAGCTGTTCAATGGCCCTGGCAACGGTCATGCCGCCCACGCCGGAATCAAAGATGCCGATCATGGCAAACGTGATTGTTGAGGGGATGAATCAGGAAAGACTTTTTGGACGGTTTGTTGACAAGGCATGGGGAAAGAGGAGAGGGAATAAGGCCTGCAGAAAAAATCCTGAAGGACGCCGGTCCTTCAGGATATGTACATTTTGTCGAAGTAACGACTATTTTTTCTTTCTTTTACTTCTTGCGGCAATGGCTTTGCGCAGATTTTCGGGCAAACCCCGTTTCTTACCGGACTTGGAACGTTTTTCGGACAAGGCCTTGGCACAGAGCGGTTGCCTGGCCTTAAAACCATATTTCTCCCGGTATTCTTTCAGGGTAAGATCGTGGGAGCGTAAATGCTTGGGAGAGAGCATTTTAAAGGATTCACCGCACTCAAGACAGATGATTTTATTTTTCTGAATTGACTTTGCCGGATCCATGATTTTCCTGTCCTGCTCCACGTCCGGCTGTCGGCCGGTAAGCTCAAGCGTCTGCAGGCCATTGAGCGTTTTAAAGGTGTCGTTCAGCGCTTGACTGATATCTTCAGTGCTCATTTCAGTGGTAGTAATTTGAGCGCTGACAATTTCTGCCGTCATTTCGACCAAAGACTTTGCCATTGATGGATCTCCAAGTTGAAGTTGTTGAATGTAAGCTGGACAATGAAACTGAATTTTTTGATCAATCAGATAAATTTCTTTGTCACTTGCAGTTGTTCCATGAAAGTCCAGTGATGAAACTGATACTTTCTTTGATTGTATTGAGAGTATATTATAAAGCATACATAGATGATCAATACAATCTTTGCAAGAAATTTGCTTGCCTTTCAGTGTTTTTCTGGAATTCGGTGGCTATTTTGGGGAAAATGGGTATACGCTCACCAACAGCCGGACCAATAATGAGTAGACATTTCATTGTAATTCTCCTGTTGAACAAGCATCTTTATGCCTGGAGGACGTATTTGCACAAGACTGTTTCAAATAAATCGTCCGGTCTTGACAGTGGCGAACAGCGGAATTATTGTGCAACAGGAATAAAGTCGGGCCGGGTTGGGCCGACATACCAGACAAACACGGATTATGGTCACTCCAGCAGCTTTTTTTTTCGGGAGAGACTACCTTTAAAGTATTTTTGTATGAGAGAATATCATGCCGGTTTATGAATATGAATGCCCGCAATGCGAGAAAATTTTTGAAGTGCAGCAAAAAATGACTGATGAGCCACTGTCCAACTGTCCTGAATGCGGTGGTACAGTGAAAAAACTCATTTCACGGAGTTCCTTTCATTTGAAAGGAGGCGGCTGGTATGCCGATGGGTATAGCGGGTCCTCGGCTAAAGACGGTAATGGGAAAAAAACGCCTGCCAAGGACACCTCGTCCAAAAAACCTGCCACACCTCCCTGTAAAGGCGGTGACAGCCCCTGTAAAAGTTGTCCGGCAGCTTCTTCTACACCGGCCTCTTCATAAATCCTTAAAATTAAATTATTAGCACAAATAAGATAATACCATAGGAGCGACTTTAGCCGCGATATATCGATATATATGAGACTGAATTCCTGGTTAAAGCTCGCTCCTGCCTGTATATTATTTACAGATAATCGCCATGGCGTCACCGTAGCTGAAAAAGCGGTAGCCTCTGTCGATTGCTTCCCGATAACTTTTCAGCAGCCGTTTTCTGCCTGTCAGGGCGGCAACGAGAAACATCAGGGATGACTGCGGCAGGTGGAAGTTGGTGATCAGGTTATCGATCACCTGAAATTGAAAACCGGGGTAGATAAAAAGGCCGCAGGGAGCATTGACCGGTAGGACGTTGCCCCGGCTGTCGGCCGCAAATTCCAGGGTCCGAACAGTGGTGGTGCCCACCGCCCATATCCTTCGCTGTTCTTTTTTTGCGCGGTTGATTATTGCAGCGGTTTGTGAAGACACCTCGACAAATTCCTTATGGATCCTGTGCCGGGTAATGTCACTGCAGCGTACCGGGGCAAATGTGCCATAACCGACATGCAAGGTTACATTGCATATTTCCACCCCCAGACGATCAATGACGCCGAGCAGCTCATCGCTGAAATGGAGACCGGCGGTCGGGGCGGCCACGGACCCGGTCGCCTCGGCATAGCAGGTCTGGTAACGATGGACGTCCTGGGGCGTGCTGCCGTCTGGCCGGTGAATATATGGCGGCAGCGGAATTTGTCCGCACCGGCATAAAAGATCATCCAACCCTTCGCCTTCTCCGGGTCGATAGCAAAGTTCAACCTCAACCTTGCCGTCCTTGCGCAGGTGGAGAACCGTTGCCTGGATATCATCGTGGAAGTGCAGGGTTGCCCCTTCCTTTGGTCGTTTTGAACTTTTCAGCAGTGCCGGTACCCGTGCCGTTCGCCACGGTTCTCCATCCATCTTTTTTTCGCTGCCCGGATATTCAAGCAGCAGCATTTCCACCCGGCCGCCGGTTTCCTTGCGGCCCTGCAATCGTGCTGGAAAGACCCTGGTGTTGTTGCGAACCAGGAGGTCGCCCGGCCGCAGGTAGTCAAGGATGGAGGCAAAGCGGGTGTGAACAGGCGTGTCCCCGGCCCTGTCCAGCACCATCAGGCGGGATTGGTCGCGGCGCTGTGCAGGCTCCTGGGCAATGCTCTCCTCCGGAAGCTCAAAGTCATAGGCTGTCAGCTGCAGGTCCTCGTTAATCATTTATTATGGGTATGATCTGAAAATTTGGTCCAGGTATGCTGATTACTCCATACGCTGGGTGCGAAAAAATATGTTTCGGCGATACATACACTACTGTACAATGAGGTCAAGGGGTATTCCCTTTAGAGTTATTGCCCCAAACACATCCGCCGTGCTATGATTCCTGATCCTGATTACCATCAATCCTCAGAAACAAGGGATACCATCGCTTGGTGGGATTAAACAAAGAGAACCTCTCTACGTAACAGATGAATTTTATGTCAAATCAAGTGGCGAATACCGAGCGATGTTATCCCTGATACGGCTTTGCTGAGCTTCGGTGGTAATCAGGTTCCTGATTGCAATAGTAGACGTGTTGCAGAAGGGGATCATTTCTTCAACTTATTGAATTATTGTGTTTCTCGTCGTCGCTGCCACAGAAATGGAAATGCGTGCCTTCCGGAATGCTGTTTCCGATTCTCTGTCCTGGGAACCGCTGATCTCCGGTATTGGTCCGGTTGAAACCGCATTTTCCTTGACTTCCCGTCTTGAACGGGGAAGGAGTGGTTTGCAGGGAGTTCTCCATTTCGGGGTTGCCGGGGCCTACCTCGGATCCGGAGGCACGAGTGCGGATATGTTGGATATCTGTCTTGCGAAAGAGGAAGTTTTTGCCGACATGGGGATATGTTACCTGGACGGAATTGAGCATTTTTCAGCTCCTGAGCTTGGCGTCCGCAACCGTTTTTCCCTGGATCAAAAACTGCTGCAGGATGCCGCAACTCTTCTGGCAAAGAAAAAAATAGGTTTTCATCAGGGGCGCTTTCTCACCGTTAGCTGCGTGTCGGGAACACGGAAAAGAGGCGACATGCTGGCCGATCAGTTTGACGGTCTGTGTGAAAACATGGAAGGCGCTGCCGTGGCCCGAGTCTGTGATGCCTACCTGCTACCATGTCTTGAAATCCGCTGTATAAGCAATTTTGTCGAAGATCGCGATACCGGCCGTTGGCGTTTACAGGAGGCCTGCACAAAGGCGGGAGCAACGGCAGCCCTTGTCGCCGGCCACCTGATGGAAACTCAAAACCCCTGAACTTTGAACCAAAACTCTTGAACTCCAAACCCGAAACCTTGAACCCTGAACCGCTCTCCATTGGTTTTTCACCCTGCCCAAATGATACCTATATCTTTTACGCCCTGGTGCATGGCTTGGTTCCCCTCCGTCATATAGCCTTTACAGAACCGGTGTCGGCTGATGTGGAGCAGCTCAATCGTTGGGCCATGCAGGGGCGTCTTGATGTGACCAAACTCTCTTTTCACGCCCTTGGCCATCTGCTGGATGACTATGTGATGCTCACTGCCGGAGCCGCCCTGGGCCGGGGGTGTGGGCCTCTTTTGGTCAGCGCTGATGCTTCCTTCCGGGTCGATGAAAAGAGTTGTATCGCCATTCCTGGCACCTATACCACCGCAGCCCTGTTGCTGCGACTTTTTGCGCCCGAAGTGACCCGGACCGTGGTCATGCGTTTTGATGAAATAATGGCAGCCGTGCAAAAGGGGACGGTTGACGCAGGCGTCATTATCCACGAGGGACGTTTCACCTACCGGGACAGGGATCTTTTCTGCCTGCAGGATCTGGGCCTCTGGTGGGAGGAGGAAACCGGGTTTCCTATTCCTCTTGGTTGCATTGGTGTGCGTGCATCATTGCCGGCTCAGGTGCAAGGTGAAATCAATCAGGGGATCAAAAAAAGTCTGCAGTGGATACGGCATCATCCAGGCAGAGGACAGGAGTATATCAGGGAATATGCCCAGGAGCTTGATGACAGGGTCCTGGCAAGCCATATTGATCTGTACGTGAATGATTTTTCTCTGCAGCTGGGAGATGAGGGCATTGGCGCCGTCCAGGAACTGTTGCGCCGGGGACGAATGCAGGGGCTGTTTCCGAAAAGCGGGAAATTAAGGTGGATAGCGTCGTAAAAACTTCGATCTATGGCGTCCTGTCCCGGTGCGATTCACAACATACTACCTGTATAGTTGCGACCCGTCCCGGAACACCACTCCTCGGAGTCTCCGCTACGCTCCGCTTACCTGTATATCTATGTTTTTACTTAGCCATCTTAAAAAAAAGAACTTTTTAGAAGTCATCAAGGTGGATTTCGTGAGAAAAAACTCTGAGCCAAATGATTGTTTACCGATCATCGGCCTCTGCGGCAGCAGCGGCGCCGGCAAGACCACCTTGATTGAGGCCTTGATCCCGAAATTTATCAATCTTGGCCTGCGGGTGGCCGTGGTCAAACATGGGGCTCATCGCGTTGTCGTTGATGCCCCGGGCAAGGACAGTGATCGTTTTTTTCAGGCCGGTGCCGATGTGGCTCTGTTTGGCGAGGAGTTTTTTATCCGTCGGCATGATACCGACGGTTTTTTATTTTGCCTTCGTCGGCTCAGCGTCGACTATGACCTGGTTCTGGTCGAGGGACATGCCTCTACCCCGGTGAACAAGATCTGGCTGCTCGGCAAGGGCCATGCCAGGCCTCCGGAAAATGCGGGAACCATCCTTCATGTCATTGAGCCTTCGCAGCGACGGGTGGATAGGGTGTTCCAGTGGATATCCGACTGGCTTGCGGAGCAATGTCTCCGCATTCCGCTTTATGGCTGCCTGCTGATAGGCGGTAAGAGCAGTCGCATGGGGCGGCCCAAGCATCTTATCGATCAGGATGGCCGGACCTGGCTTGAAGACGCCGTTAACAAGCTTGAACCCCATGTCGATCAGGTGGTGCTTTCGGGTAAAGGTGAGGTGCCTTCTTCTCTTGCCCGCCTTGTCCGGGTGCCGGACGTTTCCGGTCTTGCCGGACCCCTTGCCGGACTGCTTTCAGTCCTGCGCTGGCAGTCTGCCGTTTCCTGGCTCATGGTGGCCTGCGATCAGCCTGCCATTGATCCGCGCGCCTTTTCCTGGCTGAAATCCCGGCGTAAACCGGGCATCAGAGCGATCCTGCCGGACCTGCGTGGTGACGGCCGGGTGGAACCTTTGTTGGCCTGGTATGATTTTCGTTGTCGCCCTCTTGTGGAACAATTGGCCGCCGAGGGTTGCCTGCGTCCCGGTGGCCTGGTCGGCAGGGCCGGTATTATCACCCCGCAGCCTCCCGCCGATCTGCATGGGTCCTGGCGCAATATCAACACGCCGGACGAACTGGAATTGTTGCGCAAAACAAAAAAATTGGATCGACCTGACAAGGGGACATTGGAATGAAGTCATCAACGGTCACAGCGGGTAGTGATCCTGCATTGTCGGCAAATGGTTTTGATCCTCATTTCACCGTTTTTCATGAACTGATGGCCTTCAAGGTGCAGGAAATCCTCCTTGTTTCCAGCCCCTATGATGCCTATATCATGGAAGAAGACAATTCCATGGCCTCCCGCATCATCAATGAATACCATGGCCTCAATCTCAGCCGTCCGCCCCGGATAACCAGGGCCACAACCGCTCGTCAGGCCCTGGAAATTCTTGCAAGCAAGTGGTTTGATCTCGTTATCACCATGCCGCATCTTGGTGAAATGGACGGGTATTGTTTCGGCAGCGAGGTCAAGAAACGCTATCCTAATCTGCCGGTCATCCTGCTGGCCCATTCCGTGCGTGATGCCGTTATCCCCGATCAGGCCGACACCTGCACCTGTGTCGATAACATCTATGTCTGGTGTTGCGATTCCGATATCCTGCTTGCAATCATCAAGAATGTGGAAGATGGCCTCAATGTCGAGACCGATACCACCAAGGCCATGGTTCGGGTCATTCTTCTTGTTGAGGACTCGCCCCTGTACAGGTCGCAGCTGTTGCCGATGTTGTATGCGGAAGTAGTCCGGCAGACCCAGTCGGTCCTTGATGAGGGTTTGAACGAGAAACACCGGTTGTTGAAAATGCGGGCCCGGCCAAAGATTCTGACTGCCGCCTCCTATGAAGAAGCGGTCGAAATCTTTACAAAGTATCGGCAGTACATTTTCTGTGTCCTTTCAGACGTTCGTTTTCCGAAAAACGGGACACTAAATGAAAGGGCGGGCGTTGATCTGTTGGCGGAATTTCGCTATGAACAGCCCGATCTTCCGCTCTTGCTGCTCAGTACGGAGGCGGCTAACAGAACAAATGCGGAATTTCTTTCGGCAGCCTTTGTTGAAAAAAACACCAAGAAGATTCGTCAGAAAATCCATAATTTTTTCCTGCGATACCTTGGTTTTGGTGATTTTGTCTTTTGTCTGCCCGATGGAACCGAGGTTGGGCGGGCAAAAAATCTGCATGATTTTGAGGCCCGGTTGAAAACCGTACCGCTGGAATCGATTCTCTATCACGGCCGCAATAATCATTTTTGCAACTGGGCCATGGCGCGGGCCGAGATCGCTCTGGCCATCAGAATGCATAAACGTTTTTTTCAGCATGCGGTCAGCGGGGAGATTCTGCGTGAGGAACTGGTCAGCAAGGTGCATGCTCTGCGGAAGATCAGACAGCAAGGGGTCGTTGCCCAGTTTGACCGGCAGAATTTTGATCCTGAAATTATGGATTTTGTCAAAATCGGCAAGGGATCCATGGGCGGTAAGGCCAGGGGGCTGGCCTTTATCTCTTCCTGGCTGTACCGTTCAATGAAAAAAAGGTCCGAAGGACCCGGACGCACCATTACCATTCCCCGGACCTGTATAATAACCGCCGATGGCTTCAATGATTTTATTTTGCAGAATGATTTGACGTATCAGGAAGGGGCCACGGATGACGATATCGCCGATTGTTTTCTTCAGGCCTCCCTGCCGGAATGGCTTGCCGGTGACCTGCGGGCATTTTTGGAAAAAATTGACGGGCCGCTATCCGTCAGGTCCTCAAGCCTGCTCGAAGATGCCCAGTCGCGGCCCTATGCCGGATTATATAGCACCTTTATGCTGGTGAACGGCGCGGCAAGCTTTGAAGTACGGTTCCAGCAGCTGCAACAGGCGGTCAAGCTGGTGTATGCCTCCACCTGGTATTCCGGACCTCGCTCTTTTTCGCGTTCCATCGGACAAACCCTGGATGATTCCATGGCGGTTATCATTCAGCAGTTGGCGGGCAGCTGCTATAACGGCTGTTTCTATCCGGCGATTTCCGGTGTTGCCCAGTCGTATAACTATTATCCGATATCACCCATGACCTCACAGGACGGTATTGTTCATATTGCCGTTGGTTTTGGAAAAACCGTGGTTGAAGGTGAACAGAGTCTTCGTTTTTCGCCGGCCTTTCCAGGTCATTTGCCGCAGTTTTCCACGGTCGATGATATCCTGGCCAATGCCCAGCGTTGGATGTACTGTCTTGATTGCACTCATTCTGAGGAGTTTTTGCCCGAGCAGGGTAATCTTATGCGACGGCCTGTTGATGAAGCGGTTGATGAGGAACCGATACGGATGCTTTCTTCCACATTTTTTCCCGAAGAATACCGCATTCGTGATGGTGACCTGCCCGGTGGGCCCAAGGTGCTGACCTTTGCTTCAATCCTGAAGTACGGGAGCTATCCGCTGCCGGATATGCTCAAAGAGTTGCTGGAAATCGGCAAAAAGGGTATGGGCTGTGAGGTGGAAATTGAATTCGCCGTTGACCTGCACAGGGACCCCGCGCAGAGCGTGTTCTATTTTCTACAGATTCGGCCGATAGTCACCGGCAATGAAAATCTGCAGATCATGATCCGGCAGGAGGAACGTGAACGCAGTATTCTTCGTTCCGGGCGGGCCCTTGGCCATGGCCGGTATGAGGCCATCCGCGAGATTGTTTTTGTTCGGCAGGAAAGTTTTGATGTTGCCCAGACCAAAAAGATGGCCGCAGAAATAAGCCGAATCAATACCCGGCTGCATAAGGCCGGACGGCCCTACCTGCTGATTGGTCCCGGCCGCTGGGGTACGGCCGACCCCTGGCTGGGGATCCCCGTCTGCTGGAACGATATTTCCGGTGTCGGTGCCATTGTTGAGCTGCAGGATTGCAGCATTCGGGCCGAGCCGTCCCAGGGCTCACATTTTTTTCAGAATATTACCTCGTTGGGCATCCCCTACCTCATGGTTCAGGATGCACGATGCGCAGCGGATAACACAAAGCATGCGGAGTTTGTCGATTGGGAGTTTATCCAGAGGCTGAAAGTTGTTGTCAAGGGGGATTTTGTCACCCAGGTAACCCTGGTTGATCCCTTTGTCCTCAAGGTTGACGGCCATACGTCGGAAGCCGTCTTTTATCCCGAGGATGATTGATGGCGCTTGACGAGTGCTGGTTAATTGCCGATTTTTTCAGGCATGGTATATTGTTCCGGAGTTTAGGGATGATTATCGTTGGAACGACGGATTATTTTCTCCGGTGAACCTGCGGAAGGAGATTGACGAGGAAACCTATCGCCTGATTATGAAAAACACACAAGTATGAAAAATAAACAAGTATGAAAAATACACAAGAAGAGGAATCGTTATGGAACTAATACTTTCCCACATCAGGGATCGGGATCCGGAGCAAAAAGAATTCCTTCAGGCTGTGCAGGAGGTTATGGAAACGGTGAAGCCGGTACTGGAGCGCAATCCTGAGTATCGTAAACAGGCCGTGCTTGAGCGAATTACCGAGCCGGAACGTGTTATTCTGTTCCGGGTGCCCTGGATGGACGACCAGGGCCAGGTCCATGTCAATCGCGGCTTTCGGGTGCAGATGAATTCCGCTATCGGTCCATATAAGGGAGGGTTGCGGTTTCATCCTTCGGTAACGCTTTCGATTATCAAGTTTCTTGCCTTTGAGCAGGTTTTTAAAAATTCCCTGACCACCCTGCACATGGGCGGCGGCAAGGGGGGTTCCGATTTTAACCCTAAGGGACGCAGCGACGGGGAAGTGATGCGATTTTGTCAATCCTTTATGGCGGAACTGCATCGTCATATCGGCCCGGATACGGACGTGCCGGCCGGCGATATCGGTGTCGGCGCCCGTGAGATCGGGTATCTTTTCGGGATGTATAAAAAACTGCGTAATGAGTTTACCGGAGTGTTGACCGGTAAAAGCCTGGCCTGGGGCGGCAGTCTGATCAGGCCGGAAGCAACGGGATACGGGGTGGTGTATTTTGCTTCCGAGATGCTGGATCATGTGGATGATTCCATTGAAGGCAAGACCTGTCTGGTTTCCGGATCCGGAAATGTGGCCCAATATACCTGCGAAAAGATCAACCAGCTGGGCGGCAGGGTGGTGACCCTGTCTGATTCATCCGGTTATATCTATGATGAGGAGGGGATCGATCGTGACAAGCTTGAATTTGTCAAACAGTTAAAAAATATCCGTCGCGGCCGTATTCGCGAGTATTGCGAGCAATACCCGAATGCCGTGTATACCGAGGCAGATGCAGAATTGGGATATAATCCGCTCTGGACCCATAAGGCTGATTGCGCCATGCCGTGTGCCACCCAGAATGAAATTAACGAGCAGGATGCGAAAAATCTTGTTCAGGCCGGGGTCCGTTTGGTCTGTGAGGGGGCGAACATGCCCTCAACACCGGGCGCTATCGATATTTTTATGGAAGAGGGGATTTTGTATGGGCCGGGTAAGGCTGCCAATGCGGGCGGTGTCGCCGTATCTGGGCTTGAAATGGCCCAGAACTCCATGCGGCTTTCCTGGCCCAGGGAAGAGGTTGAAGCGCGGCTCAAGCAGATCATGCACTCCATCCACACCACCTGTATCGATGCCGCCGCTGAATATGGCATGGACGGCAATTACATGGCCGGTGCCAACATCGCCGGTTTTGTCAAGGTGGTGAACGCCATGCTTGACCAGGGACTGGTATAACGTCATTTTGAAAATTCTACAGGAGCGGCCTTAACCGCGAATTGCAGAGCCAATTTTACAGCGAATTTTATACCGGATATATTGTGGCTGCAGGCATGAACAGATAGAGCATGAAAACTGCAAGTTGGTCGAGATGGCTATAGCTCAGGAATTTGAACAGTGCTTTGTTGATATTACAACAAGCTGTCCGTATGGGCTCAAGCGGAAATCCGTCTACCATCAGGCTGTGTTTTCTTCCCTCGACAACAAAACCATGGCGGATTTTCTTGGCCAGGGCTATCGACGCAATGGAAACTGCATGTATTCAATGCGTTGCCCCGGCTGCAACGGTTGTGTGCCGATACGAATCCGGCCGCATGAATTTCGGCCAAACCGGAACCAGAAACGGGTCTGGAGGAAAAACAGCGGCATCACGGTCGGCGTTGCGCCCCTGACCATGACCAAGGAAAATCTTGCCCTGCTTGATCGCTTTCTGCATAAGCGATTCCCCGAGGGGAAAAGTACGGCCGACAGCTATTACACCGGATTTTTTATTACCAGTATTGCCCATTGCTTTGAGTTCCGATACCGTATCGGCGACAAATTATTAGGGGTGGCCATTGTTGACGGCTCGGAAAAATTTCTCAACGCGGTTTATTTTTCCTTTGATCCCGATGAGGGCCGGCGCAGTCCCGGAACGTTGAATATTTTATACCTGATTGATTTCTGCAGAAATCATCATATTGAATTTCTCTATCTCGGCTACTGGATCAAAGAGGTAAAGGCCATGCGCTACAAGTCCGCCTTTAAACCCCATGAATTATATATCGATGGTCGCTGGCAACGGACAGGGTGAAGGTGCGCTCACCGAAAACGGCATGGCTATCTCTGTCTATCATAGCCTGCGTCCTGCTGCCCCTGGCGGGCGTGTGGCTCAGTGGCCTGCCTGTCGGCCGGTACCTGCAGTTTCCACCCCTGACCGGATATGTGGCCCATGCCCCGTTTAACCGGGTGATCTTTGGTACAGGCACGTTGTTTTTCCTATTGACCATGAGCTGTCTGCTCTTTGTGTCATATCAAGCCTTGTCGCTGAAAAGAGACTTTCCGGCCCGCCCGTTTCCCTGGTGGGGATGGGGCGGTTTACTGCTTTGTATTTGCGCCTGGATATTGGCCTGGAACCGATTTTCCTGGTTTTCGATCCTGCAGCCATACACCTTTTTTCCCCTCTGGACAGGATATATTCTGTCGGTCAACGGGGTCACTTTCAGACGTTCCGGTACCTGCCTGTTGCTTGGAAATCCCGGTCGATTTTTTCTTCTCTTTCCCGTCAGTGCGGTTTTCTGGTGGTATTTTGAATGGCTGAATCGATTTGTTCAGAACTGGTATTATGTAGGCGTTGATAATTTCAGCGCTTTTGCATATGTCCTGCATGCCACCCTGTGTTTTTCGACCGTACTGCCGGCCGTCCTCAGTACAATGTACCTGCTGGCCACCTTCTTCACTCCTGCTGACCATTATAATTCTGACACTGTACCACGATTATCCCCGGGAGTATGGGCGGGCAGGTTTATTCTTGTTGGAATGGCGCTGATTTTGGCGGCCCTGCCTATTGTACCGGATCAACTTTTTCCCTTTGTCTGGATTGCCCCTTTGTTTATCATTGCCGGTGTGCATGGGGCTGTCGGTCGACCGACACTCTTTTCTCTGTTTTTGCGGCGGAACCGGCTAATGGTGCTCCTGCCCGTCCTGGCCGGTCTTATCTGTGGTTTTTTGTGGGAGATGTGGAACTGGAAAAGCCTGGCCCATTGGCAGTATTCCATCCCTTATGTGGACCGTTACCATATCTTTGCCATGCCAATCCTCGGTTATCTCGGCTATCTGCCTTTTGGACTTGAATGTCAGGTGATCGCATTTTCTGCTGTTGGTCTCTTGCCGGGTGACATGTCGCAGGATGCAGCATGTTCAGTTACCAAATAGTAAGTAGCTGTTTCCTTTTTGTCGTTCCATTTTGGTTTACTTGCATGTGATGCGTCCGTGAATGGAAGTCTTGATGTTCTCAAAGATACCAAAGTTGTCCTTCCAAAATTTATCCATAAATCAAGTAAAAGCATGGCGCATACAGCCTGGTATCAAGGTTAGAGCGATGAGCTCAAATCGCATTGAGCAATGCTTATGCCTGATTTCATTCTAACTGGTGCCTGTCCATAAATAGCCATTTTTCGTAAAGAGTAAAGAATAATTATTCTCACCTGATATATATTCCTGTATGCTTTTCATCTTAGGTCCGGTTTTCCTTCCACAGTATCGTGGCGGGTTCCTCATTGCTGAAAATTGGACGCACCTCTTCTGTAAACTGGTCAATCCCGTCGTACAGGAAAGGACTTGTCAGGCTAACTGATGGCGAGCCATGGTCAGCAGGTTGGCTGAGACGATGGACGCCCATACATATCTCTTGAATGACTCAAACCCTTTCCACAGGCACCGGTCAAGCCCCAGGCTTCGTTTTAGCCAGGATATGCCGGATTCGATACCTGCGCGGAAATTACGCAACTGCTTGTACATCCAGTTGCTGCGGCACATGTCCTTGATCTTCAGGCCACGGCCCTTCGAAAAACAGACATCCTTTACCCCTTCTTTCTCCTTTGCTTTCTTCAGGTTCTCCTGTGAAGAGAAGCCGCCGTCAAAAGAGGACTTCAGGGGATAACGATCGTAGATGATTTTCTGTCTGTCCAGCATCATCTCCGTCAAGCTGGAGTCGGCAGGATTCCCTTCAAGGATCACACAGTCAAGGATCAGGTTGGAGGCGCCGCCGGTCAGGCATATCTTGTGGCCGTAATATGTGTCACGACGATCTTTGCGGATGATATCCGTATGCTCCTCGAAGATGGAGACAATTTTCTCCGCCGCCGGAACCGATTCTCCCTCGAGCACTCGGCGACGGGTCTGGCAAACAACCTGCCGCGTTAAGGGGAGGAAATGTTCCAGCTGCTCTTTTGCCATGGACATGACACCTCCCTGCTCAAGAGTGGCAGGGTGATACGATCTGAACGCTTTCAGGCAGCGCTCTGCATAGCCTATGGTGTTTTCCGTCACCAGGAGAAGATCCTTGTACATTTTTTTCCGCTCAGCAGAGCTCTTCGCATTCATGACGCCCAGGCCCCGGCGTTTGGCACGACATCCATGGTCTGAAAACGAAAACACGAGATCAGGGAGTTCCGTTTTAACCGTTGTCAGTATCCGGGCCAGGACACGGACAGAGTCAACAAGCAATTGCGAATCAAAAGGAGCATGGATGTTGGATTCAACCACCGTGCAATCCACCCTGATCTTTCGGCCCTGCTCAATATCTTCGCTGCGGCCATAGTCAAGAAGAACACAGTTGATTTGCTCCCAGGTGGTGTCTGTGATCGCGTTGATACAGTGCTGCAGGGTTGATTTTTTAAACGGCTTGCCAGCGATCCCAATTCTGCAGAACCAGCTGTACACCCGTGAATCCATGAGGTGAAAAGCAAGTGCACGGTAACTGAATCCTTCGATCTGTTTGATAATTGCGGCCCGAAGCACCTGTTCGGCTGTCATGCCATGGGCACCGGTTTCGGCACCTGCCGTACCGATATCTTGTAAGACCAGATCGTATATGCTACTGTTCTGATCGAGAATCTCGCTGATCTTTGCCAACTCATTCGCCTTGGGGTGGTCAGGGGTTGCCTCGGCCAGGGGTAACTGCTGAATGTGTGCTTTTCGCATCGTTTTTGCGACTCCGGGAAATGGTTAATCAAGTAATCTTGGTCGTTTACGTGATTTACCCTTACCATAAATCGCTAAAAACGTCACCCCAAAAAGGC
>Ga0256831_1001045_pt1 | contig 14656 bp, 12 predicted proteins | sample 132544metaG_FD_189087 | JGI IMG/M metagenome (GOLD analysis project Ga0256831, IMG submission 189087) | Hydrothermal vent microbial communities from Lau Basin, Pacific Ocean - 132-544 | ecosystem: Environmental > Aquatic > Marine > Hydrothermal vents | place: Pacific Ocean: Lau Basin | collected...
GTACGTAACCATAAAGTAATTGTATATTAATCTTAAAAACATATTATCATGAAAAAACAGATATTAAAAACTCTTTTCACAATAGTATTTATTCTTGCTGCTTCCATTGGATTTACCCAGCCTCCACCACCTCCAACCGGTGCCGGCCATGGTGCAAGCGGAAACCAAACCGGAGGTAATGCCCCCATAGGTGGTGGCCTGTTTATTTTATTGGGATTGGGTGCCGCCTACGGCAGCAAAAAACTCTACAACATGAAAAAAGAGGATTTGGAAAGTTAGTTTTAAAACACCATTTCTTTGTAAAAAAGGCTGTTACAATTTTGTAGCGGCCTTTTTTGTTTTCTACCAAATCTTTCAGGTCGAGGTTAGGCTGTAAAACCTTTTAGAGTTCATGAAAAAGTAATCTGAAGATGTAGAGGTGATTAATAAATTATTTTATCTTTGTGGCTCACAAGTATTTTAGTGTTAATTATATAATTGCTGAGAAAGATAAGTGTAGTATAATAAAGGAAGAATATAGTTTTGTTCTGGTTGTTTATAAGAAACAGGAAGTCCTCCTCCGGTTTCTAATCTATTCATCATCTTATAGTTTTGATTAACGTTAATTGCTTTGCAAAGCATCACCTTTTAAAAAAGCGGGAAATTGTTTTGCAATGCTTAATTTATATTAAGCATTACGCAACAAAAATACTTGTGTACTAATTTTAATCTGTTAAAACCGAACCTATGAAAAAATCGTTAATACTTTTTGTTTTTATTTTATTTGTCTTTACAATCAGGCTTACCGCCAATATGATTTTGGTTTATAATACCAATCTATCTGCCGGCACTACCATTACCTTACCTCTGTACGGAACAGTGCATCAGGTTTTGGTAGATTGGAACGGTGAGGGGGATTTTGAATGGTTGAATTCTCCCGGCGACAAAAACCACACCTATAGCTCGGAGGGAACTTATACAGTTACAATATATGAAGGCGGTGGTATGATTCTTACCCAATTTGGTTTTGGCAATCGTGATAACCCACCTAATGCAGATAAGCTTATTAAAATTACAGATTTTGGTAATCTGGGGATATCAAGCCTTTCAGGAGCTTTTAACGGGGCACACAATCTTACCGAGGTTCCTGCAAACCTCCCGGCTTCAATAACTGACCTTTCTTATCTGTTTTATTCCAATAACATAACCTCGGTTACCAATCTTAACAATTGGGACACGCAGCATGTAACCAACATGAAATATATGTTTTACGATACTGATAATTTTAATCAGGATATAAGCTCCTGGAATCTTAGCAGCGTAACCAATATGGAATATATGTTTTCGTATGCCACAAATTTTAATTTAAACATTGGAAATTGGAATGTAAGTAATGTTGAAAACATGTCTCATCTGTTTTATTATGCCGTAATCTTTAACCAAAATATCGACAATTGGGTTGTGAGTAATGTTACCGATATGCAGTACATGTTTAGCAACACCCCTTTTAATCAAAATATTAGCGTTTGGAACGTAACCAACGTAACAAATATGTCGCACATGTTTGATAATGCTTATAATTTTAACCAGGATATTGGCACCTGGAATGTAAGCAACGTAACAAGTATGTCGCACATGTTTGAAAGAGCAGGAGCTTTTAACCAAAATATAGGCTATTGGGATGTTAGCGGAATTACCGATATGACATATATGTTTTACAATGCTTCGGCTTTTAATCAAGATATTAGCGACTGGGATATAAGCAGTATTTCAAGCATGATGTATTTTTTCTATGGGGCTTCTTCATTCAATCAGGACATTGGAGGCTGGGATGTGGCTCATATTAAGGATATGAGGTATATGTTTTATAATGCATCAGCTTTTAATCAGGATATTGGTGACTGGAGTGTTGATAGTGTAGTATCAATGGACAATATGTTTTATAATGCAACATCTTTCGATCAGGATATTGGAAGTTGGAATGTGGGAAGTGTATTGGATATGGGTAGCATGTTTTCCGGCGTAACGCTTTCAACAATAAATTATAACAGTATTTTAACAGGTTGGGATACATTGTCATTACAGTATGGCGTAAATTTTGATGGAGGAAACAGCAAATATAGTCCTGAGGCAGCCGCAGTAGCCAAAGCGCATATGATTTCTTCTGATGGATGGGTAATAACTGACGGAGGAGTAAATCCCGATTTTATCCTTGAGTTCAATACTAATTTGTCAAGCGGCACTTCCATTTCTCTGCCTTTATATGGTGTGGTAAATGTTTCGGTTGATTGGGGAGACGGTTTTTCCGATTCATATAATACAAATGGAGATAAAAGCCACACCTATTCTTCCGAAGGAGTTTATGTTGTATCAATATCGGGAACCCTTACAGAGTTTGGCAGAGGAAGTACACCTTATCCCAATGCAAATAAGCTTTCTAAATTAATAAGCTTTGGAAATGTCTGGCTTACCAGTCTTTCCGGTGCGTTTAACGGAGCCGGAAACCTTTTGTCGGTTCCTGTTTCACTTCCATCAAATTTGGTTGGCCTTTCTTACACCTTTTATAACAACACATCATCCGGGTTTTCAAATATCAGGAATTGGAATGTGGGCAATGTAACCAATATGGACGGGATGTTTGCCGGCGCATCTGTGTTTAATGAGGACATAAGTGGATGGGATGTGGGAAGCGTAACAACAATGCAAAACATGTTTGCCGGAGCCACAGCATTTGACAGGGATTTGGGCAGTTGGAATGTGGGAAGCGTAACAGCTATGAATAGTATGTTTTCCGGAGTAACCCTTTCAACCCTTAATTACAACAATATTTTAAAGGGCTGGAACCTATTGTCGTTGCAGAGTAATGTATCTTTTGATGCGGGAAGCAGTAAATATAGCCCGGGAGCCTCAGCCGCCGCAAGAGCCGGTATTATTTCAAACCATGGCTGGACAATTTATGATGGCGGTGAAGAAACCAGTATAACATGGAACGGCTCTCTTAGTGCCGATTGGAATGGATCAGGCAACTGGGATGGCGGAACCGTACCAAAAGAAACGGATAACGTGGTTCTTCCTTTTGTTGCAACAACCCCGGTTATAGCCCCAACTGATACGGCCTCATGTAACAACCTGATAATTGATGCGGGTGGATTGCTAACCATACAAAGTACAGCTTCCTCCACCGGCTCATTAATTACTTATGGAAATGTATCGGGACATGCAGAAATGCAACGCTACATTGCTGCATGGAGCAGCGCAGCCGATGGGTGGCATCTGATATCATCACCGGTGGCTGCACAGGCAATAAGTGATTTTCATACTGCAGGCTCTTCTAGTAACGATTTTTATAAGTGGGATGAAGTTAATGACATTTGGGTAAACCGTACCGCTTCCAATGGTACATTGAACACCTCTTTTGAAACAAACTTTGAAGTAGGCAAAGGGTATATGATTGCTTATGGTACAGCAAGTGCGGGAACTAAAAGTTTTACCGGTGTGTTTAATATTACAGATGTTTCCATTTCAGGGTTAACTAACACAACGGGAAATACGAGTGCAGGTTGGCACTTGTTGGGTAATCCATACCCAAGTGCTCTGTACTGGAACAAAACAGCCTGGTCGCTTTCTGATATCGATGCAACAGCCAAGGTTTGGGACGAAAGTAGTGCTTCCTATTCTGATGTAGCAGCAGGAGGTATTCTTCCGGCAATGCAAGGTTTTATGGTACATGTTACTACTTCGGGAAGTTCATCCGGTTCGCTAACCATTGATGCTTCCGACAGAACACACAGTTCAACCTCCTGGTACAAAAACAGTACAAATGAAGAAAACACCCTCAAGCTAACCGTTTCCGAAGAGCAAAACAATACAGCACAGGAAAGCATTATCAGAGTAAATGAAGATGCTACCACCGGTTTCGACCCGCAGTTCGATTCGCATTTTCTCGCAGGATTTGCCCCGCAGTTTTACTCGGTTTTGGAAGACGGATCGGCAGTATCTACCAATGTGCTTCCTGACGTTTCTACATCTACTACCATACCGTTTGCTTTTATAAAAAACAGTGCTACTGACTACACCTTAACCGTGGAAGGAGTTAACTCGTTAACAACAGGTGAAAAGGTTTATCTAACGGACTTAAAAACCAATTACATCCAAAATCTTAACGAAAATCCGGTGTATCATTTCAGTGCTCAGGATGGCGATGCCGTTAACCGTTTTAAACTTTATTTTGGCCCCCTGGGTGTAAACGAAAACAGTGTTAATAGCTTGTACAGTGTTTACACTTCGCATAACCTGATTAAAATTCAGGCTGAAAAAGCTGTTAATGCCGATGTATATGTTTATAATGTAGCCGGCCAGCTGATTGCTAAAACCACTTTAAATCAACAGTCATACACCTCCATTGATATGAAAGATTTCAAAGGCATGGCTGTGGTATCCATTGTAAGTGACGGAACAGTACGTAACCATAAAGTAATTGTATATTAATCTTAAAAACATATTATCATGAAAAAAGAGGATTTGGAAAGTTAGTTTTAAAACACCATTTCTTTGTAAAAAAGGCTGTTACAATTTTGTAGCGGCCTTTTTTGTTTTCTACCAAATCTTTCAAGTCGAACTCCGGTTGTGCGTGGAAATTCCAAGCCTTTCAAGTTATAGGTAGGCAGTGCGTAAGAGACTTGAAAGGTTGCATTACCTCCGCCAACCCTTATCGTTTCATATGCCGGTCGATTTCGCGCTGGCTGTCTTTTTTCTTAAGGTCTTCGCGCTTATCGTAAAAGTGTTTCCCCTTGGCAAGTGCTATTTCAAGCTTGGCCAGGCCTCTGTCGTTAATAAAAAGCGTAATCGGAATAATGGTGAGACCCTTGTCCTTAACTTTGTTTTTCAGTTTTTTAAGTTCGCGGGCAGTGAGCAAAAGTTTTCGTACCCGTTTTGGAAAATGATTGTTGTAAGTACCGTAGCTGTATTCGGCAATGTGCATGCCCACAACAAAAAGTTCATCTTCTTCAAAAACACAATAGGCATCCGTTAAAGAGGCTTTTCCCGAGCGAATTGACTTTATCTCGGTGCCGGTAAGCACTATACCCGCTACATATTTCTCCAGAAAGAAATACTCGTGCGAGGCTCTTTTGTTTTTTATGCGAATGTTGTTATTGTTTGCCATGATTTTTTAAAAAAGTGGTGCAAAGGTAATCGATTTGCCTTATTCATTCGCCACATTGTAAATAACGATGTCAAAATTATTACCCCTATTTTCGGCAACGGCTATTTTTCTGCCACCGGGCGAATAAGCAGGGGTAATACGTTGAACAGTGTCAGCAGACAGACACATGGGCACAGTGCCGTCCTTTCTAATGGTGATTAACCTAAATTCTTTTCCATGGTTTGTTTCAGCGCACACTATCCGGTAGCCGTTAGTTGACCAGCAATACGATGTGGAAGCTATTGAATCGGGTTTTTGTAAATTTTCGCCATACCAGTTTATTTGGTGAAGTTCAAAATCAAACGGATTGGTTTTGTTACGGCTTCCAAATAAGATGGTTTTTCCGTCGGGTGAAAACAGTGGCCTGTACAGTTCTTTGTCCTTTAAGTTGGTTAGCCTGTTCAGGTTATCGTAAACAAAATCGTAGCTGAAAATCTGCCAGGTATCACTTTTTTTATCCCAACCAATAAAAGCCACAAGCCTTCCCGATGGTGAAAAGGAGGATGCTTTACAAAGGATGTCTCTTTTAAAAAGCAGTTCCCGATTTCCCGAGTTGAGATTAATTTTATACAAATGGCTGCCGTCTTGCTCCATTTTATCATAGGCGATATCGTTGCTTCCGGGAATAAAAACCGGATGGCTCATATTAGCTTTTCCCCCGGCAACCTGTATCAGGCTGTCATTGGTAAAATCATATAAAAAGATTTCAGAATGGCCTTTTATTGTGCTTTGAAAAACCAGCCGGGTGCCATCCTTCGACCAAGCCGGAAACTGTTCGTTACTTTGAGGCAGCTTAATACGGATAACATGGGTAGTGTCGAGTATCTGGCTTTTAGCGACAGGAGAAAGAGCCAACAACAGCAAGGCTACAGCAAGAGTTATAATTGTTATTTTTGTGCTTTTCATTTTGAGCCGTTAAAATTACTACAAAATTCAAACTAAAAAGCCTATCTTTGTGGAACAAAAACAGAAAATATGACAACATTAAAAGTGGGTGATAAGGCACCCGGTTTCAGTGGGATAGACCAAAACGAAAATAAAATATCCTTAGAGGATTTTAAAGGAAAGAAAGTAATTCTATACTTTTATCCTAAAGATAATACTCCCGGCTGCACTGCCGAGGCATGCGATTTACGCGATAATTACAATATGTGGCTCGACAAAGGATATGCAGTGATAGGAGTTAGCCCCGATCCGGTAAAAGCACATCAAAAGTTTGTTGAAAAATATGAACTACCCTTTCCGTTGATTGCCGATACCGAAAAAGAGATACTGAATGCATACGGTGTTTGGGGATTGAAAAAAAATTACGGACGCGAGTATCAGGGTGTTTTTCGCACAACATTTATTATTGATGAAAAGGGTGTTATTGAACATATCTTCAAAAAAGTAAAAACAAAAGAACATACCGCTCAAATTCTTTCAACCATCGAAAAATAATTGATTATGACAACAGATAAAGCAAAGGCGCAAGCCCAACAGGAAAAGCAGAAAAAGTTAAAAGCTCTTGAAGCCACCCTCGGTAACATCGAAAAAAACTTTGGCAAGGGCACCATTATGAAACTTGGTGAAAACGCAGTTGAAAATATTCCTGCCATTTCAACCGGTTCCATCGGCCTTGATTTGGCACTGGGAATAGGCGGACTTCCCAAGGGCAGGGTAACCGAAATTTATGGCCCTGAGTCATCGGGAAAAACCACGTTGGCCATCCATGTAATTGCCGAAGCCCAAAAAGCCGGTGGCATTGCGGCATTTATTGATGCCGAACACGCTTTCGACCGTTTTTATGCCGAAAAGCTTGGCGTTGACACCGAAAACCTTTTGGTATCGCAACCCGATAACGGTGAACAGGCACTGGAGATTACCGATAATCTGATTCGCTCGGGGGCCATCGATGTAATTGTTATCGACTCGGTAGCAGCCCTTACCCCCAAAAGCGAAATTGATGGCGAAATGGGTGATTCAAAAATGGGGTTGCAGGCTCGTTTAATGTCGCAGGCATTGCGAAAACTTACGGCCAACATTAACCGAACCAACACCGTTTGTATTTTTATCAATCAGCTTCGCGAAAAAATCGGCGTTATGTTTGGTAACCCCGAAACAACTACGGGTGGAAATGCCCTTAAATTTTATTCGTCGGTAAGGCTTGACATTCGCCGAATCAGCCAAATTAAGGATACCGAAAATGCCACCGGAAACAGGGTACGTGTTAAGGTGGTGAAAAACAAGGTGGCCCCGCCTTTCCGTAAAGCCGAATTTGATATTATGTTTGGTGAAGGCATTTCAAAGGTAGGCGAAATTATTGACCTCGGCGTTGAGCATAACATCATTAAAAAAAGCGGTTCATGGTTTAGCTACGGCGAAACAAAACTGGGACAGGGACGCGATGCCGTTAAAAATCTTTTAAAAGACAATCCTGATTTGATGGAAGAGCTGGAAGATAAAATTTTTGCAGCACTGGGCACCAAAGCCTCTTCGTAGCAGTATCTTATGGCTGTCCTTTTTTTGGATACCATCATTATAATTGATCTCAACATTTCATGGTTGACCGGATTAAAAAGTTTCAGAAAACAACAAAGCCCGACTATAAGTTTACTTTGTTAATTCCCACATGGAATAATCTTGACTTTTTGAAGCTGTGTGTTAACAGCATACGGAAAAACTCCTTTTATGAAGTACAGATTATTGTAATTGTAAACGAAGGAACCGATGGTACATTGCAATGGGTTGCCGAACAAAATGAACTTGATTATGTATATTCCGAAGAAAACATCGGAATCTGCTTTGCGCTGAATATTTCCAGATCGCTAATTAAATCGGAATACATTGTTTATGTAAACGATGACATGTATATGCTTCCCGACTGGGATAGAGAGCTGGATAAAGAGATTTCAAAACTCGGAACCAAAAGCTTTATGCTGTCATCAACCATGGTTGAACCCGTTAACACGGGTAATAAAAGTGTGGTGGTTAAAAACTACGGAACCGGTTTAAACGATTTTAACGAAGAACAGTTGTTAAACGACCGGCATAATCTGGTCAGGGCTGATTGGAGCGGAAGCAGTTGGCCTCCCAACGTGGTACATGTTGACATGTGGGATTTGGTGGGCGGATTAAGCATTGAGTTCTCGCCCGGCATGGGTTCGGACCCCGATTTTGCCAAAAAACTATACGAAGCAGGTGTAAGGTATTTTAAAGGTGTAGGTAGTAGCCTGGTATATCATTTTGGCTCTAAATCAACCGGCCGTATCAGAAAAAATAACGGGCGCAATATATTTATGCACAAATGGGGTATTACGCAAAGTGCTTTTAATAACAAGTGCTTAAAACGTGGTGAGCCTTTTAAAGGAGAAGTGGAGATGCCGGCGTTTTCGTTGTTTGAACGTTTGACCAATAAAATGAAGATAATTTTAAGTTTTTTAAAATGATGAATCGATTTGTAAATACCTCGCTGCTTGCGATTTTTATAGTTTTGTTTGCATCCTGCAACAACAATAACAAGCCGAAAAAAAAATTCAGTAAAGCCTTAACCGAAAACGATTCTATAGAATTAATTACCAATCAGATAAAGTTGGATTCGTCGGATTATACCCTTTGGAAAAACAGGGCAAGGCTCTATTTAAATCAGGGTAATGTGGATGTGGCTTTCCGCGACTTGAACAAAGCTTTGGAACTAAACAATACCGATCCCGGTTTGTTTATTATTTTATCTGATTTGTATTTTACCATCGGCAAGGTTGATAACAGCCTGTCGAGCATCAAAAAAGCCATCGACCTGCAACCCGATAATCCTGCCGGTTATCTGAAAATGGCCCGCGTTAAATTAATATTGCAAAAGTACCCCTCTGCCTCGGCATTTGCCGACAAAGTAATTTCGCTGGATGTAAACAACCCTGAAGCCTATTACATTAAAGCCATTGCGGCACTGGAGCAAAAGGACAGTGTACAGGCACTTACCTTTATGAAAGTGGCTGCTAATTTGGATACCGGTTTTTTTGCCGCTAATTTTAATATTGCTGTGGTGCTTGATGCTATGAAGGATAGCACGGCAGGTATCTATTTCAAAAAAGCAATTGGCAACAAACCCGACAACGCCTTGGCACGCTATTCGCTGGGGATGTTTTATCAGAAACAGAAAAAGTTCGACAGCGCACTGGCTACTTACAACCGGCTAATAGCAATTCATCCCGATAATGCCGAAGCATATTTTAACAAAGGTTTTATTTATTTAACCGAATACCTGGATTTTGAGAAAGCTATTGATGCCTTTAGTAAAGCCATCGAAATAAAACCCGACTACACTGCCGCAGTTTATAATTTAGGAAGAACCTACGAGGTGATGGGAAAAAAGAAACTTGCAGAAAAAAAATATCGCGAAGCGCTAAAGCTCACTACCAATTACCCGTTGGCAATCGACGGGTTAAATCGGTTGGAGGACGAACATTAAACAAACTCTTTTTTAAGTTCGCCTAATTCGTCAATAACCTGTTGGGTTTTTTGTTCAAGGTCGGCAAAAAGGGCATCCAAATCCGAATCATCCTTATTAGCGCCTTTGTCTTCGAGCCGTTTTGCGGCAGCGCGTGCTTCTTCGGCAACAAAATTGGAAACTACTCCTTTTAAGCTGTGTGCATTAAACTTTAAATTGTCAAAGTCTTTGTCAGCAATATTTTGTTTGATTTTTTGCATTCTTTCAGGATATTCATCAACAAACATATTAATGATGTCCAAAACTATCTCTTTGTCAAAAAATTCAAAATTTTCCCGAAACTGATCTTTATCAATAATCATGATGAAAGGTTTTTAAAATTAGCAAGATTCAAAGTTAGACTTTTTTTTGATAATTGAATTATCACAGAAAAAAATTATTAAAAAAAGTTTTTGGGCTTTAATAGCCAAGTAATGAGCCACCCTGATAAACCAAAAAGGAAACTATCCATGCCAACAGTGTTGTATAGGCTGCCAAAAACAATGGCCATTTCCATTTGCCCGACTCATTTTTGATGGCTGCAATAACGGCAACGCATGGAAAATAAATTAAAATAAAAAACATATACGACAGGGCAATAAGCGGTGTAAAAACCGGCATACCCTTTTTCGGGCCACTGGAGTAAACGGCATTTTGAAGTCGTTTTACAAGCCCGTTATCGGTTGTTTCGTCGGGACTACCCTGAAACAAAACACTCATGGTGCTTATCACAACTTCTTTGGCTGCCGAACCTGCTACCAAACTAACTCCCATCCTCCAATCGAAACCAAGCGGCGCAATTACCGGCTCGATAAATTTACCAATGCGCCCTATCATCGAATGCTCCTGCATTTAAAGCTGTTTGGTTTTGTTTAAGGAGTCAATTTGATGAGCGTGTGCTGTTTTGAGCGTTGCCAGGGCCTTTTTATCATTCTTCAGCGAGGCTGTTTTTTGCTGATAACTTTGGGTTACCGCAGCAATTTTATTTTGATAACGCTGTTCAATTTTTTTGCCCCTCGGAAAGTAGCCTAAAACCCAAATCAGGATGGATGCAACCAGAATGGTGGTTCCCATTTTACGTAAATATTGTTCGCCCTTAAACCAGGTTTGTTTTAACACCGATTTCACAGGAGGCACACGGTAAGGAGGGAGTTCCATAACAAACGGAATGGTATTTACCTTGAACATGGTTTTTTTTAGCAACCAGGCAACCAAACCAGCCAGCATGATGCCAAACAGGTAAATTCCAAAAAGAAGCGTTCCGCGATGATCATCAAAAAAAGCTGATAATATTAATATGTAAACCGGATACCGTGCGCTGCACGACATAAACGGTATAATAAGCATGGTAACCAACCTGTCCTGTTTGCTTTCGATGGTGCGGGTAGCCATAATGGCCGGCACATTACAGCCAAACCCCATAAGCATGGGGATAAACGATTTTCCGTGCAGCCCAACCCTGTGCATCAGCTTATCCACAATAAAAGCTACGCGAGCCATATAACCCGAGGCCTCCATCAAAGTGATAAAAAAGAAAAGGATGAGAATGTTGGGTAAAAAAATGATTACCCCTCCAACACCTTCAATAATACCATCGGTAAGTGCATCTCTTACAATGCTTTCAGGAAGCAGGGTTTTGGTGGTGGCACTTAGCCAGTCAACTCCGACTTGTATCCATTGCATGGGATAATCACCGAGGTAAAAAGTTGCCTGAAAAGTTATCCACATGGCCAGTAAAAAAATAGGATAGCTCAATATTTTGCTGGTAACGATGGAATCGATTATGCGGCTTTGCGAAATCTTTTTGCGTTTGGCTGCAGGATGGTAGGTTTCGCGCAATGCCCCTTCAATAAAACCGTATTTTGAATCGGTAACCACTGTTTCAACAGGTTCGTTTCGGAGTTTTGACAACCTTTCGGATTCTGTTTTTGCCAGCACCAGAATTTCATCGGCATTTAAACATTTTTCCTTTACCCGCTTTATCTCTTCGGCATCGTTTTCAAGAAGCTTAATGGCTATATACCTTGGTGAAATAACTGTTGTTAAGGCCTCATTTCCGGGTTTGCGAATTAACACTTGTAAGTCCTTAATTATTTTTTCGGTGTATTTACCATAATTGATATGCACATGTCTTACAGCCGTATCGCGCCCTTCGTAAACATCAATAATGCGGTTAAACAGCTTGCCAATGCCACGGCCTTTTGATGCTACTATGGGTACCATGGGGATACCAATCATTTTTGAAAGGCTTTCGTAGTCGAAAGTATCCCCCTTTTCCAAAAACTCATCCCACATGTTTAAGGCCGCAACTACCCTTACATCCATATCGATAAGCTGAGTGGTAAGGTAAAGGTTTCGCTCTAAGTTGGAAGTGTCAATTACATTTAAAATAATGTCGGGCACCTCTTCAATAATATGCGATCTTACATAAAGTTCTTCAGGGGTGTAGCTTGTAATGGAGTACGTTCCGGGCAAATCGGTTAAAACAAAAGTATAACCCCTGTGAAAAAATTTGGCGGTGGCAGCCCCAACTGTAACGCCACCATAATTACCTGTTTTTTCTTTCGAATGCGATGCAATGTTAAAAAGGGTTGTTTTTCCACAATTGGGGTTGCCAACCAAAGCAACATAGATGGTTTTTGAGTGAAGGTTATGCCCGTTGCCTCTTGGAAGTTCTTCGGCTTCGAGCGTGCCGTCAAAATGTTTTCTGCCGTTTCCGTTTCCTTTTTTCGAAACCTCTATTAATCGGGCTTCGGTACGCCGCAACGACACATCATACCCCATAATGTTGTATTCGATGGGGTCTTTTAACGGCGCGTTTCGTACTACCGTTACCTCTTTGCCCACCACAAAACCCATTTCAATAATGCGCTTTCTGAAGGCTCCGCTACCCCTCACTTTTGTAATAATGGCCTTTTGGCCGTTGTGTAAATCTTCCAGTGTCATTGCTGTGCAAAGAAAATAAGTTTCTTTTAACTTTTCCCTACCTTGATGTAGGTATTTATTCTGTTTTGACGTGTTAAAATATTGATGTCGTGGTTTGATTAGTGCTTTCAGATTGAATATAAATATATTATGACATGGTTAGCCGATTTAATAAATGCTATGGGTAAAAACCCCCATAAACTCCAATTAATATATCAAAAGTAGTGTTCTCCCCCATTGTTATAAACATTTGTGTCCGATAGTTTTGCAGCATGAATAAGATACCGTTTAAGTGTTGGTTTCGGCGGAATATGAAGTTGTTGGATTTCAATAATTTATACTTTTTTGCCGTACCCTGTCTGAAAAACGGTGTTTGTAAAAAAAACAATTATGAAAACATTTAAAACATTACTGCTTTCTTTTTCATTGCTGTTAACCATCAGCCTTACGGCACAGGTTGCAGTTAATACTAATGGCGCAGCTGCCAACGAATCATCCATGCTGGATGTTACCAGTGCTTCCAAAGGAATATTAATTCCGAGGATGACCGCTACTCAGCGTGATGCCATTTCTTCCCCGGCAAACGGGTTGATGGTTTTTGTCACCACCGACCAATCCTTTTATTATTACAATGGTACGCAATGGATTAAAATACTCAACGAAAATTATAATAGCGATGACGAAGATTGGACCATATCAGGAAATGACGTTTATGTTCCATCCGGAAAAAAAGTTGGTGTCGGAACTTCAACTCCCGATGGATTACTTACCATTGTAAACAGCTCTTCAGTAGGCGAAAAATCTTTAAAAATCAACAATTCTTATTCAGGTAGCGGAATCGTTTACGGTATGTATCAGGGAATAATTGGTAGCAGTACAAATATACAGTACGGCAATTATATATACTTTTCAAATAGCGGCGACGGTGCTCATTACGGAAACTATTCCTATTTAAGCGGATCGGGAGATGGCAATCAATACGGGTTCACTTCAAAAATATATAACAGTGGCACCGGCGTTCATTATGGTTATTCTTCTACCGTAGAGGGAGCAGGCACCGGCGATCAATATGGTTTAAAAAACAGTATTAGCAACACGTCCGATGGAAATCATTATGGCGTATCAAACGCATTAAGTGGTGGCGGAAACGGAAAACAGTACGGCGTTTATAACGATAATTCTAACAGCGGTACAGGGTATAAGTATGGAACCTATAATAAATTTAATACAGTTTCTAACGGTAATATGTATGGAACCTACAACCAAATAACAGCGTCAGGAAACGGTGTTCATTATGGTATGTATAACTATATTTCCGGAACCGGGAGCGGTGATAAATATGGTTTATACACCGGTTTCTCATCAACTGCCGGAGGCAAACACTACGGGGTTTACATCAATGCCCCCGGAGGACAGAACTATGCTGCCATGTTGCGTGGTAAAACCTACACTAAAGATAACACATCAGGCATAACAGTCCCCGATGATGCTCTGGCTACAATTGATGCATCCGGTTTGGATACAACCCTGTATGTGGTAAATACACCGGGTAGCGGCGAAATTACTTACGGTATCATCAGCAATATAAAAGGGAGTGATAACGGCGAAAAATATGCCACATATAATATAATTGAAAATACGGGAAATGGTGCTCATGTTGGCGTTTTCAATAAATTAACAGGAAGTGCCGCAGGCTATCAGTACGGTGTTCATAACGATATAAATAATACCGGTGCCAGTCCGCACTATGGTAATTATTCAACCTTTTCGGGAACCGGAACAGGAGCAAACTATGGTAGTTACGCTGACTTGGCGGGAAGCGGAAACGGAATGCATTATGGCAATTATGCCACGTTATCAGGTAGTGGAAGTGGTGATAAGATTGGATCGTTTGTTGAAATTCTTAGCGGTACCGGCGGTGTTCACTACGGTTTTAAATGCGATGTTGCCGGAAGTTCAAACTATGCCGGCTATTTTGATGGCAGAATGTATGTGTCAGAAAATGTTGGTATCGGCGTACCAAGTCCAACCGTTAAACTGGATGTTGACGGCGATGTTCAATTTAAAAACACAAGCACTGATGC
>Ga0256831_1001046_pt1 | contig 14653 bp, 13 predicted proteins | sample 132544metaG_FD_189087 | JGI IMG/M metagenome (GOLD analysis project Ga0256831, IMG submission 189087) | Hydrothermal vent microbial communities from Lau Basin, Pacific Ocean - 132-544 | ecosystem: Environmental > Aquatic > Marine > Hydrothermal vents | place: Pacific Ocean: Lau Basin | collected...
CACCCGGACCCATCTCGAACCCGGAAGTTAAGCCGGTCGCGCGGGGTCCGGCAGTGGCGTCCGAGAGGCGCCGCAGCCGCCCCGTGCTGGGACCGGGCCTCCACAATATTACCCTCCTCCACCAGAACTCCCACGGGCCTCGATCTTGGAACCCATCCGCATCCTAGAAGGCGTTATGAGAGGTCTGAGACCCAGCGAGATAGGCGAAGAGCTATCCATAAGCACCAGTGACGTCAGAAAGGCCATAAGGGTTCTGAAACTCCTAGGGCTCCCCATATACAGATCGAAGGGATCTTACGCAATAAAGGAACTGAACGTAAACGAGCCGAGAATAGGAGGAATAAACGACCTATTGCTCGTACTCAAAGATGTCACAAAAACAATAAGGTTCTTCTACGGAGAAGATGTAAGGTACCTGTGGCCCTATTCGGTAGTTAAGGGCTCTACTGAATTAGCTAGGATACAGCCAAACGCTTTTCAAGTAATGCTAGAGGAACCATTCCCAATGCTCTTGAAGCTGAGAGCGCGCGATGCAATAAGGAAGAGAAGACACGTTCCAGAAGCCGTAAGGTCACTCAACCAGCTCTTGTACAGGGGCAGAGTGAGGCTCGAACTCCACGACGGTACTGTTCTAATGGGCAACTTGGTGAACGTAACGATAAGGGGTACGGCAAAATTCAAAGTAGGAGAAGAAATAGTTGAAGTAAAGAATGAAGAAGTGAAGGAGTACCTACCCCTTCATTAGTAAGATCAAATTGCTGAAGAACTTCCTCCCATTTAGGTAGCTCTTTTCTGGATGAAACTGAGTTCCACATATTTTTTCTTTACAAACTATCGATGCTACCTTAGTCCCTCCATATTCTGTCTCTGCCAACGTGTATTGGTCTGGTTCTTTATAATACGAATGGGCAAAGTAGAAGTACTTCCCATTTAGACCTTCGGTTATAGGATGAGATCTCCTTACCTTTATATCGTTCCAACCCATGTGAGGTACCTTAGCGTTGACTCTAAGCCTTACCACAGTACCCGGTAATATGCCTAAGCCCTCTAAGTTACCCTCCTCGCTCCTCTCGTACAATAGCTGCATGCCTAAACATATTCCCAATGTCCAGTCTTCTCTTTCCCTAAGTACCTCAACTATCCTCATTCTTTCCATGTTTACCATAGCAGCCTTGTGGGACCCTACCCCGGGCAATACGACCAAGTCTGCAGTGCGTATAGTGTTCGGGTCTCTAGTTATAATTGCCCTAAAGCCGGCTCTCTCCAAACCTTTCTTCACACTGAACAAGTTACCTATTCCGTAATTCACTATTGCCGCTATCATCGCGCCCACCTCTGTGCTTGGCTCGCCTCTCGAGTTCATTGACTACATCCTCAAACTTAATTCCTCTTACTGCCAAGAGTACCATCAAGTGATATACCACGTCGGCAGCCTCCTCCACTACTCTCTTATCCGACTCCCTCAAGGAAGCTACGATTAGTTCGACGCTCTCTTCCCCAAACTTGCGAGCGACGTAGCTCACTCCCTTTGACGCTAAGGAACTCGTGTAAGAGCCTTCCCTTGGATTCTTCACTCTGTCCTCTATAACTGACCATAACTCCTTAAGGTATTCCAAATTATCAGACCAGGAGTCTTCAGGAGCGTGCGAAGATAAGACTTTATACCTTTCAACACGATTACCTTGCTGTGGGAGGATTAGACCACTACACCTTGTGCACAAAACTTATAAAGGGACCGTGCGCTAACTCTAGAAACGGGGTCCGATATGGAGAGGAGAATTGAGAGGGTCCGAGACGCCCACGTCAGAGAAGTGGTTGGCAAAAAGGTAGTCAAGGACAAGCTATACACATACACGTACTACACGCTACCGCTGAACATCTACATACCGAAGCACGTGATACACAAGTACGGCAAGGAGTACGTAGTCATAATAAACAGTGAGACCGGCGAAATAAGGGCCATGCCCAAAAAGCTATACGAGGAGAAGTACGGGAAGCAGAACAAGGAAGCCGAGGGATGACCTGAGAATCCGGGACTCGACCCATTAAACCCCCTTTTTTGGGGATGAATGGAGGCCTGTATGGGGACCGTACTAAAGTACCCGGACTTCTTGCGCCAAGTATTCAACGTAGTCTTGGCCGAGCATGCGCACGAAATAGACACGAGGACCAGCAACGAAGCAAGGGAAATGGTATGGATGGCAGAAAACAAGTATAACTTTTCTTCCTATGAAGTTGAAGATCCTCGCAAGAGCTTGGAAGAGTACTTCAAGAGTCCAGAGTTCAAGAATCTCATAAGACTTCTGAGGAGAAGCGAGAACTTGCTGAACGACTTAGTCAAAAGGATCAAGGAGTACTACGGAGAAGAGCTCGCAGAACTGGTACAGAAGGTTTGGGAGGACGTGAAGAGGTCCGCTAATGTAGAAGTTGAATGATTTTTATAGTTCGTCCAAATCCTCGCCTAAGATCTCCTCGTCTATATCTTCTAAATCCTCTTCTGGAACCTCTTCGAAGGTCAGTTCCTCCTCTTCGGGACTTTCCGCGAAGGCTTCTTCTAGTTCTTCCTCTTCTTCCTCTTCCGGGGGGAGTTCTAGCTCTACTCCACCTATCAAGTCCTCTGGCCTAGCGCTGTAGACGCCGTTCTCCAGTTCCCTCACTTGTTGATTCTCTATCAGCTTAGTCAACGCCCTCCTCAAGCGGTCCTCGCCGGCAGTGGCTGAGAACACTTCTTTGAGTTCCTTAAATTTCATAGGCTTTTCGCGGAGTATTTCTAGTATTAAGCGCTCGAGCTCGTTATCGTCTGGAGCCGCATAAACCTCGATGTCCTCGTCTTCGTATAGCTTCTCTAGTTCCTCCATGACTTTCTTGTGGCTCTCCTCTACTACTTCCTCCCTTACCTCCTCTTCTTCGCTCATAGGGCTACACCCATGTCTTCAAGTATTCTAATGTGGTATTTAAAATGCCTACTCGACCGTGTAGCTCAAGAGTATTACTAACCCCTACTTTTCCTGTGAATCCCACTTCTTTCCCACGACGTATTTCTATCTCTTACACATCAAGTTTTGAACCCGCTGAGGCGTGGTACTCTCAACGTTATACAACATTAGAACCAGGGGGAACTCTTCCACTGCAAATATCTTCACAAATTCATAGAAACAAACGTTTTGTATAATGTGAATTGCTACATTTCTAAATTATATCCAAAAATTTACTATGTTCCAACGAGATAGAAAAGAACTTTAGAGAATTATAATGAATGAAGGTTAGAATTTAATTAATGATTGGTAAATGAGCAAGGTTCTGAAGATATCAGCATTGACATCGCTTAGCCCTCGAAGAGACTCCACTCGAAGACCTGCCTGTGTAATCTTCTGGTCTTCCGCTGATTCAGTGATGACGAACTTACCTCTCGTGGGAAAGAAGTGGGATTCACAGGAAAAGTAGGGGTTAGTAATATTTCCAAAACACAGAACACGGCAGTAATTCAGAGAGGATCATGAACGGTAAATACTACGTTAATACGACCTTCCCTCAAGTTTCTCCAGTAGGTAGCTGGCATCCTTCACGAATTCCTTCAAGCCCAATTTCTCTAAGGTTTCCGGCAACGGTATTCCTTCCTTTTCACTCCATCCCCTCTTCTTATAGTAGACCCTCTTTGCCTCTTCCAAGTCATCCCATGATAGGAATGCCTTGAGTCCCTTGTTGGGACCCTTGGGAACGGGCTCCATCCACCGCGGGGGTACAGTGTCGTCTTTGGAACTGTACCCTGCCCTCAAAGTCCAAAGTCTAGCTAGGCTCTCAGTCCTCCACGAAAGCTCTCTTAAGCCTTCCGTGCCCAGCTCAACGCCGTACACCACGTTCATTAACTTATCCCAGTCCTCGAAGGTGTAGGGCAAGAATACGCATGTTCCCATATGATCAGCTACGCTGGTCTTGTCTCTATCCTCTATGAGGCTGTCAACAGCCACTTTGGCGGGCTTAGTGGGCGGGACGTGTGGTCGTGGCCAGCCCCTTAGGTGGGAGGCTCCCACGTCGGCCGTAGCGTAGCTCAGTCCGAAGCCTAGAAGCCCTCTCGGATCCCACGCGGGTGCCTCCAGGCCCTTGACGTGGACCGCCCACTCCTTCCCGAAGCCCAAGATCTCTGTGAGCCTCCTCACTCCCTCTGCCAGTACGGCGCCTATACCCTTCCTATACGCTATCTGTTCTAAGAGCTCTCTCTGTTTCTCGTCGTCACCCCATCGAATCAAGTCCCATTTACCCTTCTCAGTGCTCTCCATAGCCCAACCTATCACGTTTCCGGCTGAAATGCTGTCTAAGCCCAGTTTGTCGACCAGCTTTATTGCCTTTAACACGGCCTTTAGTTTGTATATACCATCGGCCGCCCCTAACATGCCTAGGTGTTCGTATTCACTCTTTATTTCTTCGTCTTTCACGATTTTAGAACACTTGACTGGGCACATGTATCCGAATAAAGCGGGGTCGACTTCGTCGGGTCTCTTTGCTTTTGCAATAATGTTATCTCCTTTGAGTTCTCCTACGTCGCCGAGGTGGGGATACTTGAAGTTGTAGTGAGGTGCCATGCCCAAGGCGTCAGCTACTACTAACGCGTTGTTCGTACCATATACGTTAAAGCGGGATTCTCTTCCTAACCTCTCATATAAGGGCTTCACGACGTTCCTCCAAGCTTCTCTTCCTTTGACCGGTTCGGGTAACGGCTTGGCGGCCTTGACCACGACGGCCTTCAAACCCTTACTGCCCCAAACAGCTCCGATACCACCCCTCCCGGCGGCCCTCATGTAGTCAACTAACACAGAGGCGTACCTAACCTTGTTCTCGCCCGCGGGGCCAATTGCTGCGACGCTGGCCTTCTTCCCGTGCCTTCTCTTTAGTTCAGAAGTAGTCTCGAAGACGTCTCTTCCCCATAAGTCTTTGGCATCTCTAAGTTCTACATGGTCGTTATCAATGAGTAAGTACTTAGGTTCATCGCTCTTACCCAAAAAGATTATGCCGTCATATCCGGCCATCCTGAGCTTGGGGCCTAGAACCTCGCCGGCATAGGAGTCATGAATTAGGCCGGTGAGTGGGCTTACTGCGCCAAAGCAAGTCTTACCGGATCCCGGAGCATAGCCGGCCAACGCTCCAGCGAATATCGTGGCTACGTTGTCCTCTGAGAAGGGGTTTATGCAAGGCCTAGAGAGAGTATAAATGTAATAAGTGCAGAAGCCTTTACCTCCCCAAAACCTCTCTATAACGGACTTGGGTATGGATTCGTTCCAAACCTTTCCCTTGCTTAAGTCTACGAAGAGGACCCTCCTCTCCAAGCGGCTGTACCCAAGGGCTGGATGAAACGAGTTTAAAAAGAGAAATTATGCGGTTATTACTCCTTCTTGTGTTGATATACTCATTAACCATTCCAATTCCCTTCTGGCGTTCTCTATTGCTTCTTCGCTTATGGGCTCTGGAAGCTTGCCCTCTAGGAAATCGGATAACCTTCTTATGTTACACCACACGTCCTCGCTCGGCTCTGCATAAGTGAAGCCTATTCCGCTCAGACCCCTGGAACTCCAAACTATTATCGTACCTTCTTCTGGACAGTAGGTCAGTTCTGGATAGTTGATACATTTTGCAAATCTGTTTGAGAGCTCCTTGGGGCTTAGCTTTTCTACTTTCTTATCTCCTCTGATTATCCAGTAATGATCATCATACTTGGATTTTATGATCACTATGACCTTTGCAGGGTATACAGTATTGCACATTCTTATCTACCACGTTTCAATTAGTACATATATCGTCAAATTAAGATCCGACGTGCGGTAATACAATGGGTCAGGAGCCGAGAGAATGTCCTCACCACTCAGACGCCCAACGGTTCTTCATCCCCAAGAGCCTTTATCTCAACGGGTGATGAAGATGAGGATACTAAAAAGACCCCTCTCAAAAAAAGAGAAGAAGAAGCTCATTGAAGAAGTGAAGAAGTATGGTTGGTTAGACATTGACATCGACGACAAGGTGGAAGAGGCTAAAGTTAGGATTGAAGAAAAAGGTAAAGAATATTTGGTTTACTACGTTAACGGCAAGCCCGCGTTGTGGAGGGTTGGAGAAGATCTCGTTCCCGTGCTTTGCGGTCAACCCCTTAATGGTCCAGCAGTAGTTGTAGATGAAGGTGCGGTAAAATTTATCGTGAAAGGGGCAGACGTGATGAGACCCGGGATAGTTGCTTTTGAGGGCGACTTCAAGAAAGGTGACATAATATTGGTTAAATCGGTGAAACTCGACTTTCCCATAGCTGTTGGTAGGGCTCTATATGACAAGGAAGAAATGGAGAAGATGGAAAGGGGTAAAGTGGTTAAGAACCTACACCACCTAGGAGATACACTTTTCTCTCTTTGCAAGCGCTGAGTTCCTTAAGTCCCTTAAGAGTTCTCTCCCTTATCTTCATAATGTCTGGTAAATCCACGATCACTTTACCTCTCTCCATCACTTTGATGAGGAGTTCTTCGCATCCTTCTTTGGGAGGCTTTGAGCCATAAGGTAAGACATAGTCTTCACAGCCGCAGCGGTAGACCGTCTTGAAGCCTGGCAACTTCCCTCTCTTACTCAAGGGCTCCCATGCACCATCATATACTTCCACTATGTCTGCAGAGATGTCAACGCTAGGCGGGAAAGCTATTGCCGTGCCTACGCCGAACGCGTCGACTACGTCGTTCAACTCCTTTATTTTCTCTTCGTCCATGCCTCCGCTAACTATTATCTTCACGTGTTTAAAGCCATGCAAGTCTAAGGTCCACCTAACCTCTTCGACTATAGCTCTCATGTTTCCTCTCCTGGAACCAGGGGTGTCAAGGCGGACTCCGTAGAGTTTCTCTTTTAAGAGTTTTGCCGCTTTGAGGGCAGAATGTCTCTCATCATAGAATGTATCTACTAATACTATTCTTGGAACCGTCGGATCTACGTACTTGTCGAAGGCAATCCAAGCTTCCTCTTCGTCTTTGAACACTATCATTAGTGCGTGTGGCATTGTGCCTACAGGCTTCACTCCTAAGTACTTCTCACTTAAGTTTCCAGCAACTGCGTCAACGCCGCCTACTAAGGCTGCTCTGTCCACCGACGGCTGTATGGCGGGGTGAACAGCCCTTAAACCAAAGAATAGTACGGCCTTGTCGCCGGCGCTGAGTTTAATTCTAGCTGCCTTTGTGGCTATTGAGGTGTTATGCCTAAGGACCCCAAGCAATGCGGTTTCCAGTTCTCCGAACTCTGAGTACCTACCTTCAATAACCATTAGCGGCTCCTTTGGGTAGAATATAGTTCCCTCTGGCATTGCATAAACATTGACGTCCCTCCCTTCTAGAATGCTCAAGGCTTCCTCCAGACCAGCGAATATGCCCCACTCGTAGCCCTTCGGTAAGGAGTAAGCGTGGAATTCCATTCTCACTGGCTTGTCCTTTCCAGCCTTTTTGATTACATCAACTGTCCTGATAAAGTAGATGTCTGTTGCCTCTCCCCCTTTTATTTCCTCCTCTTTAGCGACGTAAATTCTCATTCTCCCATCACCGTTATTATAACCTTTCTAGAGCCTCTAGGTCCATCCAACTCCACGAGGAAGATGTTTTGCCAAGTCCCCCTAACGAGTCTCCCATCTTCGACAGGGAACGATCTAGAGGGACCTATTATGGACGCTAGGATGTGTGCATCGGCATTATTGTCTATTAAGTTATGCTTCCAAGGCTTGTCGGGAGGTACCAACTCTTCGAGAGCCTTGAGGATGTCTTCCATTAGTCCATACTCGTGTTCGTTAGCTATTACGGCTGCCGTAGCATGAGGTACGAACACATGACAGATACCGTTCCTAATACCGGATTCCCTAACGGCTTGTTCCACTTGTGAAGTGATGTCAATGAGCTCTCTCCTCCTGCTCGAGGAGACATAAATGTGCTTTTGATATACGGCCACCTCGCTGTCCCCAAAATAACCCTCATTAGTGAATAAATTAAAGTGGGTGAATCGTGTGATAGTAAAGAAAGAAGGCGAAGGCTTTATAGTAAATTCAAAGGGCATAGAGATATGCTTGGACGTGATCAAGGATAGGTGCACATATACAGTTGCTGTGAACCAGGAGGGAGATTATGACTACTGTCCACTAGGAAAGAAATGTAAAAAGCCCACCGAAGGTTGGGTAGATCTACATCCCTTTTCAGTGCTAATCACTCCCAAGGGTTCTGTAATTACTGACGGGAAAACCTCTGTCGGCATTTATAGAGTTCCGGAAGCCATACACGTTGATTTCGTTATAGGTTTTGAACGTAGAGAAGATGTTCCATTTCAAGACATAAGGTTAATGGAAGAGGGAGACTATGTAGAGCCCTTTAGGGGCATAGTCTTTCGAGAAGATATGATACATAAAATGAAGCTAGAAGGGAAATGGTTCGAACTTATATCCAAAGAAGAGAAAGTAGTGGAAGGTAGAGTCTTAGACGAAAAGAGGAAAAAGTTAAGGACGGGTCATGTAATAGAATTTAAAATGGTTGATGCCGAGAAGTACTTATATGCCATAGTAAAGTCCATCGCTATTTACGAGAACTTCAAAGAGCTCTTGGAGCGAGAGGGTACGGCGAGAGTGTTACCGGGCTTAAGCCTAGAGGAGGGCTTGAAAGTGTATGAGAAGTTCTATGGACCGAATGCTGGTCCCGCACTAGCTATCAGGCTCGAACTCCTATAATCTCGTCGTAGACCTTCTTTAATATAGAGTAAGTCTTCTTCGCGAAGTCTTGAATGGGTATTTCCATTAGCTCCCAGACGCCTAACTCCCTAACGACTGGAAGTCTGATGAAGTTGCCCCTCCTTTTCTTGTCTCTTAGTATCGCCTTTACGTATTCCTCTTCGGCTGGTAATTCGAAACTCGGTACGTGTCTCAATATACCATAACTATTGATGATCGACTTTATCTTGTTCAAGGTTTCTTCGCTCATTAAGCCTTCTTCTTTGGCATACGTAGCTTCTACAATCATACCGAGAGCCACTGCCTCTCCATGATAGAGCTTATACCCGCTTAAACTCTCCACTGCGTGGCCTACTGTGTGGCCATAGTTCAATATCTCCCTAATTCCCTTTCTCTCTCGAGGATCTTGTGCGACGACGGATAGTTTAATCTTGGATGAACTCAACACAACAAACCTTAGGGCGTTCTCATCCTTCTGTAAGACCTTTTCCACATTATTCTCTAACCAGTTGAAGAAGTCCTTCGATAAGGTTATGCCATATTTTAACACTTCGGCCAAGCTCGATATCAAAACTCTATAGGGCAATGTTTCTATGAAACGTAGGTCATCTATTATTAGAGATGGATGGTAGAAGGAGCCCACTATGTTCTTATAACCCTTCCAGTTCACAGCGGTTTTTCCGCCTATAGAGCTATCAACCATAGCAAGTAAGGTCGTCGGTACTTGCACCAGCGGTATGCCTCTCATGTATAGAGAGGCAGCGAAGGCCGCTGTATCTCCCAGACTCCCGCCAGAGACAACTATGAGGGGGGTCCATCTATCGGCTCCGGCTTTCCATAGGGCCTCTACGATACTCAAAGCTGTTTCTAACTTTTTTGCAGTTTCACCGTCCTCCATGATAATTACCTTCCTGAGCGTCTGATTTAGATCATCAACGACCCATGGATTCGCAGAAGCGATTCCGCTTCCTATGACGGCTATTCCGTTGGTGTATCCTTCATCAACCAACGCTTTCGTTATTATATTATTTCCTACAACTACTTTGTACCTTACTTCATCGTTTATGGTTGTCTCATAGAGGTCATACGAGCTCTTCAAAGATCTCCTCCTCCTCTTCCCTACGCCCTATCAAGAGCGATACTAGATAAGCTCCCGCACCGGCGGCTATAACCAATACTAACAACAATAGTGGGTTACCCAGTATTACTTCTATTATCGTAGGTGCGGGCTTTAGGTATATTACTGGCATGTTTCTGGCCAGTATGAAGGCGCCCTTGAAGTCTTGGTATCCAGGAGCGCTGACGTAAATCCAAACGGTCCTCCCTAAGTAGTAAACGGGTACCATGATCCTCGCGACTCCGGCTACGTTCGTCATACCCTCTCCAATCAACTTAGTCAAGTATTTGTCAGCGTAAATCTTGACGACTGCTCTGGGTACTGGTTTGTTGTTCCTGACGTCTTGAACTGTTATGGTTACGGGAACCTTTACCGGCCTGAGGGGTACTTTGACTAACCTGTCTATGGGTACGGCGAACGATTGTGTACCCGTTGCAGCTAAGCTATTAGTCATAGAATAACACTTGAGAATCGCTTGGTAGCTGCCTCTAGGCAACTTCACTCTAACGCTCAGATCGGGCTTGGTCATCTTGGGCAGTGGCAAAGGTTTGAAGAACGGCCCACCTCGTACCTCACCCTTACAGTAGCTTATGTATTCGTAGAGAAGCTTGTTCTTAGTATCTGCTTTGATCGTCACAGTGAACGACTTGTGAGCTATTGTTAGCTGTATGACTTTGGTGTTCTCATTTATTACTACTGTTGTTACAAGTGGCTCGAAGCCTTTCGCAGTCACAGTTACGGTGTACGTGCCCGGAGGAATGGTTATAGTATTGTTTGTGGAGGTCAGTGAAAACTTGAACTTCAATCCTAGGTAAGTGTTTACAAAGGTCACGTTGTAGCTCGGCACGGGCCTCCTCAGTTCGTCGAATACCATTACCCTTACTTTCACCATCTTTAGCTTTAAGGGTATCGTTACCTTTATGTTCTTGTCTACCTTGATTACTTTTTTGTATGGCTGGTAGCCTTTAGCGACGACCTTAAGCTCATAAACGTCCGGAGGTAAGGACAGCGTTATTACGTTGGTCACCAGCCCCTTCAGCACTTTGCTCTTCTGTTTCGTGAGTGAGGTAATTGTAACCATGTCTGGAGTGATCGCTCTGTTGGTTAATGCGTCCTTTACAATCAAGGTGACGTTGTAGAGTATGGGGGTCAATGAGTACTTTACTGTGAGTGATGATCTGCCAGGAGCAACGGTCAAGGTATCCGTGAGTTCTTTATGTTGTGGTGCATAGACGTGGACTGTATAAACTCCTGGCAGTAGAGTAACCTTTGCGATGCCCTTGTTGTTGGTCTTTGTAGCTAGTGATATCAATGTCCCGTTTATTACTATCTTTGCGTTTGCTAGGGGACCCTTCGGTATGAACGGGGGCGCACCCTTACTCTTTACAATAAAGGTGGTAGGTATTCCGTTTAATGGAAGGAAGATCTTGACCACTTGGGGTCTGTTGTGAATTATGGTCTTCTTTTGAGTTATGTAGTATTTGTGCGACGCTATTATGGTATATCTTCCTTTCTCCAAATAGATGCTGACCTTTCCTTGATCGTCAGTGATAAGTGGACCTATTTTGACGTGCTTCCCTCTAACGCTCGTTCCAACTATTGTGACAAGGCTCCCGGGCAGTGGGCGTTTCGTTTCCTTTCCGTAAACGTATACGGTGAGCTTGAAGATATATGGTATTACAGCTTCCGGTGATATTAGTACTTTGTACACGGGTGGAGGGTCGAAGTTATCCGTAGGAGGTGCCAGGCTAATGAACTCTAACACTTCACCTATGCTGGTCTTAATCTGTAGTTGATAAACACCACAGGGAAGTTCTGCAGTCGTCATATCGGCTATCTCTAGGCTATATCGACTCCCAGTCGAAAGCCTCAAGAGTACAGCTTCTACTCTCGGAGAAGCTATTAGTCTCTTCAAGCCGCTAGACATCTTGAGTATGAGGATAGCGTTTGGGACATCGTATTCTTCAACCCTTGTGGGCTTGAAGCCCATAGACTTCGCGAAACATAGGTTAGGGAGGTAGGGTGAAGCACACATCAGCTTCGTATCGGATATAGCCATTAAGACCTCAGAGTTTTTAGTATTTATAGATACTAGGTAGTCTCTTCCGTTCTTTTTGAATGTTAACAGTATTACCTTGTAGCCCAACTTGGAGTTAGTGATCTTAAGTATCTTGCCGTCATGCGCACCGTCTAAAGTTATTGTAACCTTTCCTAACTTCAGCTTTGTAGAATTAATGCCGACAATGATAGTCTGATTGTCGTCTAATTTCACTATTCCGTTGAACCTTTTACACGCGAGTAACTTTGGCGATGCGTTAATGAAAGAGAGCTTTGCTACGTAACTAACTTCTTTGCCTTCAAATATTACATAAGTTAGTGAAGAATTGAAGTAAATGTTGACATCAGTATAGCTGCTAATGCCACAGGCTAGGACAAGTCTCCATAGGGGTAGCCATACTAGTTTTGGCAATGTGGGTGCAGCTACTGGCAGTAAGTTGGTGCCCTTGCGTGGAACTATGATGTATCTGTCCTTTGATGGATTTATCATAAGCACCTTCTCTTTGCTGATAAAGGCATACCAGCCATTACTTCTCCCAGAGAAGGATAGTCCAGAACCTATAGGAATGGGCTCGCTCAAAGGTACTAGAGCCAAGTTTGTAATGAGCATCTCACCGTCTTCCTGAACTATGAATACCCTGTTCTTAGATTCTAAGATCTTAATGGGTTTTGCAGTCTTCAACTTTGCTACGATCATAGCTTCTTTATCTTTGTTGAGTACTAGCTTGTAGAGGTACGTACCGTCATACACGTAGAAGGTCTCGGGGCTTGTTGATTGTACATAGGTTACATCTTTCCATGTGGTTGTTCCCATTACGTGCTTCGATACGTAATTCACCAAGGGCACTGAATTAATCTCACTAGTATTCACCAATACCATCTCTGCTAATGATGTAGACAATAGAAGCGCGATTATGAGTGCTGTCCTCTTCATCCCCTTGTTTCCCGAAGTCATTCGGAAAAGGCATTTGAAAACTCTTCGAAAGCTTCTGACTTGGTAATTGATAGGAGCTTTAGCCAGTATAGCGATAGATCGCAACAAAACCCATTACGCCGTTAAGAGTCTTGTTTGTGTTTGGTACGTATAGTCTGGCAGTTACTAAGTCGACGAGCTTGAAGTGTTTGAAAGTAACGTTTGCGTTCACCGTTTGACCCAGGGCATTTACGACTTTGAAGCCCTTTTCCTTCAGTGCCTTGTACATCATTGCATACAACATAACGTCTTTAATGTTATATAATGGAATGGATCTCAACTGTATGAGCTTTGCTATAAGGATGACTTTGCCGTTAGGGAGTTTCAGCAGTATGCCGTTTGCTGTTCTCTCGAACATGGGGACGCCGTTTACGACTATCTCTGTTGTCCTCCCGTTAGGGAGTACTGCTACCACTACAGTCTTCACCTTGATGTACTTATTAAAGATCACCTTGTCGGGATATCCCGCTATCCTGAACATCCACACGGACTTTGCGAAGTCACCGACTTGTGGGAATAGTACTACTGTCTTTGCATTGAGCAATGGGAATATTTCATACTCAAAGATGCAAGTCTTTTGTGGCGGAAGCTTGAAGTAATGTAGAACTTTTACTAGTGTCTCTTCGTTGCCCGTCAAACCCTTTGCCACCATTCTAATTTTGGCGGGATAGAGGGTTCCGGGATCAACGACGGTCGTGTCATTGGCGACAGTGCCTATCATGTAACCGTAGTCCCACCACGCCAGGACGAACTTACACTCCTTGTGTAATACAAGCATCGACTTTGGGAAGAGAGGCGTATAGAGCGCGGTTCCGGCTGAGAGGAAGGACGGTGGCGGATAGGAAAGAGCAAAGTTAATGCCGTTGGCTGAACTCAATATGAGCAATAATATGCCGATAAGCCCTATGAACGCTATGAGGGTCTCACCTATCTTCCCAATTCTTTCAAGTTGCTGTATGTACAGTATGGATGACAGGAAAAGTGCTCCACCTAGTGCGCTTAGGTAACCTACAACAGTAGTTAGGTAGGACGATGTATTTGCTAGTATGAGGTATGTGGCGAAGAGGCCACTCAAGACTGCCGGTAAGAAACTTCGCGCCTCTACAATCCTCCCTTTAGTATAGTATAGGGCTATGGTTAGTAATGCCAAAGGCGCAAGCAGCCCCACCCCGAAGAGGCTCGGTATCATAGATGCGGGATAGACAGAGAAGAGCTTCTGATGTTCAGCTACGCTCCTTTCCAGTGGCGAAGAAGTCTTCAATAACCATGGGAACAACATTGTCAAATACCTGCCCGTTAAGAATGTCTTAACCAAGTCTTGGAAGAATGTAACTAGTATTGGGGATGTTACAAATACTATGGCTAAGACAATCGCCCATAGCCTTCTAAAACTTTCGCCAAGGTTCTTGAACGCTACATATTCAACTATTGCAATTATGATTGTTACTATCATCAAGCCTATTGCAATGTATTTTAAGCCGGTGAGCCAGAACGTGGTTATCCATAAGGATGATATTATCAAGGTTAAAGTAGAGATCAATAACAGTATTATTATAGTATTCATGTCTTTACTGTTGTAGAAGAACGGTAGGAAAAGGACTGCGAGCAGTATGATTCCTTCGCCTATTAGAGTTCCTCCCCAGAACGCGAAGCCTAGCATGAGAGCTAATCCTATTACAACTCCGGCGAGTACAGCATCTCTGATCTCTGCCTTGTCCTTCTTCAAGAACCAAGTAAAAGCTAACAGAGCCAATGTGACAAACGTGAGTGAAGGAGACATTTTCTCTAC